>Ga0193742_1001570_pt1 | contig 13644 bp, 8 predicted proteins | sample L2c1metaG_FD_165511 | JGI IMG/M metagenome (GOLD analysis project Ga0193742, IMG submission 165511) | Soil microbial communities from a riparian zone of the East river system, Colorado, United States - L2c1 | ecosystem: Environmental > Terrestrial > Soil > Riparian zone | place: USA: East River... | reverse complement strand
GACATCCTCATGCGACATGAGATTCCTCCGGGATAGCGTTGTGTCCTGCGGCCCGCGAACGGACGATGGCAAATACAGTTGGAACAAAGAAGAGCGTCGCGATAGTGGCGAAGAGGAGTCCACCGATGACGGCTCGACCAAGAGGCGCGTTTTGTTCACCGCCTTCGCCAAGACCTAAAGCCATCGGAACCATGCCAATGATCATGGCTGTTGCTGTCATGATGACGGGGCGCAGCCGGGTAGCTCCGGCCTCGAGAGCAGAGCCAAAGGCATCTTTTGTCTCCGTAAAACGTTCATTGGCGAATGTGATGACCAAGACGCTATTTGCTGTAGCAACGCCGATACTCATGATGGCCCCCATCAGCGCAGGCACGCTTAACGACGTATGCGTGAGAAAAAGCATCCAGCAAATGCCGGCAAGTGCGCCCGGCAGGGCCGTGATAATGATGAATGCCTCGCTCCATGACTGGAAGTTGACGACGAGGAGAAAGTAGACCAATGCAATAGCGAACGCCAGCCCTATGTATAGACCAGTGAAAGACGAGCGCATCGTGGCGACCTGCCCACGAATAACAAGGTGACTTCCACCCGGAAGATGCTTCTGCGCTTCATCGGTGATTCTCGTAACCTCAGCGGCTACTTTGCCCAGGTCAGTTCCTTGTACGCTGGCATAGACATCGATGACTGGTTGCACATTGTAGTGGCTAGCTACGGCGGGTTCCTGCGTCCGACTCATTGTTGTGAGGTTTTCAAAGAGTTGCGCACCAGACGTTGAAGTTGAAGAAGTTACCGGGATGGTTCTGAGCTCATCGAGCGACGCGACCTTATACTGTGGTGTCTGCACCGCAATGCTGTAAGAGACACCATTCTTCGGATTGAGCCAGAGATTCGGCGTGGTCTGATAGCTCGAACTGAGTGAGACAAGAAGACTGCTGGAGACGTCGCGGGCGGTTAGCCCAACCTGTTGAGCGCGCACCCGATCCAGATCAAACTGTAGTCGTGGCTGGTCGAACTGCTGTTGGATATGAACGTCTACTGCGCCAGGGATGCTCCGCATTTTGGCGGCAATTTGGGTGGCGGCGACAAAGTTGGCGGCCGTATCGCGGCCCACAATCTGAACGTCCAATGGGGCAGGAAGACCAAAGTTCAGTGTCTGACTCACGATATCTGCAGGCTCAAAGAAGAAAGACGTGCCGGGAAATTCCTTCGGTAGCTCATCACGAAGGTGGCTGATGTAGTCCGCGGTGGGATGATGCTTCGCCTGGAGTGATCCAAGAATTTCCGCGTCTGCGCTACCGATCGTTCCGCTGTTGCTGTAGGAAAGATTGATGCCACTGGTCGGAAGACCAATATTATCGAGGATGCCGCTGAACTCAGAGGCCGGTATCTTATTGCGTATGGAATGTTCAATCTGGTCGACTAGACGCGCTGTCTGCTCAATGCGCGTGCCGGTCTTCGCTCGTATATGGAGGCGAAACTGGCCTGAGTCAACTGTGGGAAAGAAGTCATTGCCCAGGGTCGGTAACAACAGGAGACTTCCAAGACAAAAGATCAGAAAGCAGAGGGCAAACCGGATACGGAGGTCCAGACAGAGTTGCAGGATGTCTGAATAGCCATGCTGCAGCTTGAGAAAGCCTCGCTCAAATCTATGGTGAAGCTGTTCAAACCAGCCGCGTTCTTGTTCGGCCTCCGGCCGGCGATGCCGCTCGACCTCCTTTCGCAGAAGGAAGAGCACCATGGTTGGAATGATAGTGCGTGAAAAGAAATACGAGGCCAGCAATGCGAAGACCACGGCTTCAGCTAGAGGTACGAAGAGGTATCGCGGAACGCCCGAGAGGAAGAACATCGGCACAAAGACGATGCTGATGCAGATTGTAGAGACGAATGCAGGAACCGCGATCTGCTGTGCTCCGTCGAGAATCGCCTGGCGCAGGTCTTTTCCCAGGCCGAGTTGGCGCTCTATATTCTCGATCTCGACGGTGGCGTCGTCAACGAGAATGCCGACCGCAAGCGCAAGTCCGCCGAGGGTCATGATATTGATGGTTTCGCCCAGGGCACTCAGGATCAGGACTGAGGTAAGAATCGACAAAGGAATAGAGACGCAGATGATAAGGGTGCTTCTCCAGCTTCCAAGAAAAACCAGAATGAGGATGGAGGTAAGAGCCCCTGCGATGATGCCCTCTCGAACGACGCCAACCAACGAGGCGCGCACAAATAGTGATTGGTCGAGGAGCGTGCGCATCACAAGCTGCGAGGGCAAGGTAGCAGCGATTTTAGGAAGAGCCGACCGTATGGCAGAGACAATGGAGAGCGTGGATGCATTGCCAGCCTTCTGAACACTCAGCAGAACCCCGCGCTGCCCGTCCTGACGGACGATGTTTTGTTGTACGGCATAGCCATCACGTACATGAGCTACGTCATGGATGTACACCGTCGCGCCATTGACCGATTTAACCGGCAGGTTGTTTAGTTCCTCGACCGAGACCGGCGTTCCATTGAGACCTACGTTGTACTCCGTGGAGCCAATTTTCGCCGTTCCAGACGGGAGGATGACGTTCTGCGCGTTGACAGCGTTGACTACGTCTGTCGAGGAGAGTCCTTTGGCTATAAGCTGCTGTGTGTCGATGTCGACCATGATCTGCCGAACTTTCCCTCCATAGGGAATCGGCACAGCAGCCCCTGGAACAGTAGCGAGTTGCGGGCGAATGAAATTTACGCCTAGATCATTCAGTTGCTGTTCGGAAAGGCCTTTGCCGCTCAAGCCGAGTTGCAGAATTGGAACCGTCGATGCGTCATAACGAATCACCAGTGGAGGCGTGATACCCGGAGGCAACTGCCTCACCGTGGCTTGTGCCTCGGCGATCACTTCGGCGATCGCTCCGTCGACATTCGCTTGCGGTTGGAGATAGACCTTCACAATCGCGACACCATTCAGCGATTGCGACTCGATGTGTTCAATATTGTCGACCGTAGTTGTGAGTGCCCGCTCGTAGATCGACGTGATACGTGTTTCCATCTCTGCAGGAACGAGGCCGGTGTAAGTCCAGATTATGCTGACGACAGGCACATTGATGGCCGGGAAGATGTCGACCGGAGTCCGGAGAATTGCCAGCGGAGCCGCAAGAAACAGCAACAAAGAGAGCACAACGAAGGTGTAGGGGCGCGAAAGCGCGATGCGTACGATCCACATAGATTGCCTCGAGCGCTAACGTTTATCTCAATCTGATCCAATTACGGGATAAACGAATGGCTATCGAGAACTCTACGGATCTAAGTGCTACGATGAAACGCTATTGTAGGCGTATAGGGAGTAACTCTTTAGGGTGGATGACGACTATAGGTGGATGATTCCACGGCGTAAAGCCATCGTTACTGCTTCTGTGCGATCGTTGACACCAAGCTTCGTTAGAATGCTCTTCACATGCATCTTAACTGTATCTTCCGTAATCGAAAGAGCTCCACCGATCTCTTTGTTCCGCAAGCCTTTCGCAATTTCCTTGAGCACTTCCAACTCTCTATGGGTGAGTTTTTCCGAAGCAAGGTGATCAATCAATGTTGCCGCAATGGATGGGGGAACATAGCGCTTGCCAGCTTGGACAGCGCGAACGGCCCTTAATAGTTCCTCGCGAACCATGCCCTTGACGACATAGCCCATCGCACCCGCAGCAAGAGCACGTTCGATATCAACGTCTCCTTCAAACGATGTGAGCACAATCGTGCGAGCGGAAGGAGAGAGTTTTAGGATGTCGCGAATCAGGTCAAAACCGGTTGTGTCTCGAAGGCGAAGATCAACGAGTGTCACGTCCGGGGCTAAATCACGGAACATTTTAAGGGCTTCTGCGCCAGATTCGACAGCGCCAACCAACTCCATGTCAGGCTGCAGTGCAATGATGCTCGACAATCCTTCGCGGACGATGGCATGATCGTCAACACACAAAACGCGAATTCGTAATCCGCTACTCATCCTTGCTCAACTCGTGGTTTGGTTATATTCTCATCAACCATCTTGACACGAATTAGCGTCTAAATGCCGGATACCTCGACGGAATAGGCGATTCGGGGCGCAGACACACTGAGTTATACCGAATTTCCCTGCCTCCACGACCATGGAGAATGCCTGGTCCTGCAGCACGACCTGGATTCGTACGGTCAACGGGAAGTACACACACCCCGAATGACTTCAAATCTATTTGGATGGGTAATTTCCCAACCAAAAATAGCGATTAAAGATCAATGGCGACCTATCCTCGAAATCTCTCAGCATGGGAGGAGAGCACAACCAAAGGAGGTCGCCAGCTTCACGCGAGAAAAATCTCAGATCTGAGGTGATTAGGCCTTTCGTGATTCTTTTATCAAAGCCGAAGCCACCGCTGCCGCCACTGGCAAGTACCTTACCGTCGGGTAGAATGGTCAGGTTATGTTGTCGGCGAGCAATCGCCATTGGAGACGTACTCTGCCAAGATGGATTTGTTGCGTTGAGGTCAATGATCTCTGCGGTATTTGTAGCAGGGCCGGTGGTAGAACCGTCTCCCCCTGCGATAAGAATCTTCCCATCGAACAGTACTGCAGAGCCGTAGTCGCGAGTGCCGGTGTAATTAAGATTTCCGACGGTTGTCCAAGCGCCAGTGCTCGACGTGTCCAGATAGCGTGTGGTCTGATTGGGACCAGCGTTGAAGACCTTACCATTAGGCGCCAAGAACATCATAGGATATAGCGGCTGCAAGAGTTGGGCGCTGGTCAGATTCGTCCAAGTGTTGGTGCTGGGATGCCATACCTGCGGCAAGGTGTTATAAGTACCTGTCGTCGTATAGCCCGACACTACCAAAACATCATTATTCGGCAATGTAGTGTTAGTTGGATACCAACGTGCATCATTCATGTTGCTCATCTGTGTCCAGATATTCTGTACCGGATTATAGATGGATGTGGAGATGAGGCCGTCGCTGTTATTTCCGGCATGGCCACCTGTAACAAATAATCTGCCGTCCTGCAGGAACGAATGCCCCGAGCAAAAGATATTGTAGGATGCCTTGGGAACCGTACTGAACGTGTTTGCAACCGGATCCCATAGAGCTGGGTTATTGCCCTGAGCGAACGATGGCCAGAAGAGCACCTTTCCATTTGGCAGAAGATGCGCATGTGCAGCCATGAACGGCCATGTCTGAATAGGTGCCCACATCCCAGTCGTCGCGCCCGCACCTAAGACCTGAACGGTGACTTGGCCCCAATCAGATTGACCTGATGCATTAACTGCAGTGAAGCGATAGTTGGTGGTTGTTGTTGGAGACACCACTTGCGAGCCATTAAGTGGGACAGAAGTAGTATTCAATGTGGCACTCGTGGCATTGGTCGATGTCCAAGTAAGGGTAGAAGAACTACCAACTGTGATCGAAGTTGGGTTTGCTGAGATTCCAGCAGTTGGCGGACCACCCGAGGAGACTGTGACAACCGCTTGGCCTTGAGCTGTCGTACCCGAGGAAGCCGTAGCTACAAAGTTATAGGTTGTGGTGGCTGTCGGAGAGACTGTCTGTGACCCACTGACAGCAACAGATACGCCATTAAGCTTCGCACTTGTTGCGTTCGTTGAAGACCATGTAAGAGTTGAGCTGCCGCCAGACGCAATGGTGGCGGGACTCGCACTTATGCTTGCAGTGGGTGTACCACTGGTTGAACCTACCGTTACAACCGCTTGGGCGGATGTAGTCGCACCTGCGGCACTCTTAGCGATGAACGTATAAGTAGTGGTCGAGGTAGGTGAGACAACCTGAGAACCATTCACGGAGACAGCAGCGCCATTAAGCGTTGCACTTGCAGCATTCGTCGATGTCCAGTTGAGAGTCGAACTGCCGCCACTGGAGATCGTCGTCGGATTCGCAGTAATTGCACCAGTGGTTACGGTGAGTGTGACCTGCCCCAATCGGTCACGCCAGCTGAATTACGGGCCGTAATACGGTATGTCGATGTAGTTAGAGGAGAGACTGTCTGTGATCCGTTGAGGGCTACCGCTGTTCCATTAAGATCCGCTGTTACCGCATTCCGCGTGGTCCACGTCAACGTAGAGCTACCACCCCTCGCGATAGTAGTTGGATTCTCGCTAATGCCGGCGGCTGGAGGACCCGTCGTAGTCACGGTGATTGTAGTCTGGGCGGTGGTCGATGCTCCTGTAGAGTTCTTCACGATGAAGGTATACAGAGTAGTTGCAGTTGGCGACACCACCTGCGATCCGTTGACTGCGACGGGAGCGCCGTTCAGCGTAGCGCTGACTGCATTCGTGGATGTCCAAGTGAGTGTGGAGCTACCGCCTGGAGAGATTGAGGTTGGGCTGGCGCTAATGTTGGCTGTTGCGGCACTGCCGCTGCCAACAGTGACAGTAGTCTGAGCTGTTGTTGTTGCACCTGCGGCATTCTTCGCAACGAAAGTATACGTGGTGGTTGCAGTTGGTGAGACCGTCTGCGATCCGTTGACGGCAACATTGGTGCCGTTTAGCATAGCGCTGGTTGCATTTGTGGATGTCTAGGTAAGCGTGGAACTGCCACCTGAGGATACTGAGTTCGGGTTGGCGGAGATCGACGCAGTAGGAGCGGAATTCGTGACGGTGACAGTCACCTGGCCCCAGTCCGTTGCACCAGTTGAACCATGCCCGGTGATTCGATACGTTGTTGTCGCAGTCGGCGATACTACCTGAGAGCCATTCAGCGCAACTGTCGCTCCGTTCAAGTCTGCGCTGACGGCATTCTGGGTAGTCCATGTCAGTGTTGAACTGGCCCCCGCTGCAATGCTTTGAGGATTCGCACTAATTCCTGCTGCCACTGTTTGAGCATGGGCGAATGCACCCTCCAGCATCACTAGACCAAGGCAAAGCAAAATTTCCCATAGAAGATTCGGAAGTCGATTAAAGATATGTTTTGGCTCACAGACGCGTTTGCGCTGAACCAGAACCGCATGCGATTCAGAGAGATATTGAGCAGGCATTTTAGGCACTCCAGCCGAGATGAGGGTTATTCACTCTTGTTCGACAACTTTTGAAGTATAGGAACACTTGAACGACGTCAGGCCGACAAAGGAACTGACCTCTGTATGGTGAACTTCGTAATCCCTACCGGGTCTATCTTCCGCTTACAAAGGAATGAACAGACCCTCAACTTCTATTCCGCCTGGGCAGCCAACATAATTTATCGAGATTGGCGGAATCCCCTCTGGAACGACGGCGTAAATCATGGTAGTTGGCAGTTTTCCCTCCCACACCCAGTGGATGACCGACTGGTCTTGACGAATTGCGAATCCTGGAGAGTACCAGGCCTGTGTGAAATGTGCAGTTACCGTGTCCATTGCCATTACGATGTAACGGCTCCCCTTAACATCAAAGAACCAGCGAGGCATAATAACGTCGGTGGACAACAGATTGGATTCAGAATTTGGCCTTACATCGACGTCTGGGTGAAAGTGGAGGAACGATTCCACTTTATGTTTACCGCTTCCACTAACGCGGTCTACAAAGACCCACGCGTTCGTTGATAGACGAATGATGGCACGAGAATGGACTACGCCCAAGTGCTTGTAGCCAAAGTGAGCTCCCTGCACGAATTGTGAGGCTGTGCAATTTCGGCTTCTAATCGAACTGACCGAAGGGCGCCGACCGATTCTAAAGCTGCCCCAAATCTCCGCCTGTTCGGCACCGTCGATGCGAAGCGTATTGTGCGCTGCGGTGGATCGCTCATAGTGACGTTGCGGTCCGGGCTCGTAGGAACTGACTCCGGTATCGACGATGACTCTTTGTCCGTGTAGAGTCAACTCAAAGCTGAGAACATCCGAATGACCATGACCTGGTTGATAGTCGGGACCAACCCGGCCACAGTCAAAGATGAGGAAGCTCTCGGAATCGAAGACGCGAATGACAGCGTAGCCGCTATCGGGGAAGACCCGTACATTGATTTCGCTCTCGCCATGATGCCTCGCGGATAATCCGGCCGCCTTGATAATCTGTTTGGTTGGGCGGGTAACACCGAGCTGCGAATCGTTGAGCAATGGGATCTCACCATCCGGATGAACGATTTGGCTAAGGTAGTCACACATACGTTCAATGCACTTCGATACTTCTTCGGCACAACCAGGTGTCTCGGGAGGACAAGATGCAAACAAGTTCCGAATGTCCAGCAAGTGGTCTAGAACCCATGCATGGTACATCGGCGAGCGCTCGATGTGACCACCGTCCGACAGGATCTGCTCGGCAATCTGTTCGAGGAGGAGGCTTTGGCCAACAGTTCGCCAGCGACCGCTCTCCGGAGCGTCGAGCAAAGCTCCAGCGAAGACGAGCGCCTTCGCATTTTTCAACAGGTGGTTTGCGAGAAGTTCCTTTTCCAACCGACTTTCCAAAGAGAGCACCTGAATCCTAAGGCTTCCTAGAATTCGCTGTACTGAATCGGCATCCCCCAAACCTTCTGAATGAGGCCCGTTGCGAACGAGATACTTCAGCCAGTTGACAATGCGAAGTGAAAGGAAAAAAGGATGCCACCCCATCTCTTTCCCAGAAGGGTTCTGGTAACACCAATTCAGCGCAATTTCAGTAGCGTTATGCAGCAATAACGAATCTTGGGGCGAGGTCAGATCCACGTTCAGGAAGTCGCAGTAATTGGCATGATAAATTTGCCGCCGTGATATTTCCTTTGAGGACCAAGAAGTAGCCTCCGTGTCGTGAGATGGCTCTGGTAAGAACTGAACATGTCCACCGTCAATGATTTGACGTGCCAATTCCGGACACCACTGCTCTATCCGCGGCAAGCCGTCATGAGGGCGAATTGCGACTCGCGCTCGGGGCCACCGGTGTATGTTGTTCCGTTCGAGCACTCGATGACGAAAGAGATAAAAGATCTGAGAGGCTCGTAAGTGCCTCAACGTACGCCAATATCTACCTACAGATGGTGGAGTCATCTCTGAAGAAAACGTTGGAATGTTTTTCCCACCGAATCCACTTGATGCGACAGAAAATAGATATTCCTTACTTGCGCCAGCCCGCTCCATATCAATTTTCATGCCTACCCCTTATCCCCTGCCAAATTGCAATGGTGGGACCGCTTTACCAATAAAAAAATATTTCTCATCAGCGATGAAGAAATTATCAGGCGTCTAAACTTCTGCGTAAGTTACTCTTTTCATACGAATTTACGGATATCGGATGGATTGGGCGTAACATTTTTCCAGAGCAAAATAGGGCAACCATGTCGAATTTTAATGTTGCAAAACATTGCGCCTCTCGCTCAGTCTCGCTATGATGAGACTACGCCCGAGGCTGAGCTTTGTTGATCTTGCCTTGGACTTACCGTAGTCGACGATTAGTTGAAGTATCTGAGCGCATGAGTAGGCGCCGTCGAGTTTTCGGATTTGTTCCCTTCCTTGAAGTCCTGCCTATGCCAACGCAATAAGAATCCAGTTAGTGATAGGTGAAACTATTGAATATTGCTTTTTTTCGTGCTCGGACGGCACTCTCTCGAGAATTCGACTTCATGCGTGCAAGACTTACAGCATTGCTTGAGTTTCATCTCACAGGAATTGTGAGCACTTTATGAGTGTTGACAAACATGCGCTGTTGCTGTGGAGGCTTGTACTCAACTCTAGCGCGTCAGCCCCAAGCCGTCGCGTCGAAAACTTGTTCGCTGCGGATGAAGGTTGTCTGCTCAACCCATCAATTTACTGACAAATTAATCGGCGTCTAGCTACCTATTCAGACTGTGGGAGTTCTCTGTTCCCGCAGAGTTCTTCTTAGCTGCGTCCGCTTTAAACTCCGGCACGAAATGCCGCCAACGACCTGCTTCGCGCAGGCACAGGAGACTCATGCGTCTAAAGCTACAACTACGTTCCCCAATCCAAAGCATTTTTATCTCTGCTGCGCTACTGTGCGCATTTTCACAATTAGCTATGGTCGAAGCGGAAGCCCAGAATACCTATTACGTAGCTACAAATGGCAGTGATAGCAACAATGGTTCCGTCAACTCACCGTGGGCGACTCCTCAACATTCTAGTACTGTTGCGCAACCTGGGGACACAGTCATAATTGAAGATGGAACATACAATCTTGGCAGCAGCGGAGGAACCGGCGACTGGCGAATCGCCAAAGGTGGAACTTCAGGACACCCGGTCACTTATATGGCTCAGCATAAATGGCAGGCCAAGCTAGTGGGACACGGAAGCGGTGACGGAACCACTGCAATTGGTCTGGCTGGTGGATACACCATCATCAAAGACTTTGACATCACGGGCTCCGATGCAAACGGTATCAATCTGACGACGAATGGAACGGCTGCGTCTTATAACCAAGTCTTAAACAACTATATTCACGATATGGTTACACCTTGCGATGGTAACTCTGGCGCCGGAGTTACAGCTGGGAGTGGTGGGAACAATTATGCAGGCGTAGGACATGAGACCGTCAATGGCAATCTGATCGTGAACCTCGTCGCGGCGGGTGGTTGCCCTGGGGGTCACCAAGCCTCCGGAATTGCCATGATGCTTCCTTATGGAGTTGCGGCGAATAATATTGTCATCAATTGTGGCGACGCAATTGAGGCTTGGCATGCAGCTACGAACACCGTCTTCTTCGGTAACGTCGTCGTGAACTCGGGACGCGGAATCAGCATGGGAGCAGGGGATGCACCAGGTGGCGTCGTCAACGGCAACAGTCTAGTGCAAAACAACATCATCGTTAACGGAAAAGGACCTGCGATCATTGAAACTGGTGGCACCGCCATGAGCAATGTTTATAGAGACAACCTCGTTTATGGTGGTGATACGTCAATTGAACTCAGCAATGGGCTATCGGCCACCGGAACAATCAATGCAGATCCTCAGTTCGTAAACAACACGGGAACAGCCTCAGGTGACTATGACCTGCAGGCATCCTCTCCTGCTCGTGGGACAGGACTTGCGCTCGCCGGGATTGCGACTGACTTCCTCGGAGACCCTCGCCCACAGTCGGGAGCAACAGATATTGGTGCCTGCCTCTTTGACTCAAATGGAACAGCGAGCGGTGGACCGACAACCACCGGGCCCGTTGCGGCTGGGATCAGCGCCAGTGCTGCGTCAATTACCAAAGGACAATCCTCGATACTCACGTGGACGACGAAAAATGCAGTAAGTGCCAACTTGAACGGAACCACTGTCGCTTTGAATGGCTCGCTTACTGTGTACCCAAGCTCAACAACTACTTATCGAATCACCGCCATTAATTCCTCGGGTGCAACTGACTGGGGATCAGTTCCCATAACGGTCAAGTAAGGACGGAGCGGTAGCGCAGCCGATTTGCGTTGCCGCTCGTTCCATAAAATTGGGCATGAAATTGCATTCTCCTGACTGTAATCGTCCAGTCATCCTGCTGTTCGGAAGATTGCGTTGAAGCGCTCTGGCGCAGCGATTCAACGGACAACTGTAATCGACACCGAGCCCCAATCGTTTTTTCCTGAGGGGCTAGTTGCGACCACTTTATAGATCTTGTTCTCTCCGGGCCGTACAGTAAGTGATCCATTGAGAGGAACAGATAAGTTATTCAGTGTCGCTTTAACCGCATTCTTTGTCGTCCAAGTCACTACCGACGACTCCCCTTCGGAGATACGCGTCGCGCTAGCCCGAATTCCTGCGATGGGAGCAATTTCGTTGGTATCATCCAAAACCTTAGTTGAAGCGACGGACGTAACCTTACCAAAGGCCGTAGGAGCCCGCAGTCGAGCAAGACGGCCTCGATGTACAGGTGAAGTCGGTCTAAACTGGTAGTTTCCCGCTGCCGTTCCCGTGTTATTTACGAACTCGGGATCTGCGATAGCCGTACGCATAGCGCGAAGTCCATTGTTCAAACTGATGCGCGTATTTCCTGCATAGATCAGGTTATCGAGATAACGATTGTGCAAGCCGGTACGTCCCGTCTCCGCAATCGCAAGTTCGATACTGTTGTATATAACATTGCCCTGCACGATGGTATAGTCATTGGTGCATCCGTAAGGCGCATCGCCCGCACCTACTGTGATTCCCCGAAGATTATTGACAAGGGTGTTCCCGTAGATGACTAGGTTCGAAGCTGCATGCCAGCTCTGGATGCCATAGCCCGCGTTGATGACCGTGTTATTTGCGATCACCGAACCGGGAGTTTCAGCAAATAATCCGCTGGCTTGATGTCCGCCGGGACAGCCACCCTTCGGAACAATATTTACAACGAGATTCTCGAGCATGTCGTTATGGGTGATTCCGTTATAGTTGTCACCCCCACCTGTCTCAATCGCAGTGCCGCTATCCGAATTACAAGGGACGACCAAATCGTGCACATAATTTCCAACAGCTCGATTGTGATTGGCGATGGATCCGTAAGACGCAAGAATGATGCCATTCGCATTTGTTCCAGTGATATCAAACCCTTGAAGGATGACGTAGCCGCCACTGACTCCAACAACCGCAGAGCCGGCACCAGAGCCTATGCCGACTAGTTTCGCTTTCCATTTATTTTGCGCTCTGTAGATAATCGGCTGTTCTGGCGTTCCGCTTGATGCGAGCAAGACATCTCCCCTGTAAATGCCGTCAAGTACAATTATGGTATCACCAGGCTTGGCAATACCATCGGCGTGCTGAATGGTTGCCCATGGGTGACTCAAACTACCCGTGTCATCATCGTTCCCATCCAAACTTACGTAATGCACGTTGCTTGGAGAACGTCCCTCTGCGACAGCGGAGGCATAGGAAATCTGCTCAATGGAAATTCTCCGATTGAACTGTCCCATCGCCAAATGTAGGGAGATTGTACCGAGCACAACGGAACCTATGCTAGACCCTACTTGCATAAAGAATCGCACGTTATCCTCGACTTACTCAGTGCCACTAGGCCGCGCTTCCGATAAGTCCAGAGCTCAACGAGCCAGAACGCTTGCCATTCTGTCGAATTTCACTGATGAGTCGTCGTGTCGTCTTTTCATTGATGTAAAGGGAATCTGCGATGTTGATTCCGTTCGCCTGCGACAATTTTTCCCGGATCTCTGCGATCCCCTGTGGGACCGAGTACTGGGTGTTGAAGGATAGAGAATTGCTGATTTTGGAAAAGTCGACATTATAGTCGCGGCGATCGATTATATCGCGGAGAAACGTCACTTCAGTGTTGGGGATCTCGGAACAAACGAAATTTGCAATATCGATGATCCGATAATTATTTGCATCCGTGCCAACGTTGAAGATTTCATTCGTCACAAGCCCTGGCTCGCTCGACAGAACTATGGCGAATGCACGAGCAGCATCCTTTACATGTAAAAACGGCCTTCTTTGGCCACCACCACATATCTCTAGGGTCTCGCCTTTACATGCTCTGGCTGTGAGAACATTTACGACCAAATCGAACCGCATGCGATTCGACCACCCAAACAAGGTTGAAAGACGGAGAATGGTAGGGTGAAACGTCTCGTCCGACATTGCTCTCAGCGCCTTCTCGCACATAAGCTTATCTCGCGCATAAAAGGACAAAGGATTCGTTGGAGATTCCTCAGTTAGGTGTACTGTCTCGTTTGACTGACCGTAGACACTGCAGCTCGAAGCAAAGATAAATCTCTCGATACCGAGCCATTTACAAATCTCCGCCAAGGTTAGAGTGCTGCGGTAGTTGCATTCATATGTGAAGCCGGT
>Ga0193742_1001569_pt1 | contig 13654 bp, 15 predicted proteins | sample L2c1metaG_FD_165511 | JGI IMG/M metagenome (GOLD analysis project Ga0193742, IMG submission 165511) | Soil microbial communities from a riparian zone of the East river system, Colorado, United States - L2c1 | ecosystem: Environmental > Terrestrial > Soil > Riparian zone | place: USA: East River... | reverse complement strand
CGAATCGACTCCGGATCGGTAAGGCGGAAGAGCCGAAATCCGCTGAAGTTTGAGGCGAGCAGCGGGATGCAAACCGAAAGCCGCTTCTCAGGGACAACGAAGAAGAATACTCCCCCTGGTACCAGCCAACGATAGGTGTGCTCAAGAAAGAGCAGTTCCATGCGCTGATTGTTGAGCGATCCGATCTCTGAATCATACGGTGGGTTAGGAGAGGTAGTGGCCGAGAAACTGCTTGATGAACGCCTGCTTTTCGTACTCGTCCGGACCTGCGCTGCGCGCGGACGCTAGAACGGCGGGAACGAGGCCCCGGCGGCTCCCCGCTCCATAGGGACTCACCACTTGCGCTTCACCGGCGCCGTTGACTCTGATCACAGTGGGTGGCTGCATTCTCACCAAGAAGAAGCCCAGCACGGCAACCAACGCGGTCAGGCCCATCACGCCCGCGATGAGCAGCGATCGATTCGAATAGGCGCGCAACGCGCCATCCATCTCATAGAACTTCGGCTCTCTTTCCTGCTTGGGTTGCTTGTTCATCATTGCCTCCTCAGATTGATCCTGCTGTTCCCATTTCAGCGGCCTGTTACGGCGTGGTCGCTCGGGGAGGCGTATTCGGAGGGGGAACGCTCAGATTGCGATAGGTCCCTCCGCCCATTCCTCCCTGACTACTCGCACTACTTGCAGTCTTTGCGGCGCCCCCTGCAGCCCTCCCTGCTGCATTTCCTGTGAGGCGCGCGACTTGATTTGTAGCCGCTACGAGACCCAGCAAGGCTCCACCAACGGCACCGAACTCCGCCTTGAGGACGAAGAATGCGATCACCGGAATAAGGAGAATGCAGATCGAGTACAGGATGCTCGTCAGTCCAATCCAAATCTGCGTCTGCGCACCGGCAACGCTGTTCGCAAAGAAGGGGCTCGTGGTCATATCCTTGCCATTGACAGCGGTAATAAGGCAGGCAAGGATCGCATAAACGATTGCCCAACAATTCCACACGATAAGGTTCTGCATGTAGAACTTGGCGACCGAATTCACCATCCTGCTTGGAGCAAGCGCCAGAACGAGCGGACCCACGGCGTAAACGACCGCGCCCCAGAAGATATAGATCAGGGTGAAAACCTGCACCGCGACCGGAAAGATGATGTACGCAACCCCAATCTCAAGGGCATTGACAATGGCTGCTCCACCGCTCGTGATGATGTTCCAGATCGAGGTATAGCCGCTATCATTCCAGTTATTTGAGAGCGCATTCCCCCAGTCCTTCATCAGGTCGCCGCCACCGTAGGAGTTATCGATGTATTGCGCGATCTGGTTGAAGCCGGTCATCAGGTCCGTGAAGAACGTTGTCCAATTTCCAACAACGAACGCTACGACAACATACTTGAACACGGTGGCCGTCAGCTGACGGGTATCGCCTCCCTTGGCAAAGGACTCGTAGATACCCAGTAAAAGGCAGATCACCATCAAGACGTAAGACACCGTCTGAAGAGCAGGGATCATCTTTCCTGCCATGCCTGCCTGCACCGTCTGCATCATTGTCTGAAATTCAAAGATCGAAGCATCCATAACGGTCCTGTCAGTGCGGCGTGACGATGCCTTTTAGATTCTGGTTAAGTTGCTGGGCCTGAGCGGTTGAGTTCTTCACGTCGCTTCCTATGTTCGACAGCTCCGTTGTTCTCACGCGCAGGAGTGCGGCCATTGCCGACTGGCTATAGGCGTTTGCCTGAAGCACCCATGCCGAGCCCTCCGCTTCAAGAATCGGCGCCGTGCCCGGAGCGGCTGTCTGGATTTGCTGATTGAGAGATTGAGCAACCTCCAGCTCTCGCGTCGCCAACGCATCGAGCTCGATCGCCTTCTTCATGGCATCCTGTGCCTGCGCATCGGTCATGTCGATCGTGCTCCGCACATTCTGCGGAGCCGCGGTCTGAACAGGGAGCGTCCCATACACCTGCGAGTAGCTGTTCCCGAATGCCGCGAAGCTATTCGGGTTCCCTGAAAGCATCTGTTGTTCCAGCTGCTGTGGGTTCGGCATGGTTGCGCTCGAGAAGTGGAGGTTCATCAGAGACTGCATGGACTGCATCGGCGCTATGAAGCTTGCAGACAACGCCTTCGCGCTATTGATTGCCTGCTGGGGAAACAGCACTGTCTGCTGAAACTGTTGTGCATCACGCTCGACGGATTGGATCTGCTTCAAGGGTGAAGCGACGCTGCTGGTCAGCAGGCTCGAGATCTTCTGCAGGCCGGCTAAGATCACGGCAAGATCAATACCGAACTGAGCATGGGCCTGGCGCGGAATGGCCACACCGACAAAGACAGCCGTAGCACAAAGCCACCCGGCTCGCGGCACAATCGCTTTCCATAGAGTTCCCTTTTCAGTCATACCTTCTCTCCTTAACCTAGTGCTGCGCAATCGTTCCCTGCAGGTTGGTATTCATCTGCTGCATCTGCTGAACACCCTGTTTGCGGATCCCATTATGGTGGGCAAGGGTCGCAGCCTCCTCCCGCAGCATCGACGCGAGGAGTCTGTGTTGACTGGCCAGACTTTGCAGCTCCGCTGCCCGTGCTGTGGCCGAGAGCATGTCCGCGGTGCCTGGTGCAGTGGTCGCGCTCTCTGACTCGATCTGGTTGGCGATTACGACCAAAGCGCTCGTTGCCTGATCCGCCGCGACGGACTGGGCGAGCGCATCCTTTGCCAGTGCGTCATCCATGTCCATCATCTGGCGATGAGCCTGGGGAGCTGCTGCAGATACAGGGAGTGCCCCGAAGGAATTGTTGTACAAGCCGCTCATATTCCCGAGGGAAGCACTCGAACCACCAAGAAAGACCTTCTCGAGGTTCTGGCTGCTTGCGAGTTGGGCGCTATTCACCGGAAGCGTAAACACTCCCGACATCCACCCCCGGTAGCTGGTCATGATGGTGTTGATATACGTATGCGACTGATTGATGAGTGAGACCGGAAATAGTAGCGCCTGCTGGTCCTGCCGCAGTGCATTCTGTACACCGGTAATGCTTGTGAGTGCCCCGCCAATGTCCGAACTGATGGTCGATTCGATGACACTGAAGATGTCCCAGCCCAAAGCCATCGCAGCTGGTGGAGCGATCAACAGGAGCGCTCCTAACGCTCCCGCAGTGACTGTTATCTTCGTTCGAGAGATCGTTGGAGCTGCCATCCCTATGCCTCCTGAAAAACTTCCTCAACAGCGCGGATGCTGGTATTTACGACGTGCCCTGATGTCACCCGTCCAAGCGCTACCTGCATCACCTCACCCGATCTCTCCTCCGGCAGTTCGTCAAGCGGTGCCAGGCCATAGGGGTAGGCCATCGCGAGGCGTTCATAGGCCTCTGTGGCAGTCAGGTTCGCGTTCTTCAGGAGCCAGTACTGGCGGTACCACTTCTCGCGAGGGAAGGTTGTGAGCAGCCAATACTCGATTGGCGTAGCGACGATGTGGAGGCTGTGTGTCGTCTCCGATCTCTCACCGATCACCAGCAGGAACTCGCTCTTCTTGCCCTTTTCGGTGGTGCCCAGATGCTTGACGCGATGAATGGCGGTCTCGTTGAGGTGCACGAACTGGCGGAGGACATCGATGTTGCCCTTCTGCCGGCCGATCAGTTTGGTCGCCGTCGTCGTAAGAATGGCGCCCCCAAATTCGTTCGGCTTATCGGGCGTCCCCGTAAAGTCCTCGACGGCTTGCGAAAGGCCCCATACACAGGCGTTCCGCTTGCGGGCGGTGCGGAACAATTGGACAACAACAGGACCGAGGCTCGGCGACTGGAGCAGGGACCAGCACTCATCGAGGATCGTGATGCAGCGCTTGTTTCCCTTCCCCATGGCCCGCTTGTTCGTCGCGTAAGCGATCAGCAAGCTCATCGCCGTCTCGAGCTTCGGATCATCCTTGAGCTGTTCAATGTTGAAGTAGAGCCATGGTGTCGACATATCGATCGTCGTCGGCCGATCGAAGAGTTTCGCGTACATCCCGTTCTCTACCCACGCGCGCAGTTTGGTCGCAGCCAGTCGAGCTTCACCATTGACAGCCTCGTTCTTGTCCTCATCGTGATAGTTCTCAAGCTCATCCTTGAGGTCGCTGTAAGTCGGAATCGTGTTCCCCGATCGCATGGCAGCACGATCGTAAGTCTTGCGAATCGCAGTGAGCAGAAGGTTGTCGAGAAGGTCTGTATCCGTGGCCCCGCTGTCCCCAATCATGAAGCGCGTCAGATTCTTGAGAAAAGCTAGATGATCGTTCGATGGAAAATGGTCTCCCGCTTCAAGATCGAACGGGTTGATCGTCTCGGTGCTGTCGAGAGACATGGAGATCATCCGTCCCCCCATGTAAGTGACAGCTGGCAGGTACGAGTCGCCGCGCTCGATGATCGAGACCTGGACATCCTGTCGTCCGCAGGTCAGGGCCATCCGGCCGACGACCAGACTTTTTCCCGATCCGGACGTGGCGGCCACGATCGCGTTTGCATTTTCGAGTCCCGCGTCGAAGGGTGAGAATGGGATCAGCTGCCGATACGGCGTCTCAAATAACATCAAAGGCGATCGCGGCGTTCCGGCCCAAGGCATTTCGACCGGGATAAGATCGGCTGCGTGGGTCGTCAACAGATCATGGTCACGGCTGTCCTCGTCTGCCATCCCTGGCATGGAGGAGATCAGGAGCCGTCTCTGTGCCAGCGACTCACCGTAGGCTCGTGCGCCATTTACCTGCGAGATGATATGAAGGATCTGTTGCCGGCGGTTCGACAATTCCCTCTCGGCAATCTCGTATTCGTGGCTGCTGAAAGCAGGATGCGACGTTCGCACAGCGATAGTCAGACTAACCTTAGCCGTCTTGACCGAGCTGGCCAGGATCTCGGTCTGGATCTCCATCAACTCCTGGGTCGCAACCTGCGCCTCGATGTCGACGCGCAGGTTGCCCTTGGAGTCTATCTGCGCGGCCTGCATCTTTTTCAGTCTCTTCTTGTACTTGTCGAGTACCGCCCGCTGATCCGGGATCGTGACCTGGGTAGAAAGGACAACAGGAAAACCTACCGTCAGCAGACTGCGGAGGATGCCTGGGTATGTCCCGTCGGGAGGCGTCTTGAGAGAGACAAAACTCCAGAGCACACCGTCGACATTGATGTAATTCTCTGCGTCTCCAAGAATCGAGACGGTGGAGGCCTGCTCGCGCGCGGACACGTAGCGCTCTGACACTTCGCTGTCCCTGAGTGCCGTTGTATCGGCAGCGTTCGGATTGAGCGCACGCTTGATCTCGAGAAAAATCTCGTTATGGGTCATGCGCTCCGGACCCATCGCCGCTCTCTTCAAGGAGGACTCAACACCATTGACAATCGATTCGAACTCAGCCAGGGCGTCCGTGTGCTCCTTCTTGGATCGCTCGATGCACTTACGCATCGATAGAGAGAAGCCCGGCTTCTTCTCAGCACTCTTGCGATCGCTGCTCTTCTTCATCTGGCCGCCCGCGGCGGCCATCAAGCACCGGTGCTTCTCCGGGTCCCAGATCAGGTACACCGCCGCAAGCCGTGTGAGGTATTCGCCCTCTTCCTCCCTTTCTTTCCACTGCTTCACGCGATGCCTCTCGAGCACCAATGCTTCGGTATTCTGCGTGCGGCGATGATCGTTATACTGCGCAAGCAGACCATTCAGGCCCTCCACGACCTCGTAGCGAAACTGGAGCCGCATGCTCTGCTCCGGTACGGTGCGCAGGAGAGACTCCACGAGCTCCTTTGTCTCATTGCGTCCGTCGTCATCGGCGAAATAGGTGAGCGTTCCCGCCATGCGAAAGCCCGCGACATAGCAACCATCGGTTCGGATCATCACGTTGTCGAGGAAGTCCCGGATGGGCAGCAATTCGCAGAGGGCGGGGTCCTGCAGGGACCGCTTGTGTGCTTCTCGTGTCTTGGGCATTACTCTTTCTCCTTCAGATAGCTTGTTGTCAGCTGAGTGTCTCGTGCGAGGGCGCAATAGCTATGGGGCTTGCTGTACCAGGCCAGAAGATCGACCATGTACTTTCTTGGTTTTCCGTACTTGAACAGCATCAGGGCGGGCACACCCAGCCCTAGAACGACGAGCACCAGGAACCAGTTCATCGGGATTGAGAACACGTACCGGTCCGAGAATAGGAACTGACCGGCGATCATGGCGACCGCACAGGCGAAACCCAGCGCGAGCATGTCCTCGATCTCGAGAAACATGTACGTCACCTTCAGCGCAAGATTGCGCGAGACCGGACTCACTCGTAACGCCATCACGCCACCCCCTTCGTACCGGCAGCGACAAAGTGCTCGAACAGCCGAAGCAGGCCGGAGCAGCAGAGTGCCGCAAATGCCGTGACTACATGTCGCAGCCAGTCGTCGCCTATGTTGAGGCGAGAACCGACTCCGCTCACGCCCAGAACCGCACGCACGATCTCGAGACCAGCGTAGACGGGAAGAATCACGTTGCAGATCCAGTCCGCCAGCGTGAGCAGAGCCTGAAACATCTGGCTCGATCCCGACCCCTGCTTGGCGAAGACCTCTGCCAGACGCAGCAGACCAGAAACAGACAGGGAACCAAGCGCTCCCCACACGTAACGCTCGAAATCACCCCCTCGTGAAAACCGGTAGATGCCAAGGGCGATCATGAGCGCGGCCAGCAACGGCATCACGCCGTTGCCGACCCAGTTGGTCATGTTCAGCACTCCCTGGTCGAAGGAGCCAGAGTTCATGCCCCCACCTCGCTCTCGCCTTCAGCAACCGATAAACTGGTGCTCCGCTCGGTGCGTTGAGTGGCAATAGCTAAAGCTGCGATACCGCTCAGAGCCCACAGCTTGCGCAGCGTCCATGCACATGCCGCAAGGAAGACGCCGGCTGAAATGAGAAGGAGAACAACTCCGAGTGCCATCAGTCGCGCCGGACTGTGCATGAGAAAAGCCACCGCCTGCAGAATGGCCCACAGGCTACCCGCGAAGATCAAAATCCGTGTGGCATTGGCCGCAATTTGATGTCTTTTCATGGCCGATCCCCTAACTGGCTAAGCTCTCTCAACGGAACACGAAGTTCGATCTTCCATGCGAGATGAAGTCCGGGCTCACTACTCCGCCAAGTAATATTCGGCTCGACGGTTACGATGGACGAAACGACGTGACTCGCGAGAACAGATAGAGTCGTCAACAAAATCAGCGCGCCCGCGTGCGCGCTTCGTGCGAGAACAATCCGCCAAAGCAAGGTCATATCGTCACTCCAGTCCAACTCTTGACCAGGGCCCACAAGCCAGTCACGCAAAGGAATCCGATTCCGCTCGCCACAAAGCTCTTCCACTGTTTGTGCTGAACAAAGGCGAGGATGCCAGCTGAGATCGCAAGACCTCCCACGATCGGGCTGATCGTCCCGGCGGCATAGTTGAAGGTATTCATCAGAAGGTCGGTGGTGCTGTAAGCGCCACCGGTCAGCCAGTTGCCAGTTGCCAGCTTGTAGATCCCCTGAATGCCCAGCAGAAACATGGCCGTCACAATGGAGCCGAGGGGGTTGGTCCCCTGAGAGTGGTCGAGCAGGGCTTTGAAGACCAGAGCGGCGGCGATTACGGGAACAAGATGAGAGATAAGGACATCATCCACGAAGTCTCCCGCGACTTTATTGATGCCATTGGTAAGGCGTGTTGAGACGCCGCCCGACACAAACTGCGCTGCTCCCGGAACGGTCTCCTGTACAAGCCATGCGCTTACACCTGGAAGGGTGAGAAGAAGCGAACCCCAGAACAGCCATTTAAGGAAGCCGCCACTGGCCTGATAGTTCACCCCGCCCTCATTGCGCAGCTTCATTCCGGCCAACACGAATGCGGCAAGTGAAGCCGGGATCGCCAGCGTCATGAGAAGTCCGAGCAGAGCCTGGAAGATCAGTGGCGGCGTCATGGTCTAGGCAACCGCCTGTCCATTTTGGATGAAGTATTCAATGAGGCGGGTGATGCCCGAGACTGCTAGCAGACCGCCAGCGGTCATGGCAGTGGGCAGCCAACTGCGACCGCTGCGCCACTGGATGACAGTGCCGACCACCGCCAGACCAGCACCGACCGGGCAGATGACATTGCCGATCCAGTTGACGACGTTGAGAAAGGCACCTTCAGGCTGCGACGCCGTCTGCCCCTGGACCGCTTGTCCAACAGCGGGGGTGGTACCGAGGTTCTGAGCGATAGCCTCGGCGGGAGCAAGGCACGCTGCACCCACAAAGGAGATACAGAGCATGAACATGAGTTTCTGTGCGAAGCGGCCGACGCCGCGCTTGAGTGCGGCTCGGGACTGACGAAGAAATGCGGTCATTGGTGTTTCCTCCTCGGCGGGGTTCCCGCCGCACGAGGAACATAAGGTCGTTCATAGACTCGGGCAAATCTCGCAATCCCATTAAAAAGGGTAGTTTTCTTTTATTCGTGCTCTACAAGCAATGTTTGTTGGGAGCTGAATGACCACTTGCGGGCAGGTTGCCTTCGCCGGAGGCTGCGCAAACAATGCTGTGCTCGTTCACTTGAATAGAATAGTGGCCCGAAAAACACCGGACCTCCTGTTGTTTGGAATTTCCCCGTTTACGCAAACGAGGAATGTATGGACTTCTCCTCGATTGCGGAAAAGAGGAATGTGATTGCTTTTCCCAAACTGCGTAAACGAGGAATGTATTTACTTTTCCTCGACTGCGCAAACGGGGGATGTGTGTACTACTCCTCGACTGCGGAAACGAGGAATGTGTCTACTTTTCCTCGACTGCGCAAATGAGGAATAAGAACGGTTAGATCCAAACAGCAGAACGGCCGGCGTTCGCCGGCCGCATTCGAATATGGGAAGGGATGCTTGAGAGCTTTATTGGGCATTTTCTGAAACTGGGATGTTTTGTGCGGTAGCCGGATTCACTCGCTGCGGCTTAGTAAAGATAAGGTAGATCTCAGTACCGGCCGGAACACTTACCACGATGTGTTGTGTCGTCATCAAGCTCATTACCTGCGCGTCAGCTCCGCTGCCCAGGTTCTCCGCAGCGCGCTGACGGATGAGATCGGACTCACTGACTGCTCCGTTCACGCTGCCTTGACCGACCAGCATCGCTCCAGCTTGCCCAAGTCCCGCAAGCGAGCGAACGGCTATGCTTTTGCCCGCGTTCTTCCCAGTTACCTGCCCTTTGATCGCTTGAAGGGAAGTCGTCGCTGCGATCGCCGATATTGGAAGAGAATCATTATCTGGCAGCTCGATCGAGCTGAATTCGATATTCATGATCCCCGAGGCATCCGCCTGGGTGATCTTGCCGACCGCGCGAGATCCCGCCGGAATCAGAACCCTTCCATCACGTTCGTAGTTGTACTCGATCACAGCTGTGACCGGCGCGTGCAATGCGGTACTCGCCATCGATTCGAGCCGCGCGGCCACGTGAAAACCGGACTCCAGGCCGAAGTTGTCTGGTGCTGCATGAAGCTGCAGGCTTCTTCTCGCCGTTCCATTTGTCTCGTGAGCCACAAAGATCATCGACGGTTTGGAGTATTCCTCCTGCTCCTTCTGTGCAACTTGAACCTCTTGCCCGTTGTTGGGGCTACCTGTGCCTGGGTACGCCTCGGGGCTCCAGTTTTTCAGGTGATTCGGGTCGGTATTCGGCTGTTGAAACGGTGCTACATCTGCCAGCGTTCTGCTCCCAGGGGATGGAGCCTTCCCAATCGATGCGCTGGTATTGGGCGCTCCGAGGCCACCGAGCTTCGGAGACTTTGTTTTCTCGATATCGTTCGCTTCGAGCGATCCGGTCTTGACCGTCGAATTCTGAACTGCCATCTTGTCTGCGGGTACGAGCTGGCCCGGCGCATTGGGCGTGACGACGCGACCAAGGTTCGGCTTCCCTGCTGCGTCCGCGCTGGCTTTCTTCTTGTTCGTACCTTTTGTTGAAATGAATCCGAAGAAGACGACCAGCAGAACTAGGATCGCTCCAGCAATCATCAACATCTTGCCTGTCTTATCTTTGCCGCCGCTCCCTCCCGCTCGATTTGGCATCACAAAGGGTCGGCTTTCAACGGTCGGCGTAGCAGCGGAAGCGGACTGGGTTTCGTTGAAGTGTGGAGCAAGCTCTTCTTCCCTGTTGGGGAGCGGATTGGGCGTGGCCATGTCGATGTTCTCCTTGAGAGAGGGATATGAACTGAATGGACTAATTTCCGGGGGCGACAAAAGGCACGGCAAGCAACAGCGGCTTGTCGACCGAATTGGCAGACGCCAACTGGAGCAGGAGCCGTTCCTGGCTTTGCTTAAAGCCGGGGCGATCGAACATCACCACTCCATCAGCTCGTTGGCCTGGAGCTAGCCGCCGGCCGTTGACCTTAAAGTTGTTCACAGGAACCTGCTCCGCCTCCACAATGTGTTTCTTGTCCTTCTTCTTGATCTGGCTCTTGTCACCTGGATTGCTCATCTCGATCTGTGGAGGAAGGACCTCAATCCAGTGATTGCTCTGGTTCCGCACGGAATACGCGACCAGCATTTTTCCGCTCGACTCCCGAATCTCGCCCAAGGCGCCGACAAAAGGGGAAGGATCGGTCTTCTTGGCCTTTTCTCCAAGAGCGGTGCCCTGCTGCCACGCTGGAGTAGCCACTCGCGATTGACCCTCAAGAGCGCTGTCCAGTGGATCGATGTGCTTGGTCGAAACGCCTTCCTGCTGTGCCTGCTTCACCATCGGGTCAAAGGAGCCAACAAAGAAACTCTGCTGCGGCTTGTAGTCGACGATGAAATCGACTGGCGCGTTGAAAGTGGTGCTTCCGTCAGAGATCAGCCGCATGCTGATCGTTTCGCCGGACTGCATCGTAATGACGAGATTGCTCTCCGCGGGCTGCTTGGTCGAGGGTTTGATGTAGACCAGCCGTGGTTCCTGATCCGAGTGCTCTGCCTCGAAGAGAGTAGGCGCTCCCACAGCGACGGAGCTCACCGCTTCCGGCAATCGGATCGTCGTGGTGAACAGAGGCTTCACATGTACGTCAGTCACGGTAGCTTTCGAGAGGGTGATATCGGAGACCATCGGTTGGGAGTTTCGCTGCTGGCTCATTCCCGTGGCTGTGGCGAATGCAACTGTGATTGCGGCTATTGTCTGGATGCGAGACATCATTTAGTTGTTCCTTTCAAGCTCCCGGGATGATGAAGCTGCACTTCGTGTTCGTACCTGCTCTCGACCGAGGTGACATACGCGATCACCTCGACATTGTGGTATCGCAAGCCGCTGGTGAGGATATGGTGCTCGCCACAGTAGTACGCCGCGACCACCAGGCGGAGGTCGCCATGAAAGAGATCATTCAGGGCAGCCAGATAACGAACGCCACCACCGATGTTGTCCTGAATCGAAGTAGGATTGCGCACGAAGAAGTGTGCCGCGGTCGCCGGCATCAACTGCATCAGTCCGATTGCGCCTTTGTTAGAAATCGCCCGCTGATTCCAGCCAGATTCCTGCTCGATGATCGCGTGGATCAGCTCTCTTGGAAGGTTGTAATGGTCTGCGTACGCGTTCGCGTAGTACACGGCTTCCGGAACGCTGCTCTCCCGAAACGTCATACCGTTAGCAGAGACACCGAAGATAATCGCACCGAGGAATACCGGAATTAGGATGGCTCTCAAGCTGTCACCTCGAGTGCCGCGAGGGTGGCTTCGACCTCTCTCGCTTCCATCGCATCGGCATTCTTCCTGGCCGTATGGATGATGACCTCGAATGCTTGTTTCATCAGCATCCTCTTGCGGTCACCTTCCGTCTTCACGATCAGCGGCAGCATGATGTCCTTGTGCACAGCAAGGATCTCGTCCATGCTGAGGAGCTGCATGGCCTGGGCGACATCGTTCATCTCCGAGATGCTGGGAGGCTTCTCCAGATTGAAGCCCCGCAGCGCTTTGGCGAGCCCAGCGATGAAGCGGTGCGTGGCTGCATTCGCAGTCGGGGTCTTGCTCTTGACGATCGCCGCTTCTCTTTCGGCCGTGGGGTGCTCGACGATCAGGTAGAAGCTGCGGCGGCGAAGCGGATCTCCGAGGCGCCGCTCTTGGTTCGAGGTCATGAAAACGAACGGAACGGTCGTCGCTCTCACTGTGCCCATCTTCGGGATCGAGATGGTCCACGCGGAGAGCAGTTCGAGCAGAAGCGCCTCAAACGCGTAATCGACCTTGTCGATTTCATCGATTAGCAGGACACACCGCTTCTCCTGCTCGATCGCCGTAAGCAACGGTCCGGCCAGAAAAAAGGCCCGGCTGGTCACCTCCTGGCGGATCTGATCCCAGTCGTACGTGCCCTCGGTCTTGGTCTTGAGCAGGACGAAGAGCTCTTGCAGGCTTTTGTCGAACTGCCCAATGGCCTTCTCTTCGTTGATGCCCTGGTAGCACTGAAGACGAAGGAGATCCGCGCCAGCGGCGCGCGCAACGGACTGGGCTAACTCCGTCTTGCCGGCACCGGCTGGACCCTCCAGCATGATCGGTTTGTTGATTTGTCCCGCCAGATACACCGTTGTTGCGGTCTTCTGGTCGGTGAAATACCCTACACGGCTCAACGCCGACAATGTCTGCTCTGGTGAGTCAAACATCCTGTCTACCCCCTGCTGAATAAATCAGTTCGGGGGCAGATTAGGACGAACCGCAAATTCGGTCAAAACCGCTTAATCTTTGAAATGGGTCCCGTCAGGGCCTTGCCATCCATTTTCAGTCTTCTGGAAACCGTAGTTCGAGTGAACAGTTTGAATGTCGCCAGGCTTCCAGTCTCCAACCCTGGTGAGGTATTTCTTATGCGCCTCGTAAAACAACGTGTAAACGCTAACGCCGTTCACCTCGGCAAACTGTCCGTCGGTCTTTTTCAGGTCGACGAGTTGTATTGCATTACCCAAGCCCGATTTCTGGTTGATGTTGTTCCACGTGACCTTGGCATCCTCTACTGACGGAGGACTCGGATTAACCTTACAACCTGCAGCTACCATCACTAGGGAAGTCAGAAGGATGAATCGTCTCCGCATTGTGTTAACTCCTTAGGCTGTGCATTTTCCTCAGCATGGGACCGAGGCCCTTCAGTGCCGCCTCAAGAACATTTTGAGCATCTTTAAGTCCATGGTCAACCCGCCCATGTCCCTCCAACACGATCGACTTCCCAATCCTGCTGGCCGAGGAGACCGTCTTGGCTGTTCTGATCCGTAAAGCCGACTCAGCTTAGGACCGCGAGAGCGTGTTCTAGTGAGTCTCGAACATGTAGACGGTCCCGCCAAGCTGGGAGAGTCAGCGTCGGCGAGATAGGGAGCAACCGTAATCTTCGTGAATCCGACTCTTCCTGCGGAGAGCGCCGCCGGCTCTCAGACCTCGCTTCTCTGATCGCGCACCAGGACGAGCGTCCGCGGTCGCCATCGATCCGATTGCAGTAGGGACAAACAATCGGAACGTCAACTCGCAGGCTCGACAGGATTGTCGATGCGAGATCTCTCTGTGCGCACGTATGCTGGAGGCCTTACCAGGCGAAGATCACCTCGGAACTCCCACATCAATGTGGTCACATAGCGGGTGCCGGCCGCGATGTTCTGCTCGACATCGAAAGGCTCGACCGCACCGTAGCGCCGACCGGTATCGGGCACCTCCTCGATGCGGTGCCATCATGAGGTGGTTCCAAAACTCGGTCAAATTTCCCTTTGCGATTGCGGATGAACGCCATTTCCGCTCGGGTCAACTG
>Ga0193742_1001568_pt1 | contig 13655 bp, 8 predicted proteins | sample L2c1metaG_FD_165511 | JGI IMG/M metagenome (GOLD analysis project Ga0193742, IMG submission 165511) | Soil microbial communities from a riparian zone of the East river system, Colorado, United States - L2c1 | ecosystem: Environmental > Terrestrial > Soil > Riparian zone | place: USA: East River... | reverse complement strand
TAATGATTGATTACGATTGTTTTCCCTATTTTAAAAATATTGTTAGTAATTAATGTACTTGTATCTGAGTTTGGTTAGCTCTTGTCGAGTGTGTATTTCTTACTATCCTGTTAAAGAAATTTGTTTTTTTTTTGGAATGGACAAAAAAAAATAGTCCTATGTTTCGATTTGTGTCCAACATATAAATGCTTCCCACGATCTCCTTTTACGTTTACACTGAGCTCAAGAGACTTGCGATCAGTTCTTGAAGCCTGTAACCTGAAGTTTGCTTGAAACCTCGGGACTATTAGGTCAATCTAACTGGTGACTGTTTGACGTCGACGTGCCATTTTTACCCTACGACTAGTGAAGCTTTAGTGTTCAACGTTCAACGGCCGCCTGAAATCTGGCGACAGTTCTCAACGGGGTCAACATTAACTTTTTCGTTCTCAATTTGGCCCGCCAAGTTCAGTACCTACTTCGAATGTGTAAGGATTGGCGCAATACATGCATATATGTCAAATACAAACCGTGGTATGACGCTATTTACCTCCGAGTTATGCTAACGTTTCAACTCCCAAGCCTCATCGATCTTGTCATGATCTAATGATAATACTTGTCATCCGATGGTTTACTTTTGTTGCGGAGGACTCTATTCATTGCGGTGCCTTTTGAATTCTCCAGTCTGGCGGGCGAAAACCGTCATGTATATATTGGGGTGGGTTCAACCTGAGGATGATCCATACGTCAAAGTGGCTGTTGATGTCGTTCATCCTTTACTAGTTGCTGTGTGATCCCTGGCGGTCTTTGAGTCAACGTCCTTTCCATTCTGAAATATGTGGAGCAAATGTTTCAGAAAAAGAGAATGGAGAGGATTGGCTCGGATTTTGCAGCTGCCACGGATGAGAGGAGCTGTTTCGTTTAACCCAACCGATTGCGTATGACGTCACATTGGGTCTTACATAACCTTTCGTGTTAACGCAGCTCTTAACCTCTGAACCACGACAACCCCCAATGTCAAACGATAGTCCATGGGTTTCAAATGACCCGAGAACTGCTCTTAACCATGCAGGGACAACTGTCAAGCGTGGAGCCCGAAGTATTTGGGCGGGATTCGTCGAATTTGCTTTGAGGGATAATGTATTGGAGATTGCAGTGGGTTTAATGTACGTATCCTTAAGCTTAGGATTGGTCGCATCGTTTTCTGGCATCTTAAATTTTGTCTTCAGAATTGCAGCCTCGTTTACCGCTGTGGTCAAATCCCTCGTCTCAGATATTATTCTCCCTCCTTTCTCCCTCCTTCCATTCGTGTCTGCAAATATCGAGGAGAAGTTCCTTACTTTGAAGAAAGGACATGGTTCTACTCAAAAGTTCAACACACGAGCTCAGGCAATTGAGGATGGTGCTGTTATCCTTAGTTATGGGTACGCGCTAAGTCTTTTTACATCACTTGATCCCCGCACACACTTCTTTGAGATCTAACCTAAATTTCAACTCTGGGGCAGAGCATTCATTGATAAACTTGTCAATTTTATCGTGATAGGCCTTGCCCTGTATCTCATCGCTAGGCTGTATGAACATCTGAGTACAGAATCGATCATCAAGCACACGATCAAGTGTCCTTTCTGCCGGAAAGAAATCAGCTCCAAGGCAAGTTGTTGATCCAGATTGAAATTCTCTATCCTTGAACCTGTTTTTTTTTTAAAAAAAAAAAATTAGGCCAAAAGGTGCGCAATGTGTACGTCCTGGTTGGATGGGAGAGAGGAGATGGAAACGAGCGCGTTGTCTCCCTAGTTCAACTCTTTGAAAAATCTGGATCAGGCATACCGTTTTCTTGTGAATATTTTTCCCAAGAAGATCGTCGCAAACTTCCAATCATACTTATAACTACCGTCGGTAGACTGAAATTTTAGCTCCGCATGTGTCTGTAATTTTTTTGATCGGACCTCTCGGTATGGGTAAAGGTCATATTCGATATGAAAATAGATTTAATTCAATGCCAAAGCATCGGTTCTTCGTCCAACGTCTGGCGCTTTCAAGATGTTCTAGTACCATGACCCCTGGGCCTCGACAAGTATTGTGAAACTTAAGGACATGATTCTTTCGTGATTCTTCTAGAAATACGTTGCTACTCGGAGAATTTGGGAAGAAGAATAGAGATGTTAAGCACCCGGGCGTCTACAACACAGGGCGAGTTAGAGTTTTCTCGTTATCTGATTTGATGCACCGCTAAGCACCGCTAAGCACCGCATAGAGATGAAATTCCCACCCGAAGTCGCAATGGTGCTCCCCACCTTCGTAGCACACATATGGCAACCACTGTGTCAATTTTCATCATCCCCCTTGTAACTATTGTCGTATTTATCGTCTTCTTTTTGATTGGCGTGATGCTCTGGGCAAGGCAGAGACGAAAACAGCGTAAGTGGTATACAGCTTTCTGAATGACCTGATATCCCTGACACACAAACAGGAGCGGTTTTCGTCCCTCGTCCAAACATTGTGATGCCTATGCGACCCATGAATCCCCAGTTTCAAACGCCTATGACTGCCAACCCACCCATTCCGTTCCCAAATCCATACGTGGCAGCAAATCAAATACCAATCCCTCAACCGCCGCCTATTGTTCCAAATCCATCCACTCCGCCAGATGCATCAGACCTGATGAGCCGCATGCGACAAGTCCAAATGTTGATGGTAGAGATCCATCGTTTAGAGAGCGAGTCTGGAGAGCGGAACTACCAACGCGTGCAAGAGCTCAAACAACGTGTTATAGAGCTGAGCAACACAGACGAACACGGATATTCTATGCACATGCCAACTGATACTATTACCCATCCATCTCTACGGCCACCGCCAGCGTACTTCCCACCGGAGCATGGCGATGCCAATCCTACTAAAATATAAAATATACTATACCACACATGCACACTCATTTGATGAATAGAATCGCCAAAACTCCGGCCATCACCCTTTGCGTTTCCCAAAAATTGTTACTTTCAATTTATCTTCAAATCTCATTCTTGGGATCAACAGGTGTCCGTAAAACGTCCGCGTCCTCCTTGATCCTCTTTTCTCTCTCCGCCCCCCACTTTTTATCCTCCATTCCTCAAGCTGCTTTCACCACTTACGACTGTTTTTTTTTGGACAGGAATAGTCCATTTATTGACGTTAAACCTGTCAAAAAGCTTGCAAGAGCTGCAGGAGCCATTGCGAATGTTTTCAAATCGTCAAGACCAATTATATTCTGTATCCGGCCTTTGCTTCCTCTAAGACGTATAACAGGAGACTGTTCATTTTCAATGTAGTGGGCAGCAGTTGGTACGAACGGCTAATTTATCTATCCTTTTTGGACAGAATCGTTGTAACGTTTTACGCTCTTTGAAGAACTTTTTTTTTGACCATCAACGTCAATGTACATCCGTTCTCTGATACGTGTAATTGAAACTCGGGTCCCAGATTACATTATAATAAACTTTACATATACAGGTCTAGACTCTAGACCGAGACATAAACCCAACATTCAAAGTGCGTATTCCGAGGCGGGTTTCTCCTGCTCTATAGTCATATTGTTCTCCTGAGTTGTCTCTTCTTGTTTTGGTCCTAAAGACAACACCATGGTAATTAAGAATGCTAAACGTCACTGCCCATCAAAACGGAAAACGCAAGGAGAAACCCTTGTCGCCATAAATGTAATGAGGGACACGGAATGGGGAGCCCCACTGGCAGAACCCATGTTGCGAGGATTCAGCCATTGGCAGCAATATATGTCTCCGGAATCGAAAAAAAATTGCATATTTGATCTTATGTTTCGTTGAGTCTAACATAATGAAGAGATAATGAAGTGCTTATAATCGGGCTTACTGAGTAACATAGCAAACGCTATGGCACAGAAGGCAGAAAAATAGGGATGTGTATCCATGATATTCATACCGGTCAGAGATGTAGGCGAAAGCCATGGTGACTTTCAAAAGTATTTTAAATAAATTGAAAGGTGATTTGGTGGAACGCTCATCTGCTGCGCTCGTGCGGCTGTAAGGCTCAAGCCTCGAACAATAGATGATGTAAAACTTACACATGGGTTAAATCCTTACCAGTTGAAAAAGGGTTCGTGGATATCTACTCACTAGGCAAGTCCATACAAGAGAGTCGCTATGAGTTTCGGATGTTAGGGTGATTTAGGATACATTGGCACAAGATGATAGTCACCGTCGAAGGAAAAAAAAGATTAGCACCAACATCCATACTTGAAAAAGTTGAACGTTCCTCCTACTTCTCGACAAACTGAATCCTTGCTAAATCCACCAGTTGACTCATCCTTACCTATCGTCCTTGAGCTTGGTGATGATGTATTACCTTCTCCTTTTTTCGTTAAAGAGGCGAGCGTGTGCAAGAGATCTTGGAAGAAGCATGTATGACGCTAAACAAAAAGGAGGGACGTGAAAAGCCCTTCCAAGATGAATATTCAAGCCCATCTGGAAATCGGGATGATGGCCAATTCCATTCGTGTTGATGATGCCAAACGCCAGCAGTCCCGAGAAAGCGCCAGAGAGAGATGCCGCAGAGAAGAGGGCGGAGATACTACGGCGCTAATGACAATTGAGAAGAATGTAAGTATTAATCACCATTGAAGCCGTTGCCGAGGGTAGAAGAACGAGAGGTAGAGTACAAGTCCAGACTGTCCAGGGAAACACCCCCTAAGATGGAATTTTCAGCTTCGAAGGGTAAACCCGAAGCAATCAAACTGACCTTCAAGAAGTTCCAGAAAAAAAAGAGAGGCCATAGCCCCTGATAATTATGGACAACGCCTAGGAGAGAAGATAAGTTACAAGTGGTCGACACGACGGATGGCACAAACTGCAACGAACCTTGTAACGCCGTGACTAAACCCCACATAGTACTGTAGCTAGTAGCATCAGATTGGGATCTAGCGCAACAATCATTAACGATTGAAACATTCAACTTGAAAATTGCAGTAGGAGATTGAATGGGGGTTCAACGTTCAGCGCTCAGCAGAAATATAAGGAACGTAGGTGACCGTGTTTATTCTTCATTCGTCATTTTCAAGTTGGGTTTGCAAACCGGCAACCCCGTGCACCTGCTAAATTTGTGCGATCCTGCTGTAAGGCTGGTCACAGCTTACATACATGAGCGTTATGTAGTCACGACGTATTTCCGTACAGTAGTTTACCTTTTGTCCTTGTACTTAGTAACGTACTCCTTGTTCACCTCAACAGAGCTTGGTCCTGTTTACTTTGGCGGATTTCTGTTCTCAGTGGTTTCCTGTCATTTGCCACGACAGGTTTACACCTGCCAGTGAGGAGTCAGTATCAGAGAGGCCATGTCGTTCCAAATTCACAAAAGAACGATGATGCTTACAAGGGCCGACAAAAAAGTAGGACATTGTAACGACTGAGGCAGAATCCACAAGTCTAGCTTACGCCAAACTACACTCTCGAGCGCATGATCTACTCTTGGCTCAGATAGTGACGATTAGCAAGGTCTCTGTCCTCAGAGCTGCGTCAGGGAGTCTTATGCCATATGCATCCTTCGAAGGCGGCCGAGTTAAAGGGTATTCTACTAGGGCACGTTCTGATTTCATTTCTATACGGAATTGTCACTTTTTTTGTTGAAAAAAAACGTCATCCCCTGAGTCACTGACAAGTCAATGTCATGGACTCCGAAACCTTTTAAATTGGACACGGCCCTGTCCGACCTTCACGTCGCTGACATCCAAAGCCTCGCTGTCACGTCTCTCGGGATCTCAAGGAACGCATTTCCATACTTACCTTCGGTATGTTGGGGGCTACAGTGTCAAACAGATAGAATGGCTTCTGGATCTGGGGATAAATAAAGTCCTTAGTTTATCAATCTCGCATCTACCATAGAGACTTCGGAGCAGTTGCTGCTTGCCGATGGGAGACTGAATGTTGATAAATCCTAGGTAAGTAAGTGTTTTACCACTGCCATCATGATTGTCCATTCACTAAAAGTGGACGAGATGATTTTATGTACATATTCCCAATGAGCTGAGTAGTATACGGTGGGGAGCCAAGCTTGCACCAAGAACAAGGCCAAGAACCCAAGAACGGCAAAGTTTAATAAGAAATTCATATTACTCGTTTCGGACCCGTTTCGGTCGCTTGAAAACGCCTGCTTCTGGCCCCCCTTGTGCCTGGGGGACCGAAGATGTTGAAGGATGATGACATATAATCTGAGGAATGGGTAAGAGATGGTGGTTCTTTCAAGATGCGAGAAACCAATTGTGAGGCAGCGAGGTCAGGAAGGGCACACAGGAAACGATAACCCTCGAAAGAAACAATCAACTTTTAAGGCTAACTAGGCTTTAATTGAGGGAATTTGATTCTGGGTGTGAGGGACAATGCGAAGGAACGGAGTGAAGGTATGGGTGTGCGCAAAAAGGTTTAGCCCGCCTTGTGATTGACTGTGGGCAGCAGGTTCTCAACCTCATCTTTCTTTCTCCACGTTACTTTAATTGCAGACACAACTTTCTGCCTACCACTGATAATCATCTTCTAAAATCTGCAGAGTAGTCTGAGTCTCTGACAGAGCTTCAGAATACTGGCGAGAGTGAAGAGAAAAAGGTACTTTGCAGCAAAGCAAAACGTAAAATAGATAACGCGTGACTCGAAGTGTCTGGTGGATATGCGATGCGGAACTGATTGCGAAACATACCCGCTGTCGCCACCAGACTTTGCGTAGATTGAATTACCAGGCTGTGGCGAGATTGATAAAATGATCTATCAGAAATCTCGCACCTTTCGCAACGTTGAACAGCCTGGGCAAGCAACGGCTATCATCACACCATTGACATTTAGTTTCCGGTTTCCACCGGTTTCGCTGGTTTTCTGGATTTTTGTGGAAACCTGGAAAGGGAATTTTGTAGAAAATATGCTACAATTGGTAAGGTACATGTCAGGGATGCATTTAACCCTGCGAGACCCTCTGGTGTAATTACTAATGAAGTGACTTATCTCAGGATAAGATAAGACTAAACAGTGTATCGTAACGCAACGATAAGCATCGACCTCCACTTTCCTGCTCGGTCTTGCTGCTGGCATCCTTTTGAGCCCGATCCCATATTTTTCTGCCCCACGCATCTACTCCCATCAGTGTTATGTACGGCTAGATTGGTATCCGGCCTCTACACGCTGCCATCTACTTATCCGAATGGCTCAGGACCTGGCTCGGCTCGCCCGAGGCGGGGATTTCCAGAAATTCTGATTGCTCAAAATTTTGAAATGAGTTCAAATCGGATTTCTGATTTCTAGGCTATCAGTGCGAGTTGTCAAGTTCTCCGCAAGCACTCAGTATATTGAATACAGGAATATCTTGTCCTCATTATTCTCATACATCCTCATCTTTATATATTCTAATTCACTTCGATCTGTTAGTCGGATTCTTATCTTATCCATAGCACTTGTGCTGGATCAGTCCAAAAAGGAACGGCTGCATCAGTATTTATGTAAATTAGTTCCCACATGTTTCTCAACCTGAGAACCCTGGAATCTTCCCTTAAAAGGCTTGAACTAGACCATTTTTGGGAAACTAGGAAACCTATCCATTTTCTCGGAAACTTGTTTAGACATATGACATAAAGTTAATGATTTACTAATACTAGTAAAATCGTACGATTTTCCTAATTACTTTCCTTTCCAAGTTTTCGGAAACCAGGAAACTGTTTTCACGTCCTCTGTTTCAAACGGAGAAAAAATCATGTGTATTTGCTTAGAAAATTGTCGAACCATTTCATATTGAACACCGCCTAGATGGTTATTAGGGGTTAGGGTCTCAAATAGACCAACCTTATCCTACTGGGGCAAGATTTTTGCTTAAATTAATGATTCTTATCAGGTTTAGCGCAAACCTCAGGCCAAATTTTGGTGTTTTTGTCCAGAAATACGTAGTAGGGGTATCTTTTACAGTACCGCTACCATCATCGATTCGTGCGTAAAACAAAATTTACAAGCTCCGGTGTTCTGCCTTTGTTTCCTTCGAAAAACGCAATGATGATAAGCCGCTCCTAAGCTTATCAGTAACTTTTCATCGTCATTTCCAAGAGTTTGAGTCCATTTTCTCGGGATATCGATTTGGCTTTGGACTCTGGAGAAACAGAGAGAGCGGGGAGCCGCCGGAAAGGAAAGGCAAGTTTTAACATCTATTCGTCCGTGTCGTTCGGAACTTGTTTCTTTGCTTACATACCTTTATGAATTCCATGAATGGATAAATGAACGAAATGAAACGTGCTTTTGCGATTAAATTCAGGTTAGGCTGTTTGCATCTCCCAGCTGCATGTCTGCGCATAGTCCGTGTCCGTGTTCGCTTTCTTAAGTGTGGGCCAATGAAGTGGCCGAAATGCTTGAGGAAGCCAAGAAGGCTATCTCTGTGGACAAATTAGCTGGGGGGGAGGGAAGGGGAGGCCACCGGGAAGGAAGGACAGGATGTTCCATTGGCCCCAGGTTGCCCAAATGATAGATAGAATAGATAGCAAAAAAAGGATAGACAGACATAAGAAGAACGGTCGTCACTTTTTCGTCCCCTTAATGAAGTCGAATGAAGGATAGAAATTAATGAGGTGGAGGGGTTTTTGCCTCTGGTGGCATCCGCAGTCTTTCTGCCTTTCCTCCTAAGTACCTACCTGCCTTTCTGGCCCTGAGTCCTGGGTCCGAGTAGTCCGATTCGCGAGGGATCGAGTTGTAATAAGTTGGAATAAGACTATGGCGCCTAGAGGACAATGAGAATTGAAGTAACGATAACGAGCAGCCGCTCAGACCATATCTGAGAGTTACAGTCGAGAGGTGAACGTATGTAAAACAGAGCAATGCAACAGAACTAGAAACTAGAACCTGAAGCAAACTGCCAAGGAAGAAGCTCCTGCCCTGCATCCCCTGCCGCGCCGTGCCTTACTAATTTCCGGGGTCCCTTAACAAAGACCCCTGCATACCGTAAGTAAGGCGCCCACTTGGCGCTCCTACTCTTCAGGATCTTTTTTGTTGCCAAGAGTAAAAATATAGGAGACAAAAAGAGAATTGGGAATAAACTTTTTGCCGTTGAAAATTTAAAAAGTCTTGGGAGCCTTGTGACTTGGTATAAATCATTAATCGATGTGGCGCTTGGAATGCCAGCAGGGATTATGTACATATACATACTCATATTATAAGAAAAATATTAGTTCAAACTCCACGTAATTTCCAATTGGATATAAAAACGACTTGCCAAGCAGAATTTGTTCGTAGATCATTGTGGGTGCTCCCCTCAGATTTCATCACACACCACACCACCCAGGTCGACCCACCAGTCTTAACGCGTCGCTCAGGTCAACCCACCTTCGACTCCCGACCCCAAGGCGTTACCTCCATTCCTGACGCGCCCGTACTTTGTTGGGCGCAGAGGAAATTACACTGTTGGGACCAACAAGATCTATCGATACCCATCACTGATAGATTCGCACGACGTCATGAAGTTCCCTCCTGTGCGCCCATATTTCACTTTACCCAGTTGGAAGGTTTGGTCTTACAACTGTTTTTAAGTTCGATATTACGACGCCGCATGTTATCTATGCTTTACTCGGTGCCTTCACCGTCCTCGTATGTTCTTCCTCTATATCTCTCGGCAAACTTGAAACCTCTGATATTCAAATTTTCAACAGTTCGGCATGTTCTCATTGCTCCTTAGAGAAAAGGTAGATATTTCCAACCATAGACTTGAAACTTATACTCACTTAATTTTTTTCAGCTATACATGGGAGAAGCCATGTGGGCCTTCATATTCGGTATCATCATAGGTAGTCGCTTCTACCCCTCTCCCAATCCAAGCCCAACCTGACTGCACCTACCCACTAGGACCCTATGGTGCCAACGTCTTCGACCCTCGCTCATGGGGGGACAGTTCCGACCCAGAACGAATCAACCTCATAACTCATGAATTCACACGTGTCGTATTAGGCATAGGCGTATTCGCCGTAGGCGTCGAACTACCCAAAGCTTATATGTTGAAACATTGGAAAACCTTATTCTTCTTACTCGTCCCAGTCATGACTTGGGTTCGTGTCATTTTTTATTCTAGACCTTGAGGATCTGATTTATCGTTATTTCATTTTAGGGTTGGCTCGTTTGCGCAGGACTCATATATGCTCTGATCCCGGGTCTCAATTTCCTCTCCAGCCTAGCCGTATCCGCCTGTCTCACTCCAACGGATCCTATCCTAGCATCAGCAGTCGTACGAGGCAGATGGGCGGACAAACACGTTCCTGCTCATATCCGTCATTTATTAGGTGCCGAAAGCGGTTGTAGTGATGGAGCTGCTTTTCTTGTCGTGTTCTTTGCGCTTTACCTCATGGCGGATTTACCGAGCGTGGGCGAGGCGATGAAGCATTGGTTTTTGGTCGTTTGGCTTTGTGGGTTTTTTTTTGCTACCGCTTGGAAATTGTCCTGATTCGCCCAGATGAGATCATTCTAGGAATTCTCATAGGTTCATTGCTCGGTTTCTCCTTCCGCCATTTGATGAAATTCTGTCAACGACATGACTTGATTGACCGACAATCCTACGTAGCTCAATACCTAACCTTGGCCATCCTAACGATAGGTCTAACCACTCTTCTCGGTACCGACGATCTCTTAGCCTCATTCGCCTGCGGTATCTCCTTCGCATGGGACGGCTTCTTCAATAAGCAAACGGAAGAAAGCGTCTTCAGTAGTGTCGTCGACGTTTTATTCAACGCCGCAGCATTCATATTCGTTGGTGCTTGGATGCCATTTGGGAAATTCCAGCAAGATGGTAGTGTAGGAATGGGAGTTGAAGTGTGGAGATTGGTGGTCCTTGCCATTCTTGTGTTGTTGTTGAGGAGGTTACCCATAATGATGGGATTGTCTAGGTGGATACCGGATGTGAAGACTTGGAGGGAAGCGGTCTTTATTGGACATTTCGGTCCTATGGGGATTGGCGCCATTTTCATATCGACTTTGGCGTACGAGTTTTTGCATCATCATGTTGCGAGCCACCCTTTGACGACGACGGGCTCAAGCTACCAACGAGATCAGATCGAGATGGTTATGGATATGGTCCAGCCTATCGTCGCATTCATGGTTTTGTTTTCCGTTGCTGTTCATGGATTATCGATTCCTGGATTTAGTCTTGGGAGGAGGGTTCATAGTGTTACTAGAACGTGGTCGAGGAGGGATACGATCGGGAGTGGACCTGATTGGACGAATAACGCGAGGTTGATAACCAAGGGGGAGGATATTGTTATTAATCGGGATTTAGAGAAAGGAGGGGAAGGAGGGGTACCGTTGGAGAGAACGATGACGATGATGAGTATGGGTACACTCTACAATTACAATGCCGATGAACAGAAGGAAGACGTGTTGAAAGAGGATATCATTACTGAAGAGGCGAAATTTCAAGTCCATTCTATCCCCGCTCCTACTCCTATTTTTCCTACCCACCAGGCTGCAGACCAGGAAAAACAAGACCATCCAGACGATCATCATGACAGAAATCAATTCCCACCCGATGGCGAGCATCTTCAAACTAGTAAATGGATAGAAGGATATCAAAGAGTCGTAGAAAACCGGTTGGGCGGGTTTGGAGATGATGTATGTTAGCGTTTTCTTTCTTTTTCGTTTTAACTGACCTTTTTCCGTGTGAAGGTGGAAGTAACAGTGATCGATGAATCGCCTAACCATCGCACTAACGAAAACGCCGGTACGACCTCTTGGACAGATAGAAAACCGCACGAACTGGAGAGAGGGGCTGAAGAGATAGGGGATTCGATGAGAGACGGTGTGTGGAGGACTTTTAACCTTGGGAGGAGACGTGATAGCAGTTTTGGTGGTGGTGGAATTCCCGTTTCTAGTCCTGCTAGAGGTGGTGGAAACGAAGTGGGGATGGAGAACAGGACGAGGATGAGCAGACCAACTACGGCTGATACGCTCGTGGCTGATGAAAATATCGATGGGGTGTCGGATGAGAGCCATTATTCACAAGAGGAGGGTGATACATCAACACCAGAACTGGCACCAGGACCAGCGATTGGAGGCGACATGGGAGATACGACAGCAGCAGCACCAGTAGCAAGTGATTCATCGGCGCAAGCACCACGAGAACGCAGGGATGAGACATCGAGTTCGGTAACGCGTCTACCTTCTCGAATTGGTCAGAATCAACAGTTTCCTCTTGGTGGGAACCGTCATCCTCTGAAAATAACCACAATCGGTCCCCCCGATAATGTCAACTTGAACTTGGATACCGGTTATCCTGTCCAATCTAACGACAATTATGATTCCGACGCTGCCAACGCCAGTAATGCGAATAACGAGATTATAGAAGTTCCAAGAGGACGTGAAGGTCGTCTTGTGATGAATCAGAACACTACGACGATGCCCAGGACGATGTCTGGATCTTCTCTGACCTTGAATCCTAGATTAGGAATGGGAAGAATGTCAGTAGGAACAACAACTCCGACAGGATTATCTTCAACCCCTCCGATATCACCCTGTTCTTCTTCTATACTTCCCACCTTCCCATCTCCGACTGTACCACTCCAATATTCTCCTCATCCGCCACCTGCCTCCCATTCTCGACCAAGGACGGCTCCTACAAGCCCTACAACTTCGACGACGACATCTCTATCAACCGCACCCCCCGCTTCTACGCCTATATCCAGACCTGCAACAGCTGATAGCAATAGTCCGATTCGACGTCATAGACTGGATTCCATCCTTGCCAACAGTACTGCCCATATACGCCAACGTACACTAACAAGAGAAAGTTCTGTCCGATTCGTTGACTACGTAGATGGAGAGAGTGGCTACGTTGGGCCGTTAGGACCTGTTCGGGATAGTGATGGTGGTGATAGTGGGAGTAACGGGAGTAACGGGAGTCCTGGAAACGGAGGAAGGACAGTGCTAGTCGTGGAAATCCCACCACCGCCCCCCAGGTCTTATTCGTTTAGTAAGGATAAAGATGGGAATGGGAGAACTTTGGTTGATAGTCCGTTGAAGAAGAGGGACATGTCAGCGTCCCACGAGGAAATAGGGAAATGATGTGTTGGCGGAAGTATAGACCAGCGAAAGGCTGCACGGGCTCTATATATGTACGATCGTAGTGAAACAGAAGGACGGAAAAAGAAATAGACATATATAGATAGGAAATACCGAGGCGTATTTCTTGACAATTCCCCCTTTTTGCACCATTCCTTATGACTTGCAGTCTTTCGAAATAGAGGTTGTAGTTGCTGGAGTCTGGAGTGACAGACTTGACTTGGCATTCGAAATAACTACTGATTGCTTGATAATAGTGGAATGCAGAGTTGACGTCGCGGCCGCAACGCGACACTATTTTTGAGTTTGTTACAAATTTCCCTAGCGATGCAACTCCAACAGGTTACATACCTTGCTAGAACCCTTCCACTTCAGATTGAAAGAAGTTTTTAACTTAAGTCCTTTAGCAAATTGAATATTTAAAATAGAAAGGTTTGTATAAAAGTAATTTTAATTTATACTATCAGACAACCTGCAAGAAAAAATATATCTAAAATATTTGATGACCTACAAACTCCCTTTCTAGCAAAATGAAAATTATAACTGAAGAGGTGTTCTATATGTTGCTAAGTATTTAAAATGCTGGACTCACAGTAAAAAAGATTAATATTTAAAATC
>Ga0193742_1001567_pt1 | contig 13663 bp, 19 predicted proteins | sample L2c1metaG_FD_165511 | JGI IMG/M metagenome (GOLD analysis project Ga0193742, IMG submission 165511) | Soil microbial communities from a riparian zone of the East river system, Colorado, United States - L2c1 | ecosystem: Environmental > Terrestrial > Soil > Riparian zone | place: USA: East River... | reverse complement strand
TGCTAATGGTGCTGTTATGGCAATATATGCACGGACTGGGGTTGACTCCTCCCCCTGAAATGACCCTTCCTGGAGTTTGGGAGAACTCGGACATGCTGTGCGAAGCAGCAGCCCTCTAGCGCAAGTTGATACAATCAAGAAGAATGGCCTTTCAGCAAATCAACTGTCTTGAATTATCTCAAGAATGCAATTGTGTTAGCATGAAGACCTTGTACTCAACCAAAAATCACCATATCTTCTCGATATTTCCTGACTTTTCCCATGAAATGAAGCAACTTGACACACAACCCACAAGCTGCTAGGCCTGGAGCTCCCACCAACCTTAAATAATGCATTTGGTGGCATCGAAAGTTTGCCAGTGATGTCTTTGGGATGTCCTTGCCTAATCATCTCTTGTTCTAGAGAGGGATAAGTTTTTGGCATCATTCATATAATCACCTTGAATGCTGACAAAGAGTCGAGGACTGGCGCTTTGCGCCGTTAACGATAACTTAAATAAAGGTCATTCGTGCTTCGATGCTGCCGCCCGCCAATTGCGCGCAAGTCGACACGTTCTATCTAATTAAACGCGCCAATTTGTTTATTACGCGACTCGTGTTATTTACTTTGCGTGTTTACGCGTTTACGGCTTGTATTAACTCCGCTATGCCGCTCATCAAATGTGACATCGACCACCTCTCAACATTCGATTTTTTAGAGAAAAAAAAAACACCATTCTGTTTGCATTTGAATTACTCATACATTTTTCTAAATTTGGTATGATCTGATGCTGTGGCTCTTGAGAAAATCGAGGTGGACGATTGACGTGGACGAACACCATGGACAAGTCCGTGCGCCGCTAAGATATATATATATCAAAGATCAGACAAACGTTCCATCGATTGCTTGGCGTCGCTCTACCTCCGACTATAAATAAATCAATATTTTTCTTATCTTCCTTTATACTTCATCTATCATGTTCCCCTCTGCTGGAATTCGTTCTCACCTCGAATGGAACTCGAATCTGACTACTGAAAATGCCCCACTTCCGACGGGCCAAACTAAACATCTTCGCAAGGTATGATATCTTATATTTGACCCGACCTCTTTTTTACATTAACACCACCCAAGACCTCCATTATCGCTACCATCGGTATGCATGATTTCTCAAGCGCCGTGGCATATCTGCTAAATATCTTTTAGGTCCAAAAGTCAACACTGTGGAGAAACTTGCCGAATTACGACGTGCTGGTGTCAATGTCGGTATGTGTGCGCCGTTGTCACATACGTTTTCATTCCCATGGGACCCACCTAGTCCGTATGAATTTCTCTCATGGATCATATGAATACCATCAATCTGTTATCGATAACACTCGAAAAATGATTGCTCGTAAGTTTCATTCTCCATTTACTTACAACTCAAGAGTTTTGCGAACGATCTTCAATTAGTGGAACCCGAGGGGCGTCCTGTTGCCATCGCTTTGGACACAGTGAGTTAATCCACACTGATTTCTTTCCCTTAAAAAAAAAAACAAACGCGATACCGCAGAAAGGACCTGAGATTCGCACGGGCTTGACGAGAGAGGGCAAAGACGTACGTCATTTTCGATTAATTACGCCCGATCTCTAATCATCACCTCCCACAGTGGCCTATTCCCGCTGGCCATGAGTTCGTCCTCTCGACTGACACGAAATTCAGTGAAATTTGTGATGACAAGGTCATGTGGGTCGACTATGTGATATTTTTTCATCGTTCTTCATTCAAATACTGCTGAGACCAAGATCTTAGGTCAATCTTCCTAAAGTCACTGCCCCTGGAAAGCTCATCTACGTCGATGACGGTATTTTGTCGCTTTTGGTTCTTGCTGTCGATGGGTCAAGCGTCAAGGTCCGCTCCTTGAACAGTGGAAATATTTCTTCTCGAAAGGGCGTCAACCTTCCCAAGACTGCTGTTGATCTTCCTGCTCTCTCTGACAAAGACAAGAAGGATCTAGAGTTTGGCGTCAAGAATGGTGTCGATATGATTTTCGCATCATTTATTCGAAGAGGTCAGGATGTCAAGGACATTCGCACTGTTCTTGGACCCGATGGAGCCCACATTAAAATCATCGTCAAGATAGAAAATGAACAAGGTGTTGCCAACTTTGACGAGATTTTGAAGGAGACAGATGGCGTCATGGTTGCTCGTGGTGATCTTGGGATTGAAATTCCTGCCAGCCAAGTATTTTTGGCGCAAAAGATGATGATAGCCAAATGCAACATCGTTGGGAAACCTGTTATTGTCGCGACACAGATGCTAGAGGTTCGTCAGTCCCTTGAGTCTCATTGTCCTCAAGCTAATTCGCTAGATATTCTAGTCGATGACGGTGACTATTAGTTCACTCATTAGCTCCGACATTTGATTAATGCTCAGTCCAGTACAACCCAAGACCCACTCGCGCTGAAGTGAGCGACGTAGCCAATGCTGTCCTGGATGGCGCGGACTGCGTGATGTTGTCGGGAGAAACTGCCAAGGGTTCTTACCCTATCCAGTCTGGTGAGTATTGCATTCATGATCTAGTGGCTCGACTGATTGTTCGTCCAAAAGTTCTCATGATGGCGGAGACTTGTCTGCTGGCTGAGGCTGCCATCTGTTATCTGCCTCTGTTTGATGATTTGAGGTCGATTCAGCCGCATCCCACTGAAACGGCGGAAACTGTAGCCATTGCGGCAGTTTCTGCGGCTTCTGAGCAGAATGCTAGTGCCCTCCTTGTGCTTTCCACGAGCGGCAACACTGCTCGCTTGATTTCCAAGTACCGGCCTGCTGTCCCCATCATCACTGGTATGATTCATCAATTTAACTGCGAAGTGTAAAAGATTTAACTTTGTAAAATTCCAGTTACTCGCAGCCAGCAAACTTCCAGACAGATTCATTTGCATCGTGGCTGTTATCCATTCTGGTACCCTGAGCCTAGGGGCGTTGAAACCCACCAATGGCAGACCGATGTAAGTTAAAGATTGTGACGTCATCATTGTCCGCAGCTGATAATTTTGGCAGGTGGACAATCGAATTCGATTCGGACTCCGCAATGCTCTTGCATTGAATATCATCACACCCGGTTCCACGATCATCGCCGTGCAAGGCTGGAAGGGTGGACTTGGCCACACCAACACCCTGCGCATTCTGTCCGTGCCTACGGAACAGGCTGACCTAGAATTACAGCCTTTGGGTGCAAACTGAATTAGAAAACGAAATAGAAATAGCATACTTTTTTAAATTTTTTGTTTGTGAACTAATAATGACGACTTGTCAAAACAAATTTCCATAAGGAGCAAAGTTGACATCAAAATAAAGTTGCACCTGTTCTGATTTGCTGGCCTATGCTCTATGGCAACGTCCTCCTACTTTGCCAAACCTCAACGTCAGAACGGTCAGCACAGAGGCCGTCTTTCATTCAGCCATGCTCTCCCAGTCTATTCTGCTTCATCAACAGCTGTTCAAGAAAAATATGCAAAAAGAGCTTTCCAATCCCCATGGTGGATACCCTTCTCGCTATATATCCCTGGCCTCCGTAGACGACGTTTTTTCGTTCTCAACTTTCGACGATTACATGACTTCAGCATGACGCGTTTTGGCCGGAAAAGAGGGTCCCTAATATTGTGCCTGAGCATTTCCTTCCTCGTTTTCTTTGCTTTTGCCCTTGCAAAACGTTTCGGGACACATGCAAAACAATGGCCCACACCCTTCACTGGTGACCCACCCACCCTAATTTATAAACGAGAGGACCTTCAACGAATTTGGCAGTGGGAAGTAACAAGTGGACATTATCCCAGTCGGCAGAGAAGTGAGCTTATTAATTATATGTCGATAGAATCCCTACCAAATTCATATATTTGGATCCAGCACCAGAACAGCTACGACTTAAGATTGCACCGGAAAATCCTGCTCTTCCTCCCAGGAGAAAGTCAGAATCATCGCAAAGCCCTTATATTACCGTCACTCGAGGAACAGGGGCGAAACGTGTCTATCTTGATATACAAAGCTCCCCTGAAAATATCGCCTATCCTCCCCGACCTGTTCCAGGAAGCGTAGCTGATTTGGATGTAGTAATGGAACACTGTGACTTTTCGGAGAAAAAGGTATGAGCATTGTGTACTTTGTACTCATGTGCTATTAATGTTGTACCAGTTTGTTCGGGATTGCCTGGAGGTGCTTAGGGTAGGTGCAGGCCTTGATAACGGGAAACGGGTGAGGAGAGGGCGGATGGACGATTGGAAATATATTTACATCGAACAACCAGAAAATACAACACTCTACGCTCGCGGTCTTGACTCCAGTGATGATCCTGCCTATGGAGATTATAAGGTCTTTCCTCCTGACGATGGTTCAGACCCAGATGCTGGGCTCATTAAAAAACGCGGCGTGGAGTGGGAAACCCCTCCCATCGCACTCCCCAAGGGCGTGAATTACCGTCCCGCGTCTATTTCCCCTTCTCATTGCGACCCTGAAAACCCGCGTATTTTCCATATGTTCTGGACAGGCCCCTTCACCGACAAACCATATCTCGCCATTCTTTCATTCCTCTTCACCCAAAATACGGGGTTACACCTGGCTCAATACCCTTCTGATGGTTCTTGCAGACCACAATTTTGGCTATGGATCAATCCAGGTCCAGCAGCAGCGGTACCAAATCCCACAGCTGTCCCTGATATGTACGCTCAATTGAAATCCAATCCTTGGGCTTCACCTTTCCTTCATCCTCGATTCAAGGACATCATCCAATTCAAGCTGTGGAATACGACAGAACAATTGGATGGAGTTCCCGAACTCAAAGATGAATGGCGGTCTAGGGATCTCTTTAATTCGGGAGGAGTGGTTATCAATGTCCCTTCGAAACTTAAAGAAAGCCAAGTAGCACAAGGTAATTCAACCGCCGTAGCAAAGCAATCGGCTAGCCGACAAGACGACATGGTCAACCGTACAGGCTCAAAATCTTCATCATCTTACGATCGTCTGTCTGTTATCTTGTCAGATATGGCGCGTTTCATCCTCTGTCATCGCTTTGGAGGCATTTATTTGGACGCAGATACCATTTTCTTGCGCGATTGGGAAGAGTTGTGGGGGTGGAAAGGCGCGTTTGCTTACCGATGGTCTCGTTTGGAAAAATACAACACTGCTGTGTTACACCTGAACAAAAATTCTGCACTCGGAACCTTCTTGTTTCGAACGGCGTTGAAAAACAATCTGGACTTCCACCCAATGACAGTTTCGCGGTATACGAAAGAAGCTTACCTAGAAGGCCTTCTCCTGCGCTTGCCGGATGCTTTGTTTGACTCGGCATGGTTGACGACAGAAGACCACCAGCATATGCGTCCCCCACAACCCTTCTTCACGAAGTAAGGCCATAAATGATAAATATTCTGCAGCTGATTTAACTTTCTCTATGCTAGTTTTGAGCAGTTTTTTGACACGCCATCGACTGACAGTGGTGCTCCTCAGGCTCTAGGATTTGAAGGATTCTTCCGGGGCGCCTTTTCATATCATTTCCATAATTTTTGGTGCGTTCTCTTGTGCTATGTTTGAATGCATATCGCTAACCACCACTTTTAGGTGGAAACCTTTTGATCCAGCACGGAACTGGCCTGATATTGGACCACGATTTGCAGAGGGAGAACGCGTAGCTCGACAGGCCTTGCGTCAGTTGACATCACGAAAACAAAGTCCCAACAAGTCTTCTGATTCCCAGGATAGTGAAGACAGAGTACAGGATGACCGTCGAGATTTGGACTGGGCAACAGTTTTGAAACGAGTTTTCGAGTCATATATTCGAGGTGAACGGCCGAATATGTACGGAGAGGCACTTCGTTGGTGATCTTTAGAATCATCTTCGGAAATTTGGAGACGAAGACCCGGGGAAATAGATGCAGATGGACTCGGACAAGATTTTTTCTTTCTTTCTTGGTTACCTCTGACGAAACACGAAGCGCGATTGAACACGCAGCTTACGAATATATATACGGCCCTAACTGCTATTGGAAAGGACGGTTTTTGAGCATGTCCTCCTCCTCCTCTCCTCCTAGAACCTGCATCTAGCGCAGACACCCTTTTATCTGTACGAAATTGTATACTAACATAGACATTAAGGAGGTTTAAGTAGTAATTTACAGGCAGATTTTTTTCGCTAGTATACCCATGTTAATAATGGACATAATCGATTAACTACACTTGATACCCAGAGTGTGCATAGGAAACCCCTCGACTCCTTTTAAATTTCGTTTTGGTAGCAACAAACCGTTTTTCGGTAATGGCTATGTAGCCGATGACGCTCTTCAGGCATTGCTGGCTTCGAGATACTATGTACTACGAGTGCTCTCGAGGTCTCTGTATGTTAATCTTATGTTCCCAAATCAAAAATCAGAAACTAACGAAGCCAATGTACGAGGTCGCCTACCATCAAATTTTTTTATGTAAAATCAGACTCGGGGCGTGAACTTAGTGCAGACTCTTCGTCAGTCTGGCCAAGTAGCCTTGAAGCAGCCTTATTAGAAATAGGGATCAGGCATCGAAAGGAAATTGGCAGATAGAGTTAATAGGGCACATTCGACGTCTATGTACATATGTATGTAAGTAGAACGCTTAGTATATATTTGGGATGCAATTTCTATATTTTTATCAAACGTTTATTTGGCCAACTTTGCTTGAGCGGTATTGACAGCATCCTTAAGCTGCTCAATAACGACTGTCGGATTTTCGGAGCCGAAGATGGCTGTTCCGGCGACAATGACATTACTGCCTAAAGATGACGTATTAGTTTACACTTGCCCCACAAAAACCAGAAAAGGAACGCTTTTTACCGGCTTCCGCACAAACGTCAATGTTTTTGGGACCAACGCCTCCATCAACTTCGATGTCTTTATCTGGGAACCGAGCGCGTAGCTCTGCTACCTTGGGAACGCATCGGTCTAGGAACTTTTGCCCGCCTCGTCCTTGGCATCGTGTGAGATGGTCACTCGTACTATTAATAATATGAATTACCTGGGTAAACCGTCATAACTAGCAACATGTCAGCAGCATTAGCAACCTCGTCTGTGATTGCTGTGGATGGTGTATCAGGTGAAATGGCGATACCGGCCCTCATATTTCGCTTGTGGATCTTTCCAATGATGGGCAAAGGATTGTCTGGAACAGTGGATTTGAGCTCAATGTTTGGTGCTGCACGCATTGCTCACTGGTAGCTTCTATGTGGAAGCAGTACATGGCCCCACCTGCATCGGCGATATCATCAACCCACTAATAAACCTTAAAACGAGGGAAGCAGCGATAAGTGATGCAGAAAAAACCTTGTCAGGCTGAGCCACCATCATATGGCAGTCCATGAATATCCCCGGGACTCCCTTATGCACGCATGAAAGGATGGGGGCGCCTGTGTTTGCTGCGTATAAGCATTATGCAAAAAATTCTGGGTAAGAATCCACCCATTGTGATATTGGGGACAAAATGGCTGTGAATTGCCCGCAGTCAGACCTGGTGCGGTGTTTGACATGGGATGGTTTAAAAGTCACCCATCCATAACATCTAATTATTGATAAGAAAGAGAGTCATCCAAAGGGTTGTTAACTTGCCCATGTGAAGCCATTGAGCACCGCCAATGATCATCCGCTTACATTCAGCTGTAAGTTGTCCAAAATCTGAAGCGAGAACGGACGGAGAGATAATGGCTGGAGGCATTGAGAAAAGGGTAAAAATAACGTCCCTGCACAGGTTCTTACCGAATGACCGGGTTAAAAAGTGCCTGAGAGCCCGCCGCCGACCGGCCGGCAGCATGGCCCGTTGAAAGTTGATGGCATCACCACCGCCCGACCACCAATCCTTTAGACCTGATGGTAATGGGTCCGGAGACGGAACAAACGAAGGAAACACAGATGCCATGGTACGAAATGGAACTTACTGCCACTCACTGCTAGAGAGAATAGCTAGTTGCCAAAAATCATGGAAAACGATGCGGAATCTGCATGGAATACCAAAGGCCTCCGGATCAAAATCGCCAAAATTGGGGGTTTCCCCACAAATTCCAGATCAAGCAGGACTTTCGGGGGTCATTGCACTTTGCATACCTGTGCAGAGAAGGTGGAGTCCGCTTCGCGTATAAAGGGACGTCTTCCTATGCATCCAAGTTCATACATCCCCTTCTCATGTATTCAAAAATCTTCGTTTCAGGTCTTTTTTGTCTCCTCTTCGCTCTTGCAGTTGTAGCTACTCCTCAACCTCGCCTTGAGGAACGTCAAGGTATCTTCCATCCCTATTTCTTCAAGAAAAACGTGTCCTAATAAATTTTATTCACAGGAGGTATACTCTCTGATATAACTAGTGCTGGTATATACCGACTTGAATTTTCTCTCGTTTCATATATTCACCAATTATTCTTATTAGCTGGTTCCGTAGCCACCGATATAACCTCGTTGGCCGGCAAAGTCGGCGGTGATATTACTAGCATAGGTGGAGGTGCTTTTGAAACAGTCACATGTCAGCCATTCTTCTATTCTTATTGCCCAGTTTGTATCTAATCCAAAAAAATTACAGCTGTTGGTGGCAAAGCCTATACGATCATCACAAGTGAGGGCGGAGCAGGTTTCACCCTAGCTACCTCAGGAGCTGGTGTCGCAACATCCGTCTTCGGCTCTGTCTTCACCGTTGCCACCGCGGCTGTCGGATCTGCAACTGGCATGACTAGCGGCGCTTTCGTACCCTATGCTGGTGTACAGACATCACTATTAGTCGGCCTTGGATCTGTCATCCTCAGCGCCTTCTTGGGAGCCGCGATCACATTGTGATTATTGCATATATCAAGTTGTGGGGCAAAAATGATTGATGGGGTATGGACACATAATAAGTTAATAACCCCCCTTGACATTCTTTAACTAGGACTGTAAGTACTAAGTATACATGGATACTGTTATTTAATTACATTTGTAGTAATCAGGAGTATCATACTTCTTGCTGTGTTCGTGGGGTTGATTTTCTACTGATTATTTAACAGACCGATGTTGATTTGCAATGGACCAAGTCATATTGGCCGTAAGTACTACGGGTGGCATATGACTACGTGTAAGACCAGTCTGCTTATGGTGGTCTTAAGTAGTAGAGTAGATATGCACGAGTAAATCCTTTGGTCTACAGGCTATCTATTTTTTTGTCAATCGGGGCTTGATGCAGACTTTGCGAGCTTTAAATAATCTACAGACTATTATTGACGTTGGTTGAGTACTCAGAGGGTCTAATTGGGACGCGAGTTTAGCTCGCCATAAAGAATTGTAGTTTTAAATAAACTGATATGTAGTTGGCTGCGGGTGCCTGAGTGGGCCTGAACATCTTGTTGACGTTGACGAGTGCAGCCTCGTTGAGGTCTATGAGTTAAAGAATTCTTCATTTTTTGTTAATAGATAGGTTTTCCATGAAACCCTTTAAATTCAAAGCACATTGGTGGCAGTAGGAATTCTTGAGTTACAAATCCGATCCATTTAGAGTGTGGTTGTTTATCCAGCGAAGACGTTAATCTAGCATTGAATGGATGCTTGCATAAACTGTCTAGTTCCACATTCCATGCATGTATCTACGACATATCTTTGTTAGCCTAGATAGAACATATCGAGGTTCAGCTATCCAGATCTGAGAAACCAATGCAAAGAGATAACAAACATGAGGGTTGTAGAAAAGCGAGTTAGGACCCCAAGGGTAAGGTTTGCTCCTCCTATTTATGAAGTCGTAAGCAGGGTTTTCGGGAAGTTCGCCGCCATTTTCTTCTTTGATGTGCTCTATGTGTGCAGCGTGTTCGGCTTCAGCGTTGTATACCCAGGCAACACAAACAGCGACTGAGATCGGAATCATTAAATAATTAGAGAGAGACGAGTCCAATGTACGTACTAGCTGGGACGCAGACGTAGAAACTACATGTGATGCTTAGCGTCATGATTTGTTAACAACTGTGGTAACGACGCACCTAATCTTTCTCCAAAGGTCAGAGGCCTCTATGCGATGGATAAGCGATGAATCAAAGAGTAAGTCATTGCATACTTACCAGCCGCATGGTGCTGAAGAGCCTTGTCCTCTGCCAAATATTTCTCAAGAGCAGCTGAGTCGCTGGATGTCGCAAAGGTACGAGCCCTAGTGTTGACACGGACCCGCGGGGTAGTACGAGCAATAGTCCTTAAAGATTTGCGTGCTATAAATGACATATCTAAAGAGTGTGAGTGGAAGGATTGAATGTCAGGGTTATTTCGGATGAACAAACTATTGTTTGATCATGTTTATATCAGAAGGTACCGCGCGTGAAGGACGCGTCACCTTGAGTGAGGTGAACGCAAACTCCTCAGTTCCTTTTCCCCTCCATGGTCCGTCCTCAATCATCGGCTGCTGGTGTTCTCGCCCTTTTGCAAGAACCAGATTTTATATTCAAACAACATGCTCTCAAAGCTTTAAATCCACTTGTGCCCCAGTTCTGGGCGGAAATTTCAGAACATATCGCTGTGATGTAAGTCTTGACCTGAATATTTATTCAATTCATTCTAAAATATTGGGATATTACAGAGAGGCTCTATATGAGAGTGATGAACTACCCAAAGTAGCTCGTGATCATGCGGCCTTAGTTGCAAGCAAAGTTTACTACTTCTTGGGCGAATACGATGAGGCTCTTTCCTTTGCCCTCGGTGCAGGCAGCGCGTTCCATGCTGAAACTCGCACATATGGCTCAGAAGAATATGTCGAGACAATAGTCTGTGCGTCACTGTTCCTTTACTTTTGATTTCGATTCTTAATACCTTCCCGTAGCCAAAGCCATTGACCGCTATATCCAAACGCGAACTACTGAGCAGTCGAGTAGCAAGGAGAAGATAGACCCTCGCTTACAGGCCACGATCGAAGGCATATTTAACCGATGTATAGCTGAGGGAGAATACAAACAGGTTGGCTTCCCTTTTTACGAATACTTAGTATTCTGACTGATGATACTTCACAAGGCAATCGGAATTGCATTAGAATCTCAACGTCTCGACGTCATCTCCTCTATCTATTCTCAAACCAAAGATGATTCTCTATTGGCTTACGCAATGGAAGGCGTTCTGGATACCGGATTCTCTCTCTCATATCGGGACCAAGTCCTCCGTTTTCTGTTTCCGTTGTTTCCACGACCAACCACCGGGGACGGGTCTCCTCATGTCCATGCGCTCACGAGGCTTCTTGTTACACTGAGCGATCCTTCGTTGACAATACCTCTGCTTTCTTCACTTGTTGTCAATGAGGAACTGTTGGCCTATCAGTTTGCTTTTGATCTTGTAGAAGGAGGTTCTCAAGATTTTCTGGAGACCGTGCGATCGGATTTACCAGAAGGCGACGAAGTGAGTTCTCAATAACATCTTTATTTTCTCCTCCGATTCCTGACATTTGCGTATAACCAGAAAACAAATAATGTCTACGATAAACTCCGAACAATCTTGACTGGCAAAGAGTCCGTGAAGCTCTATAGAGAATTCCTCAAACGGAACAACCAAACTGACCTGCTCATCCTAAAAAATACTAAAGTAATAGCTAATTACTTGTTTTCCGTTTTGTTGTTCTAATGCCATGTTCCAGGATGCGCTGGAGCCCAGATCCTCAATCTATCACACTGCACTCACCCTTCAAAATGCATTTATGCATGCAGGAACCACGTCTGACGTTTTCCTTCGAGACAACCTGGAATGGCTTGGCCTCGCTTCGAATTGGTCCAAGTTTTCTGCGACTGCCGGTCTTGGTGTAATTCACAAGGGATACTTTGAGCAGGGGCAGACCATTTTAGGACCCTACCTGCCACAAACAGGTGGCGAAAGCAACATACAAGGAGCAGCATACTCTGAAGGAGGAGCGTTGTATGCACTGGGTTTGATCAATGCCGGGTGTGGTAGCACGGTCACGACATACCTTCGTGACACTCTGAAGGCTGCTCAAGGTGAAGTTGTGCAACACGGCGCAGCATTAGGTCTCGGGATTGCTGGGATGGGGTCTAAGAATATGGATACTTTTGATGATTTGAAGACAGTTTTGTTCACCGACTCTGCCGTGGCTGGTGAAGCCTCTGGATATGCGATGGGATTGGTCATGCTCGGTACCGCAGCCTCTGAACCGGTACGCGAAATGCTGCAATATGCCAGAGAAACGCAGCATGAAAAGATCATACGTGGTTTGGCCATGGGTACGGCCTTCATCTTTTATGGCCGACAGGAAGAGGCAGATGAAACAATCAAAGTCTTATTGGCTGAGAAGGTTGATTTTACTCTCGTCCATCTATCTTACTGTCTAATTTTGCAATAGGATCCTATCCTCAGATATGGCGGTGTCTATACTCTAGCACTGGCGTATGCCGGAACTGCTAATAACGATGCCGTCCGTCGACTTCTTCATATCGCTGTGTCCGATACCTCGGACGATGTTCGACGTGCTGCCGTCACCTCATTAGCATTCCTTCTATTCAAAAATCCAGGTCAGGTACCACGAGTTGTACAGCTTTTGAGTGAGAGTTACAATCCTCACGTCCGTTGCGGGGCTACCCTCGCCCTTGGTATTGCTTGCGCAGGCACGGGTTTACAGGTATAATATCGTTTCCAAACTGCCACTATATTATACTCAAAGTCTTCTGCAGGATGCCGTTGAAATTTTGGAACCGATGACCAAAGATAGCGTCGACTTCGTTCGTCAAGGTGCATTCATTGCCTTAGGCATGATCCTTGTCGAACAGTCGGAAGCATCATCCCCATCGCTCGCCCCTACACGTGCCAAATACACAAAAGTTATTTCCGATAAGCACGAAGACCCTATGGCTCGATTCGGTGCTGCTATTGGGCAAGGTTTCATTGATGCCGGAGGCAGGAATGTGACCATTACCTTACAAAGCCCTGCCGGAAGCGCCAACACGAATGCGATTGTTGGCATGGTTTTGTTCTGCCAGTTTTGGTACTGGTATCCTCTCGCACATTGTGCCTGCCTGTCATTCTCGCCAACTGGTATCATTGGTCTAAACGGTGATCTAAAGGTAATTCCCCATTTTCTTATCTTTGGCCTACGACTGATTTTCTGCTCACAGGCGCCCAAATTTGAGTACGTTTCAAATGCTAAACCAAGTATCTTTGCATATCCCGCATCGACAAAGCCGCCAAAGAAGGAAACCGTCACTAAGGTCGCAACGGCTGTTTTGTCTACAACCGCCAAGGTGAAAGCAAGAGAGAAGAAAAAAGCTGCCGCTGAAGATGTCGTAAGTAATTTTATTGATTTTACAGCAGGTAGACTTACATGCAATTTCAGGATGACAAGCTTGACGTGAAGCCTGACGGAGACGTTGACGTCGAGATGAAAAACGATGAAGTTTCATCACCAAAGGATGGTGATGTATCTCCAATTACCCAATCAGTGGTGAACCTTGGCGACGAAAGCAAAGCCTCCTCATCGGGTACGAGAATAGGAAAGAAGACAGAGCCAGCATTCGAAGTTCGACCTAATTTCTCCCGAGTAACACCTAGCCAACTGGCCTATATTTCCTTCCCGAGTGATAATCGCTATCAACCTGTGAGGGCTGTCTCCGCGAACACGTCACCGACGAGATCTGGCAAGGCCGCTGCTACTTCTGGTAGACACACGCCACCTACGTTGGCACTGGGGTCAGAGAAATATGCTGGTGGC
>Ga0193742_1001566_pt1 | contig 13666 bp, 13 predicted proteins | sample L2c1metaG_FD_165511 | JGI IMG/M metagenome (GOLD analysis project Ga0193742, IMG submission 165511) | Soil microbial communities from a riparian zone of the East river system, Colorado, United States - L2c1 | ecosystem: Environmental > Terrestrial > Soil > Riparian zone | place: USA: East River... | reverse complement strand
CGATCGCGGCCGGGGAACTGGGTGACGATCCCCGCGTGTCGGTACGCGAGATGGACGCCACCGACATCGACGCCGAGGACGGCCAGTTCGACCTCGCGGTATTCGCGCTGTCGTTCCATCACCTGCTACCCGCTGCGGCGTCACGGGTGTTCGCCGAGGGGACCCGTGCGGCCGACAAGCTGTTGATCATCGACCTCCCGCGGCCGCCGACGCCGCTGCACCTCCTGCGGCTGGCAACGATGCTGCCCTTCGCGCCGTTCGTCCCATTCGTGCACGACGGCGTGATCAGCTCACTGCGCGCCTACAGTCCGTCGGCGCTGCGCGCGCTGGCCGGCCACGCCGACCCGGCGATCGACGTAGAACTGCGCAGCGGGCCGATGAGTCCGCAAGTGGTGGTGGCCAGCCGAACGCCAGCCAGGTAATCGCGGCTAGTCGCCGCGATAGCCGTGCTCAAAACCGTGTCGGTAAAACTCGTGATCGCCTTGGCTAATGAGCACCACCAAGAGGATGACGTACAAGATGGCGAACAACAGCAGCAGACCGCCGAAAATCCACAACGAGAGCTGACCGAGGCGGCGCACCCGATCTGAGGAGTATTGGGCGGCGGCGGCATTGCCGGAGGCCCACAACGGATACACGTTGAACGCGTGGGTGAATGCCGCAAACGAGAGCGGCCAGAAGAACAGCAGCGCCGCCACTGCCCAGCCGGCGTTGGCGGGCGGTGGCTGTGCTGCGACGACAGGACCTGTGGGCTGCTCGGGGGGCGGTACATCGGACGCGGGTGCGGTCACTTCGGACTCCTGACGTAAAGGTCGGCACCTTCGAACGTACTTCCGCGATGATGTGAAATCGAGTACCAGTCCGAAGGCAGCCACCCCCGACAGCGCGATTAGCGCGATTAGCGCGATTTTCTTGCGCGCGCGTCACCGACGATGTTGCATCGGCGGTATGGGCGAAGAGGTTACCCAGGCGGAATACAGCCGCGCACACCGCCGCGAGTACCGGCGCAAGGTGCAGCTGTGCCTCGATGTGTTCGAGACGATGCTCGCCCAATCGAGTTTCGACGTCGAACGCCCGATGACCGGCATGGAAATCGAGTGCAACCTGGTCGACGCCGACTACCAGCCCGTGATGAGCAACTCCGAAGTCCTGGCGTCGATCGCCGATCCGGCCTACCAGACCGAATTGGGCGCATACAACATCGAATTCAACGTTCCGCCGCGTCCCTTGCCAGGACGCGCCGCGCTCGAGCTGGAGGGCGAGGTGCGTGCCAGCCTGAACGCCGCCGAGGCCAAGGCGAACGAGGACGGTGCCCACATCGTCATGGTCGGCATTCTGCCGACGCTGCTGCCCGAGCACCTCTCGGGCGATTGGATGAGCGACTCGACGCGGTATCAGGCGCTCAACGACTCGATCTTCACCGCGCGCGGCGAGGACATCCACATCGACATCAGCGGGCCGGAGCGGCTCAGCCTGGAGTCGGCCTCCATTGCACCCGAATCCGCCTGCACCAGCATGCAATTGCACCTCCAGGTGTCCCCCGCCGACTTCGCGAGGAACTGGAATGCCGCGCAGGTGCTGGCGGGTCCGCAGGTGGCGCTGGGCGCCAACTCGCCGTACTTCTTCGGCCACCAGTTGTGGGCGGAGACCCGCATCGAACTGTTCGCCCAGGCCACCGACACCCGGCCCGACGAGCTCAAGACTCAGGGCGTGCGGCCGCGGGTCTGGTTCGGCGAGCGCTGGATCACGTCGATCTTCGATCTGTTCGAGGAGAACGTCCGCTACTTCCCGACACTTCTGCCCGAACTCTCCGACGAGGACCCGGTCGCCGAACTCGCGGCGGGCCGCACGCCCAAGCTTCCCGAGTTGCGGCTGCACAACGGCACCATCTACCGGTGGAACCGCCCGGTGTACGACGTGGTTGCTGGCCGGCCACATCTTCGGGTGGAGAATCGGGTGCTGCCCGCCGGCCCCACGGTGTTGGACATGCTGGCGAACTCGGCGTTCTACTACGGGCTGCTGCGCACGTTGTCCGACGACGATCGGCCCATCTGGACGAAGCTGAGTTTCGCTGCGGCGGAACACAATTTCCTGGTCGCCGCCCAGCACGGCATGGATGCGCGGCTGTACTGGCCCGGGCTGGGCGAGGTGACGCCCGACGAGCTGGTGTTGCGGAAATTGCTACCGATGGCCGAGGAGGGTTTGCGCCGGTGGGGTGTCGCCACAGAGGTGCGCGACCGCTTCCTTGGCGTCATCGAGGGCCGGGCGAAGACGGGCCGCAACGGGTCGGCGTGGCAGGTCGCGACGGTCCACGCGTTGCAGGAACGGGGGCTGACCCGGCCGCAGGCGCTGGCCGAGATGCTGCGCCTCTACTGCCAACGCATGCACAGCAACGAGCCCGTGCACACGTGGGACGGGCCCGCGTAGCGTGGAATCATGAGCGATTCGATGAACTCCGACATCATGGATTGGGACGACGTTTACCGCGGAGAGGGCGGGTTCGAGGGCCCACCACCGTGGAACATCGGCGAGCCGCAGCCCGAATTGGCCGCGCTCATCCAGGCCGGCAAGGTCCGTAGCGACGTGCTGGACGCCGGTTGCGGGCATGCGGAGTTGTCACTGGCCCTGGCCGCCGACGGTTACACCGTGGTCGGCATCGAGCTCACCCCGACCGCGGTCGCCGCCGCGACGAAGGCTGCCCAGGAACGCAATCTGCCCAACGCGACGTTCGTGCAGGACGACATCACGACGTTCACCGGGTTCGACGGCAGGTTCAACACGATCATCGACTCGACGCTGTTCCACTCGCTGCCCATCGAAGGCCGCGACGGTTACCAGCAGTCGGTGTTCCGCGCCGCCGCTCCTGGCGCGACGTACTACGTCCTGGTGTTCGCGAAGGGCGCTTTCCCCGCCGAAGTCGAGACCAAGCCCAACGAGGTCGACGAGGCCGAATTGCGGGCGGCGGTCGGCGAGTACTGGGAGATCGACGAAGTTCGGCCTGCGTTCATCCACACCAACGCGGTCGCCATCCGGGACGCGCCGTTCGAGATGCCACCCCACGACCTCGACGACAAGGGCCGAATCAAGTGCCCGGCGTTCCTGTTGACGGCACACAAGTCCTAATCGGGGTCGGTCACCGCCAGCAGCGCCGCGGCGAACGTCTCGAGGTCCTCGGCGCTGGCGTCGACGTGAGGTGACAGCCGCAACGCGGGGCGGGTCATCTCGTGCGGCGCACGCTCGGTTCCGGCGTAGGTGGTGACGATCCGGTGTTCGGCGATCAGCCTGGCCCGCACGGCCTGGGGGTCGACGCCGTCGGGTGGGCTCAGCGTGGTGATGGCGCTGGGCTCGTCGGTGGGTTCGACCACCTGCCATCCCGCCACGCCGGCCAGCGCAGTGCGGGTCATGGCGCCGAGTTCCACCAGCCGCGCCCGGATTCGCGCGGGCCCGGCGGCCAGGTGCTCGCCGAGCGCGATCGAAAGACCCACCTGCGCAGCGACGTTCGCTTCGGCGTGGGCAAGCCGCGCGAGCGCCGCCTCGCCCACTAGACCGGCGCGGGTGGCGAGCACGCCGAGACCCCGTGGCCCGGCCGTCCACTTTCGCGACGACGAATACACCGCGTCTGCGCCGACGTCGACGCAGTCGAGGTGGGCGAAGGCCTGTGCGGCGTCGACGATCAGCGGGATGCCCGCCTCGCGGCACACCGCGGCGATCGCGGTGACGGGCTGGACGATGCCGCGGTGACTGCCCAGCGGGGTGAAGTGCACCAGGGCGGGCGGATCGGCCGTCAAGGCACGGGCGGCGGCGTCGACGTCGAGGCGGCCCGCATCGTCGACCGGGAGCAGCCGCACGTCGAATCCGTGCTGCGCCATGATGACCAGGTTCGGTCCGAACTCGCCTGGCAGGCAGGCCAGAGTGCGGGCGCCACGCCAGTCACCGAGCAGGGTGTCCAGGGCGTGGTTGGAGCCGGTGGTGAAGACGACGTCGGTGGCCTCGAATCCGGTGAGCGCCGCGACGGCCGCCCGCCCCGCGTCGAGCACGGGCGCGGCGGCTTCGGCAGCGACGTAGCCGCCGACCTCGGCCTCGTGCCGCGCGTGCTGGGCCGCGGCATCGATCACGGCGAACGTCTGCCGAGAGCAGGCGGCGCTGTCGAGGTGCACGCCCGCCACCGGCGGTCTGGCATCCCGCCAGGCGGCCGCCAGGGTCACTTGACCGCGAGTGACAGCCCGAAGTCTCCGGCCGGATCGGTCCACCAGTTGGTCCTGCGCAGACCGGCGGCGGCGAGCTCGTCGGCAACGGCGTCGGCCCGGAACTTGCAGGACACCTCGGTGAGCATCTCCTCGCCGGCGTCGAAGTCGACGGTCAGGTCGAGCTCGTTGACGTGCACCCGCTGCGGAGTGCCTGCCCGTAGCCACATTTCGATGCGTTCCTGGTCGACGTTCCAGCGCGCGACATGGTCGAACGCCGCCAGGTCGAAGTCGGCGTCGAGTTCCCGGTTCACCACCGCAAGCACGTTCTTGTTGAACTGGGCGGTCACTCCGGCACTGTCGTCGTAGGCGCGCACCAACCGGCCGACGTCCTTGACCAGGTCAGTACCCAACAGCAGAGTGTCGCCGGATTCCAGGTTGTCCGACAGTGCGGCAAGGAACTCCGCGCGGGGTCCGGTGGTGAGGTTGCCGATGGTCGATCCGAGGAAGATCACCAGCCGGCGGCCGACGTGAGGGATCTTGCCCAGATGCTCTTCGAAGTCCCCACAGACCGCGTCGATCTCGATGCCGGGGTACTCCTCGCCGATGGCGGCACCGGCCGACTCCAGCACGGACGCATCGACGTCGAACGGGATGAACCGCCGCAACGATCCGCCATCCCGTAGCGCGTCCAGCAGGGTCCGGGTCTTCTCCGACGTGCCGCTGCCGAGTTCGACCAGCGTGTCGGCGCCGGACGCCGCCGCGATGTCCGCAGCACGGGCCCGCAGGATCTCGGCCTCTGCACTGGTCGAACAGGTCGCTGCCAGCGGAGTCGTAGAACCACTTGGGCGGCAACGACTTCGGCGTTTGGGTCAGACCATCGCGCACGTCTCGCCGCAGCGCGTCCGCCGCGGAGTCGGCGGCGAGGTAGTTGGACAACGACAAGGTCATGACGATCCTTTCAGGGGAACGATTTCGATACGCGTGCCGGAGACGTCCACCAGATGGCGGTCGGGGATTTCCTGCCAGTCGGGGTCGTCGTCATAGGGTTCGCTGGCAAGCACCACGCCGTCGTCCCTCCGCAGCACCGACAGGGTGTCACCCCAGGTGGTCGCGAGCATCCGGGACCCGTTGGCGGCCAGAACGTTCAACCGGGCGTTGGGGTCGGCGGCACCGACCTCTGCGATGGTGTCACCGAGTCGGTCGAGTCCCCGGTCGAAGATCAGCGCCGCGAGAAGTGCGCTGTCGACGGTGGATTCGGCGGCCGCCGACGGTGGCAACACCGCCCGGTCCACTACCCCATTGTGCGACAACAGCCATCCACCGTCGGTGAAGGGCGCCGAAGCCGACGGTTCGATGGGCATGCCGACGGTGGCCGACCGGACCGCCGCGACGACGCACCCACTGCGCAGTGCGGGCGCCACCGACGCGAACGACGCGTCACCCCACAGCGGGGCCGCGCTGCGCCACCGCGCGGGCCGGTCGTCGCGCAGATCGGGCGAGTAGAAGCCGACGCCCCAGCCGTCGGCGTTGACCAGGCCGTGCTTCTGCCGCCGCGGCGAATACGACTGCACCAGAAGGCCGTACGGCGGTTCGAGGACGAGCGACGCCACGGACACCGGTGCGCCCAGCCAGCCAAGATGTCGGCACATGTCAGGCCTGTCTGCTCTTCGCGCAAGCGCTCATCGCTCGTCCCAGGCCAACCGGACGCCGGAGAAGATCTGGCGCCGGATGGGGTGATCCCAGTTGCGGAAGCTGGGTCGCACGATGCTGGACCCGACCGCCCAGGACCCGCCGCGCAGCACTCGGTAATCGCCGTCGAAGAACGGCCGCGAATACCGCTCGTAGATCATCGGGGTGAAGCCGGGCCACGGCCGCAGCGGTGACGTGGTCCACTCCCACACGTCACCGAGCATCTGTTCCACGCCGTACGCCGACGCGCCCGCCGGGTAGGCGCCGACTGGCGCGGGCCGCAGGGCCTCGCCGTCCAGATTGGCCAGCGCGGCGGTGGGTTCCGTTGCACCCCAGGGGAACCGGCGACGCGTCCGCGCGACGGGATCCCACGCGCACGCCTTCTCCCACTCCACCTCGGTGGGCAGCCGGGCACCGGCCCAGGCCGCGTACGCCTCGGCTTCGAAGAACGTCACGTGCTGGACGGGTTCGTCGGGGGCGACGTCCTCGACGTGACCGAACCGGGTGCGCGTGCCGTCGGCGTTCCAGAACTTCGGCGCCACCAGACCCGCCTCCTGGCGATGCGACCAGCCGCGGTCGGACCACCACCGCGGCTCGCGGTAGCCGCCGTCGTCGATGAACCCGCGCCACTCGGCATTGGTGACGGGCACGCGGCCGATCCGGAAGCTGGGTACGTCGACGACATGCCCAGGCCGCTCGTTGTCCAGCGAGTGCGGTTCGGTGGCGGCGTCGACGCCCAGTACGAACGGCCCGCCGGGTATCGGCACCGACGTGCCGGCGACACCGGCCCGGCCCGCCGGCAACGGCGCGCCCGACTCGAGGATCGCCGGACCCGACCGCAGGCCGATTGCCTGCAGCATGGTCTCGTCGTGCTGGTTCTCGTGGCTGATCACCAGGCCGTAGACGAACGCGGGGTCCACTCCCGAGCCGTCATGGTCGGGCAGTGCGTCCAACGCGTCGAGCGCCTTGGACCGCACGGTGCCGCAGTACGCGCGGGCGTCGGCCGGGGGCAGCAGTGGAAGTTCGACGCGGCTGGCCCGGGAGTGCACGAACGCGTCGTAGAGACCGTCCACAGCGGCAGGCAGGATGCCGGGCCGGCCCGGGTCACCACCACGCAGCAGCCACAACTCCTCCTGTTGGCCGATGTGGGCGAGGTCCCAGACCAGCGGACTCATCAGCGGGTCGTACTGGCGCACCAGTTCGGCGTCGTCGAACTCGACCAACCGCAGCGTGCGATCGCGCGCCCGGGTCAACTCCCGCGCCAGCAGTTCACGTGTGGTCACGAACCGCCCTTTGCCAGTCGGCTCACCGCCGAGGCGACGCCACGATCCACGACCTGATCGGAGAACTCGTCGGCGGGGCTGCGACCCCGCTCCACCTGCGAGAGCAGGGTCTCCATGGCGTCGACCAACCCTTCGGGTGCACGCTCCGCGGCCGTCCGCACGCACCGCACCGCAGCCTCACGCAGCCGTTGGTCACCGAGCCCGACGCGCGCGGCGCGGTCCCACGCAGTGGCGACCGGTTCGGTGGCCTCGGCGGCGATGTCGGCCGCGGCCGGGTCGTCGAGCAGGGTGACGAGGGTGAACACGACCGCGGGCCACACGTCGTCGGGCACGCTGTCCAGGTAACGGATCTCCAGGAATCCCCGCGGTCGGACCGGCGGGAACAGCGTGGTCAGGTGGTAGTCGACGTCGGCTTGCGTCGGGCGGCGCCCGTCCAGCAGGGTCGTGCCGTCGGCCCAGTCGGCGAACGGCACCCATTCGGTCACCGGCGCGGCATCGGGAGTGTGCACCAGCATCACCGGCGCCTTCAGCGCGTAGCGCGCCCAGTCGTTGGCGGGATCGTCCCCGCTCGCACCGAGGATCGGGCCGCAGCGGGCTGAGTCGAGCTGGCTCCACACCCGTTGCCGGGTGCTGCGCCAGCCCGAGAACTCACCACCGAGGAGCGGGGAGTTGGCCGAGATCGCGATCATCGTCGGGCCAAGCGCGTGGGCCAGCCGCACCCGCGCGGCCCAGCCGTCGCGCGGGCCCGCGTCGACGTTGACCTGGACCGACGCCGTCGAGGTCATCATCGCGGCCCCGGCCGCGCCGGTGTCACTGGCCTGGAAGAACCGCTCCATCGCGCGGTAGCGGGCGCCGGGGTTGACGCGCTTGGCAGGCCGCAGCGGGTCCGCGCCGAGCAGAACCAGGCCGAGCCGCCGTCGGGCGAAGGCCTGCCGCAGCACCGCCCGATCCGCGCTCATCGCCACGATGGCGGCCACGGCGCCGTCGTGGGGCGGGCCGGAAAGTTCGACGGCGCCGCCCGGTTCGACGGTGATCAAGCTGCCACCCGGTAGTTCCGGCACCGTACCGATGACCTCGGTCAGCTCGTCCCAGCCGGGGCGGCGCATCGGATCGGCCAGGTCGAAGCAGTGCGCCTCGATCTCCAGACCGACCTTGCCGACGGGTCCGTCGCGCAGGCATTCGCCGCCCACATGCAGTGCGACGCTCTGCGCGTTCGAGAGTTCGGCGGGGCCGGGTGGTGTTCGGAGCAGGTCCGAAGTGGTGGTGGTCATCTCACCCATCCCCTCCCGGGTTCGGACGCGAAATCACGCGCGAGCGTCGGCATTCTCTCCATCTTCCAGAGGACACCGACAAAGTCGCGTGAATTTCCCGTTCCACCCTCCTGCGTGCGTCCGGCCTCCGCGACCGTTACTGACCGAGCGTGTTCTGCATCGCCCCGGCCAGCACGTTCACCGCGGGCCCGCCGTTGCCAGGTTGACAGACTTTCGCTTGCAGCAGAACGTTCTCGCGCAGCCGGGTCTGGGTGAAGCACCGTCGGTCAGTACCCGCTTCCTGCTTCACCCACACCGCGTCGGTCGCCGTGGGCTGACCTCCTTCGAACGACCACGTCTCGGTGACGAAGTCGTCGAGGTGCATTGCGGTGCTGGTGCCCGCACAACCGACCGTTCTGTCGGTGACCCGGTGAAACGCCCTGGTCGCCGCGTCGTTGGTGGCGAACACCCCGACGGCCTGCTTGACCAGGTTGGTGTCGTCGTTCGCCGCGCGTTGTGCGACGGCGCCGTTGAACGACGCCAGGTCGGGGTCCGCGTACACGTCGGGCAGCCCGATGTCGGCCCAGTTGTTGCACATCGGGGCGTCGACGTAGAAGCCCTGAAACGGCGCTGTGAACGTCGAGTCCGACGTCATCGGGGCACCGACGATGTTGCCGACCGACCCCTTCCCCAGCACGGCGTAGTTCACGACTCCAGGATCGGATGGGCGCGCGGCGGCCGGTGCGGCCATGGCCAGCGCGAGGCCGGCCGCGAGGCTCACGCTGGCGAGACCCACCGTCGGGGCACGCACGAACTAGACCTTCGCCGACAGCGTCACGTCGATGTTCCCGATAGTGGCCTTCGAGTAGGGGCACACGCCGTGGGCCTTGTCCATCAGGTCGTCGGCGACGCTCTGATCCAGGCCGGGCAGGTAGCCGATGAGGTTGGCGGTCAGGCCGAACCCGCCCTCGGAGTCCTTGCCGAAGCCGATCTGGGCGGTGATGCCGCTGGCGTCGTCGATGGCGATCTTCTCGTTGCGCGCGACGAGGCGCAGCGCACCGAGGAAGCACGCCGAGTAGCCGGCGGAGAACAGCAGTTCGGGGTTCACTCCCTCGCCGCTGCCACCCATCTCCTTGGGCGGGCGGGAATCCAGGTCGATCTTGCCGTCAGTGGACTTGACGTGGCCGTCGCGGCCGCCGCCGGTCGCCGTCGATTCTGCGGTGTAAACGACTTCGATGCTCATGGCTCGATCATGCCAGTTGCGGATGCCGACGGAAGGGCAGCATCCCGCGTCAGTAGATGGTCAGCGTGCAGTACGTGCGCGGTGGTGATGGGTACGGCCAGGCGAACTCGCCGACGTCCGTCGGGCACGCCTGCTGATCGCGAACGTCGAGGCGTTGAGTGACCTGGACGAGCAAGCCCGGCTGGCGCCGATCGGAGCAGTCGGCCCGCTGGACCACGCCGATGGGCATGTCCAACACGTAGCAGTGGTCGGCGACGAGGTTGGGCACCAGGCACAGCCGCGACGTGGAGGGATCTGCGAATTGCGTTGGCAGGTGCTGGTATTCGTTGCTTGGGCAGGAGCCCGTCGAGTCGGTGAGGGCGCCGACGGTGTAGCTCGGGTCGGCGTTGCATCCCGCCTTGCCCGCCTTCACGGTGCCGGGGGACGCCGGATTGCCGGCGGGAATGTCGACGCAGTCGCCGACGGCGAACACCGTGGCACCTTCGCGGGCCAGGGGCTGACCGCGCAGCCCGCAGCCGCTGAGCGCCGCGACCAACACCATCACCACGACGAACGCCCATCGGGCGCAGCGCGGGCGGGTCATGGTTAGCGACACTGTCACGATTCGCGGGCCGCCGCCACACGTTCCCCAAAATTCTCAATAGTCCCACAGACCCCAAGAGAATCACAGCGCTGTGATTATCCGGCGTGTCGTGTCGAGAACGCCCCGGCCACCAACTTGCGGCGACCGAGGCGTTTTGAATCCACTACGAGCCGTTGTTGGCCCGCACGCCCTCCTCGATCTTCTTGCCGAGATCAGGGTCGATGTTCTTCCAGTACTCGAACACCCGCGACAGCACCGGCTCCTTCACACCCTTGGACGCGTGCCCAATGACGTTGTTGGCCAACCGCTCCCGCGCCTCGTCATCGAGCACCTCGCGAACCATGGTGCCGGCCTGACCCCAGTCGTCGTCCTCGGGTCGCAATGTGTACGCGGTGCGCACCATGTCGCCATCGGCGACCCAGTGCACCTCGGCCGCACGCGCCGGGTCAGCCTTGGGACCGCCCATCGAGTTCGGTGCGTACACCGGGTCGGTGACGTTGCGGATCCGCATCGCGCCGTCCTTGGAGTAGCTGTGCACCTCCACCTTCGGTGTATTCACCGGGATCTGCTTGTAGTTGACCCCCAGCCGGGCGCGGTGCGCATCGGAGTAGGAGAAACCACGGGCCAGCAGCATCTTGTCCGGGCTCAGCCCGGTGCCGGGCACGATGTTGTTCGGCTCGAACGCCGCCTGCTCGATCTCCGTGTGATAGTCGGTGACGTTGCGGTCCAGCGTCAGCGTGCCGACATCGATCAGCGGGTAATCGCCGTGCGGCCATACCTTGGTCAGGTCGAACGGGTTGAACCGGTAGGTCTTGGCGTCCTCGAACGGCATGATCTGCACCTTGAGCGACCAACTCGGATGGTCACCCTTCTCGATCGAGGAGTACAGGTCGCGCTGGTGGTAGTCACCGTCTTCGCCGGCGATCCGGTCCCCTTCGTCCTGGGTGAGGAACTCGATGCCCTGATCGGTCTTGAAGTGGTACTTCACCCAGAACAGCTCATCGGCGGCGTTGAGCCAGCTGTAGGTGTGGCTGGAGTAGCCGTTCATGTGCCGCCAGCTCTTCGGGATGCCCCGATCGCCCATCAGCCAGGACAGCATGTGCGCCGATTCGGGCACCAGCGTCCAGAAGTCCCACTGCATGTGGTGATCACGCAGGTTGTTGGCCGCCATGCGCTTCTGCGAACGGATGAAGTGCTGGAACTTCAGCGGATCGCGGATGAAGAAGATCGGGACGTTGTTCCCGACGATGTCCAGGTTGCCCTCAGACGTGTAGAACTTTTGGGCAAACCCGCGCGGGTCGCGCCAGGTGTCTGGGCTGCCGCGCTCGCCGGCCACCGTCGAGAATCGGCTGAGCGTCTCCGTTTTCACGCCCGGTTGGAACACCGCCGCCTTGGTGAACTGGCTGACGTCGTTGGTCACCTCGAAGTGGCCGAACGCGCCGCCGCCCTTGGCGTGGGGCTGGCGTTCCGGGATGCGTTCCCGGTTGAAGTTGGCCATCTGCTCGATCAGGTAGTGATCCTGCAGCAGAATCGGGCCATCGGGACCGACGGTGAGCGAATGCTCATCACTGGGTACCGGATTGCCTGCGTCGTTCGTCGTGTAGCTCTCGGTCATGTGCTGACTCATCTCCTTCTCGTGGTTGGGCTGTCTCCACTAGAAGTCCGGATACCCGGCCGTCGCATCACTAAGCCAAATCGGCTCCGGCTGACGATTGCGAACCAGAAAGCGCCCGGTATTGGGCGAACACGTTGGGCTGCAGAGACGTTGAGTTGCCGATCTCGGCACACGACCCATGATCCTTCGAACCTCGACTTGGCCGGGGGATCAGAGCCGTGCACCGAGAGGGACACGCCCTTAGTATGCGCCCTTTCTGGAATGAGTCAAGAAAAGTGCTTTCCGAATCAACGAGGCTGCGTCGGGGCTGCCGACGTGGGCGGCTGGCCGGATCCACCAGGACCGCCCTGTCCACCCGGGCCGAAGCCGGGGAATCCACCCGGTCCGCCTGGGAAGACGAAACCGGGTCCCGGCCGGAACATCGGACCCATTGGCGGCCCCTCGCGGTGCATCATCTCCCCGCCACCGCGATGGTCGCCGTGGCCGCCACCACCACCACGGTGGTGGCCGCCACCGGCGTGCGCACCGAGGATGAAGCCGCTGAAGAAGATGACGGCCACGATGAACACGACGCCTGCCACGATGCCGACCCACGCGACGACCGCAGTGAGCCTGCTCGGTCGGCGGCCACGCTCGTGCGGAGGCGGCGGCGCCGCCGGGGGCTCGGCCGGTGGCGGCGCGGCGGCGATGGGGCCGGTTGTGGGTTCGGTGGACGTGGTTGTTTCGCTCATGTCCCCGATGATGGTCGCGGTAGTGAGGTGTGACTGAAGAACCGCCTATGAATCAGCTATGAAGACTGGTTCCGTTTCCGCGTCTTCATCGACTGTTCGCCCCGTCACCGACTCCGGCTGGCGGGCCGAGCCGCGGTCATCGACCTATCATGGCCCGACATGGGCGAACCCGAACGAGAGCCTGGCTGGTATCCAGACCCAGACGGGTACGGGGCTCGATACTTCGACGGCGAAGAGTGGACCAACGACTGGATTGCCCCAGCACCAGTGCCTGCGCGTGAGGTCATCACAGGGCCCAGGCATTGGCTGCATTTTCTGCTGACGGTGCTTACGTTCTGGGCGCTGGGCGGTTGGGGGTGGATCTGGCTACTCGTAGCGCTCAGCGGCAGAAAGCAGGTGCTGACGGTCGATATCTACGGCAACGTCATCCGTCGCCAAACGATCACGGACGACGCGCCGGCCCTACGGCTTCGATGGTGGGGTTGGTGGATAGTGGGTTGTGCCATCGCGTTGGTCGGCGGAATCGTCGTAACCACCGCCCTGCAGATGGCTGCCCACTAGTACTCGCTCACCACGGCTTGAACGGGTTCACCGCGAACTGGATGACGCGATACGGCGCGTTGTCGCCGCGCGGGTCGGTGTTCCACTGGCTGATGAACACCCGTACCTCGTCCAGCGTGGACCCTGGTGAGATGTATCCGCCGTACGGCTGGGCCAGCCGGTTGTCCTCGGGCGGTGGCAACTGCTCCGCAACGTCGGGCCAGTCGCCTGCGAACACGACCGTCGTCACCGGCGCGGCGCCGAGCCCGGTCGGGTCGGCGGCCACGCGGACCTCCATGTTGCCGGTGGTGCCGTTGAAGTAGGACAGCACCGTCTTGCCGTCGATCTGGCGGATGCTCATCTCCCCGACCTTGTCCGGCCACAGGGGCGTCGGCGGCTTGTTCCATCCGCCGGTCGCGGACCACGGCTGCCAGCCGGACCGGTCGGTGAAGGCCTGCGGCGTGGACCGGTAGAGCTCCACCGGTCCGCTGCGGTCGAAGTCGTCGGCCACGACGTACACCCAGCCGCTCGGGGAGTCAGGCGTC
>Ga0193742_1001565_pt1 | contig 13677 bp, 9 predicted proteins | sample L2c1metaG_FD_165511 | JGI IMG/M metagenome (GOLD analysis project Ga0193742, IMG submission 165511) | Soil microbial communities from a riparian zone of the East river system, Colorado, United States - L2c1 | ecosystem: Environmental > Terrestrial > Soil > Riparian zone | place: USA: East River... | reverse complement strand
TACTCATCCAAAAGAGAGCTTTGGGGACCAGTGTTGTGGCCATATTCGGGTATCCTCGAATTTATCCAAATTTGAACCCATCGGCAGCTGTGCCTGTAGATCGAGATCAGATTTTCAAGCTGCGCAGCTTCGCGAATATCTACCGCATGAGCCGTGGCAAGGAACATGGGCAGTATGTTCCTAACGCTCGATTTACTTTCGTCAAGCTAACCAGTGGTGAGACTTTGATGCACCAACGCTTCCGGCATCCGACGCTGGCGGAGGGGCACCCGGTTCTCTATGCTGGCGAGGCGTATTTCGATAACGGCAGACTTCAATGGTGGAGCAACGGGAGCGGGAATTACCGGCCAGACCCGGACCATGCCGCACAGGCGGGTCTTCCAGTGGATCAGTTTTATACACATGATGCAATTTTGAAGGGCGAACACACACACGCCCATGCACCAGCAGCATCTCGGCCGGCTGTTGCGTATAACGAAGTGCAAGCTAAGATTGCTACAAGGCGGATGATGAGTGGAGTGGCAATGCCCGGATCATCACCATCGATGGGGCAAGTCAAAATTGGACCGCGTTTCTAGCCATTCCACCGTACCGTAGTAAAGCTATTGATTCCAGTTGTGAGCGCGGCAAATTTTTCGAGAACAGATGCAAAGAGAGCGATGGCACCGCTCCTGGAAAAGCTTTCATCAAAACTGAATGTTATCTCGTTACCTTGCCGGAAATCCCTCCACGGATGACTGCCCATACGGCGTGTTACTTTGCGGACGGTCATTTTTTGAATACTGTTAATCTGCTGTTGGATGTTTGGAGAATTGGAGAGGCTGTAGAGGGAGAGGGTTTTCTTCAGTGCTTCCAACGAAGCAGCACCGTTATCGACGGAGAGATAGTTGAGACTGAGGTTAGAAATAAGTGCCCAGCGGCTCGCCCCCCCAAGCGGGGGATAGCCCGTAGCGGTGGGCTTGCGCAGACAGTGGATGTGGCTGATAGGACCTGGCTCTTCGGTTTGGAGCAACGCGTTTTCCTGAAGCTGTGACGCCAGATCGCGGTTTGTGCACAGTACATTGGCGAACGCCGTCTCGGTGGGGGGGAGGCTCGGATTGAAAGCCAGGTCGACGAAAGATAAAAAGATATCTGTACCCGTTAAATCAGCCCGTTCGGTCAGGGTTCGGCGGGCATACCAGAAGGCATTTTGCTGTGAGCCACTGGTATCGAAAGTACTGTAAAACGGATGAAGCTGACGCGATTCCTCCGCTGGGTTCGAGGACGATGAGACAGAGATGATGGAGTGGACTTCGGTTGTGTGCTCGCGACGTGCATCCGGAACCAGGCGGTATTCGGTCTTTGTATGGTCGATTCGAATCGGTTCACTGGTTCGCGGAAATAGATTCACAATTGGAGTACAACCAAGTGCGAAGGTGCTGCGGGTGATGATGAGCCTCTCTCTCGGCGCGCAATCAAAGAGAAAGAGGATGTCGAGATCAGTGGTTGAAGGGTTGCGATCAAGCCCCAGGATATCAAAGAAGAGGAACTTCTCAGGCAACCAGAAATACTCCTGAAGCAATCGATAACCAGGATGCGACTGAAGCGGGTAGGGAATGACCTCTTCGTCAGCCTCGAATCCGACGGTCCGTAGATTTGAAAGGGGAAGGGAGACGGCGCGTCCGGTCGTGCGATCATGCAATGCGATGCCGATGCAGTTGCGAAAGAGCAACTCGTAGAGACGGTCGGTAAGATGGGAGTTTCCGTCTAAATGGAAGCGTAACCGCTTTATCTCAAGATCGGAAAAAGTCGCACCTCGAGATTCAAGACGTAAGCGAAGAACGTTAGCGATTCGGTTGTCTGAGTCCAGAAAATCGAAGCGGGCCTTGTTGGTGAACTCTGCTTCCGCGACTTCGAGCGGCCAGAGTGTCACAGGGTAAGCAGTCTGAAACCGGCAGGTGAGACCGTCTGTTGTCTGGGCGAACAGACTTGTGTGCCGCGGGATTTCGTATCCGGCGGTGAGTTTACCCCGGGCGGGATCTGCAACGATTCTGGCGAGCGTCATCGGCGGAATAGGGTTGACGAGATTTGGGTAGAGCAGACCGAGCAATGCGGAAGTAAATTCAGGGAACTCACTATCAAGCCGCCTTTGGATGCGCGACGTGAGAAAAGCAAACGACTCGATAAGGCGCTCGACGTGCGGATCGGCGGACCCTTCACGCGAGAGTTCGAGGCGTTCAGCAAGTTTTGGATGTTTGACGGCAAAACTTTGTCCAGCTTCACGGAGATAGTTCAACTCATCACGAAATGCTGCAATGGACTCTAATTGATCATCCATGAGATGGCTCCACGATGGAAGGTTTGATAAGCAACCGAGTGGCAGACTGATCTTCCGGAGGCATTACCTCTACCACGCTTTCGCTGTCATGTAAGAGGAGTGGAAATGTGACAGGTTCAAGCAGGGTGCCCAGTCTTGCCGTGCAGGAGATACGGCCAAGAAGTTGATGCGGAGAGTCACCGGCGTCTTCGAGTTGAATGGATATATCTTGTAGGCGCGGCTCGAAGACGTTGATGGCAACACGCAGGATTTCCGCGAGAGTTCGTCTGTCTGTAACGCTCGATGCACTGAGATGCGAAAAGTGGGGAATGCCGTAGTCAAGCACTGTAGCCTTTGCGGGATCAAGCGGGGCATTGGAAGCTCGACGGGTGTTCAGGAGACGCTGAAGGTCCCGAGCGATCGAGGTGAAGAGAGCCTCACGACCCTGAACGCGTAGGGATGTTAGTTCTTTCTGTACCTCCGGGGCACTGTCGACCAGACGGTCGAACAGCGGGACCCGGAGGCCATGGATGTTCTTCGGATGCATCATCATGAAGGCGTGTTGGTGGCAAGGCTCCAGGTTGCGGAGTTTGTGCCGGAGTCGCTGACTGCAGCGGCTTGAAGCTTGTACTCCCATTTGATGGCAGTGTAATTGAACGTGACTGTTTCTTGGGGTTTACCACCACCGCCCCCACCGACAGAAACAGAGGAGATGAGCGCGTTGGTTAGTGTGTACTTCATGAATGGGTTAACCGTACCGTTCTCGTTTTGCCCAATGGTGAGAACAACACTGGCAAGTGGTTTAGCTTGATTGCAATAATCAATGAGGCTGGCTGTAGCGAGATCGAGAAACTTCGTGATCGTGAAGTCCTGATGGTTAGGTTTGCCGGAGGTGCGTTTCTGGTTACTTTGATCACCGGTTATCTGTTGAGCGACTCCGTGACTGAAAGACAGAATTTCGATCATGTCTTTATAGTCCGTAAGAGTGCTTTCGCCTTTGATGGCGCCGCAATCAAGAATCAATACATCCATTGGTCTTTCTCCTTCTGTATGACGCAGTTACACGATGCGCCATGTGGGGTAAAGCGTCGTCCAATTTCGACGAACACCACGGATTCGAGAGACTACTTTGCCGAAGCGGGAAGCTCAGCCACCAGACGAATCGAGACGGTCAGTTCATCCAACTGGAAGTGAGGTTTTAAGAAAACGACTGCACTGTAGCTGCCCGGTTTCCCAGGAATTTCGAAGACGTCGATGCGAGCCTGTCGCAAAGGATAAGCAGCTTTGACGCTCTGCGGCGCGTCATCATTAAGCAACACATAGTCTGCGATCCAGGTATTCAGATACGCAGATACATTGTCTTTGGTCATAAAGCTGCCGATTTTGTCTCGCATAATGACCTTGATGTAGTGAGCGAAGCGCGATGCGGCCAGCACATAGGGAAGCATGCTGGAGACACGAGCATTCGCATTAGCCTCGTTTGTGTTATATAGCTTTGGCTTGTTTGCGGTCTGGCCGCCGAAGAATGCTGCCTGATCGCTGTTTTTGCGGTGGCATACAGCGACGAAGCCGAGGCTGTTGAGCTCATTTTCACGGCGGTCCGTAATCGAAACCTCCGTTGGGCACTTCATGGCAAGGTCACCATCTTCTGTTTGAAAGATGTGCACAGGAAGCCCTTCGATGAGTCCGCCACCTTCAACTCCGCGGATAGCGGCGCACCACTGATATTTGGCGAAAGCATCGGTGATGCGCTGAGCCAGAGCGTAAGCGGAGTTACCCCAAAGGTACTTCGAATGATCCTTGCCATCGACGTCTTCTACAAAATCAAACTCGTCTACGGGTACGGTTTTGGGACCATATGGCAAACGCAGGAGAACATGCGGCAGTGCCAGCGTCACATATCGAGAATCTTCCGAGTCACGGAAGCTTCGCCACTTGATCAGCTCAGTCGATTCAAATTGCTTTGCAAGATCGCGTGGTACCGAAAGCTCAGTGAAATTGTCCCAGTCAAACAGCTTTGGGCTCGCGGCCGTAATGAACGGTGCGTGTGCCGCGGCTGCGACATGAGAAATCTGCTCCAGCATGGACGTGTCTTGCGGAACGCGGCCGAACTCATAGTCACCTACGAGCACACTGAAAGGATTGCCGCCAAACGTACCGTACTCTTCCTCGTAGATTTTTTTGAAGAGAGCACTCTGATCGAACTCCGTAGCTTTTTCAAGATCGGCCAGCAGTTCCTTTTTTGTCGCATTTAATAGACGGAGCTTGAGCATGGTGCCTGTCTCTGTATTCATAACGAGATAATGGAGGCCGCGCCATGCCGCTTCGAGTTTTTGGAACTCTGGGGAGTGCATGATTGCATTGAGCTGATCACTCACAATCTGGTCAATCTCAGCAATGCGCTGCTTGATGCCTGCAACCGGACTATGTTTATTTACCGTCATTCCTTCGTCGAGTACCTGCGTCGCATACTCTGAAATAAGGGTCATGGCATAAGGCCGCTGCGAGTCATCTCGTACGATGCGACCGTCAATAATAACCCGATCCATCACGGTTGGCGGTGCGGAGGTAGTAGTTCCGGTGGTTTCTTCAGGCATTGGTGGCCTCCCCTTCAGTGCTATTGACTGCTTTTAGCTGTTTGAGTTCTTCGGGTTTCGCAACTACATCGAGAAGAGTCTGGTTGAGGAAGTCGTTGCCATCGAGTTTTGCCAGAAGATCGTTAAGACGGCGACGAGAGTCCAGCAGTTTACGAAGGCCTTCGACTTGCTGTACAAGGTTCGCGGGAGTGAAGTCTTCGATGCTCTCGAATTTGAGGCTAACGGGCAACGAATCCTTGCTTTTGTCGATGTGGTTCGCAATAGAACTCGAGATCGTGGGGCCCATCGATTTGAGAACTTCATTGAAGTTGTCCCGGTCGATCTCGATGAATTTGCGATCCTTCATCGTGATAGGGTTAGGTGTTGCACCAGACAGATCGGAAAGAATACCGACGACGAGAGGCAGTTCTTTTTTCTGAATTGCACCGCCGATCTCAACGTCATAAGTGATTTGCACACGAGGTGGACGAACGCGGTCAAGCTTGTGCTGCGTACTTTCTGGCATAAGAATCGCTCCTTGTTATTTGTTCGTTATCTTGCAGTTGCTTTCATTAAGGCGAAGCAAATCACCGATTTCTTGCAATGCGGCCTGGTCACGTAATAGCTCGGGTAGGAGTTCACTGAAATTCAGTCTGCCCCAAGCGATAGCTCGTTGGAGCAGATAAGGTACAGGACTGTGTGGTTCTAGTTTTCTCAGAAACTCTGAGATCTCGGCTAACCGCACATAAGCGTCGTCACGGCTTCGAATAGGGGTGTATGCACAATGCGTGTCTGCAACATGTGCGGCGGCAGGTTCAAAGGGCAATCGCGCTATGGATGAACCGAGTTCAGAACCTGCGTCAATGTCATTTGTGTCCTCAACGTTCGAGTCTTGCGTTTGATCTTCTTCAGGCAACGCCGAAGCGATGGCGAGAGCCATACGGTCGAGTACGTCCTTCAGTGCAAGCAGGCCCCCATTAGCGGAGCCATAACAGATATCGAAGTAATCATCCAGCCGATTTGTGATATCGATCGCCTGCTGAAGCTCTGTCCAGGTATTGGAGAGAGACTCTGGCGGCGTGAGTGCAAGGCTACGTTCAAAGGCGTTTACACCAGAAGAAGACAGGTTGGGGCCCTGGCGTCTCTGTAATTGATCCTGATAAAGGGCTCCCTCCAGATCTGCGAGTGAAAACGAGGTTGCCCCGCTTGCTGCAGATGGCGAAGTGAGCGGAAGTAGTTTAACCCCCAACGAAAGCTTTTCATTAAGCCATCGAATGAGATTTGCGCGTTGCTCGACAGATGGATCTACCGCGCTAAGAGGCAGCGAGATCGCGTAGGGACCGGTTCCTTCTGCAAGCTCTGGTGCAGGATGCATCGTACCCACAAAGGATTGATGCAGTTCGAGAATGAGATTGGCTCCCCTTGAATATCCAGCGAGGCCGTCAAGATGCAGCCACGCCTCAGCCAGCCACAGAGCAATCTGTAGATCTTTGGTGCGATGGACGAGTGCTTCGGTGCAGAGTTCTTCGACAAGTCGCCAATTAGCCTGCTGGGTCGGCCGTTGCCACACGCCCTGAGGGAGGGAGGCATCTTCGGTTAGTCGCGCCTGCGCGATGCGATCATAGAGAGGGTCATAACGAAGATAGGTTCCGACAGGCGCTATCGGGTCGATCGGCTGAAGAAGCATCTCATTTGTGGCGTTGATGGGGGTAGCAAGAGATGTATTCATCACTGACCTTTCGCCTGTTCTGATTTGGCTTTGGGAAGCTGTGGAGCGAGAGAAGGGAAGTTATCCGTAGTGACCGTCTCTTTCGCTCCGGGGGGAGAGACAAGAAGACGGATGAAGACTCGGGCCAATGTAATTGTCTGGCTCTGTAGGCCGGCGGCGGCGGCGGAGGCAGTTTCAGGAACATTCAAAGTCAGCACAAATGGTTGATCAGGCGCTAAGTCTTTACTTCTTGAATTCGAGCCATCGAATGTGGTCAAGGTTTGGATCAGCCGAATAAGAGACCAAGCATCCTTAAATGTCCAGGAGACGATATCTCCATTTACCTGCATTGACTGCCTGTTTGTTGCAGTGGGAATGTTGGTTGGGACGAAGGGCGAGTTTTTTGCCCATCGAAGAGTAAGGTTTACAGGATCTCCGTAGTTCCATCGGATCTTTGTTGGCGGGTCTCCATTGTGAACGGCACTGTTGCCTATTTGAAGAGTCCAATCGATGATCTGATTGCCACCGCTTTCGCTATCTCGATTGACGCGAAATTGAGGAATGACATCCAATGAAGCGATTTCTCCGGCAGATGCAGTGGTAAGCAGGGAGGAGAACCAGGGGCGTGTATTACGGAGCATCGCTAGAAAGTTTCCGTCGGCTGCGCTTGCGGTAGAACCTCTTATTCCTATATCGAGAAGATCCCTGGAGGTGTCGAACTGTCGGTAAAAATCGGCGATTGACTGGGGATCAGCGTCATTCAATGAAGAACTCGAAAGAGGTGCAAATGGAAAGCGTCCGGCAAGATCATGATTAAATCGAGCGCTCAAGCGAGAATAAGTGGTCTCAAAATTTTCCGACAGGAGTGCATGGCAACGAAGGTAAAGCCCTTGGCGTAGCTGAGCGGTGGCGCGTGTGAAGTAGTCCGGCCGTTTAGCAAATCCGCCAGCGAACTTTTCATGGCTGCACCCATTCGAGGGAAGCACTTTGTCTACTTCAGTAGCAACAAAGCTCTCAAGAAGCTGAACCGTATTACCGGGTTTTTTCGCTTGGTATTGACTTAGCGCGATACCTATATCTTCCCAACGATTCAGTATTCGGGTCGAAGCGGGTGAAAGAGAGGAACGATAGGAAGAAAGAAAACGTACAAGAGGCAATGCTGCAGTATTGAGAGACTCAATCTCGTCCCGTTGTGAGGCCAGATACTCTGCTATTGCATTGGGGGTTGGTGCGTCAAAGAGCTGGGAGGTAGCTGATTGTTCACCATTCCAACGGCTAAAGACAGAGGTAGAAAATCCGTACGGTTCGCTGTTGTCTAAATCCTGATCGATAGCCAACAGGATTGCCGATGCCTGAGATGTCGAGATTTGCCTCAACTGCATCAGCGGAGTGGAAAGATTATATTGTTGAAGACTGGCTAACAAAGTGTTGATGGATGGCGCCACATCACTGAAGGCCTGTGCTTGCCCGGTCGAGCTCGCCGTGCTATTTGCCGACTGTTCAGCTTCGACGATGGCAACTTGCAGCGCATGAGTAAGTTGGTTGGTAGCGATGTGGCTCAACGTATTGCGGAGCTCGCTCGGAGCCTGATCGAGGTCTTCGCTAAGATAACGCTCGTAGCTCGCGGGAAGCATTGCCGCCGCATTGAGAGAAGCTTTGTTCCAGACAATCTGTCGATTGCCGGGTTCTATTAGATTGACGGATCTGGATGTCTCCGACATAAAGGGCAAACTCAGCAGGTTCTCGATAGCGGTTTGCATATCCTGAGAGCGTTGGCTGAGTTCGAGTTTGCCGTCCGCCACATTGATGACATTGCCCGTGAGAGGGGTTTGGGCATCGTCGAGTGAGGTGGCAAGTCTGCGAAAATCAGCATCGGCCAAATCGAGCATCCAATCGTGCAGCCATGGCGGAAAGAAAGGCGAGTTGCTGGCACCCTGCGTCGTTACCGCAGCCAGCGCACTCGGCAGCTGTATCTGATCTGCACCGACCCACTGAAGCTGGGGAGCTTCGTAGCTTCGTTGTGCCCTATCGAAGTTATGTTTGACGTCTAATAATTCCTGATAGCTATGTGTGCCGGATGTTCCGAGATTGGTGATAGAGGAGGCGATCGCCTCTGTTGAAGTGCGAGTTGGATTGTGTTCAATCCACGCGGTATAAAGTGCGGCGGTCAATTGCTGTGCTTTCTCCGCCATCTGCAGCCGGATCGCATCACCGTAAATAAAAGGCGGCCATTCAGCTGAGCGAATGGCCTCTTTGAAATACTCGTTTGCTGTGTCGTTGATTGGCACTTGCAGAGAACGGTGATGAAGATATCCATCAAGACTAACGATGGTTTGAAGCGGAACGTCAGAGTTGCGTCGGCTGAGGGTGTTGTAACGAGCGATATTGTTGTCGAGTTCTGCGACTTGGCGGACGAACTCCCGCATTTGCAGATACTCTGGTAATCGCTCAAGTGTCATCGTGGGTGGCGTATTGGGATCGGCAGGTGGAAGGGAAGCACCGGGTATCGGATTGCGGCTCAAGTCGGCCAGTTGCCGGCTTCTTAGTTCGAGTCCCTGGTGAAAGCGTTGTAGAACAAGGATGCGAAACGAATGTCCTATGACCTGTTGAATCTGGTGATTAATGTTGGTGGTCCATGAAGCCGGGAGAAATATAGAGTGAAATCCTGTTGCATTGAAAGCTGCCATGGCATGAACGAGATCGTCCGCGCCAGGATGGTCAGCTGCAGCGGAACCACCCAAGCCAAAGTCAGGTTTCCGTTGAATGTCTACCTCGACCCTCGAAAGAAAAGGTACGAGTCTATCCCGCTCATGGCTGAGTCTTTGGTAGGCCAAGCTTGTGCCTATAGCGAGAATAAGGATCAGAGAACAACATCCAATTTGTAATGCAAGCCGCATCCTGTCTCGGAGTGCGAAGAGATGCGACAACGGAACTGCAAGCGCACGCTCCGGAAAGATCTTTCTAAAAAACAGATCGTGTACGAACGCAATCTGAAGATTGGAGCGAAGCCAGGGTTCAAGAAGATGTGGAACCCAGGACAATCCTGAATTTCCTTGATCGTACGTAGTGAAGTTATGTGAAGTACCCTGTGCGGGTTGTGACACGGGTACCAGTTCTACCTTCTTGGAGAGCGGTCTAACACCCTTTTGAGTCGAGCCACAGCAATAGAGGCCCCGGAACATCGGAGCTGGAGTATCACCACTGCTCCGCAGCGCCCGTGAAAGAAGCAAGCGCAACGAGGGAGCTAGCGAATAGACGCTGCCTGGAAAAAGGAACATGAACTGGCGGTCTGGGGTGGGTTCATGGATGGCAAAGAGACTGCCTTGCACCCGCTCCAAGGTAATCCGCATGGAGTCAATTGCTTCATCGATCCATTCTGGTTGAAATAGATGAGTGTCTCCGTAGGGGGTGGACCATCCAAAGATCTGTTCAAGCTGATCGCTGTCCAACTCGCTCGTAAACTCTGCAAATCCTTTGATAGCATCGCACTTCGTGACGACAACGTACACCGGCAAATGGAATCCAATAGTCTGCGTGAGCTTGCGCAGACGTTGTTGGAACAATGTGCCCCGCTCTATGAGAGTCACAGGTGATAGTGCCGCCGGCCCCACCAAATCAGTTGCGGGGATGGCCAAGACGATGCCATCCAACGGGCGTTCTGGTCTGTGATTGATAAAGAGACGGAGGAGTCGCCGCCAGGCGCCCACTGTCGCTGCGTCGGTTTTGAAGCACCAGCCTCCTACATCGATGACGATGCCGTCTCCGAAAAAATTCCAGTCAATGCCGGTGCCATTTTCAACTCCTACTTGCTCCTCCAGAGACATCGCGAGGCTTGATTCGGAGAGAAGGCTGCTTTTTCCCGAGTCGGGAAGGCCAAGCAGAAGAAACCATGGGACGCTATATCGAAAATCATGGCCCGGAATCCGAGAACGAAGCGTATGCATCGCCCCGGAGAAGCTACCCGATAGTTCGGAAACAACGACAGTGTTGTCCCCGTCTTTTGTGAGAGTACCGGATTTTGCCTGATCATCTTTAATCGAATCGTCGGGTGAGGCTGCTCGATTTGCTTTCCATAGGAGAAAGACAATAAGCAGGAGGAACATGATCAAAAGCACGATAAGGCACGCCCAGAGTAATGGAACCACCCCCATCACGAGAAAGGATGCCGCAAATTCGTTGATGCTCCAGGATTGCCAGATCATGGCTGATCTCCCGTACTGGAGAGGGAATATCTCTCTGCATCTTGAATATGCCTTTCGACGGTGTCTGAGATTTGTTTCCACAGCAACGTAGACGCAACGAGCCAGACTGCAAGAATTCCGGACAGGACAAACCACCACATATGAGGGCTAGGCAAACGCCGTCCGCCCGTATCGTCGATCTCGCTCTGGTAGTTTTGTAAGAAAAATGGATGTTTTGGTAGGTCTTCTGGGGCATGTTGATAGATGTGGCTGTGCAGCTGACGGCGATAACGCTCGATGTTTCTGTTGGCGTCATCTCCCCGGTACCTGCCGCGAAAATCCAGTGCAAGGGCCTGAAAGTAAATCATGGCTAGATCTACAGATGCGGTCGCTCCGCTCGATAGCAATTGGTCGATTTTGCGAAAGAACAGATCACCTGACGCATGTGTGTGAAAAAGTTCTTCTTCGAGCAGTTCCCAATGTGCTTTGCCGTTCCACTGTGCATTGAGCATTATTTCGTCAGCGAGGGAGGCCATGACGTATTCAGCTTCGCGGTAAAGACCGTAGCCCATTGTCCCTCCAAGCTCCTGAACGTGAAGGGACTGCTGTCCCAGAATTCCGAGAAGGCTTTGACGTATGTTCTCGGATTCCGCTTTGTCTAACTCACACTGACTAGCGGCTAGCGGAGGAGATACGATATTTCTCACAGCGATGCCGGAGGCCTCTGATGTATCCGTTTGCGCCATGCCGTTTGAGCTCGCATCCGCTACCTTGTTCGATGGATACTTCTGCTCGACTGCTTGCTTTAGGCGGATGAGTTCGCTGGCGAATTGGCGAAACTGCATCAGAAGAACGGAATTTTCGGCAGTAGCGCGGCGCTTCACAGTGACCTCAGTGCAACAGGAAAGCTCTTGAATTCAGGTTTTGCTGTACGGTTACTGGCCCTCGTGAATGTAAAGGGTTATTTCAACGGGAAGGTGCGCCCGCTCTGTTGCAGGACCGCTGACAATATCAAGTGGTTCGTCAGGCAAGATATAGGCATCGTCTTCATGAAGATGAAAGAGCACGGTTCCTGCACCTGAGAAGAGACCTAGTTCGCTCTGGAGACGGGTACGGATTGCTCCGAGCACTCTTCGATCACGCATGCTCTGTTGCAGTCTGCGCGTGCCAATCAACGCACTTTCGCACCAACCGGCAAGTGCGGATTCAGTCTCTTTTTGGGCTCGAAGGGCAAGGATGAGACGCTTACTCTTCCATTCAGGCGCGAAACGCAAACTGAAGAGACCATTCTCAAACTGAAAAGGAATGCCGATGTATTCGTGTGGATCCCTCTCACTCAGAACCTCACCGATGTAATGGTGAATCTCCGTAAAACTCGCGATCAGATCAAAATGAGTATAGCTCGAAAACACCGGGGGAATGGGCTCAGATGCGATACCGGAGATATGTCCAGCAAGCAAACAGAACGAAAGGTAAAGCTGGAAGGGATGTGCGGCCTGCGACGAAAGTAAAGCTTCGCAAAGTGGCAGGCCTGAAACGAGACTTCGTACGACGAAAGGATGATCGCTCTGGGCCTCGAAACGTTCCCTTGCTGACAGGCTGCGCCACCTGTCCTGCATCATAATTGCGAGTTCGCGGACACGGCGTAGTACGGCTGTGCACTGTCTTCCCAAAACGGAGTCTTCCGTGAGATGTCGCACGGGATAAGCGTATCCTTCCATCAAGGTCCAGACGCTGTTACGAAAACCAACGCGTGCGAGAGGCATGCTGACGTATTTTTCAGATAGCGGAGTATGCGATGCAAGGAGATGAAACCGAGGTTGGAGACGTGGAATGATGCTGTCTTCATCATCTCCTTGGTCCATCGAGGATTTCTGTTTAGACTCTTCTCTATCCGAGGTTGTGTAACGCAGATCCCGATCGCTCTTCGTGTCGCCGTTGTGTGCGACGGCTGCAAGATAGATGAAGAACGGCTGTTGCCGGAAGGATAGTTCAAGCGATTCAAGATCGAGGTTCGGTTGCGATAGACCATTCCGGTCAACCCATATTGGAAGACCATCAGGCATAAGGGCCTCGAGCTCAAGAAGGACAAAGCGTCCCTGCATTAACTGAGTTTCATCCACCGCTAGACGTGAGATGCCCCAATTGAACGGGCGAGAAGCCGAGTGATATTGCAACAGATCTTCCTGTCGGAAGGTCAGCTCTTCGAAGTGAGCAGGTGTAAGCAGCATTCCTTCCTGCCATAAAATGACATCAGGAATCTGCTTCAAAGAGATAGAAGGCACTGTACTCTCTCAGCATAAAGTGTTCAGCGTTGCGGTAGGATCTTGAAGTCCTTTGTACCTAACGCGAGGTCAATGGTGCCGTTTCTGGGAAGAACACTACAATGATCACCTGGCGAAGTGTAGTTAGCGAAGAGAATCACTCCATCTGCGATCCCTGTACGAGGAATCATAAGACTAGCAACCTCTTGGCCTGGAACCCACTCCCAGGAGGTTATCTGTATCTTTGACCGGTGCATGCGTAGGAAGGTATCTCGTTTCTGAAACCAGACCTGCGCGGTGAAAGAAGACATCTGCTTCAGAGTATCTTTATCGTTGACGACGACGACATCCACTGCAATAGGGGAATTATCGTTAACCTCGGGAACTACGCTTACGTTTAGATGAATATCTCCAGTCGTATGGGAAGCGGTTCGCACCGGTTTCATGATTGCAGAACAGCCATAAAGGGCAAAACTGCAGAAGACAATATTGGAAAGAAGCACTTGTTTCAGAGAAGGCGTCTTGTCCTGTCGGATGATCATAATGAGTAACCAATCTTCCGTCAATGCAATCAGTAATTCAGTAACAGTACCGATGTAGCTGTAGTCCAGGATCGTGAATGAAGGGCATATCGCAATGGCGACTGTACTGG
>Ga0193742_1001564_pt1 | contig 13685 bp, 16 predicted proteins | sample L2c1metaG_FD_165511 | JGI IMG/M metagenome (GOLD analysis project Ga0193742, IMG submission 165511) | Soil microbial communities from a riparian zone of the East river system, Colorado, United States - L2c1 | ecosystem: Environmental > Terrestrial > Soil > Riparian zone | place: USA: East River... | reverse complement strand
TACATCGAGAGAGACCGTCCATCCCGTCGAGGTGGCCGCGTCGCCGGCACGTTATCCAGAATCTGCTTTGCCAGAACGATCGACCGCTGCAGGCTCGCCAGCTTATCCGCGCGCAGCGTCGTGCAGTCGAAGGGCTGGCCTGCAACGACTCCTACACGCGCCAGGCTTTGCACAAGCTGCTCGTCCTGTCCCGGAACCGGAGGGTTGAAGTTCATCATCGCCGCGAGATTTCCAAAGAAGGCGCACGCATCCATCCCGTCCACCTGCCGCACCGGAGGCGTAACCGTATCGGCCAGCGGCTGCACAGACAGGGTGTCCGGTGGAGTGTAGGTCTGACCGGCCTTGTACTTGCTCAACGGAGTCAGCGTGAGTCCCTTGTAGAGATTGCTCGTGATGTAGTCGATATTCGACTTCTCCCCCGTCGTATAGATGCGCCCAATGATCCACATCGAGCTGGTCGGCATCTTGATCGTCTCCACGACGTTCTGCGGGATCTCGGCCTGCGGATACCCTTCGCAGGGCGGCCCGACGAGGGCGTAGTCTCCCTCCGGGCTGGATAAACGCGAGCCGGGCGACTGTGCGCTCACCTCCGTCCATCCGTCGAGCATCTGCATGATGAAGAAGCGGCCGCCGAAGTTCGGAAGATGAAGGATGACCGGCTCTTGGCAGAGATTCAGAAACGATGAGGCATAGAGTGTCGATGTGCTGGGAAGCACAACCGCTGTAAACGAGGCATCCGGCAACACCATCTCTTTTCCAAACTGATTGAGCGGAGCCGCGCCTAATTTGGTCATGGCATCCGGAACTGTATTCGCCGTCCGTCCCGTCACGCCGAACATCAGCAGGGGATAGCCATAGATGTAACCGAGTACGCCGTCGCCCACGAGGAGCGGAGAACTGCGCTCGATATTCTGCAGTGCCTGGTCTCCGAATGTCTGGCCGTCTCCCCGGATACCGGGAACAGCCGCAGCAAGTGTAATGGCAATCGCACAGATTGCCTTGCACAGGCTCTTCATAAATGCCTCCGTTTTGAAATGTGGATCGATTCGACACAAAGGGGCCGAGGATTGTATCTGAGGCCGATCACGAGGGCCGCGAGCTGGTAAGACCGATAGAGAAGTTCCGCGCAGGCGAGCCATCCGAGCTAAACGGATTCCTGTGCAGTCGTGGCTGCAAAAGGTTCCAGAACAGGAATGAGGCCCAGGACGTTCATGATGGAAACCTCTGAATTTTGGGAAGGGGCCTGGCCGAGGCCACCACCGTAGCTTCAGTCCGCGTGAAAGTCCAGAAGTGATTCGAATAAATGTAACGGGGATGCAGCCGTCACGGTTGCAAACCGGTTCCTCAGCGCTCGCGACGATCTCCTGTCGCTAAGGCGTGATCTGCGGAGCAATGCAAGGGATCTATGCAAGCCCGCACCGGCACGCGTATCTTGGAGTTCCATGTCCATCCGAGCAGCCTTTCTCGCGGCCGTCGTTCTCGCAACCAGCGTCTCAGCCCTCGCGCAAACCCCGAACACCCTCACCAGGCAGGAGGCGGCAGGCGGCTGGAAGCTGCTCTTCGACGGCAAGACCACGGACGGCTGGCGCAGCGTTCACAGCTCCACCTTCCCCTCCACAGGCTGGGAGGTCAAGGATGGCATGATCAACGTCACCGAGCACGGTGGCGAAGAGGGCGGCAACGCCGGCGACATCATCACCACCCGCAAGTATTCGAACTTCGAGCTCATCGTTGACTTCCGCATCACCCGCGGAGCCAACAGCGGCATCAAGTACTTTGTCGATCCTGACCTGAACAAGGGCGAGGGCTCCGCCATCGGCCTCGAGTACCAGATTCTTGACGACGCTGTTCACCCCGATGCCAAGAAGGGAGAGAACGGCGATCGCACCGAGGGTTCGCTCTACGACATGATCCCCGCCGCAAAGAACAAGCCCGTCAAGCCCATCGGCGAGTGGAATACGGCGCGCATCGTCGTTCGTGGAGCCCATGGCGAACACTGGCTCAACGGCGTCAAGGTGGTTGAATACGATCGCTTCACGCCGCAGTTCCGCAAGCTCGTCGCCGACAGCAAATATCACGTCTGGCCCCACTTCGGTGAGACCCACGACGGCTACATCCTGCTGCAGGATCACGGATTCCCCGTATCCTTCCGCAACATCAGGATCCGGGAGCTTCCTCCAACGAAGTAGCTGTGCTTGCTTTCGCCGGCCTGAGGGCGCAGTCCTCACGGACACGCACACCTGCACAAAAGATCAAAAGAGGAAAGAGTTCACGAAGGGCATTCCGCAATGCCGTTCGTGAATCCTCCTTCTAAGCTCCACACCATGCTGCGGAGGAAAAGCTCCCGCTGCCAGCAACCGTTACTTGCCGCCGCGACCCTTCAGCGGCGGAATAACCTGAATCTTCCCGCGGACTGTCCTCATCCTGCAGTCAGCCGAGGAGATTTGCACCTTATGATCCGCCGTTGCACGCCTCACGACTTCGATCAGACTCACACCATCGTCAACGAAGGCGCGCAGGCCTATCGAGGCATCATCCCCGCCGATCGCTGGACCGAGCCTTACATGTCCCGAGAACATCTCCATCACGAGATCGACTCCGGTGTGCTGTTCTACGGCTTTGAAGACCTCTCCGCCTCCGGCGTCCTCGCCGGAGTTATGGGGATCCAGCACATCGAGATTCAGCACATGAGGGATGTCACTCTCATTCGTCATGCCTACGTCCGCACCGCCAGCCAGAAGCGAGGCATCGGAGCGCTTCTTCTGTCCCATCTGCGCGAACTATTAAGGACGATGAAACCGCCCCACGACCACGCCCTTGCCCAGGATGTGGCCGTCCATCGCCTTCATCACGTCCGCGCGCGTCGCATCCGGCCCCAGGCTCAGTTTCGTGTCCAGAGCGTACAGCTGAAAGGTGTAGTGATGGTATGGCCCCGCAGCGCCCGCTCCCATCCCCAAGTAGCCGACCTTCTTCGCCCGGTTCAATGCCTGGATCGATCCATCCGCGAGCTGCGCCTTGTCACCCACATCCTCCGGCAGGCTCGTCGCCGTCGCCGGGATGTTGAAGGCCATCCAGTGCAGAACCTCCTCGGTCGTATGGTTCAAAGAGGTATCCGGATCATCTACAACCAGCGCGAAGCTCACCGTGCCTTCCGGCACATGCGTCCACGCCAGCGCAGGCGAGACCGGGACAGCCGGAGCCGCCGCCTGGGTGTACTTGTTGGGGATGATTCCGCCATCTTCAAATGCCGAGCTCGTCAACGTGAGCCCGGGTTTCGCGGGAGGCGGCGTCGCCGGAGCCTGCGCTCCCAGCCCAACCGTTGCCATGGAAAACACGACTGCGCAAACCAGAGAACGTCTCATCTTCGCACCTTTCTTTTTAAGCCAAAAGATTCAGGACCGATATCGAACGCAACTCATTGCGACCGCCATTACACCACGAATGGATTAAGAGCGTTTTGCTCCTGCACAACCCTGCAGCCCATCCGCACCCTCTAATAATCCAGCCATGATCGACATCGACCTTCTCGTACAAAATCTTCGTGCCAAAGGCCACAACGTCCGCGGCGTCCACCACGTTCCTGAAAACGCCGGCGAATACGGCCTCATCATCGACGACAATGTTCTCAATCTCGAAGAGGCCCGGGAGCTCCTCGAGCGAGACGAACCGAAGTAAACCTTCCCGGCCGCATGCCAGAGACTGGTATGCGTGCGATTCTTTGAAAGACCCACGTCATGAGAATCCTCCTCGCAGGCGCATCCGGAGCCATCGGTCGGACCCTCATCCCGCTGCTCCTTCAGCAGCAGCACGAGGTCTTCGGAGCTTTCCGTAACCCCGCCCATGTCGATCTCGTGAAGTCCCTAGGGGCGACGCCGGTTGTTCTCGACGCGCTCGATACGCAGGCCGTCAACGACCGCGTCAACGAGATCAAACCGCAGGCCCTCATCCACCAGCTCACCGCCATCCCCGCGCATCTGGACCTGCGCAACATCGACCGCGACTTCGAGCCGACCAACCGCCTGCGCACCGAAGGCACCCGCAACCTCGCCACCGCTGCCGTTCGCGCCAACGTAGAAAAATTCATCGCGCAGAGCTTCGCCGGCTGGCCTTACGCCCCCCGCGGCATCACCTTCAAGACCGAAGAGGACGACCTCGATCCCACGCCGCCGCCCAAGATGAAGGCCATGCTCGATGCCATCGAGACCCTCGAGCACACCGTACTCCGCGAACAGGGCTTCACAGGAGTCGTCCTCCGCTATGGTCCTTTCTACGGCCCGCACAGCTCCATCGCGCGCGGCAGCAACGGCAGTCCCGATGGCGCCATGGTCGAGGACATACGCGCCCACAAAGTTCCCATCGTCGGCCAGGGCACGGGCGTATGGTCCTTCGTGCATCTTCATGACGCAGCGACGGCCACCGTCGCTGCCCTCACTCACGCGCAACGCGGCATCTACAACATCGTCGACGACGACCCGGCCCTCGTCTCCGACTGGCTCCCTTTCCTCGCTGAATGCGTTGGAGCGAAGCCGCCCATGCACGTCCCTAATCTGCCCGCAAAGCTTCTCATCGGCGAACACGCCGTCGCGCTGATGAACGACATCCGCGGCGTCTCCAACGCCAAGGCCCGGGCAGAGCTGGGCTGGACCCCAAAATGGTCCAGCTGGCGTCAGGGCTTCCGCGAGGGCCTCGGCTAGGCACTGTCGTTTGTCATTCCGAGCGAAGCCGAGAAGCCTTCGCAGCCCCATCGCAAAGGATGCGAAGAGCACCCCCCGACGCAGTCTTTCCCGCAAGGGCACAGACCGGTTCCTTACCGCTTCGCCCGGCAGGCCAGCGGAACATTCGTCATCTGCTTTGCAAACACTTGATAACTCGGTGTCCCCGGCCGCAGCGTCGACCAGTACCCTGAGCTCGACAACAACGGTTTGTGCTGATTGATGATCTGGTTTTGAAGGATCTTTATCCCGCACTCAAGATTGTTCTCCGGATCGAGGATCGTCTTCTCGGGATCATCCGCCTTCAGAACCTTGTCGTGCTCCCAATCGAAGTTGCATCCATAGCGCTGCTGGTCTTCGTAGGTGAGCTGCAGCAGCCCTTCACTCCGCACTGCGCGGCCGCTCACCTTGTCGATCACGGCCACTTCAGGCTCCGTGTGCCGCACCCTCGTCGTCGGAACAAGCCCAGCCTCAGCTCCCGCAAGCGCCTGGAAGAAATAGGCCCAGAAGGCGCGTTTATCCGCTTCGTCCAGATCATAGAATCGCGGGCAGAAGCGCCGCACATCCCGCGGAACCTGGCGCGACAGCATCGCCGGGGGAATCGCCAGTTCGACGACCTTGTCCCACTCCGGGTCCCACGTCGCTCCGCCCAGCTCCAGCCTCTTGGTGTGGATGGGAGTAGCGGGAGCGGGCTTCATTGCAGGACCGGCAGGTGCAGGCGCTGGCGTGGCATGCGCCTCCTCGCGCCTGCCGCATCCCGGCACGAAGACCAGCACCGCCATTAACATCAGACCAAGGACTACGCGCTGCACTCTGCCGTACATGGCAAGCGCCTCTTTTCTTCTATTCCCGGTTAGAGGCGATGGAGGAAGTCATCCGTTGTCCGCAAAAGTTTTCATGTTCCGCAACGGGCTGGAGATACCTGAAAAGTTTCAGGTATCGGCATTGACCGGCGCACTCTTCTTTCCCCCGCATCCAGTCATTCTTTACTGCCCACTCGTCATTCTGAGGGGGAGCCGAAGAATCCCTGTATTTCTTTCCGAAGCGCCACGATGTCCGCTGCAGCAACCTCACCCGGGGCCGCAGCCGCGTCTCACATCCGTTGGATCGTCGCCGCGTCTTCCTTGCCTCCGAAGTACTTATCCAGCGCCTGGCTAAACACCAGGTCTTCCTCCGAGATCTCAGCCGCCTTCGCGAACAGGGTCATGCTCGAATGGAACTTCAGGTCGTCCGGGGATCCGAAGATCTCTTCAGCGGTCCTTCCCTTCACGCCCATCACGAATCCCGCGCACTCCCGCAGTCTGGTTCCCAGCACGGGATGCTCGAGATAAGCCTTTGCCTCCTCAAGCGAGGAGATCGCATAACGCTGGGCCATCTCGGTCGATCCCAGGCCGTGGATCTGCGGAAAGATGAACCACATCCAGTGGCTGCGTTTCTTGCCCGCGCGCAACTCGGCGCAGGCCAGCTCATACACGCCGGCCTGCGCCGCAAGAAAGCGCTCCAGATCGAATCCCTCACGCAATAACGCCATAAACACTCCTTCACCAAGGTAAGATGACGACTCTCCATACAAAGAAGATGTCATCCCCGTCGGAATCGCGCCGGATCAGAGCGAAGGGATCTGCTTTTCTTTTGCAACAGCCTTAATCCGGCGATCTATTTCTCGCTGCTCGGAGGAGCAATCCCCTTGAGTCGCAGATAGAGCGCCAGCGTCGCATACTGCTCGTTATCGTGCGAGACCGTTCCCCACATCATGCCGATCCGCGAGCGTTTGGCCGGGCCCGCCGTGAACATCTCCGTCAGGTTCGAATCCGTCAGCGAAGCGAATGCCTTGTCGCACTCCTCGAACGAGGCCTTCAGCGCCGTCACCACCGCGTCCTTGTCCGCAGTCTCCGCCGGAACCTTGGGAAGCTTGTCGGCAGCCGTTCCATTCACCGCGCCGCAGCTGTGAAGTTGCGCCTCGGTGACGTGATTGATCACTCGCGCATAGGTGCGGACATCCGCCACCGGCTTATAGCTGAAATCAGTCCCCGGCATCTTGTCGGCCGACTTCAGGATGTTGGCCTTCACACCCGCATAGCTGCGCTGCACCTCTGCCGCCGGTCCGGCAGGACCCGCAGGAGCCTGCGCCATCGCCGCACTACACACTGTCATCATCGCTATCGCACATCCCACAACCATTCGCATCATTCTCTCCTCGTGCACAACGTCACCAGACTAGCCGCCAGCCTCGGCGGTCACAAGTGAATTGTCGCTTTTTGATGACATTCAAAATCCTTATCACAGATCCATAATTTGAGGCGTCCATGGAAGAGACCGGGCCATCTAACCCTGACAGAAGGAAAACCATGAGCTCCCGCCTGTATGCTCGCGCCCTGTTTTTTTTCGTGATCACCGGTTTCATCGGTCTGTTGGCCATTCAATTCATCCGTCCCCGTCTGGGCAATCCTCCTGTTACCGCAGAACTTCAGGCACCTCCGGAGGTCAAGCGCGTCCTTCAAAACTCCTGCTACAGCTGCCACTCCAACCAGACTCGGCTTCCCTGGTTCGATCGCATCGTGCCCGCCTACTGGCTCGTCACCTACGACGTGAAGGAGGCGCGCCAGCACGTTAACTTCTCCGAGATCGGCAAACTTCCCGCCGCCCAGCAGAAGGCCACGCTCTACGAGGCCGTCAATATGGTTCAGCTGGGAGCGATGCCGCTTCCCCGCTACCTCGCCGTTCATCCCCATGCACGTGTCTCTGCTGAAGATCTCGCCCTCCTCAAAAACTATCTCAATCCCGCAGCTCCCATCCCCGCGCCCGACGATGCAGTGAAGACCGCGGCTGACGCCCAGTACGACAAGTGGATTCACGCTGGAGCCGCGCCGCTCACCGTTCAGCCCTCTCTCAACGGCGTTCCCTACTTTCCCGATTACAAGAACTGGAAGATCGTCAGCACCACCGATCGCTTCGACAATCACACTCTGCGCGTCATCTCCGGCAACGACGTCGCTATCCGCGCCATCGCGGAACACCGCATCAACCCCTGGCCCAACGGAACCGTCTTCGCCAAGATCGCATGGGCTCAGAAGGTCGATGCCAACGGCGACACCCACTCCGGCGCTTTCGTTCAGGTCGAGTTCATGGTCAAGGACAGTCAGAAGTACGCCGCGTCCAAAGGCTGGGGATACGCCCGCTGGCGCGGCACCGACCTCAAGCCCTACGGCAAGGACGCCAACCTCGCCAACGAATGCGTTGGCTGCCACACCCCGGTCCGTCACAACGATTACGTCTACACCTTCCCGCTCGCGGGACAACAGTGAGGACCGCCATGAGATTTCTTCTTCTCGCCGCAACCGCGGCGGCCATCGCAATTACGGGCTGCAAGAGCAGCGTCCGGCCTGAGCCAGCCTCGATCAATCATCAGGCCACACTCGCCGGGAATCTCCCCTATAATCCGCTCGCCTGGCGCGTCGTCACTTCCTGGACCAACCAGCGCAACGCCACGATGTCCACGCTCTACGGCAACGACATCGCGGTCGATCATGCTCGTTCCTCGCCCGATCACGCCTACCCCGTGGGCGCAGTCCTCGCGCTGGTGACGTGGGCCGAGCGCGACGATCCACACTGGTTCGGGGGAAAGATTCCCTCCGCTCCACAGTCGGTCGAGTTCGTCACGATGCCGTCCGGATCTGGCAGCAGCCCGGAGTATCAGCGCTTCCAGGGCTCGCCTCTCGCACGGGTCAACGCAGAAGATGCCAACGCCGCGGCTCGGCGCGGCGACTACGTTCTCTCCCAGCGAGCCGCCGTCATGCCCTAGCCCGCGTCCTCTTCTCCCCGCGTCCTCTTTCTCAAAGAGAAAAGACAACCTATTTCTTCGTCCGAAGAATCAGGAACACGCTCACCAGGACTAGCGCGGCTCCCATCAGAATTCGCGTCGTGATCACCTCGCCCGCGACAAAATATCCCAGCCCGATCGCCACCACAGGATTCACATACGCATAGCTCGAGACCTTGCTCGCTGGCATCCTCGCCAGCAGCCAGACGAACGCGGTGAACGCCAGCAGCGAGCCGCACGTAATCAGATAGCCCAGTGCGAGCGCAGCCCGAAGCGAGATGTGCGGAAACGGCCGCAGCTCACCGAATCCTGCTGACAGCAGCAACAGGAGGCCGCCTCCGAGGATCATCGCCCCTCCCGAGGTCATGGGCCGCGACTCCGGCAACTTCATCTGCCGCTGCAGCACCGAACCCAGGCACCATCCTGCCGTTCCCAGAAGCACGGCGATGCACGGCACCAGGGGAATGCCATGGGCTCTATCCGGCAGCATGAGCACGCCCACCCCGACAAAGCCCAGCAGGGTCGCCCCCAGCAGGCTCCAGCGAAACGGCTGCTGCCGAAAGGCCAGCATCTCCAGCGCAATCGTGATCAGCGGAACCGTCGCCGCCAGCACGGAGGTGACTCCCGAGGCCAGGTACTTCTCCGCCCAGAACAGCGGGCCGTAGTCGCCCACGAACATCACCAGGCCGATCACGGCAAGATTGCGCCATTCCAGCGCGGTGGGCCGCGGCTTTCCTCGCAGCCGCATAAAGCCGTACAGCAGCACGCCTGCGGTAAAAAATCTCGTTCCTGCCGCGGACAGCGGAGGAAGTTCGGAGACCGCGATCCGGATCGCAAGAAAGGTCGTGCCCCACAGGACATAGATCGCCAGGAAGGCGAGGATCATCGTCAGGTCGAAAGACCGTTTTTCAGAGCTCGGACGGGTAACCCCTAAAGTCGACATAGACGGTTACCATCTTTACAAGCCGCCGCTAACCTGTAAACATGCTTTTGACGGTTACCTGAATTAAAGTGACGAAACCCTTCCAGCTTGTCGCCGGTCATCCCGCCCTCGATTTCGTGAACACTCTCGACTGGCGTTTCCGCGAGTCCGGACCTGAAGAACTCCTGAAAGGCTACTCCAGCCTGGTGCGTTTCGCCGCGCAGGCGAGTCTGCTTACCGCCGAACAGCTTCGGCGTCTGCGCCGCATTTCAGATAAAGAAGCCGCGCTGGCATTCGGCCACGGCGTGGATATGCGGGAGATGCTGGCGCAGATCTTCTACGCGCTCACAGACCTCCAGACCCCACCGGTGGGCGCCGTCTCCAAGCTCGACCATCAGATTCACGAGGCGCAGTCGAAGAACCGGTTGCGCTGGAACCGGTCGCGCTTCGAGATGACGTGGCCCGGCGGCGGAGAAGACGCGGAGCTTCCAGCATGGCTGCTGGCGTGCGCTGCGGGAGAGCTGCTCACCGGCGAGATGGCGCAAACCATCCGGGCCTGCGAGAATCCCGACTGCCGATGGCTGTTTCTGGACACCAGTAAAAACCACACCCGGCGCTGGTGCGACATGAAGCTGTGTGGCAACCGGATGAAGGCGCGGCGGTTCAAGGCCCAGCGCCGGGCGTAACCCCCTTGGCTCTATCGACATATTTTTTGGGGAGGGAGAATTGCGCTGGGTCGCCCTACGCGGGCGGCGGACACTTCGTGACGTGTATACCGGCTTCGCCTAAGCCTCCCGCTGGTCGGCGCGAAGATCTTCGTAAGCGACCAACGGGAGCTCCACCCCGAAAAGAGTCCACACGTCACGACGTGACCGCCCCACGCGAAGTGGGTCGGCCGGCAGGCCATCCTCTTTTCCTCCAAAAATCGCAGACTTGAATCTGTCGATACAGCCTAGCTCTGCATCGACGCTCTCCATCGACTATCCTGTAAGAGACAGCTTTTTGAGCCGCACGCGCTCGAACAAACAGAGGAAATCCCTTGCCCTTGAACTGTGGAATCGTCGGGCTGCCCAATGTGGGCAAGTCCACCATCTTCAACGCCCTTACTTCGGCCAAGGCCCAGGCGGCGAACTATCCCTTCTGCACCATCGACCCCAACACCGGCACGGTCACGGTTCCGGACGAGCGGCTGGACCAGATCACCAAGCTGGTGGTCCCGAACCGCACCGTCCCCACGACGATGGAGTTCATTGACATCGCCGGGCTGGTCGAGGGCGCGAGCAAGGGCGAGGGGCTCGGCAACCAGTTCCTCGGACACATTCGTGCGACGGACGCCATCTGCCATGTCGTGCGCTGCTTCGACGACCCCGAGGTTGTTCACGTGGCCGGAGGCGTCAACCCTCTGCATGACATCGACATCATCAACACCGAGCTTCTGCTGGCCGATCTCGATACCGTGGAAAAGCGTGCGCAGCGGGTGGAAAAGCTCGCACGCAACACCCAGGACGCGAAGATCAAGGCGGAGGCTTCGGCGGTCGCGAAGCTGAAGGCGACGCTCGAAGCAGGCAAGCCTGCCCGCACCGCCGATCTGACCGATGACGAGCGTACCGCGGCCCGCGAGCTCTTCCTCATCACCGCCAAGCCACAACTCTACGTCGCCAACGTGGATGAAGCCGCCCTTACGACCGGCAACGCCTACACAGAGGCCGTAGAAAAACGCGCCGCGGAAGAGGGAAGCCAGGTAGTAAAGATCTGCGGGGCTCTCGAGAGCGAGATCGCGCAGCTCGAGCCTGCGGAGAGGACGGAGTTTCTGGAGTCGATCGGATTGAAGGAGCCGGGGCTCAACCGGCTGATCCACTCGGCCTACCGTCTGCTGGACTTGATCACCTACTTCACCGCTGGAGTCCAGGAGGTTCGCGCCTGGACGATCCGGCGCGGGACCAAGGCCCCCGGAGCGGCTGGGGTGATCCACTCGGACTTCGAGCGTGGGTTTATCAAGGCCGATTGTTACTCCTCGGACGACCTGTTCAAGTATGGGAGCGAGCAGGCGGTCAAAGAGAAAGGGCTGCTGCGGTCGGAGGGCAAGGAGTACGTGGTGAAGGACGGGGACATTCTGTTCTTCAAGTTCAATGTCTGAGGCCTACACTGCCGCTTGGGCGCCCTGCGCGGGCGGCGGTCACTTCGTGACGTGTATACCGGCTTCGCCTTGGGCCTCCCGTTGGTCGGCGTAAAATTGTTGATCGCGACCAACGGGAGCGCCACCCGAAGGAGTACACGCGTCACGAAGTGACCGCTCCGCGCGCAGCGGGCTCGGCCGGCAGGCCATCATCTCTTCTAAAAAACCGCGGATTTAAATATCGCTGAATGTTGGTGGAAGCGTTTACGGGTCGCGGTATTCGCGGCGCTTGAGCTCGCGGAGCGCCTGTTCGTGGCCCTGGAGGGCAGCCTGACGGATCCAGTGACGGGACTGGGTGTAGTCGTGCTCCAAGCCCTGGCCGATGGCGTAGAGGTGGCTGAGCTGGAACTGGGCTTCGGCGTTGCCCTGCTCGGCGGCCTTGCGATACCACGCGGCGGCCTGGGTGTAGCTGAGTGGGACGCCCTGGCCGGTGTAGTAGAGGTCGGCCAGCTTCTGCTGGGCTTCGGCAAAGTTCTGGGTGGCGGCCAGGCGATACCAGTACGCGGCTTCGGCGTCGCTTTGCGCGACTCCTTCCCCTTTGCGATACATGAGGCCGAGGTTGTATTGCGCCCAGGCGAGGTTACTGTGGGCCGCGCGCTGGCACCAGGCGAAGGCTTCGGCGAAGTTATTGGCTGCGTAGTAGCGAAAGCTGAGGTTGGCCTGGGCGTAGGCATGGCCCTGCTCGGCGGCCTTGCGCTCCCAATGGACAGCCTGGGTGTCGTCCTGCGGCAGGCCCTGACCCTCGTCGTACAGGGTGCTGAGGAGGTACTGCGATTCGGCGTGACCCTGTTCGGCTGCGAGTTGGAAGCTGGCTGCGGCTTCGGTGAAGTTGCGGGCGTTGTAGTCGGCGACGGCCTGCCGGTAGTGCGGGTTGGAGGCTGCGTTTGCGGCATCGCGGCGGCCGCGGGCGATGATGTTGGAGCGCGTGGAATGAAGTGACAGCGCGGAGCCGGTGGGGATGTGTTGCAGGCCGCCTTTGGCTTTATCTTCCATCGCCGCTCTGTCTTTGCGCGTTGACCTGACGTTCGACGAAGTCGAAGCGGTGCCTGGCATCGGCGATCTGCTCGCGGAGACTGGTGGCGAGCTCGGTGAGGAGGTCGCGGTGTTCGCGGGCTGCGGCTTCGGTGTCGAGGTGCAGTTGGGCGATCTCGCCGGAGAGTAAAGTGTGTTGTTCGGCGTCGAGGGTGGCGATATCACGCTCGGCGTGCTGGATCTGGCGCGTGATGCGGAGAAGCTCGGCGGCGGCGGCTTCTCCGGCGATGGAGGCGATGATCTCGCGATGATCGTCAAGGAGACGCTGCAGGGTTTCGGTGTCGCCGCGGCTGTAGGCCTGATTGGCGCGGGCCATCAGCAGGGTGAAGTGCCTCTGCTCGGCGTCGTCGCGTGCGAAGTCGGGGTGGATGCGCTTGGCGACGTCGCGGAAGAGGGTCTTGAGGCTGGGAGGTGGGTCGAACTCTTCGGCTTCGCGGGCATCGCCGAATGCGGCATCATGGGTCTCCTGCGCCTGCTGGCGGGCTTCCTCGGCTCGGCGGCGGGCTGAGTCGGAGTCATAGAGGTCGACTTCGCGCTCGGCGATGCGCGCTTCGAGGTCGTCGAGCTCGGCGTAGAGGATGCCGACCTGGCGGAGATAGCGGCCTTCGAAGGTCTTGAGCTGGGCGCGGATCTGGGCAAGCTCGGATTCGCGCTCGGCGAGCGTGGTGCGAACGGCGGCAAGTTGCTCGCGCTTGTCGAGGAGGGCTGTGGCGTCCGGGGTTTGCTGGAGGATGATTTCGGCTGACATGCGGCTTCCCGTGAGGGGAAGTTCTAGTTTAGCGAAGGAGTGGCCGGCCGGCCGGGCCTCCTGCGCGGAGGGCGGTCACTTCGTGACTTGTATACCCCTTCGGGTTGCGCTCCCGTTGGTCGCGAATGAGAATTTTTATGCCGACCAGCGGGAGGCCCACTGCGAAGCCCGTATACACCCCACGAAGTGGGCGCGGCCCGCGGAGGGCGCCCGCGCGGCAGCGCTCTCTCTTCTCCTCAGAAGATTTAGAAGACAACGGTTCTGGATCAGCCGGT
>Ga0193742_1001563_pt1 | contig 13686 bp, 16 predicted proteins | sample L2c1metaG_FD_165511 | JGI IMG/M metagenome (GOLD analysis project Ga0193742, IMG submission 165511) | Soil microbial communities from a riparian zone of the East river system, Colorado, United States - L2c1 | ecosystem: Environmental > Terrestrial > Soil > Riparian zone | place: USA: East River... | reverse complement strand
AAAAGCTTGCATATCCTTCGTAGCAATTGGCAGTCCTTTTGGAACGTTCGGAATTTCATCAACCCTTTGGCTGGCATGAACTTTGTGATATAAACGCTGTATGCATATCTAAAAAGAGATCATTAAATGTATTCCGTCGTATATTATCAGGTGGATCCGACGAATATTGAAAAATCACTATTGCCAATCCATTGGCACACGCAACGGTGGTCATCCCGGTTTTTGTCCCGTCATCAGCAAGTCATCATTGGTTCTACTCTTCTAGGTGGAGCATTTGTTCTGGCGGGATGGCCCGGGAATACCCTTGTGGCCAAGATCCTCAAAGCTTTTGTCCTGGAGAGGTGATACTCGAGGTGTGTATTCTTCTTCGACTTTCAGTGTTCACATGGCCCAAGTTCCAAACCCCAATAGTAAAGTAATTTATCAACTCCTGAATAAATTGACTGTGGTGGGTATTTTTTTTTTTTTATAAAAAAGATTTGGTGCCTATGTAACATGTTCTCATAATTTTTGGGCCGATTATGAAATGACAATTTTTTTTATCTAACCCAATACGAAAGGCTCAGAAATCATGAAATTGAGCAGTCAACGGCATGCCAGCACCATTCTTTCTCTCAAACTCGTCTTCCCATGCCTGCCAGATCGCCGAGCTCTCGGTCCTCATCGATGTCAACAGATCCACCACAAATACCATCCAGCCCTGAAACCTCTCAGGCGTCAACTCGACTCGAAGTTTATCATTTGCTGAGTATGGGGCAAAGACACGGGTCGGCGAGGTTTATGAAAGTTCCACTGGGAAAGATGAAAACGAAACGCCATTTACCTTGTGTTTAGGAAACATGGCCCGTGGTCGGTCGATCGCATAGGTGTCTGCGATAGTGATTTGGAATGGGTAGAGGAAGTCGAACAGAATAAACGAATCAAAAGGCCTTCTGGCTTAGTGCTTGTGGTATATAGAGAACACTACGTTCAATGGACGTCGGCCTCAAGAGTCCATATACTCTATTGTCCTCTCGGGAGATAGAGATCCCAACCGGTAAAAGTGCCGGTAAGAGGCCGATTCTCTCGTCTCCCGCGGAGTTGAATCGCAAGGCTCCAACGTTTAAGGCAGCAAAGTTGACGCCTAGTTAACAATGTGAGGTTCAATAATCGTTTTACTGAAAAGGCACAAGGAACAGAAATGGATGTAATGAGTATCAAGAGTACAGTATGTAATGACAAAAAAGTTAATACAACCATACAAAAAAAGAAATAAATAAATAAAAACGAAAAAAAAGAAAAAAAAAGAGAACATCAAAATTATGGTTCACCCTCACTGTCGCAATCTACTTCCTCGACAAAACCTTTCACAACACCTTGGAGTTCACGGACAAGAGCGTCTCGATCCCAATCTGAACGATGTCGCCAGAGGTTCCCGAGACAGGTCGCCCGCAGTTGCTCCAGCTGCTCTATCGCCAAGGAAGCAGTGCTATCGCGCAAAGTTTGTCTCAAATCTTCAATAAGACCAAGGTCGACATGGAAATCAGGTAAAGGAGGGGATGGGGTACGTTCAACTTCAATAACCATCGGTTCAAGTACGGGTACCGGCGTCAATACTCTTTCCGGTTCAGGCGTCCTGATATGGGGCGTCGGCGTGCGACGAGATGGTAGAGGTTGTGGAGGCGCCAGATTCAAAGCGGGTGGGGTTGGGGTTTTGGCGAGCATTTCGGTAAAAGACATCGGTTGTCCTTGAGCTGTGCGCGTTGTAAACGGATCAGCGGGATCCATGACCATCATGGGGAAGTTGAACGTAGAATCATTCGGTCTCGGAATGAAAGGCGGTGGGTGGAATGGGGCTTGAGTAGACGGCATGGGGTTCAGCAGAGATGGATCGAAACCAGACGGTCTCGAAGGAGATTGATCGACTACCATCTGGTCAGGGTGAAAGGCAGGGGGGTTGTTGTGGTAATTGGCAGGCGGGGCTGGAATATTGTTATAGGGAGCAGACGGGGCTGGCATACTACCGTAGGAGACAGACGGGGCTGAAGATGGGCCTGGAACATTGTTGTAGTTGGCAGGGGCAGGGATATTGTTGTAGGGGGTAGAAGGAGCTGGAGTATTGTTGTAGTTGAGGGGTATAGAAGGAGTACTGTAATAGTTAGCAGGCCGAGAAGGTGAAGGTGAGAGTGCAGTCAAAGGGGCCATGGGTTCGATGGCACCTGTAGCGAAGCGGACGACATGCGAGCGGCCAGGTGTCACACCGATAGTGTCCAACGGATCACGATCGTCATCGTCGTCAATGATCCTCGTTCGTTTAGCATCACGGCCTCCTTCGCCAGCACCATTCAGTTCCTCCTCTGACCCATGCGAATCGCCACCACTACATTCCTCTCCACGCTGCCGCTTCAGTCTCCTCTCAAGCTTGACGGGATCAGTAATAGACAGTTCAGGTTGCTGACCATTATTCCTCGCACTCCGTCTAGCACCAACAGGAGCCCCACCATTCAGCTGGTTATCATGAGCCTTCTCCTTGCCTTTGCTCTTTCTATTCTGCTCCCTTCTCTGCCTCTCTCGAACAGCCATTCTTTCACTTTCAAGCCTCAGCTGAGGGTCAAACTCTTGAATACTGACTTGAGCAGCCGTGAACATCGCTTGAGCTCTATAAAGCCGATCCAAATCTTCGTGGGACCGAACATCAGCGTTGTGTACTATCTTCCCCACATCCTCGAGGAAATCTTGGGGTGTAAGGTACCGTCCTTTAAACAGTTCCGCGTGCATTCTTTCGAGATCCATATCGAAAAGAGGTGGCAGCTGCTGCATAATCTGTTGTTGCTCCATTATCATTCCATTTATTGGCCCACTACTGCCTTCGGCAGGTTGTGTGGCGTGATCGTCGGTTATATCAATCACACCATTCGGTCCTTGGTGCACCTCAATGGCAGCCACAGTGACAGTATCAAAACCATTGGTACTACCCTCTTGGATGTCGAAATTATACTCTTCCTTTGAAACAAGCAAAACATTAACCCTGAATTCCTCTAGCTTATAACAAGAATGAAACACATACCGTAGCATGTTTCGTAAACCTCTTAAACTTCCTCTTTAACTCTGTTAGAATTGGCCCCAAACGATACTTCAGCAGGGTAATAATCCTCTGATCATTCTCTTCCTGCAGCGCCAACTCAGCAGCCGTAGGCTTTCTAGGTTCTATCGGAGGCGCAATAGGCAGTTGTTCCAATATTCTTTTGCGCCTTTTCATTCCATCAGCAAACTGGTTCGGTGGTCGTTGGACATCCTTGAGGAGTCCATCGAAGAAGGCTTCTCGTTGTGATGAAGAAGGGGATGTTAGTTGGATTCGGTTATCTCTTGTTGGTCCAAACCATGCCCTAACATCTCGAGGGAGTGAAGAGAATGGGCCATCCACAACGGCAAGAAGGAGGATGGGATCAGTAGGGGCAAGAGTGTCGAGCATAGCACGGACAGTGGATCTTGAAGTTTCAGATACAGCTGCACACCATCCAATCAGTGAAGGAATATATATGACAGAAGGCTGATTCCGTTTGGCTTCGATGAAGAGTTGGACAATGGCAGCTTCGACGGTCTATCAACAAAGCCTACGCGTCAGATATGATCATTATCTAGAACGTATGCATACAACACACCCTAGTGGAATCGCTCATCAATGTACCGAGTTCAAGACTCTGCACATGATAACCCTCTAAATGATGTAAGGCAGCAGCACCAATATAAGCCTGGCCCATCCCCAAAGGTCCGTGGATGATCACACGGGGTCTGTAAACCCGTAGCGTTTGCATCGCTATGGTTCAAAAGGAAAGAAAATGAGTCAAACTGCAATACTGAGGAAAGAGTCCATACCTTGAGATAACATCTCCCTGTCAAGTGCGCCTTCCTCACCATCATCATCCTCAAATTCGGCTTCCTCAAGTGCACTGAGCTTCTTCTCGAGAGGTAATACCTGCTGTATCACTTCCTTAACCTTTTCGAGGGCATCCGATAAAACAGGCACAAATTGAGTGGGAAGAGGCGTAGCAGCGGATGAAGATGACCGAGCAGACGATGGTACAAGTTCTACGAAATAATTAGCTGAGAGATCCACATACCAAAAAGTGATACCTTACTTTTGATGGAAATCATGAAATCCCGAAGACCAACACCAATGGTCTCTGGTTTCAATAGGAGTCTATCATTAGTCTTGTATACTTGAGGATATCGTCTCTGAATGGCGTTCAGAGCCGCTTCAGTGCACAAAGCCTTTTCATACAGCAAATACATCATCAGCGTCGAAACAAAGAAAGAAGAATCGAAATTGTACCCTTAAATCAGCACCCCCATAACCTTTGGTTAACTTTGCCAAGCCTTTAATCTTTTCCTTCACCTCCACCTCGCTGTCCTCATCACCCGCACCCCAACCTTCCCACTTCCTGGTCATGATTGTCAAGATTCTCTCTCTAGCGTCTAACCCAGGTAACCCAAAGTAAAATTCCCTATCAAACCGTCCAGGCCGCCTCAGTGCAGGATCAACCGCATCCGGTCTGTTCGTAGCACCAATAACTACCACCTGTCCTCTCCCGTCCATACCATCCATCAACGCTAGCAAGGTGCTGACAATTGAGGCATGGATTTGATCCTGCTTAGACGACCTAACAGGTGCTAACCCATCGATCTCGTCGAAGAAGATGATGGAAGGTTGCGAGTTACGTGCTTCCTCGAATAGGAGTCGGAGTTGACGTTCTGCTTCGCCAACCCATTTGGAGAGGCAGTCGGCACCTTTACGCATGAAGAAAGAGATTTGACGACCGCCTGTACGACAGCTCGCTGCGAGCGCTCTGGCGAGTAAAGTTTTTCCTGTTCCTGGAGGTCCGTGGAAGAGCACTCCGCGAGGAGGGGTGACATTAAAGCGTTGGAAAACTTCGGGGTATAATAGTGGTAGGAGAGTCATCTCCTTCAAAGCGTGGATGTCTGCGGAATAGATCTAATGAGGATGTGGATCGGAGACAAAGATAAGCCACTTACGGTCATCCAAGCCACCTACTTCGTCAAAAGTAACATTAGTATTGACACCAAGAGGATCAGCATCAGCCAAAGCTTTTGAGAATAAAAGTCAATATATGATTTCAGCCTTTTAGAAGAGGGATATACCAGTATCTCCAATCTTTCCCAAATTCGAAGGGGTACCACCAGCAGCTAGATCTATCATCCCACTCCCAGCAGCGCCTGCGACGGCACCTGTTCCAAAGGGAGCTATACCACCAAATGGTTTCCTCGGTGTTCGCGTCGCATAATCCGAATCCTAAGTCCATGTCAGCAATAAGGTTCAAGTCATACAACGAAAATAGTTACGGAATCATCTCCAGGCATTCCCATCCATCGTCCGAGCTCAGCACCACTGGCACTCCACCCCAATGTTCGACCTTTGGGCCCTGCTCTTCCATGCCCTCCATGATATCCACCAGTCCGCCCCGCATTCCGTGCTGCAGCACTTTTCGGTGGAGGTTTCGGCATGTCTTCCAGAGGAGGTGGTATCGCGTAGTTTATTTTCTGCCTCTGCCGCAAAGCATACGGTCTTCCATCTGCTTCCTCTTCTGGTTCCGGATCGTGTTCTGGTTCCGGCTCCGGCTCTGGTTCAAGATCGGAGGAGGTGTGAGGCGCGTCATCGATGGAACCATCCGCGTCTGCAGATGCCCCAGAGGATTGTGGTTCTGGGAAGAAATCCTCCTCTTGGTCAGCACGAGAGGCGGTGCGACGTGTAAGACGACGAGAACGCTGCGATGGCTGAGATTGTTGAGTCTGAGGTTTGAAAGAAGAACCATTTGCTTTGGGAGGTGCCTTTTTGTTCCTGCTACGTGTAGGATACCGACCGTGGGTGTGCATTTTTTCATCTTCGTCTTCGACGATGAAGCCACCAAGACGAGTTCTTGTGCGCAAATGGCGGCCCACGGGAGGCTCGTCTTCGTCTTCGTCTTCGATATCCACTGGTAGAGGTCTCCGTGTCCTTGAAGACCGCGAATTTCTTGGTGCTTGATCTTCGTGTTCTTCGTCGAACAATTCCTCTGGGTGAGGGACTTCGCTGTCACTGCTCTCGACATAGGTCTTTTTAATGACCCGTCTACCACTTCGCGACTGTGTGAACTGGACAGGTGGTTCTGGTGGGGGCAATGGGGGTTCCTGCATATCTACAGACTTCTCGCTAGCCAGGTATTCTGAGCCAGATGCGCCAGCACTAGAAGCCGTATGTCGTCCTGAGCGTCTTAAATTCATCGGAAATGGAGGGAGTTTGATTTTGAGGGAATGCTCGTCGTCGTGTGGCTCTTGAGGGATGTCTGCCAAATTTGTCGAGTCACCAGGTTGTCGCATGAATTTCCCGTCTCAAAGAACGGATTCAAACCCTTTTCGGGGTGACTATATGCTTGCCACTAGATCTTGTCCACTGGGTGACCTTTGATATTCCGCTTTTGTTAATGTTATGGACGACGAGCACACCCATTGTTGCCCATCAATTCCTGTGGCAGTGCTTGTTTACCTTTGTTGATCCTCGTGTCATCAGCCTTTCCCCGCCCCTTCTCCTCAATCTCCCCCGCTTTCCAGCCAAAAGTCCATCCTCAAATTCATCCATCTTCAGGAACCGTCAAGACGACTCGTCTTATAATTACTTTATCTGAGTTGTGCAGAATTTTTTTCGTGAAAAATCACCCGAAATCGACCCCAGAAAGGCTGCACACGAAGTCGACAAAATTGGGGCGTTTCTCGTGGCAAATGGATGTTTAAAGCAAAGGTCGTTTCAGCTCCTCATTCCACGATTTCGCCTGCACAAAAATCCCCTGATGCTGAATCCTCCGTGACATGTGACATTTTGTCACGCAGACAACGAAATTCAAAATGCTTGTAATCTTGTTACCTGCAACTTGTTAGGTGTGTGTAACTTGCATCAGAGACTCTTTCAAGCAGGATGTTAAACCCAGCGAAAAAAGCCAACAGTGACAATATTCGGAACAATGACTGCGACTCGGAGTCGCGTCGGACGGTTCACAACAACTTGAATTCGCTAGCTAAAGTGTGCGAGTTATGGTTTGAAGACGGAAACACCGTCTTCCAGGCAGGCTTATGCCTCTTCCGATTACATGGGAGTTTTCTTTCTGCTCGATCTGGCGTTTTCCGGGACTTGTTCTCGTCCCCGAATACTCAGTTTCCAGACTTCCAGAGGGATTTCCATGCCCGCGTCAATGGGTGCCTGCTCATCAAACTCACTGATACAGCCGAGGACGCGAAAATCTTTTTCATGGCCATATACGATTCAGGGTCAGTCATTTTGCGAACCTCATTCGTATCGCTAACCTCGAGCTCTCTTCAGTTATTTTGAAAGGCCTCCTGCACAAACACCTCTAGATGTCATTCTAGCTATTCTCCGCCTGAGTGTCAAATACAAAGTTGACTATCTGCGTAAACGAGCATTGGCCCATTTATCGTCGGGATACCCTCAATATTTAGGTCACTGGGATAACAGGTTTGCAAATGCTACCTTTTCTGTGTTATGTGATCGCCACCCACTCGGAAACACCCTCGATCGGTCCTTAGCAGTTCTTGAAACATGCTCAAAAGTAGAGGCGACATGGTTGCTCCCAGCAGTCATGTACGAATGCTGCAACTATGATCTCGGGACTATACTGTACCACCCTCGATGGACACAATCGATAAGTGCCAAGGAAAAAAACTTGCTGCTGATAGGTTACATGAAGCTAATAGAAGCAACCCGAGGGCAGGTTCTTAAATTCCTCATCACCATACCGCTCGAGAGATGCCAACGACCAGGCACATGCGCTGAACTAAGGAGGAGCTGCGCCGAGTTTACCCTGTCCTGGTTCGCAAACGATCCTCTGGGAATATGGGATGAAGACTCCTGGATTCATCTTGATGAAATGTGTGGACTCTGCCTGGCCGTTTACAAGAACATGCACCGTGAAGCCAGAGAACTTTTTTGGAATAACCTACCTGATGTTTTTGACCTCCCAAAATGGGATGTTCTGCTTGATGTACGCGATATTGCTCTGGGAACGATCGGCCCGGGGAGTGAGTACCAGGCTGATAGGCTCCTCAAAGATGTAAAAAAAGTTGGCCTGGTAAGTGGATTTTGATCATGACCTAGGTAATTCTGATGAACTATTAGTAGCTCCGCCGTAAATCTCCATTTCAAAAATGCAAAGTTGACTTTCTGATTTCTTGGACATATATCATGGGGAGGAAAATACTATACCATGAACGCATAAAACCCTTAAAAAGACTTACGTTGCAGGAGATATGGATTGGGAAGGCAAGCTATCGCTCGTATTCTAGGTGGACGCGTACAACAGTAACATGTATACGTACTGAATAAAAATAAGCCGAGAGTATTTCGTACATTACAGAAACCGCAGTGCAAAAGAGAAAGCAAAGAAAGGACGAATAAGTAACACTATAAAAGTATATTTTTTGAATGAGCAAGGACCAGGCAAATCACCGAGCATATGGGTGGAAATTGTGTTGTCCTCTCTGGCCCGTCCGCTGAGGCCCTACTCCAGGACCACCCATCCCGCCAGGGCCACCTGGACCGCCTCTCGGTCCGCGTGGGATATTGGGATTTACCCCACCACCACCACCCATCATGCCACCTCCACGGCCCATGTTACCCATACCACCGCCCATGCCACCGCCCATACTCATATTCATCATCCCGGGCCTCATACCCCCCGCCCCACCACCAAAGCCAGCTGCACCAGCCATGCCTGCCATCATGGGATTCATCCCGCCACCAACACCCATCCCGCCCATCATACCGGGGTTCAGACCCCCGGCACCAGACATCTGGAACATGCGGGTATAAAGTTGGGCAAGTGCTTGAGGGTCAAAGGGCGTGTTACCGGCGCCTCCTGCAACGCCGACACCTGGGTTAACACCGATCCCAGCTCCGACACCGTTGTTAAAGTTTTGTTGTTGTTGACCTACAAAGCGGCCACCACCACCACCACCGCCTTGAGTAAAATCAGTACTTCCACCGGCTGCTGCCGCTGCTGCCTCTTCATGAGGGAAGTTGTCTCGCTGATACCTAGGTTGAGCGAGCTTAACGTCAATCTGCGAAGGAGTAGAGTCACAACAAGGAAGCTTATGCGGTCAATGACGATACATACCAGTTTGCCGTCGATTTCAAGGTTTCCAAATCCAAGGAAAGGCTGTACATTCGTATCCTCAAACGAAACGAATCCAAAACCTTTGCTTCGGCCAGTCTCACGATCCAACATGACAGTTGAGTCGATGACTTTACCGAATTGGGAGAAGAACTCTCGCATCGACTCAGAGGTTACACTACCGGCTAGACCTCCAATAAACAGTTTTGTAGCACGCTGGTGTTCTTGCCTAGGAATGGCTCGTTTGGGGTCAATCTAGAAAGGAAACGACCAAGTTAGGAAAGCAATCATCTAAGATTAATTTTCCGGTTTACTCACGATTTTACCATCTAAAAAGTGTTCGCGGACCATGACAGCATTCACGCTAGCAGGTTCGTCAAAGGTTAAGAATGCAAAACATCGTGAACGACCTGCAGCGTCACGCATGATGGTACACGCGTCGACTTTGCCAAATTGTGAAAAGTAATCCCTGAGTGCGTCTAAGGTGTATTTTATTTAGTGCTACGACATATAACCAATAAAAGGGATAGTATGTACCATCCGTAGTATCCCAATTTAGCCCACCAATGAACATTTTGCTATTGACGGAGAATCATTTGTTTGAGTTGAATTTTTTTGTGAGGTTGTGTTTATGGGGAAGGGAGCAGGATATAGAAAAGAAAGGATTGCTATTAGTATCGGTAGGCTAGACAGATGTGTTATGACAAGGAGGAGAGAAAGGGAGAGACTCTACTGTGGCACCGGATATGGACAGTTTTTAGCCTAGACCTAGCAACGAGCAGCAGATACGCTAGAGCTAGCTTAGACGATGCGACTGACTACGCGACGAGTCTTCTACAATGCCAGAGTGGTAGCATTTTTATATAGGCCATATAGGCCCACAGTAGATGCCCTTGACGAAGGAAAGAGGATCAGCGACCGCAGCGGCAAAAAACGCTTACCCTTCGTCTTTCATCTCAGACGGGCGTACTGAACGTTCGTTCACAGGAATATTTTGATAAACACCGTCACTTCGAACCTGTTGTGGCTCGCGGTATTCACTTGGTTGAGGTTCCTCGTAGGTGGGAATTTTTTGTGGTGTCTGCTGCTGGATGTACTGTGAGGATAATCCGTTGTTAGTAGAAGAAACTTGAGGAGCCGTGCCATTAGGCTGTGTATTTTCCATATTTGAGAGCCTTGAAGTGGTCTGTTCAGCAGGTATTGAGTTTGTTGGTGGTGACTCAGTGGGCGCCTCGGGGACGGGTTGCTGTTGGGTGTCATTTTCCTCCTGCGGTTGCTCCTCCCCACCCTCGTCATTGCCGTACAGATCTAATACATGTGAGTTAGTGTCAACGATGACCAAAGCATTGAGCTCACCGCCATAGAGGTCAGCGTCGAGATCAGACATGGTGGTGCAGGATAAAGGTTATTTCTCTGCAGTCTCGTGTGACCGGAAAAAATCACACTCTGTTACGTCCGACCCCCGCGCTCGGACCATTGAAACGCCATAACCTGTTTTCTTGATCCCGACCACCACCAGTGGCGAAACCTGCTGCCGCTATTCGAAAATCGAACATGAGTAGCTGAATTTTTGAAATCCTGTGACGGTCGCTGGGATTTTTTGTGTCGTGTCAATACGGAACTTATAAAAGGTTTTCATTTTTATTTTCATCTTTGCGATTGCGCCATCTTCATCTTGGTTCGCATCCACCACATCCATGGGGCAACCTACGGTTGAAAATGAGTCGGAAATAAGCATTTTGATTGGGATTCTCGGTAAGTCCATCAAGTCTCCATTGTGTGATCCATATCTCAACAGTTTTGATCACAGCTCTTCAAGGAGCTTTTGCAGAACATAAAACAGTATTGGAAAGGCTATCATTTAAAGTAAAGATAGAGGTCGTTCTAGTTCGGACGCCAGAGGACCTCAGTAGATGCGATGCTCTAATAATCCCTGGCGGTGGTATGTCTATCTATAACTTGCTTCCATCCCTTTTCATTCACGTCTGTACATAGAAAGCACGACGATAGCGTTGCTAGCCCGACTCTCAGGGGTGCTTGAACCTCTAAGGGAATTCGTTAAAAATAAACCCGTGTGGGGGACATGCGCTGGCGCTATCTTACTCTCTCAAGCAATCGAAGGAGCTAAGAAGGGTGGACAAGAGCTCCTAGGTGGAATGTCCATCACTATTGCCCGGAACGGATGGGGTTCACAGGTACGCCCATCATACTTTCAGTATTCCGTTCTTTAATCTTGAAGTGATAATCTAGGTCGAATCATTCGAAGCTGATCTAGTTGTGCCCGGACTTCGGAATCCCGACCAACCGTACTCAGGGATATTCATCCGCGCGCCGGTAGGTGGTTAGATCCGCAAGTTTTTTCCCGACAATAATCACATCATTACTTGGCAGGTGATCCTTGAATTGAGACCATCGCCCGGGGACCCTCCGATTGAGGTCATTGCGCGGCTGTCCCCTAATCTCCTGCCGGCATCGTTAGCAACTCCGGATCATTCAGATGAACCCAAAATATTTGTTGCACTGCGACAAGGGCGGCACTTCTTGACTACTTTCCACCCCGAGCTCACAAACGATGATCGATTCCATGAATATTTCATCAAGGAGTGTATCATAGGCCCACGATGTCGCACATGAGAAAGAACGTGATTACATATCAAGTGAATCATCAGGATGCACTCTCCGGGCTCCCGGATGGTCCATGTGGATGCCTGTCACACATTCCAGCCGATGATTTACCATTCCTCGGTCTCCATTCAGAAGATACAACCCATGTTCGCAACTCATATCTTCATTCATCGCCTTCATATATTACAAAGTAGATTGATATCGTTGTCAATAGGTTCATCCTAGAATTTACTTTTATTTCGGGTTCCAACGCCGTCAATAAAATATTACTACACATAATAGGGTCCCAGACGTAGACTCTTATAACCACTCCTTGTATGAGGATAAGAGATGGTGAAAATCCTCAAAAGGAGGACTGGTGATACTAAGTTTGGAGACGCTTCAATGGCGAGCAAAGTGATGAGGTGCTTTGAAGGATCGTCGAGAAGAATGTTGGAGTGCGATAGGCAAGGTCTTCCCACTTCCCGTGCCTAAGGAAATCAATGAATCTGGTCGGCCAATCGCAGCTGCAGCTCTCATGGCAGGGAATGCTCCAACACATCTCATGTAAAGAACCCGATCAGGTCCAGGCTAGGTAGTCTTGGGGGTAGTGAACACTCATATTTCCCCCCTCGTCCAGCCAATTCCAGCCTCAAGCATATGTCATCTATGTGAGGTTATTTCAATGATTGAAAGACCGAAATATATATCTCTTTTTTGCCTCAAATTTCAGTGCATCAAATATCCGAAAATTTTACTGAACGTATAAAAAAAAGAGTATGTAACATCAATAAGAAAGAGTTTGGTTATATTAAGCACATATAGTAAGGTTCTGAAAGACCGCAGTGACTCCGTGTATTCGAGATCGTAGTCCACAATAACGTTTATGTGGCCCCCTACAGCCATAGAGGTACGCGTGTGGACGCGTTGCAGTCAAAAAGGAAAGCCATTGATGGCCGCCATCAAAATCGAGCCTTTAAAATCATAGATCTACTCCCAGGATCGGTCACCGGTTGAAGGGAAACCACAGCTTTTTTTTGACTAATTCTCGTTCCGTTTCAAATACAACCCGCACCTCGCCATACATTTATTCCCGAAATCAGTCACATTGCATATGGCTGAAGGACTTTTTATTCGCCAAGCATGCAAAGAAGATTACAAAATGGTAGTGTGTGTGAATAATATATAAGACATCCAACTCTCCAGCGCGTTTCATCAACTGCCATTCAACTTCATGTTCTCGATGCGAGCCATACTCGCTGCGGTGGCAGCAACAGTGCTTTACATCTCCGGGACAAATGGCACACAACATTTCACGAAAAAGGAACTTCATGCTCGACGACTAGAAGCCGCCAAACGATGGTATTCAAATCCACCTCCGGTACGCCAAACCAACACGAACACAGTCCAGAATATCACATTTTCGAACCCTAAAGCCTCAGGTTCGTTCCTCTTGCCTCCAAGAACCCATATGAATCCTTCCTTGCAGGGGATATTCCTCGCGTTAATGTTGTCTTGTTGCAGAATTTTATGTGGATGGGACCAGCATCCCCGACGTGGACTTTGATGTTGGACCCAGCTGGGCTGGACTTTTACCAATCAGTGGCAACGCAAATGAAACACGACAGGTACGGCATTTCACAAAAATTTAGAAATTTATCATATCTGAGGAATCACATGTAGCTATTCTTCTGGTTTTTCCCTCCTGGTCCGCAGGGGTCAAAGGACGATCTGATTTTCTGGTAAGGAACGCTCCCTTGCTTGTTTGTTTCATTTCATAACGCCTATAAATAGGACCAATGGAGGACCAGGGTGTTCTTCACTTGAAGGTCTCCTCCAAGAGAATGGGGTAAATAATCCCTGGATTATCTCTTCTAGTCAACCTTATCCTTATCATCATTTTATAGCCTTTTTCCTGGGGCGTTGG
>Ga0193742_1001562_pt1 | contig 13696 bp, 11 predicted proteins | sample L2c1metaG_FD_165511 | JGI IMG/M metagenome (GOLD analysis project Ga0193742, IMG submission 165511) | Soil microbial communities from a riparian zone of the East river system, Colorado, United States - L2c1 | ecosystem: Environmental > Terrestrial > Soil > Riparian zone | place: USA: East River... | reverse complement strand
GTTCGCCGATAAGGATCGGATGAGGTCCATTACAGCGGGTTGAACTGAGGCCAAACCGGTAGCGGTCGCCACAATAATCGGGAAGAAACACACAAGAAAGACGACTAAGATTTTTGGCAGAACGCCAAATCCAATCCAAAGGGCCAGGAGCGGAGCTACAGCGACTTTGGGAACGGATTGCAGTCCTAAGAGAAGCGGATAAATGCATTTACGCAGAAGCGGCGAATAGACGATGATAACCGCTAATGGGACTGCTAGCCCAATCGATAGAAGGAACCCCGCTAGCGTCTCATAAAGAGTAACCAGTGTGTGACGCCACAGCTCGCCGTGCCATTCGACAAAGGCGACTGCGATCTCGGAAGGGGCGGGAAGAAGCCATGTGGGAATGGCAAAGAAGTATGTGCCCCCCTCCCAGACAATCACCAGTGCAACAAACGTCAAGGTTGGCGCAAGTATGTCTATTGAGGACCATTTGCGGTTATCAATAACCACCTCATCGTCGAAGTCTGGATCGCCGTACGAAAGTGCCTGGTCTGCCATGTGCCTGTCCTCACTAATGGCCAATGACCGCGCGAACGCGGTCTGAGTATGTTTTGAATTCAGGAAGAAATTCCATGCTGAGCGTACGAGGCCGAGGTAGATCGACCTTGATAATTTCCGAGATTCGGCCTGGCCGCGGCGACATCGCCACGACCCGATCGGCAAGCAATATTGCTTCCGAAATATTGTGGGTGACAAAGACAATGGTCTTTCTTTCGATCGCCCAGATGCGCAAGAGTTCCAAGCCGAGCTCTTCACGCGTCATTGCATCGAGAGCTGCGAATGGCTCGTCCATCAGCAGCATCGATGGGTTATGGATGAGCGCTCGACATATGGCGGCTCTCTGCTGCATGCCTCCGGATAGTTCGCCCGGAAATCGTTTCTCGAAGCCTGCCAATCCCACCATGCTCAAAAGATCGTGGGCGCGCTTTCGCGCTTTTGTGAGATCAAGCTTCAGGATCTCTGCTGGGAGAAGCACGTTGTCCATGACGGTTCGCCAAGGAAGCAGGACCGCTTGCTGAAAAACAATGCCAACTTGATTGCTAGGTGCCAACACGGGTATGCCGTCTATCAGCACCTTGCCCTTGGAAGGCTTTATTAGGGCGCTGATTATCCGAAGCAGCGTTGACTTTCCGCAGCCCGACGGTCCGACCAGCGAGATGAACTCGTCTGCTCCGACCTCGAGGTTTACGTCCTGGGGCGCAACCGTCCTACCGCTGGAAGTAAGGTAGGTCTTATGCAGATTCTCAACAACGACCTTCTGTCGCATTCGATGATGGGAGGCTTCGGGCGTTGAGGCATCGCGGCTCTCAACTTTCACGTCTTTGCTCCACGACAATACTTGGCCTGTACCCATAATTATGAATCCTCTTGAAAAGTCGTCCTGACCCATTCGTCGAGCTAGTCAACACGGGATGGCGATGATTCCAGGCGACGCGCGATCGCGCTACTTATTCACGAAGCCGTCTACATAAACGTCGTCGATATTGACCGGTCTTTTTAGATCAAACGACGCCGCAACCAGATCAAGCGTGCGTTGCATTTGATCCTTTTCGACAGACCCGACAGGAGGCTTGACGAGAGAAGCGACAACCTTCATCTCGGCCGTTCCAATGTCGACTTCGATCTGGCGCTGGTATTTGTTCAGGATTTTTGCTGCAGCTTCTGGATCCTCGATTGAATCTTTCAGTCCGCGTAGCGTCGCTTGTACAAATCGCTTCACAACGTCAGGCTTGGACTGAATGATTGCGTCACTTGCAATCAATCCGTTGCTATAGAAATCCATTCCGACGTCAGAAAATTTTAATATGGTAAGCTTCTTGGGAGATATTGATTTCAGCAGTAATGCTTCACTGATCGTATAATAGGTCACAGCATCAGCGCGCCCTAGTGCAAGAGTGGCGGCGATCGCATCGCTCGTAACAAACAGCCACTTTACTTTGGTTGCGTCGATACCTGCAGCTTTCGCGTAGGCGGGAAACATCTTTGGCAGCGAACTCGACGCGGAGTCCGCAATCGTCCGTCCCTCAAGATCTTTTGGCTTCGTTATGCCTGACCCCTCAATTGTGAAGACCGCGTGCGGCGGTCTTCCGTAGACCTCTGCAACGATCTTTACGGGGACGCCGTCGTTGGCACGGGCGAGAATGACCGAGGCCGCATCCGCGAATCCCAGTTGAGCTGTCCCAGCTGCGACTTGTTTGACGGCATCAGCGGACCCCTGCCCGCGCACGATATCGACGTCCAAGTCTGCAGCTTTGTAATAGCCACGGTCCTGCGCCACGAAATAATAAGCGTGCCTCCCCAGGTATCCGAAATCTGTCACGAACGTCACTTTGTCGGCTGCCTGCGCGCCATGGGCGAGCGCCAGTGTCGACAGCGCAAGAAATATGTTCGGTAGTATCCGGCGCATCGTCACACCTCTGCAGGGAATTCACATGGTTGTTACTAATGTTGGATACTGGATCCAAACTTGAGGGAAAGCAAGGGAAAAATAATGTCGTCACCGACACACGAAATATAGTTGTAAATCAATTGGTTAATGGTATTGACGACTATCATTGTTGATATTTCTCTTCATTTAGCACCGCTTTCCCTTTTCCCAGCAGCGAAAACGGTGGCAATTTTAGAGGTATTGCTCTACATACCGTAGAGACTCAGCCCCCTCAATTCGAATCCTGTATCCAGAATGACGCTATCTAGGCCCGTTTCGACCTCAGACTGGCTGTTGGAGAGCCTCCGAACCTCAATTCTTAAGGGTGAACTTGAGGCACATCGCCTTATCCGACAGGAAGAATTGGCCTCGGTTTACGGCGTAAGTCGTATGCCCGTGCGGGAGGCCTTGCGCGCGCTAGAAGCCGAAGGATTGGTGGTAAATCGGCCAAACCGCGGCGTTGTCGTCGCTCCTCTTGATCCCGATGAGGCACAGGAAATTTTCGACATCCGTGCTTCACTGGAGTCGTTGGCGTTGCGGCGCTCAATTCCTCATCTCAATGAGGATCAAAAGAAAGCCGCAGTGGCTGCACTCAAGACGCTCGAGCAAGCACCATCTGAAGTGATGTCCGGCGCGCATCGTGCCTTTCACCTGGCTCTCGCCGGAGCTGCTGGCGAGAGGCTATTAAGATTGATTGGACAGTACATTGATGCTGGCGCCCGCTATTTGGGGGTAGAAGCCACTCTTGCGGAAACTGTCGCTGAAGATTTTTATGAGCATCGTGCTTTACTCGACGCGACTCTGGCGGGAGACGTACGAGCAGCTACCCGGCTTATGGAACGGCATGTGGCCGGAACCGGGTATGAGGTCGCAGAGGTTTTGCGGAATCGTAATCGCGTTCTTGATGGAAAAAAGTAAAACGGGGACTACGTAAGCAAGCTCCCTTGGCAACTTTACTGGCCTAACCAAGGGTCTCCCCCCGAATCTTGTCCTTCCCTTTTCAACTCATGCAGACCCAATAGTCGAGTAGGTGCGAGATGACCGAACTCTCTTCAAACGACGAACTTTTCCTTCGGAGGGCGATTGCACTTTCGCACAAGGCGGTTTCCACTGGATGCCGTCCGTTCGGTGCTGTGCTTGTGGATAAAAGGGGCAACGTTGTTGCCGAAGGACATTCCACTCAGCAGCTAGATAAAGACTGGACTGCCCACGCCGAGATCAAGGTCATTCGCGAATCGGGACGACTGTTATCATGGGAAGAACTAAAAGAAAGCACACTTTATTCAAGCAGTGATCCTTGCCCAATGTGCTCAGGCGCCATTTACTGGTCCAACATCAGACGATTAGTTTATGGAATGGGCGAAGATGCGATGCGCCCTCTCCGCAAAGAAAGCTTACAGGGTCGCGGGCTCGTTATGTCCTGTCGCGAGGTTCTTGCTAAATCTCCGCACGATATTGAAGTTATCGGCCCTGCCCTCGAAGCGGAAGCCGCAAAAGCTCACTTAGTATTCTGGAACAATCCTCGCGGAGCAGAGGGATGGGTCAAATAATTGCCTCAGCGCCGATAAAATCTTGATCGCAAAGCAATCCACAGAATCGACCAGAAACTAAGAGATTGCGAACGGCGCGAGGTGTTGACTCCGTTGCCGCTTAATGAAGACTCAAGGTTCGAGACGAAGACTTTCGAGAGCTTGTCAACGATGTCCTGAATCAAGCTTCCACGGTTAAACTGGGCCAAGCGACCGCTCAATCGCCATGACAGCTCAAATGAGAGGCGAGACGCCTGCGGATTATCTTCACTCGAGTCAACCTTCCACGTAATACGTCCCTCAGCCGCGGAGCCGGACCCCTTGTCATGTCCACGACCTGAAATCACGCCCGTCTTTTTCGCTGGATCAAGCTCATAGTCGCCTTCACCGTTGAAGAACACTTTCATCGGGCCCAACGAAATGTTCAATCGACCACGAATTCTGTTGTGGTCTACGTCGGTTATCTCGGCGCCCGGAAGGTATGACGCAACCTCCTCTATTCGTTCGAGTTTCTGCCAGACCATCTCCGGTTCAGCTTCGATGGTAATGATCTGGGAAACAGACGACCATCCCTTTCGGGCTGATGACCCTGCGGAAATTGAAACTGAGGACGTTTGACGCGATTGCGAAGGACTAGACTTCTCTTCCGGAGACGCCTCGGTTGCAAGCCACTGGCCTTTCGATGTCGGCATCGCTGTATCCGAAACGAGATCCGAAACTGGCCTCCTGTCCTTCGCCACCTCCATTATTGCTTCCACTATGCCTACATAACCCGTGCAACGGCATAAATTACCAGCCAACTCCTTGCGAAGATCCGCTTCTTCGATTGCGCCGCGCCTGCGAACGATGTCTCGCGCTGTTATGAGCATCCCCGGAGTGCAGAACCCGCATTGCAATCCGTGATGACGAGAGAACGCACCTCTAAGCTCTTCCATGAGTCGATCATCATCGAATCCTTCGATAGTTATGACCTTAGTTCCGTTGGCGTCGCCAATATAGCTGATGCAAGAGCGGGTGGGTTTACCGTCAATCAACACGGTACACGCCCCACACACACCCTGTTCGCAACCTAGGTGCGTGCCGGTGAGGTGCAGTTCGTCGCGAATGAATTCACAAAGTTGAGTACGAGCTGGCAAAACTGCATTTCGCAGAACGCCATTAACGTCGCAAGATATCGCTAACGTGCGCACGCTACATATCCTGCTTTGCAAGGTTCGCTAAAGATCGGCGCACCGCTGCGCACAGCACCTGACAGTCTGGCTTAGACAAGTACGGTAGCACAGACATCACCTCATCGTCGGCGCATCGTATGGCGCTCTCGGCACCCGAGTCGCGGAGCGCGGCCGAACATCGTTCCAACAGTATTGGACGCCCTTGAACGGCGCCTGCAACCACTCGACAAAGACCTGACTTGGGGTCGATGATTGCTGCACCTATAGCTTTGGCGAATCCACCGGTTTTCCGGCACACTTTCTCGTAAGCCCATTTTGTTTTTTCGTGCAGTCGGGGTACGCGTATGGCTATGAGTATGTCGTGTCGAGCAAGACGAGGCATAAACGCACCTTCAATGAATTCTGACGCCGGAACTACGGACTTTTTTCCGTTTGCCGACTGCACAATCATATCGGCGTTTAGTACGGTTGTTGCCGTAACCCAGTCGGCCGCTGGATCCGCGTGCGCGAGACTTCCGCCCATCGTTCCTCTATTCCGCACAGCTCGATAGGCGATGCCGCTCGCGACGAAACGCATGAATCCCATTGTTGGATCATTCAAAATGCCATCTTCGATTTCGGCGTGCGTCCACAATGCGCCGATTACAGCTCGTTTAGTATCTGCTTCAAATGTACGCAGTTCGGGGACGTGCCTGATGTCTACAAGGCGCCCTGGGCGAGCTAGGCGCAGGTTGAGCATCGGCCCGAGTGATTGGCCGCCTGCGTATATCTTCGAGTCTTCGACCGCCTGATCTGATAGTAGACTAAGCGCCTCATCAATCGTCCGTGCCCGTACATATTCAAACGCAGCCGGCTTCAAGATATAGCCTCGGATTTTCGACCGCGCTTTATTGCTGCAAGAATTCGTTCAGGGTTCGCAGGCAGATCGAACACTGTCGCGTTTAATGGACCAAGTGCATCATTAACGGCGTTTACAATCGATCCACACGGTGCGATTGCGCCTCCCTCGCCAACACCCTTGATACCATACATTGTATGTGGAGAGAGAGTTTCGATATGTTCGATTCTAAACCGTGGCAGTTCCGCTGGACCGGGCAACAGATAATCCATCAACGTCGACGCCAGCGGCTGCCCATTTTCGTCGTATGGACTCTCCTCGAACAATGCAGTGCCTATCCCTTGCGCCGCACCTCCATACGTTTGTCCCTCGACAATCATCGGGTTTACCATCCGCCCGCAATCTTCAACAATTGCGTAGTCGAGCACGGTTACGATTCCTGTCTCTGAATCAACGGCTACATACGCCGCGTGGCTCGCATAGGAAAACGCGCCTGTATCGACCTTGTTTTTGTAGGCGCTGGTGGCTTCAAGCCCCCCATCGTCAACCTGATCACTGAGTAGATCTGGCCTCAAGTACCAAACGCGCCCAACGTCCTCGTAAGACACGCTTCCGCCTGCAGCACAAATACGCCCATCCTTAAACGTAATTGATTTCGCATCAGCTTGCAGCAAATGAGCCGCAATCGCCTTTATACGGGTGGCAACGATCTCAGACGCTTTCGAGACCGCCCCTCCACTCATTACAATGCCCCGGGATGCAAACGCTCCGCTTGAAAACGGAGTTGTGCCGGTGTCTCCAAGAGTCACTCTAATGTCCTTCAATGGAACCTTCGTAACCTCGTGTGCGACCTGCGCCAGCGTCGTCTCCAAACCTTGGCCGATCGTATGAATGCCCGCCTTGACCTCAAGTGCACCGTCCGGTGTCAATTTTACATGGGCCTGATCATAGCCCGGCACCAGAGGCAGTCCCCACGCCCCAAACACCTTAGCGCCGTGGGCGGATTGCTCCGTGTACGTCGCAAAACCTAAGCCTAGATATCTTCCTTGCTCGTCTCTGCGAGCAACCCGCCGCCCGTCAAAGTCAATCATGCGTTTGACTTGAACTAACGAAGCGGGATAATCACCGCTGTCGTATTTCTTGCCGGTGATGTTAGTGTAAGGCATCGAATTTCCAGGTACTAAGTTCTCGAGCCGCACTTCCCAAGGTTCTCGTTTGACAGCTCTTGCTACCGCGTCGATCGTAGACTCAATTGCGAAGCAAACGCCCGGCCTTGCGACGCCACGATACGGCGCGAAAGGCGGTTTATTGGTCGCGACTGAATAGGTGCGACAGCGGTACGCGTCGAGTGAATAAGGGCCAGGCAAGTTACCGCCGGCCTGACAAGCTTCTAGGACGGCAGAGAACGGCCAAACCGAGTACGCCCCGCAGTCCACAGAGATCTCTGCGTCTAGGCCGAGAAGGCGTCCTGTCTCAGTCGCATAAGCCTTTATCTTGTATTCGTGCTGACGCGCGTTAGCACCTGCTGTGAGATGCTCTCGTCGGTCTTCTATCCAGCGAAACGCTGCACGGCGTGAGACGGCCAGCCATGAAACGATCACTTCCTCGGGCGAGAGCATGCATTTGTAACCAAATGCACCCCCGATATCTGGGGGAGCAACGCGAATGACTGCCTGCGGCAAATTTAAGCATTCAGCCAAGCCGGCTCTGATCAGATGGGGTACTTGCGTCGAAGTATGGACTACCAGCTGACCCGCACGAAAATCCCACCAAGCGAGGACTCCCTTGCCCTCCATCGGATGCATTACTTGCCTTGCGGTGGACAGATTGAGATCAACGACAACCGTGGCCTTCTGCTCAATTCGTTCCATTCCCTCTTCGAAGAACGTCTCTAGAAACAGGTTGTCCTTCCATTTCTCGTGGATGAGAGTCGCTTTCTCGCCCTTACCGATCGAGCTGGAGATAATTGGTTCCAGCTCATCGTATTCGACTTGTACTATCTCGCACAGATCCTCTGCGAGAGCGCGATTATCAGCTATACAAGCGGCGACAATTTCGCCGACAAATCGGACTTTATCTGTCGCTATCGGGGGGTAGTCTGATGTCTTGTAGCCAGGTAGGCTGCTTCTGGTCGTGATAGCGGCAACGCCAAGTAAGTCGTCGCTGAATAGAACATCGTTTTCTACACCAAGTGGCTTAACTCGATTGATAACTCGCGCATGAGCTATTGGGCTCCGTACAAACGCCACTTCGCGCAACCCTGGATGCTTCAGATCACCTACAAACTGGCCTCGTCCTTTCAATAGCCGGTCGTCTTCCTTTCGGAGGACGCGTGCACCAATACCCTCTCCGTCCACTACGGATGTCATTCGAAGAACGCGCCTCTAATCTGTTCCATGTGCGCAGCTTCCCTCATGGGGCCCTCCAGCACAGTCCGCCCAACCGAAAGCACTAAACAGCGATCTGCTAGTGCTTGCGCTAGCTCAAGCTTTTGCTCAACGACAAGAAGGGCGACACCGGTTTGCCTAATCCGAGAAATAGTCTCCACCATAAAGCGAATGATACCCGCTGCTAAACCAGCAGACGGCTCGTCAAGCAGTATTGCTTTTGGGCGTCCGATCAAAGATCGGCCGATAGCGAGCATTTGCTGCTCGCCTCCTGAAAGCGAACCCGCTAACTGCGTGCGGCGCTGCGCAAGAGCCGGAAATAGTTCGTAGATTTCGTCCAGCGTTCGCGGTTCGCGATCACGCGCAGCAGCCATTCCAGCGATAAGCGTTTCCTCGACGGAAAAGTTGGAAAACAGCTCTCGCCATTGGGGCACTAGAGATAATCCGCGCCTCGCGGTGTCGCTCGCGGATCTCCGTGTAATATCCTCTCCCTCAAAGAAAACAGAGCCGGACTTAACGGGAATTAGTCCTGCGATGGCTTCTACAGCCGAAGTCTTGCCCGCCCCATTGGCACCGAGAAGCGCTACCGATTCGCCCGCAGCCAGTGAAAAGCTCAGGTCGCGGACCGCCACGATCTCCTGGTAACAGACTTGAAGTTTGTCGACCTTGAGAAGGGTCATGCGGATCGTTCCTCACCGAAGTACGCATGCCTAACCTCTTGCGATCGGACGACAACGTCCGGCGTTCCTTGAGCCAGTACTCGGCCTTGACCCAAGACGGTTACATAATCCGAAAGACTCAGCAGAAAGCTGATGTTGTGCTCTACGATCATCATTGTAACGCCGAGCTCACGATTTAACCGACGAAGCAGTTTGGCAATTGTTTCGATTTCTTCGTCCGATACGCCCGAGACAGGCTCATCAAGAAGAATTAGCTTTGGGCGGGAAACGATCGCGCGCGCTATCTCCAATCGGCGCTGATTGCCCAGCGACAACAGCTTTGCTGGCAGATCGGCGAACTCTCTCAAGCCGACGCTCTCTAGCGCTTCATTTGCTTGTCGCGCCTCCTCTTGGCTGCGACGAGTTGAGAGAACGTCTGCAACGCTTCGCGCAAGGACGGCCGGGATACTATTGTGCCCAAGACCAATAATGACGTTGTCACGGCAGCTCAGCGTTGGAAAGATTGCTACTTGCTGGAAAGTGCGCGACACGCCGTTGCCGATACGATGATGAATCGGCATCTTGAGTAACGGTTTGCCGAACAGCGACGCGCCGCCCTGCCGCGGCGTGACAAATCCAGAGACTGCATTGAGCAGTGTAGTTTTTCCGGCACCATTGGGGCCCATGAGTCCAAAGATAGAGCCAGCCGGGATAGCAATGGATACATCGTCGACTGCTTTTACCGCGCCGTAAGAAACGGATAAATTTTCAACAACAAGCGCAGTCTCTGATTGAGATGGGCGAATAGCTGGCGTCGCTGCAGACGTGCTGCGTATCGTCAGAGCTGTTCTCGCCACTGCTTTTCTGCCAAATACTAGACTTAGCGCTGTGCCAACGATGCCCTTTGGCATAAAGATGATCGTCAGGACGACCATGCTAGAGAGCACAAGTTCCGTGTAGTCCGCGACTGGCCGAAGGAACTCCGGTAATAAGCGCATCGTTGCTGCGCCAACAATTCCCCCCCAAAGAGAACCGAGGCCTCCGACGATCGGTCCCGCCAAAGAGAAAATCGAGAGTATTATCCCAAAGCTATCCGGATCAATGATCCTTTGCCGAGGGGCATTCAGTGCGCCGGCAAATGCCAACGCGCCGGAGCTGATAACGAATGCAACTATCAAGTGTTTCTCGACAGAAATGCCAAACGCCCGGCTTCCCACCTCGTTCGATGCCAGTGCTCTAAGGTTCTTTCCAAACGCGCCCAGAAGCAAGCCGCTTATCAGTGGAAGAACTGCGATTGCTGCAAGAGCTATGAGAACGAGGTATTGAACATCGCTACTTATGCTGATCCCAAATACATTCGGATTCAGCGTCCGAAGTCCCTCCGCTCCCCCGGTAAGTGTTTTGAACTCGCGAATAAGCAAAATAACGACCGCTTGAAACACGAGCGTGACCATTGCGAGGTTGTGGCTTCGGAATCTCACGCTTGGTACGCCCAACAATAGTCCAGCAACCAACCCAAATGCTACCGCTGCTAAGAGCGCCCACAAGAACGGAACGCCATTCAATGCAAGCAAAGCGCTAGAATAGGCACCAATAGCTAGCATAGCGCCACTCGCCAATGTGATGCAGCGAGCATAGCCGACAAGCATCGCTAGACCGGCACCGGCGACGATTGAGGTCATCGTAAACGCTATCACGTACTGCGGATATGGTCCGACCCAAAAGCCCCCCACAAGCAACAAAGCGATTAGACAGCTGGGAGCAAAGCTCTTGGTAAGCATCGCAATACGATCAGACATTGCGCCCCGCTCTTTCTGGAAAGAGTCCTTCCGGGCGCCATAACAAGACGACAAACAGAAGCAAGAAGCTTACAGCCCCTTTTGCAGAGCTGGAAACATACGCAGCAGCAAACGTTTCCGTGATGCCAAGGATTAACCCGCCTAAAATCGCACCAAGAAGGGAGTCAAAGCCGCCAACGACGGCGGCCACAAACGCCGCGGAAATAATTGAAACGGCCAACTCCGGCGATACGCCCTTGCTCGGAGCTGCGAAGACGCCAGCTAAACCTGCCAATACACCTGCAAAAAACCACGCAAGGCCCGTCATCTGGTCCATCGAGTAGCCACATAGTTGCGCGCCTCGTACATTTGATGCCATCGCACGCATGCTGCGACCCGCTGGCGCATATCGAAAGAACGCAATGCTAATGCCGCCGGCAATGAGTGCGCCGGCAGACACCCAAAACTGATCACGTGTAACGATTACATCGCCCAGAAAGAACGGCGAACCTTTCCAGAAAACAGGCACAGCCAAAATCTCAACATTGTACGCCATGCGATACGCTTCGGAGAGCACAATTCCAAGAAAGATTGTCGCCGTTATTGTTGCGAACAAGTCTGCCCGCCGCAGCGGCCGAAGCAATGTAAATTCCAGCGTGGCCGCGAAGACACCGATGATTAGCGGAACGATGAGATAGGCAAGCCAGTAGGGATAGCCGAGCTCGACAATCCATAGGTACGCTCCAAAAGCACCTAACATGACGAGTCCGCCATGGGCAAAATTCACTACCTTGGTTGCCTTATGCAACGCAATCAGGCCGACAGCAGCAAGTGAATAGATCGCACCAAACTTCAACCCACCGAGCAGCAGCATTATGAATTCTGACATCGACACACCTCACGTGGTAGATGGGGCCGCTGGGTTCATCGCACCACTTGCCAGATGCCGTCCTTAATAACAGCGTCCCCCATCTCCTTATTGCCTTGATGATCGCGAGGGGTAAATGACTCGGGAAAGATCACGTCAACGCCACCCAGTTGTGATGGCCTCGCATCTTTCAAGCCATTCCAAGCTACGATAAGGGTCTTCCAGGAAAGGTCACTTCCTGCGGCTTTTATCGCCGCTGCCACTATGTAGGTATCTCCATAAGAAACCGTGTCGTACATATTTGGCCTACCAGGAGGCGGCGAGCCATACCTTTTGGCCCACATTTCGCGGAACAGCTTGATAGGTTCGTCCGCTTGCGCATGAAAATATGGGAAGTTCGAAAATCCTATGACGTTGCGAGTGTTCTCCGAACCGATAATCGGAATCATGGCGTCGTTAACGCCAGAGCCATCAAGAACCCAAGTAACGTCGACAAGGCCTTTTTCCGGTGCCTGCTTTATCGCGAATCCTGCTTCAGAAAAGCTGCCAAGCACTGCTATTGCCTTGACCCTCTGGCGCACAAACGAGACGAGTTGCGCGGTGAAGTCACGCGATCCTTGATCGAACTGCTCAACGACAGGAACGAGTCCAGCAGCTTTTAGCTCGGGCTCTAAATATTTCAGCGTGGACTGAGGAAATGCATACGTTCCCACAAGCACCCCGACCTTGCTTCCGGCGTCGGCCTTTGTGCGAATCCGCTGGACGAACTTTTTTGCTTGCGCAGGACCATCGGTGACCTGCCCGTGAAAGACATTGCCTGCGAAGGGTTCGCGGATGATCGAGGTTGTTCCGAACATGTTGAATGTCGGGACGCCGACTGAACGGACGTAATCTGCTGCCGCAGCCGCACCAGTACTTCCGGATGCCAACAACAGCACGAAAACTTTATCTTGCTCGACTAATTTTTTCGCAGCAGAGACGCTCTCTGCGGGTGTAAACGCGTGCTCGAATACCAGCTTTAGCTTGCGTCCGTTTATTCCTCCTGCGGCATTGATATTCTCAACTGCCAATTGAATTCCATCACGACCTGGCGCGCCCATAAATGCGGTAGCGCCCGTCAACGGGCCTAACGCACCGACAATGATCTCGTTAGAAGTCACTCCCTGCTCGTTTGCGGCGACAGAACCGCCCAAGAACAAACCAAGCGCCGAAATCAAAGCGAATCTGCGTGCGATGCTCATAATCATCTTATACCCCCTCAACTGCATAATTTTGTATACCATAATATACAAAATCGCCATGCGCAATACCAATGGAGGCCCAAAATTTGTTAGTTTGTTACGCGTTGCTGGTGCAACGCATGCGCTCGATGAAACATGCCGTTTTCGTTGGCTGCCTCGGTCGGGATGACCTGCAGCACGTCCCGCTGTTCGACGCCGCGATGGAAAAGGTGAACGAAAATGTCTCATTCGCCGCAAAGTCGATTGGACTCACAAGGGCTCAGCTCGCGTATCGTTTGCGACACTTTCGCATTCCACGATGAGATACCTCGCCTAATAGCCTGCAGCGATGAATGTAGTGTTTTTTACCAGCGGGAACACCCATTCTCTACCACTCTACGCTTAGCAAGAGCTCGTTCGTCAGGCGAGGGACGCGCCACCGTCAATTGGAATCTCTGCGCCAGTTATGAAACTGGATGCAGGAGAAGCCAAAAACAGAGCCAAGCCCTTAATTTCGACCGGCTGCGCAACTCTCCCGAGAGGAATTCTCTTGCTCATCATCCGACTGACTTCCCCAAGCTTCATGCGCCCTCCTCCGATGTTCGTCGCAAAGGCACCCGGAGCAATCGCATTCACTGTAATGTTGTAGCGGGCGAGCTCCAGCGCCATTTGGCGAACAAGGTGGGCGGCGCCGGCCTTCGCAGGCATGTATGGCGTCCCCACCCAAGCTTGATTGCGAAAGGAAGCAACGGAAGTCGTGATGATTATGCGTCCA
>Ga0193742_1001560_pt1 | contig 13718 bp, 10 predicted proteins | sample L2c1metaG_FD_165511 | JGI IMG/M metagenome (GOLD analysis project Ga0193742, IMG submission 165511) | Soil microbial communities from a riparian zone of the East river system, Colorado, United States - L2c1 | ecosystem: Environmental > Terrestrial > Soil > Riparian zone | place: USA: East River... | reverse complement strand
AGGAACCAGCCTTCGAGCGGCGTTCCGTCCGGCGCGGTCGCGCGCAGGTGCTCGACCGCGAAGGTGGCCGCCGCGGGGAAGCGGCCGGCGTTGAGCGCGGTCAGGCGGCGGCGCGCTGCGGGACCGGGCGGCGCGCCGGCCGGGGCGGGCGGGCTGGACATCCCGACATCGGCGAGCCACAGGTCGGGCGGCTCGTGCATCGTGCTGACCGCCAGCAGCAGCCGGCCGCAGCGCGCGTCGAGCGGCACGCACGCGCAGTCGCCGGTGACGGTGCGCGCGGCGGCGCCGGCCGCTGCGTCGATCCGCCACACCTCGCCGCGGCCCCCGGCCTGCACCGCGACGTATGCGGCCCCGTCGTCGGGATCGACGGCGATGCGCGGCGCCGCGAAGGTCGTGAAGGCGGGATGGTCGGCCTGCAGGATCGCGAACAGCCAGCCGTCGACGTCGTCGCCGCAGCGTCGCAGCTCCGTCCCCTCGCCGTCGGTCACGACGAGCCCGATCGGCTCACCGGCGCCGATGAAGTTCGCGGTCGTGCGCAGGATGCGCCCGTCGGGCAGCCACGCAGCCGCCGGCGGGTAGACGCGGAACTCGTCCGAGGTCCAGAGCGTCGCGACCGAGCCGGAGGCGACGGTGCAGACGCGCAGCGCCCAGGTCGGCAGGTCGCCGTCGAGGTCGAGACAGACATACAGCAGGCGCTCGCCGTCGGGGGACCACTGCGCCGAGACGACGTGGCCGCCGTGGTCGGTTAGGCGGCGCGGCTCCGGGGCGCCGGACGTCAGCACGAACAGCTCCTGGACGATGTCGTCGAGCAGCCCTGCGCCGTCGATCCGCCAGATCGTGCGCCGCACGCGGACCGGCTGCGCCGGGTCGCGCGGCGGTCGGACCGGGGCGCTGAAGGCGATCGCCCCGCCCGCCGGCGCGCACAGCGGACCGATGGCGCCGAGGCCCCAGGGCAGCGCGGCGAGCGCCACCGGCTCGTCACCGCCGTCGCGGTCGACGCGATACGGCTGGAAGCCCGTGCCGTCGTGGAGGCGGAACGCGATCGTGCGCCCGTCCGGCGCCCACGATGGCGTCGTCGCGAACGTGCCCGCGGGGCTGAGCGGATGTGCGTCGTCGAGTGCGAGCGCGTCGTCGCCGCCGGTGGGAGCCACCCACAGCCGCGCGACGTCCGCGAGCGGCTCGCGCTGCACCGTCGCGACGGCCATGGCGACGTGCCGCCCGTCCGGGGAGAGCCGGGCGTCGAGCGGCGCGGCGAGGTCGAGCACGCCGTCCGGCGGCAGCGGAGCGGGACGCTCCATGGCGGTCATCTCCTGATCGAGGGTGGGGTGGGCGCCTCGAGCCGTGGTACGGCGTCGAGCAGCGCGCGGGTGTAGGGGGCCTGCGGTACGGCGAAGACGTCGGCGATCGCACCCTGCTCGACGATCCGCCCGCGGTGCAGCACCGCGACGTCGTCGCACACCTGGCTGACGACCGCGAGGTCGTGCGAGATGAACAGCAGCGTCAGGTCCAGCTCGGCGCGCAGGTCGCGCAGCAGGTCGAGCACGCCGGCCTGGACCGAGGTGTCGAGCGCGGACGTGATCTCGTCGGCGATCAGGATCGCCGGGCGCGCGGCCAGCGCGCGGGCGATCGCGACGCGCTGGCGCTGGCCGCCGGAGAGCTGATGCGGATAGCGCTCGGCCAGCGCGGGGTCGAGCGCCACGTCCCCGAGCAGCCGCTCGACGTCGCGCGCCCGCTCCGCAGCGCGCAGCGTGGGGTCGCACCCCTCCGCGATCGCGGCGGACACGGTCATGCGCGGGTTGAGCGAGGCGTAGGGGTCCTGCGGCACGAGCTGGACCCGGCGCACCGCGGAACGCCGGGAGGCACCGCGCAGCGCCGTCAGCTCCTCGCCGTCGAGCTGCACCGAGCCCGACTGCGCGCTGACGATCCCGACGATCGCCCGGGCGATCGTCGACTTCCCGGAGCCCGACTCGCCGACGAGCCCGAGCGCGCGGCCGCGCCGGAGCGCGAAGCTCACCCCGTCGACGACCGGCGCGGCACTCGCGTCGTAGCCGATGCGCAGGTCCCGCACGGCGAGCGCGGTCGCGGGATCCGTCCCGCCGTCGTCAGGGCGCTCGCGCGCGCCGTCGCCGCGGGCGTCGAGCAGCGGCGCCGCCGCGAGCAGCGTGCGCGTGTGCGGGTGCTGCGCGTCTCCCGCCCGCAACCGCTCGATGGGCAGATCCTCGACGATCCGCCCGTGCTGCATGACGAGCACGCGATGGCAGAGCTGGCCGACGACGGCGATGTCGTGTGAGATGAACAGGATCGCCGCGCCGTGCCGCTCGTTCGCGCGCCGCAGCAGGAGCAGGATCTCCGCCTGGACGGTCACGTCGAGCGCGGTCGTCGGCTCGTCCGCCACGATCACCGACGGGTCGTTGACGAGCGCGCCGGCGAGCATCACCCGCTGGCGCTGCCCGCCGGACAGCTCGTGGGGATAGCGGCGCAGCTTGCGCTCCGGCTCCGGCAGGCGGACCTCGTCGAACGCCTGCACGGCCGCACGCGCGGCCGCAGCTCGGCTCGCGCCGCCGTGCACGCGCGCGACCTCGGTCACCTGCGAGCCGATCCGCAGCGCCGGGTTCAGCGACGACGACGGGTCCTGGAAGACGACGCCGAGGCTTGTCGCGAGCGCCCGCGGGTCCGCCGACCCGAGCAGGTCGATCTCGCCGATCCGCAGCTCGGCGGCGGTCAGCGCGAGGCCCCCGGGCAGCAGCCCCGCGATCGACATGGCGGTGAGCGTCTTGCCGCTGCCGGACTCGCCGACGAGCCCGACGATCTCCCCGCGCTGCAGCGCGAAGGAGACGCCGCGCACGAGCTCGGCGCCGCCCGCGCCGCGAACGTGGAGGTCGCGCACGACGACGTGCCCGTCGACGACGCCGCCGGCGTCCGTCGCCGGCGCCGGCGCATCGGCCAGGGCGGGCGCCGCGGCCCGCGCGACCGCCCTGGTGCCGAGCGCGCCGGGCGCGAGCGCGACCGCGATGCCGTCGCCGAGCAGGCCCGCGAAGAGGCCGATCAAGAGGATGCCGACGGCGGGACCGATCGCCTGGACCGGGTTCGTGTAGAGCGACTGCAGGCCCTGGTTGAGCAGGCTCCCCCAGTCGTAGGAGGGGGGCTGGACGCCGAGGCCGAGGAACCCCAGCGCCGACAGCGACACGACCGCCGAGGCGAAGCAGATCGACGTCAGGATCAGCAGCGTGTCGCGGATGTTCGGCACGATGTGGCGGCGCAGGATCCAGCCACGGTGGCGCCCGAGCAGGCGCGCGACGACGACGTGGTCGCGCCCCGAGACCGTCGTGGCGAGGCTGTTCGTCATGCGCGCGAACGCAGGCGTGAGCGCGAGCCCGACCGCGAGCGTCGCGCTCCAACCGCTCGGGCTGAGGACCGTGGCGACGACGATCGCGAGCAGCACCGCCGGGAAGGCGATCAGCAGCTCGATCGCGCGCTCGCCGACCGCCCGCATGCGCCTGCCCGCGAGCGCGACCGCGGTGCCGAGGAGCGCGCCGAGGCCGAGCGCGACGAGTGTCGCGCCGGCCGCCATCAGCAGCGTCAGGCGCGCGGCGACGAGCGTCCGAGCGAGCATGTCATGGCCGAGCACGTCGGTGCCGAGCGGGTGCTGCCACGACGCGCCCTGGCGCAGCTGGTCCGTGAGCTCGTCCGCGCGGCCCCCGGCGACGAGCGGCGCGACGATCGCGACGAGGATGAGCGCGCCGAGCCCCATGAGGCCGACGCGGGCGGCGGTGGAGAGCCGGCGCGCGCTCACGTCCCGGACCGCCTCCGTCGCGGGTCGAGCGCTCCAAGCAGCCCGTCGACGAGCATCGTCGCGACGACGGCGACGAGCCCGAGCACGATGACCGCGCCCTGGATCACCGGGTAGTCGCGCACGGCGATCGCGTCGACCACCCGCGAGCCGAGCCCTGGCCACGCGAACACGCTCTCGGCGATGATCGTGCCGCTCAGCAGACCCGCGAGCAACAGGCCGGCGTAGCTCAGCGTCGCGGTCATCAGGTTCGGCAGCGCGTGCCGCGCATAGAGGCGCAGCGGCGGCAGTCGCTTGCTGCGCGCGGCGCGCATGTAGTCGAGCTCGAGCACGGTCGCTGTCTCGCGCCGGACGATCCGCGCGAGCGTGCACGTCGGCGCGAGGCCGACCGCGATCACCGGCAGCACGATCGTGTCGAGCGAGTCAGACCCGCCCGGGGGGAACAGGCCGAGCGTGATCGCGAAGACGAGCACGAGCAGCGTGCCGGCGACGTACTCGGGGAACGACGCGCCGATGCTCGTGAGCGCCTGGAAGGCGGCGTCGAGCCGCGGTCGCCCGCTGCGGCAGAGGACGGCGACCGTCATGCCCAGCGCGATCCCGGCCACGAACGCGAGGACCGTCGCGAGCAGCGCGAGCGCGAGCGTGTACGGCAGCGCGTCCTCGATGATCGTCCGCACCGACTCGCCGGTCTCGAAGGAGCTGCCGAGATCCCCCTGGGCGAGCCGGCCCACGTAGTCGCCGAACTGCTGCGGCAGAGCTCCGTTGAGGCCGAGCTGGTCCCGCACGACCGCGATCTGCTCGGCGGTCGCCTGCGGGCCGACGATGCTGCGGGCGGGGTCGCCCGGGATCAGGCGCACGAGCAGGAAGCTCGCGACGACGAGGCCGGCGAGGACGCACGCGACGCCGGCGGTCTTGCGCAGGACGGCGCCGAGCAGGCCGCCGGCGCGGGCGGGTGGGCGCGCGCCGGCGGCGATGGGCTCCGTACGGCTCACCGAACCCGGATCGTCCCGAGGTCGGGCAGCCCTCCCTGGGGAGCGAGCACCGAGACGCCATCGCGCGCGACGATCGACAGCGGCAGCGTGCTCAGCGGCAGCACGTCGACGCGGGCGTTGAGCGCGTGCTGGACCTGGCCCCACGCGGCGCAGCTCTCCGGCCCGACCTGCGTGATCGCCTTGCCGAGCGCGGCGGCCGCCTGCGGGTTCTGGGCGCCGCCGAAGTTCGTGCCTTTCGGCGGAGCCGCGCCGGTCGTCTGGCTGATCGGGATGATGATGCTGCCCGCCGGGTTGAGCGCCGGGACGACCGACAGCTCCCAGTCGCCCTTGCCGCTCGTGAGCGTCTGCGACCAGGTCGCCGTGTCGCTGTTGCGCAGCTTCGCGTCGACTCCGACGTCGCGCAGCGCCGCCTGGATGTACTCCTGACCGGCGCCGCCGCCGAGCTGGGTCGTGCCGATGATCGTGACGGTCCCCGCCTTGCTCAGCGCGGCGCGCGCGGCGGCCGCGTCGAGCGTGGGCACGGCCGCGCCGGCCGCGTCGTCGAAGCACTCGGTCGTCGGGCCGACGACGCTCGGGATCACCGTGCCGCGCCCGAAGGTCGCGGCGTTCGCGAATGCCTCACGGTCGATCGCCTGCGCGACGCCGCGCCGCAGCGCCTCGTCGCTCATGCTGGTGCCCTGCTCGTTGAACGCGAGCCAGACGGTGCCGCCGTCCTTCTGCGTGACGGTGAAGCCGGAGTCGTTCGCGACGCGGTCGACATCCGGGCCGCCGAGCAGCGCGATGTCGAGTTTGCCGGACACGAGCATGTTGACGGCGGTGCTCTCGTTCGCGACGACATCGAGCTGCAACGTCGTCGGGGCCGCGCCGGCGTCGCTGCCGCCGAGCTTCGGTCCCCAGGTGTAGCCGCTGCGGCGCCGCAGCGAGAATCGCCGGCCTGGCGCGGCGCTCTCGAGCTCGTACGGGCCGGTGCCGAACGACTTCGACGCGAGCGCGTTCGGGTCTTTCAGACCCGCCGGGCAGACGATGCCGGTCCACGGCATGGCGAGGCCGGGCAGCAGCTGGGACCACGGGCCGCTCGTGCTCACCGTGACACGGCCGGCGGTGTCGTCCGCCTTCACCGTGACCTTGTTAGGCCCGAACGACGCGCCGACGTACGGCGCCGCGGTGGCGGGATCGACGAGCCGTGTGAGCGAGGCCGCGACCGCCGAGGGCGTGAGCTTCGTCCCGTCCGAGCAGGTCACGTCCTTGCGCAATTGGAGCGCGACGGAGGTGGGCGCCGACTTCCACGACGACGCGAGGCCCGCGACCACCTTGCCGCTGGCGTCGAGTCGCACAAGCGTGTCGTAGAGCCCGCCGAGGGCGATCGCGTCGGCCTGGTTGGCGGCTTTCGCCGGGTCGAGCGCGGGGTTCGACGCGATCGCGATCGTCACGCTGCTGCGCGCCTGCCCGCCTGTGCTGTCCGAGCCCGACCCGCAGCCGGCGAGCACAGCAGCGACGGCGGTTGCGGCCGCGATGAGCCCGAGCGCCGTCGTGCGCCCAGGCGGAAGCCCGGTCCGTCGTGCGTCCACTGCAATCCCTCCCGTGGATCGAGCCGGCGCGACCGCCGACGAGGTGCTATGGGACAGGAACCATAGCATTGATCCAAAGGAAAGTGGCAAGCGTCACGCGTTGTTCTCCTGGGCCGATCGAGCAACGTGTCGCACACCGCTCAAGGTCTGCAACGCATGGCTTTGGAGCTGTCGAGGCTGGGCGCCGGCGGCGCGCCCGTCAGGTCGCGGCCGGCTCCTCGATCGCGGCGAGCACCTCGTCCCACGTCGTCGTGAGGTGGCGCTCCATCGCGCGACCGGCACGTTTCGGGTCACCGGCGCGCAGCGCGTCGAGGATGCGGCTGTGGGCGCTGATCGTCGTGCGCAGCACCAGCTCGTAGTCGAGCGCATCGAGATAGGTGAACAGCTCGATGCGGGCGTCCTCGACGGCGCGCCGCAGCAGCGCGCACTCGGCGGCCTGCGCGATCCCGACGTGGAAGCTGGAATCGGCCGCGCGGAACTTGGCGACGCTCTCGCAGTCGCGCATCTCGCTGATCGACGCCTCGAGCCCATCGAGCTGCTCGGCGGTGATCCGCGTCGCAGCCCGCTGCGCGGCACAGCGCTCGTTCGCGAGGCGGAAGTCGGATAGTCCCTTCAAGTCCGCGAGCGATTCGCGCAGGCGGCGGCGTAGCGCATCGACCGAGACGTGCCGGTCGAGCACGATCACGCCACCCGTGGCGCCTCGACGCGCCTCGACGAGCCCCTCGCCCTCGAGCACGCGGATCGCCTCCCGCAGCGTCACGCGCGAGACGCCGAGCTGCTCGGCGTGGAGTCGCTCGGGCGGGAACTTGTCGCCGGGGCCGTAGACGCTCAGGAGGATCGTGCGGCGCAGGCGGTCGACCACGACCTCGTACGCGGGCGGAATGGCGAGCCGGGCGGTCGCCGCCTCCTTGGCCACGTGCTGCATGGATCGCAGTCTAGCCCATTAGCCGACGCGAGTATCGGCGGCGATGTGGGCCAAAGCCATGAATGTCGATCCAATGCCGGCGCGTACGTTCAGCCGCTCGATCCGCATGAACCGGTGGGCGAGGAGACGCGTTCGCGCGCGCCTCGACCAACCCGGTGAGCACTGCCGGCAACGACGCCGAGTTCGCCACCCCGTAGCGGCGTCAGGCGGCGTAGACCAGCATGCCGCGTTCCGCCTTGTCGCTCGTGCGCCGCGGGTCCGAGCGCCTTGCGTCGGCGGGCGCGCGCGGCTAGCTTCGGCCGGGTGATCGAGGTCCGCGGAAGCGTCGAGATCGCCCGATCGCCGGAGGAGGTCTTCGCGTACGTCACCGATCCGACGAAGCTGTCGACGTGGCAGGACGCCGAGGAGGTCACCCAGCTCACGCCTGGACCGGTCGGACCCGGCACTCGGTTCAGCGAGGTCCACAAGGTGCTCGGGATCCGCCGCGTGCAGATCACCGACGTGGTCGTCTTCGAGCCTGGCCGCCGGTTCGACATCCGTGTTGTCGAGGGAGCTCCGGTCGATGGGCGCTGGGACTTCGAGCCCGCCGGTGCCGGCACGCGCTTGACCTTGACCCCAAGCGCACGCCTGCCGGGAGCACTGCGGCTCGCCGAGCCGCTGATGGAGTTCATGACGGCGCTCGCGATGGAGCGCTTCCACCGTCGCCTCAAGCGCGCGCTGGAAGCGAGTTAGCGGCGCGGGTCTGCCGACCGATCGGCCGGCGCTTGCCGGCTCGCCGGGCGCGAGTACGTCGCAATGGACAGCGGTAGAGCCCACCCCTTCACGTTCACACCGGCGATGTCCCTCTTCGTCGACTGCGACATCTCGCAACCGGCGGATGAGGTGCGTCGGGCACAAGCGGGATTACCTGGTGTAAGCAGGGGAATGGGTGTTCGGCTGCTCGCGGCGTAGAGATCAGCAGATCGGTCCCGCGGGACAGCGGAGACGGTCCCGTAGGACACTGGGCCTCGGGCCCGGGGGCCGAAAGGATCGACCGCGATCACCGACGGGGCGCGCTGAGGACAGCACGCGGTCAATGATCGACGGGCGGCGGCCCCGGCCGTCCGGCGCTCAGGAGGTCCATCAATCATGTCTCGAGCAAAGCCCCTGGCTGCGTTGGCGGCCGTCACGGCCGCACTCGCCCTCGCCGTCCCGGCGACGAGCGCGAGCGCCGCTCCGAGCGGGCACGCGGTACGCACAGCGTCCCTCGGAGTCCCCCATCTCGTGGCCGGACCGCTCACCTGCGGGTTTCTGGTCGGCGAGCTCCGATTCGCGGAGCTGTCGGGGAACGCGCTGTGGGTGAACTCCATCGGCAATGTGCTCCTCTACTCCGGCTGCGGGGGTGCGGCCATCTGAGCTTCGCGGCTGCCCGCGGGACACAGCTCCGCGCGATGTGTCGTGGGCGCGGGTCGCCCGCGGGCAGCCCATCGGCCAGGCTTCCGACCCTCCGATCCCTCGCTCGGGACCGCGCTGGGGCGGAAGCCACAGCATCATCCTTGCGGCCATCTCCACAGGGGAGAGCGCGTTCGCGTACCCCGCGGGTGTTCGGTCGCGCTGCGGTGCTCGGGCCAGCGTGGGAGCAGGGCTGCTGCTGGTCACGCCATCCGGGATGTTCGAGCTCATCGCGCCGCGGTTGATCGGTGCGGCCTTCTGACCATCCTGATGCGGCCGGCCGCGCGGCCGGCTGGAGCCGGCACGCGAGCGTCGAATGGTCCGCTGTGGCACCGCTCGCCGTCGGCCTGTTCCTCGGTGCCCGGCCTCGCGGTCGCCGTCATGCTCGGCGCCGACGCGTACGAGCGCGACGGCTGCCAAACCTCCGCCGCAGCGCGGCAACGCCGTCCGCGATGCCGTCGGGCGGTGCGTCCCCGAGCGGAGCGGATCGCCGATGATGGTCGGATGCGTTCGCGCCTGACGTCGCTCTGCGTGCCCGGAACTCGGGCGGATCGGCACCTGAAGGCCCTGGGCCTGCCCTGCGACGAGGTGGTCCTGGACCTCGAGGACGCCGTCGCGCCGGAGCACAAGGAGCTGGCGCGCGCGACGGTCATGCAGACGCTCGCGGATCCCGCATGGACCGCGCGCACCGTGGCCGTGCGGATCAACGCGGGGAGCGTGGCGGACCTCGAGGCGGTCGCGGCCGCGGCCGGACCCGAGGGGCTGACGCTGATGCTGCCGAAGGTCGAGCGGCCCGAGCAGGTCGCCGAGGCCGCGGGGCGGCTGGCGGGCACCGGGATCGGGCTGCAGGCGCTGATCGAGACGCCGGAGGGCTCGGCGGCCGCGCACGAGATCGCGGCGGCGGCGGACTCCCTCGTGGCGCTCCTGATCGGATATGCGGACCTCGGAGCGGAGCTCGGACGGCGCGGGGCCGAGCGCGACCCGCGCCGCTGGCTCGTGCATCAGGAGCGGCTGCTCGGCGCGGCCCGTGCGGCGGGCGTCCAAGCGCTCGACGGCCCGTTCCTCGATGTCGCCGACGAGGCCGGTCTCCGGGCGTCGGCGCGGGTTGCCCGCGACCTGGGCTTCGACGGCAAGTGGGCGATCCACCCGCGCCAGATCGAGCCGATCGCGAGCGTGATGCGGCCGACCGCGGCGGAGCGGGCCGAGGCGCTGGCCGTGCAGCGGGCGCTCGCCGGCGGCGAGGGCGTCGTCGTCCTCGACGGCAGGATGATCGACGAAGCCCACCGGCGCGGGGCGCAACGGGTGCTCGCGATGGACGCGGGGCCCCTACCGGCGGCGACGCGCGCGGCCCCGGTGCGGCGAGCGCCGCGGACGACGAGCGTCGCGGCGCCGTACGCGGATGAGCTGGAGATCGGCCAGGTGTTCGATGCGCCGGGGCTGACGCTGGACGCCGGGCTCGCGACGCTGCATCGCGCGGCGTGCGGCGATCGGCTGCCGCTTGCGCTCGACGCCGAGCTGGCGGAGCGGGTGACGGGCGCGCCGGGGTTGCTGGCGCATCCGGGCATGGTCGCGGACGTCGTGATCGGTCAGTCGACGCAGCCGAGCGGGCGGGTGCTCGGGAACCTGTTCTACCGCGGCATGGCCCTTGCGCCCGTCGCGCTCGGCACGACGTTGCGCACGCGGACCGAGGTCGTCGCGATCGAGCCGACGCGCGACGGCGCGCGGGCGAAGGTGACGCTGCGCGCCACCACGACGGACGCGTCGGGGCGGCTGATCGCGTCGTACCTGCGCTGCCCGTTGCTGCCCGCGCGCGGAGCCGTGACGTCGGCGGGCGCGGTTCCGGAGGCGCCGCTTGAGCTGAGCATCCCGGACTGGGACCTGGACGAGCATCCGCGCGGCGAGCCGCTCGTCGCCGGTGACCGCTTCGACGTCGAGAGCCATGAGACCGTCACGCTCGCTCCCGAGCTGGCGCGTGCGACGCTGAACCTCGCGATGACGCACACGGACGCGCAGGCCGGGGCCCACGGTCGCCGGCTGGTGTACGGCGGCCACGCGATCGGGATCGCGCTGGCGCATGCCTGCCGCGCGCTGCCCGGCCTGGTCACGGTGCTCGCCTGGCGTTCGTGCGACCATCTCGGCCCCGTGTTCGAGGAGGATCGCCTCACGACGTGCATCGACGTGCTCGCCGTCGACGGGCCGGTCGTCGACCTCCGCGTCGTCCTCTCCAACGACGACGCCGACGTGCTCGATTGGCGTCCGGCGGTGCTCTACGCGGGATGACCGGCGGGATCCTCGACGACCTGACGGTGATCGAGGGCTCGGCGTTCGTCGCTGCGCCGCTCGGTGGCATGACCCTTGCCCAGCTCGGCGCGGACGTGATCCGGTTCGATCAGATCGGCGGCGGGCTGGACCGCGACCGCTGGCCGCTCGCCGCCGGTGGGCAGAGCCTGTTCTGGGCGGGGCTGAACAAGGGCAAGCGCTCGATCGAGGTCGACCTGCGCGCGGACGAGGGGCGCGAGCTGGTGGCGGCCCTCGTCGCCGCGGCGGGAACGCTGCTGACGAACTTCCCCGCGCGCGGCTGGCTGGCGTACGACACGCTGCGGGCCCGGCGCGACGATCTCGTCATGGTCGCGCTGACCGGCAACCCCGACGGGACCAGCGAGGTCGACTACACCGTCAACCCAGCGACCGGCTTCCCGTTCGCCACCGGTCCGCGCGATTTCGCCGGGCCGCTCAACAGCGTCCTGCCCGCGTGGGACGCGGTCATGGGCGGCCTCGCCGCGACCGGGATCCTGGCCGCTGATCGCCACCGCGCGCGGACCGGGGACGGGAACCTGATCTCCCTCGCGCTCTCGGACGTCGCGTTCGCGATGGTCGGCCACCTCGGCCGGGTCGCGGAGGCCGAGCTCGGTGGTCGCGACATGCGGCGCGACGGCAACTACCTCTACGGCGCGTTCGGCCACGACTTCGAGACCAGCGACGGCCGCCGCGTCATGGTCGTCGCGCTCACGCCGCGCCAATGGAAGGCGCTGCTCGACGCCACCGGGCTGCACGAGACGATGGCCAAGGTCGGGGAGGCGACCGGCTTCGACCTCGACACCGAGACCGGGCGGTTCGAGGCGCGCGACTTCATCGCCGCCGTGCTCCGCCCATGGTTCGGCGGGCGCGGACTGGCCGCGATCCGCGAGCGCTTCGCGGGCACGAGCGTCTCGTGGGGTCCGTACCAGACCTTCCGTCAGCTCGTCGAGGAGGATCCGCGGGTCACGACCGACAACCCGATGTGGGAGGACGTCGAGCACCCCGAGGTCGGCACGTACCGCATGCCGGGCTCGCCGCTCGGCTTCTCGAGCACCGAGCGGGTTGCGGTCCGCCGGGCGCCGCAGCTCGGCGAGCACACCGAGGCCATCCTGGCCGGCCTGCTCGGGCTGAGCACCGCCGAGATCGGGCGGCTGCACGACGCCGGCGTCGTCCACTGCCGCTGAGACCGGTCCGGCGGCGGTGCTGCGAGATGTCCCCGAAGTCAGCATCTTTGCCCCCGCGACCGAACCTCGAGGCGTACCGTTATGGCGGAGCAACGACGAAGGAGAGCCATGCCTGTGAACGCTCCCCGCATTCGCCTCGCGGTGCCGCGCCGGGGGCGCCCGGCCCGATCGGGTCTCGGCGTCCGGCCCATGGCGGCCGCCGCGGCCGTCGCGCTCGGGCTCGGGCTCGGTGCGCTGCTCGAGTACTTCCTCGATCGCGGTGCGGGACGACGCCGCCGCCACACCGCGCGCGACCGGATCATCTCCAAGCTGCGCCGGAGCGAGCGCCGCGCCGTGACCCGCGCCCGGCGGGCGGAATCGCGAGCCGCCGGCATCTTTCGGCGCACGCTGAACGCCCGGCACACCGCAAAGCTGCCGCCCGACGACGTCGCGCTCGCGCACCAGGTCGAGACCGAGCTCTTCCGCCGCGCCCACGTCCCGAAGAGCGACATCGACATCAACGCCGAGGACGGCACGGTGTTCCTGCGAGGGGTCGTCGAGCGGGCCGAGGACATCGCGAACGTCGAGGCCGCCGCGCGGCGGATCACCGGCGTGCGCGACGTCGAGAACCTGCTCCACCTGCCGGGCACCCCGGCACCGGCCAGCCGGCCCAGGCTGGTGCGCGGCCGCGCCACCTGAGCGACGGGCCGGCCGGTGGGTCACGCGGACGCGCCGGCTTCGAGCACGGCCTCGCGCAGGCGCCCGACCAGCACGAACGGCGTCGACCGGCTCACGCGAACGCGGTCCGTCGGCGCGGCGCCGGCCACGAGCGCGTCGAGCTCGTCGAGTGCCGCGAAGAGGTCGGTGATCGGGTCGTTCGGCCCGTCGGGCGGCGCGAGGTTCTGCGTTGCGGAGATGCGCACGCGCGCCGACGCGTTGCGCAGAACCTGCGCGTCGATCTTCATCCATGGGACCAGCGACCGTTCGAACGCCTTCATCTGCGCGTCGAGCGCATCGACCTCGTCCAGGACCGCCGACCACGGCGGCGGGGCGCCGCCCCCCGAGCGGCGCTCCTTGATCGCGGTTGGCAGCGCCTGGCGCACGCAGTCGAGTTGGTCGTAGACGCGTTCCTTGTTCACGCGCACCTGGCTGGCCAGCGGCACCGGCTTGGCAGTCGCGACGAGCTCGTCGAGCTCCTCGAGCGCACCCAAGAGCTGACCGATCGACCCGTCGCGGTCGCCCTCGGCGCCGAACAGCGTCGTCGCCTCGCTTCGCACCCGGCCCACCGCGGCCCTCAGAACGTCCTCGTCCAGCCGCACCGAGTCTGTGAGCGGCACCGCCGGCGACCCGTGGATCAGGTCGTCCAGCGCATCGATCGCGATCAGCATCTCCATGCGCGGGAACCGGCGCACAGCGTATGCGATCCGGCACGGGATCTCCGGGTGGCCGGAGCGCGCTCGCAGTGCGGGTGTCCAAGCGCGCCCGCCCACCGCTGCGCCGTCGACAGGCTCGACCTCGGCGGCCTGCGGCTACCTGCCGACCCGCGACGCA
>Ga0193742_1001559_pt1 | contig 13719 bp, 16 predicted proteins | sample L2c1metaG_FD_165511 | JGI IMG/M metagenome (GOLD analysis project Ga0193742, IMG submission 165511) | Soil microbial communities from a riparian zone of the East river system, Colorado, United States - L2c1 | ecosystem: Environmental > Terrestrial > Soil > Riparian zone | place: USA: East River... | reverse complement strand
CCGGTGCGATGCCGTAGCGCGCCAGCTCGGCGGCGAGTCGGCGTCCGTCGAGTTGTTTGCCTCTGCCGTCCAGGTCGCCCCACGGCGCGTCTTCCAGTTCGGTCAGGTCGGCCAGCAACGCCCGGGTGGCCAGCCGGGTGGCGTGGTGGCGGTCGTAGAGGGTGCGGAGGTCGGCGAGCAGCCGGATTCCGTTGGTGACGGGCTGGCCTGACTTGAGCACGAAGTGCGCGCACGCCTGCCGTGCTCGGTCTGGCCACTCCCCTCCCGCGGCGTCAGCGATTGCCACCAGCGGTTCCCAGATCTCCGCCGAGCGGTCCACCACCCCCTCGGGCAGGCCAGGGATGGCATCGGCCACCTGATCGGCCACGGACGCCATCCACGCTGCGAGTGCTTCCCGGATCGGGCGGGCGTCGCGTTCGGCGGTGCGTTGCCGGAACTGCTCCACGGTCTGGTCGGAGCGGCGGCGTCGCATGTGGATGGTGACGGCGCGGGTGGTGATCGTCGCGGGCATGTTCCCGGCGATGCCGCCGAGCGCGACCGGCGCGAATACCGGGAAGCGCTCGACTTTCATGGCCTTGGCGTCCCCGGCGCAGCGGGTGACGGTCGCGCCTTGTTTGTAGCCGGCGTTGAGTAGGCCGCGTAGGTCTTCGTTGCCCCCCTTGGCGTTGTCGACCTCGTCGAACAGGATGGTGATGCGGCTGGCCGACACGAGCCGGAACAGCGCGGCCGGGGTGGTGGAGATGGTGGACTCTGGCGCGTGCACCAAAAGGGCCGCCACCTCGAGCACGCGCGTCTTGCCCGACCCCGGCTCGGCAGAGTCCAGGATCAGCCGCGGGGTGATGTAGAACCGATTGGCTGTGTGAGTGTGGGCGAACCACAACGCGACAGCCGGCGCGCAGTGCTCGTTGGGGAACACCACGAACCTGTTCAGGAACGCGGTCACGTCGTCGAGCGCGTCGTGACCGGCGCGCAGCTCGACCGGCACCGGGGCGAGCCAGGACAGCGGACGTTCCGGCACGCGTTCGGGCATCTCCTCGTCCGGTGCGCGGCCCTGGTCGACCGGCTGGCCGGCCGCCTGGGCGTCGCGCCAGGCGGTGCCGCAGCTCTCCGAGCAGAAGTCCGCAGACGGCGCCGCCGGTCCGAGCTGCCTGCCGCACTTCCGGCACGACCGGTCGCCGACCGCGCTGTTGATCGCGGCGAGAGTGGCGTCGAGGTCGGTCATGCCGCCGCCTCCCGAGCACTTCCGGCGTGTTCGCAGGCGACCCGGTATCGGCTCCACAGGTCGTCGACACGCGCCGTGTCGTCGGCGACCTCGAACACTGTGGTGGTCGCCCACTCCTCGTCCACGGCCTGCACCAGACGTAGCCCGTGTGCGCGGACCGCCCGACGCCACGCGGCTTTCAGGACGACCGTCTTGAGCCACGTGCCGCTTATCGCTGGCACTGGCGGCGCGTGGTGGTAGGTGTCCGCGAGCCACGAACCGATGGACTGGAGCCGGCGCGGGCCTCCGGTCCATGGCCGTGTGTCGGTGGTTTCCCACACGCCATCGAGAAGGGCGAGCGGGGCGGGTGCCCGGTCAGCGGCGACCAGCTCGATGGCGAGCTGAAGCACGTCGGCCGCGATCGGCTCGCCGAGGTCGGTTGCCTGCATCCCTGCGAGCAGCCGTCGTGCCGGGCTGGCGTCGAGCTGCATGACGCAGCCGAGGAACTGGCGTTCTGGGTCAATGACGACGGAAGTCATCGATCACCTTTCGAGCGAAGGAACAGGGGCGCGGTCAGCGGTCGTCGTGGCCCTGCGACCGGCGGATGGCGCGGCGGGCGCGAACCGCGGCGTTGTATGCGCGACGGCCGGCGCGGAGCGTGCGGCCGGTGCCGCCGCAGCGCCGGCAGAGCCGGATGGCGCGCAGGATCGACGAGCGGAAATGCCCCACACCGCGACAGGAACGGCATGCCCGGTAGGGGTAGACGGCGGATGACCAGGCGTAACCGAGAGCGACGGCGAACATCACGAACAGGAGCAGGCCGGGGGTGTTCAACGGATGCCTCCGGAGCGGTTTCAGGGCGCGATCAGCCGACGCCTCTAGGTGCTAGGGCGCTGATCAGCGGGTGTTTGGTGGTCTAGGGAGGGCTCTAGGTCTAGAGGGAGCGGGCTCTAGACCTAGAGCCGAGCGGCGAGCTAGCCGCGACCAAGATTTCTGTCACGCTCCGTGAGAGCGTCGGCGACCCATTCGCGTTTGATGCCCATGCGGTTGGCGCTCTTGCCGGTGTCCGGGTCGGTGGCCCATACCTGCTTGGTCGAGATGTTGAACGGCTTGAGCGCGCCAGCCAACTGGGTTGCCTTGGCCGTGCCGGTTGGCAGTTCGGCCCACGGCCCGTAGACCGCCGGTCGCAGCTCGGCGAGCCGATCCACAATCGACTCCGACCACGCCTTGTCCGCGCTGCCGATCGCGGTGAGGACGTCGGCCAGCAACGTGCTGCTGTCGGACTCGTCCTCGTCAGGCGTGAGGTCGAGTCCTGCCGCGTAGCCGGTCAGCCGACCGGCGGCCACTCGCGTGGCGCGGGCGCGCGCGGCGAGCTGCTCGGCGTCCGGGCCGTTGATGTTGACGGTCAGCGTGGTCCGCGGCTCGTCACCTTCACCGAGCAGGATGCCGATTCCCTTGTCACGAAAGGAGAACGTGGTCGCCTTGAAGCCGTTGCGATGGGCAGAGGTGCCCAACACCATGTCGTTCGCCGGCTGACCGGTGACCTTCAGGCAGAACCGCATGACGGCGTTGTCGCTGATCGCGGTCGGGATGCTCTTCGCGTCAGGACGCTGCGTGGCCAGGATGATCACGATGCCCAGCGCGGGCCCACGCTTGACCAGGTCGGTGCAAATCTCCTCGATCTCCGCGCCGTACTCGGAGTGTTCAAACCACTTCTGACACTCGTCGACACCGATCACGATCGGGTGCAAGCCAAGGGACTTCTTGCCGGCAAGCTCCGGCGTGACCTTGTTCTCCGGGCACAGATCCTTGGGCAGTTCCCGGATCACCTTCGCGCGCCGCCGCAGCTCGGCACTCAGCGCGCGTAGATCCGCGAGGGCGTACGCGACGTCCTCAGGCTCGTCCCCCGCCCGGTAGCGGTGCGAGATCGGCGCCAGCGGCGACAGGTCGCCCGTGCCTTTGAGGTCGTACGCGTGCAGCTCGGCGCGCGGGTCCATACCAGCGATCAGCAGCAGTTCCCGCAGCGTGAACGTCTTGCCCATGCGGGGAACCGCGCCGATGACCATCGAGATGAACATCAGCGTGATCTCGACCCAGCGGCCGCGCTGGTCGGTGCCGAACGGCTGCGGCTTGAAGAGATCGACACTCCCGGCCTTGCGCAACGGCCACAACGGCTGGCGGGACTTGGACATGTCCTCATCCCCAACCCAGAGCACCATCCGGCCGGGGTGCACCTCGGCGTTGCCCTCCGGCCACACGCACCCAAGCGGACGACCAAGCGCGGACGCGAGCTTGGCCCTGCGCTCGATGACCTCGGCGACCGTGACCCCCGGCGGCAGGTCCACGTCCGCGCGCCAGCCGGGACCGTCCCGCTGAATCGGCGCGGTGAAACCGATAGCGTCCGGGTTCTTGGCGAGCGCCTGGTTGATGCCCGTGATGCCAAGGACCGACAACGCGTGGACCACATTGTCACTGGTGAGCTTCTGAACCTTCGCCGAGATCACGGCACGGGAACCGATGACGGGATTGTCCTTTGTGGAGCCGAGTTTGCCGAGCAGGCCGAAGGCCAGCACTCCGCACGCCCAGATCACCCAGCTCGGCAACAGGTTCGGCAGCACCAGCACCGTGACCAGTCCGATGCTGGCGGCCAAGCCGAGCTGAATCCAGCGCAGCACCACCCGCCGGTCCCGCTGCTGCGACAGCTTGAGGTACAGGTCGCCCTTGTCAGCGGTCGCCGTCTCGGCTCGCGCGGGCCGACCCTCGGCGTCGGTTATGTACCGGCCGGTGGCGGCCAGCAGGAGCACCAGTCCGCGCGGGGATCGCACGGCGAGCCGCAGCGCGTACAGCGGCGACCGGACGACGTGGTAGCCAGTCTTGTGGCCGTAGTGCTTGCCCACCCACGTGGCGGCCTGTTTGGCCTCGGCGTGAGACCGGAGGTACGGCGGGATGATCGGCTGACGGTCCTGCGTCCGCAACCGGTCCAACCAGGTCGAACCATCGGTGGCGGAGGTGTCCACGGTTGGCGGCTGCTCCACCGACTCGTCGACCAGCTCGGCGTCGACGACCTCGGCCGCCGATGAACTCGACTTCGCGGGGCGGCCACCGATCGGGAAAGCGATCACCTTGCCGGGCTCGTCGTCGCGGAACTCGTCTGTCGTGGTGGCCATCAGGCGTACACCTCCTGGTGCCGGGCGGTGTGGAGCAGGTGAGCAAGAGCGGCACCGCAGCCGAGTACGACGACGGGCAGGCACGAGACGAGCGTGGTGATCGGCCACGGTGCATGCGTGACGCCAGCGGCGGTCATCAGGTGGTAGGCGACCTGGCCAGCCATCCCGAGGCCCAGCGAGCCGAACGTGGACCACTTGGCGAACTCGCGTGCCCGGACAGATCCCGTCGAGTCCGACAGCCACACGCGCATCGCGAACGCGGCATAGGTCTCGACGCCGATCGGCAGCGTGATCGCCGAGTTGATCGACACGCCGTCCCAGATCCCCGGCAGGAGTTCGATCGGTCCGAAGCCGGTCAGTCGGCCCAGGCCGACCCAACCGCCCCAGATCGCCACGAACGCGGGCAAGGCCAGCAACAGGAGCGGCCACGATGGGACCGGCCGCGTCCTCTCCGGACCCGAGTCCGCGACCGGCTTGGCCTGCGACTCTTCAATCGGTGGCGTCGCATCGGTACCCGTCGCCACCCCCGAGTCCGTGACGGGTTCCGGGACCGAACGAAGTGCACGAACTGACGCGCCCTCGCTCTCACCCTTCAGCGCCGCCAAGACGGCGCGCGCCTTCGGCGCACCCACCCGGAACTCGGTCATGATCCGGTTCCGAGACGGGTGCGAACCCAGGTCCGCGGCCCATTCGCGGACTCGGGGCAGTAGCGCGTCCACGGAAGGCGGGTATGCGCTGCCGGGGCTGTTGTTGGGCATGTTGAGCCCTACCATTGGAGGTCTCCTGACTGGCTTCGTGGTGGTTGGGAGAACCCGGTCCGGCGGGTGGTTCTGGGAGGTTCCGTGCGCCGGGCCGGGGCGAACTCAAGCCGCTGCGTCGTCCACGCGGTTCGGCTCGACCGGGCGGCCGCGGAGAGCGGCGCTGACGGTCTGGCGGCTGAGACGTCGGGTATGCCGAGTCGTCGCCACGCGATCCGAGATGGCGGACGGCACACCGCCGGTCTCGTTGACCGTGAGGTACTCGGCGATCAGCGCGTCGATGTCTGACTCGTACAGGCCGTCCGGCGCGTAGCTGAGCGGCGGCATGACGTCGTCCATGGGATTTGGCTCCAAGCTGTTCCTGGGTCTCCCGTTCGGGAGCGGCCGTTCGGACCGAGGCCCAACGTAAGTCCTGTCTATTAACTCTGTCAACAGACATGCTGGAACTGACTTAACTGAGTTGCTTCGCCTACCCTTGTTCCATGGCCTCTCTGGACCCTGACGACCCGCGCGCGCCGTACCTGCAAGTGGCTGGCGGCTTGCGTACCGCCATCGGCTCGGGGGAGTACGGACCTGGCGCGCAGTTGCCGACCTACCAGGAACTTGCCGACTCCTGGGGAGTCGCGATCAACACGGTCAAGGCCGCCGTGACGCTGTTGCGTGATGAGGGCCTGGTGGTCACCCAGCACGGCAAGGGTTCGTTCGTTCGGACCCAGCCGCCCGACGGCGAGCCTCCGGCCCGTGACGGCGGGGGAGACGAACGCGTCTGGCAGGCCATTGCCGATCTCCGCCGGCGCGTCACCGAGCTCGAACGGCGTCTTGAGTCCTAGCCCATCAGCGACCGGAAGAAGCTCACGAAGCCGTCGACGACGGCCCCCAAGCCGCTGAAGAGGGTCTTCGCGAAGCTCGCCGCGTCGGTCGGGTGCTTCACCACGATTACCAAAATGGCCAACACAACCGCGATGCCAATTACCTTGGACATCATTCCGCTGCCGGTCTTCATTCCGGGGATCACGTTCCTGGCCATTGTTGCCCCTTTCGCCGTTGTTGCTCATGCATCAACTATGTGGCCTGAGGCACAGGGTGAGAAGTGTCCCAATAGTCCCCAATCACTGAACTTCCGCTGAACCGGAAGCCCTGAACTTTCACCGAACTTCGGTCGTCTCGGTATGTCGTCGCGACTGTCCGCGTGTAAAGCTGGCCGGCATGCAGCTGAACGGTGTCCCCCCGACCATGGACCAGGTCAAGGCTCTGGCGCTGACCAACTACGGCCACTTCACGTCGATGCTGACGGAGGACGGCCGCGTTCGCGGCCTGTCGCTCCACATGCAACGTCTGGCGCGGGACTGCCGGCTGCTCTTCGACATCGACCTGGACATCGACCAGGTGCGGCACTACATCCGTCAGGCGCTGGTCGACCAGGCTCCTCGCACGGTGGCGCGGGTGACGGTCTACGACCCCACGATCGAACTCGGCACGATCGGGTCGGACGCCAATCCGTACGTCCTGGTGACGACACGAGCGGCCGGTACCGGTGCGCCTGGCCCGCTGCGCCTGCAAGCCTCCTCGTACCGGCGGGAGATGCCCGCGGTGAAGCACATCGGCCTGTTCGGCGCGCTCCGGTGCAGGCGAACGGCCCAACGCGAGGGTTTCGACGACGTCTTGTTCCTGAACCAGGACGGGACCATTTCCGAAATCGCGACGTCGAACATTGGATTTGTCAGGGACGGAGGCATTGTTTGGCCGCGTTCGGAATGGCTGACCGGCATCACCATGACTCTGCTGAACCAGGCGTTGGACGAGCCGATTCACACTGAACCAGTCACCCTGACGGATCTCCCGGCCATGGAGTTCGTGTTCGCGACCAACGCGGCGACCGGCATCCGGCCGGTGGTCTCAGTGGATGACCAGTCGTGGCCCATCGACCACCCGACACTGGAGAAGCTGCGCGACCTGTACGCGGACATCCCCGCCGAACAGCTCTAGCGAACGTTCCCCGCACATTCCCCCAAGTTGCCCCATTGCGTGCGGTCGATCTTGATCGCGTTGGTGTCGATGCTGGAGCTATGACCAGCGACTTCGTACCGAGGCGCGATCGCTCCCGGGCAAACGCGGGGCGGTGGTAGCCGTGAACGCTCCCCTGTGGGAGTCGATCGCATGGCTGCTCGGCCTGCTAGCGGCCATCGCGCTCGGCGACTACGGCGCCGTGCTGCTGGTGCGCGCCGAAGAGCGACAGCGCGAACAAGACGCCGAGGCGAAGCGAGTCGCTGCCCGAGCCGAACGCCGCCTCCACCGACCCCCGGCGAGCGAGGGTGCGAACTCCCCTACGCAGGCACCCAGATGCCGACCCGCGCTCGCCGGGCCCCGCCCTATCGCCTGTCCCGCCGGCTCCCACTTCGACGCGACCGCGGGGTGGCGTTGCCCGACGTGCGGTCAGGACAAGGCGGTGTGCGAGGTCTGCGCCCCGTCCCTGCTCGCCACGGCGCAGTCAAGTGATCGGTGCATGCCATGACCGGGCCGGTGCACCCGTTGGTCAGAGTCGCGGCGAGTCGCGACCGGCAGTCGTCGACATCCGCCACACCGGAGCAGGTCGAGATCGTCGGCGAGTTGGAGGCGGTCAGTCGTGCTCTCGCCGAGCACTCGCGGCGGGTGTTGATGGGGGAGGCCACTGACTGGGCACGAGTCGCCGAGCAACTTGCCGTAGCAGCGACACGGTGTCGCCGCCAGGTTGTCACCCGGCTCACCGACATCGGCGACTCCGGCGGCCGATAACCCCCATGAGCATGAACGTGATGACCCGCAAGCAATTGAACTTGACCAAAGAGCGACCTTCGGAGAATGTGACATGACCACAGAGTCGCTCGTAATGCTCTCGGCATGGGACGGTTGACATGGACAACCGTCTTCATTTCGATGTGTATGTGACACTGTCTGACCCGAGTATTCAAGTTCTACATGATGTTTATGACGACCGTGTCTCGATCATTGCCGGCAAGCCGGTAAGTAAAGAGCCGGAGAATCTGTTGCAGATATGGTTCTGCGATCCTGAAACCGTTGTCGACCTGGGTAGGCGGCTTATTGGTGCCGGAGCCAGGTTGGCGGCGCATCGCGCGCGGAAATCCAGCGCGAAAACAGGTGATGGTGCTGAACCGCTTCCCGCGACGAATGCGTGTCGAACCTCACCGGAGGAGTACCCCGTTCCCATCATTAGCCAGAGCGACTTCGGGTTGCCTGCGGTCGGGGAGTCACCTGAAGAATCAGGCCTGGGTAAATGAAGAAGAAGGGTGAACCGTGGCCGTGAAGGAGGTGCTGGTAGATGATCCTGAACAGGGGGCTGCGGATGACGCGTCGGCCGCGATGGACGTTCCGGGCAACATTTCCGATATCGCTATCGCCAAGGCGCTGGGAGAGGAGTTGCGGCGCGCTCGGGAGGCGCGGGAGTTGTCGCGCCGGCAACTAGCGGAATGTCTGCCGTCGGGAATTGGCGAACGGACCTTGCTTTCGTACGAGCATGGGACTCGACACATGACAGTGGTCCGATTGTTTGAACTCTGCCTGCAGCTTGATGTTGGTGCGCCTGGCTTGCTGGGACGTGCGCTCCAGCGGGCGCGGATCGATTTGGAGAGCGTCCCCTTCCAGGTCGACCTACGGGGGTTGCAGGGCGACACGAACACCATGTACGGGCCTGTCGGGCGGTGGGCGCGGAACAAGTTGGACGAGGCCCCTGGGGGAATCGCGGAACTGCCGCAGGTGGCGGTGAGTGAACTGGCGGTCCTGATCGGTTGCTCTCGTAGCAACCTTGTGGACTATCTGGCCCAGTTCACGCCGTCGCCTATCAGCGACGTCAACGGCTCCACCGAGTGCGATTGACTCGCTATTTGAACCCGCGCCGTTTGCTGGCGGCTGGTCAACGGTCCACCATTTCGGCTGTCGCAACGCACCGAAACCCTGTGTCGTCATCGCACATGGATGCGGCTGCGTCGTTGAACGACGATGGCGTTGCCCGCAGGAATGGACTGGTCCAGGCGCCACCCTTCAGCTCATGCCTGCCGGGCTTGGTCTCCGTGGAGCACCACTCCCAGACGTCGCCGCACATGTCGAACACACCGTACGGACTTGCTCCACTTTGGTAGCAGTCCACGGCAGTCGTGCTGCCCACTCCGTTCTCACGAACGTTGCACTTGGCCGGCGTAGTTTGGTCGCCCCACGGGTAGACGGTGCCCCTGGTGCCACGCGCGGCTTTTTCCCATTGTTGGCCGCTCGGCAGCGACTTCCCCGCCCACTCGGCGTACGCGGCCGCATCATTCCAGGTGACGAAGACCACGGGGTGGTCACCGAGGTGGGCGGCCGGCATCCCGTCCTCCCAGTTCTCCGGCGCAGTGTGACCGGTGGCGGAAATGAAACGTGCGTACTCGTCATTGGTCACGGGGTAGACGTCGATGTAGAAGCTCGGCAGCCAGATGGGCTCGTTGCCCGGCCCCGACAAGAAAACGCTCCCGTCGACCTTCGCCATGGAGCGGCCGTCCACGGGATGGCGGACGTGGCTTTCCCCGATCGGTTCGGCGGCGCCGCCGTCCTCCTCAGGCACGAGCGAGTCACCGGTGAGGAAGGAGAAGCGAGCCTGCGTGTCAGGGTCGCATCGCGACAGCGCGGTGTCGAGAGCGGCTTGGTTGACCGGCCGGGGGCGGATGTTCTCCCTGCCCGCCTCCCATTTGGAGATCATCCGCTCGCTGACACCCAAATGGGCCGCGAACTCTCGGATGCTCATCCGCTTGGCCTCGCGGAGTGCCCGTACCTCGACTCCCGACCAGTGCTGAACCGTGGCCACTTCGCCGCTTCCCCCTGTCTGGTTCCCACTGCCCCTGATACGACGTGAGCGCTAAGAGCGGTTGGTCACGAACGTGCCCTTGACCGGCACGGTGATCACGAGCCCGCGTTCCCGCAGTTCCTTCGTGGCCCGGCGGGCGGTGCCGAGGCTGACGCCGTATTCGTCGGCCAGGTCCCGTTCCGCTGGGAGGCGGGTGTTGGGCGGTAGCTCCCCAGCGTCGATACGTGCCGCGATGTGGTCGGCCATGGCTACGTACAGGTAGTCCGGGCCGACCTTCGCTGGGTCGAAGTCAGGGATCTTGCCCACGAGCCGCACTGTATGTAGTCAGCAATATCTACGGAACGTAAGTACGCGTCCTGACGCTATGCATCGCGTCACAATGCGTCCTATGCTGACCTGCGCGAACGCGAACCCGCGCCATCGGTGGCACTTCGGTCGTTCGCACCGGCCACGCAGAGAAGGACGGACGACGTCTTGCCCCAACACAACGAGTTGCTGATAGCTGCTCGGGAGCGGATCGAGTCGCCGGCTACCCCCGGCCAGCACATGACGCGCCATGAGTTGGCGGTGGCTGTCAACGATCACGTGTTTCGCGCGACCGGTACGCCGGGAGCTGTCGATGCTCGGCACGTCGGACGTTGGGAGCGGGGCGTCACCGTGTGGCCCGCCTCGCGCTACCGCGCGGCACTCCGCGCCGTCCTCAACGTGACGACGGATGCGGAGCTGGGTTTCCGCAGGCCGCCGCGGACTACCGTGGAGGACGTGCACCGCAAGACCTTCCTCAAGGCGACGCTCGGGGTTGGCGCCGGGATCTTGCTTGCACCGTCGGATGCCAACCTGATCGAGATCCTGTCCGGCCCGACCGCGCACTACCGTCAGATGGAGTCGGCCGTTGCATCTGATCGGCTGTCCCCGGCGGTAGACGCACATCTGACCCTCGCTGGCGGGATCGTGCGTGATCACCTCCGCACTTCAGACGGATTCCGGATGCTGTCGGAGATCGCCGGGTTAGCTGCCTGGCTGGCTGCTGACCGAGGCGACAACGCCACAGCGCGACGTCGTTATGCAGAGGCGATTGGACACGCCAAGCGTGCGCATCACCCGCTGTTGGCTGCCTACATGACGGCCAGTCTTGGTCACTTCGCCGTGGAGACTGGCGACAGCAACCAGGGGCTGACGCTGCTCCTGCGTGCGTCACAACAACTCGATGCCAGCGCATCCGACACGGCTCGCGCCTGGCTGGCATCGCTGCTCGCCGTCGCCTATGCCTGCACAGGAGACCGGAAACAGACGCTCGCTGAACTTCGCCGAGCAGAGAAGCTGGCCGCTCGGCAACTCGACGTACCCCAGTGGCCTTGGGTGTTCACGTTCTCTTCGGCCAAGGCTGCTCGGTACCGGGCGAGCGCGCTTGGCCGGCTCGGTGACCTTCGCGCGGCGCGGACCGCCTACGCGGCCGCTGGCCCGGCGCTGACTGCTGCGAAGCCGCGCGCCCTCGCGCAGGTCGAACACGCCAGGGTCCTGGCCAGCATCGGTGATGTCGCCGGAGGCTGCTCGCTAGCGACTGAGGCTCTCGCGGTTGGACGCGCCTATGGGAGCGAACGGATCACCAGTCGTGTTCGTGAGTTCCGTTCGAACATCACTGTGCGCACCGCAGAAGCTCGACAGCTGGACGACGCACTGGCCACGCTCTACGAACGGGAAGACGGATGACACGCCTCGCGGTAACCGGGCACCGTGGCCTCTCCGAGCGGACTACCGCGCTGGTCGAGGCTGCTCTCCGAAGCGAGATCAGCAGACGCGCGGAGGACGGCACCCTGGTCGGCCTCAGCTGCATCGCTGACGGAGCCGATGCCCTGTTCGCCAGAGCCGTACTCGACCACGGCGGCGCGCTTCATGTCGTCGTGCCTGCTCGCAAGTACCGCGACGGCCTACCAAAGGAGTACCACGCCACCTACGACGCGTTGATCGCGGAAGCCGCGGAGATCATCCGCGTTGACCACATCGAGTCAGACTCGGACGCCCACATGAACGCCAGCCTGCGCATGCTCGACGAAGCGGACGAGCTGCTTGCCGTCTGGGACGGTCAGCCAGCACGTGGCTACGGCGGAACGGCTGATGTGGTGGATGCCGCCCGTGACCGGGGCGTGTCAGTCACGGTCGTGTGGCCAGCAGGCGCAACGCGCGACTGAGCTGGTTCAGAGCGTCGGTAACGTGGGCGAAGTCGGTAACGGTCCTGGTCGATCGAATGTTGATCAATAACGTGGTCGTAACTGAGGGCAGGTCCGATCGGAAATCGCCGGGACCCGGTTGTCGATGGCTGGGTGAGGATTAACGAACCGGTTACCGTCAAAATTTGTCGTGACCTGTGTGGTTACCGCTGTTGCGGAAGTTGCCCACGCCTTGCAGCTGTGGGGCGCGCGTCCGAGTTCGGCGCCAGGACACAGGCTTGCTAAGTCAGCCTGCATGAGTGGCACGGGGTATTTATCGGTCGCATCCAGTGCGCCATCGCCACAAGCGGATGTTGATCTAGGAACTCCTAGTTGGTTCGCGACACGCCATCGGTTCGTCACGCGACACGCCGTAGTACAGCGTGTTGGTGGCATATTCGGGAGTTACGCAGATGAATATTCTGATGCGGAGCGTTAACGTCGCTGGTCAAGAGCCGCTGCGCCAGCCCTGCGAGGCTGGCGAGGATCGCAACGACGAAGCCCGCAGCAAGCTTGAGGGCTACGGCGTCACAGGCTGCGCCAGCCCTGCGAGGCTGGCGAGGATCGCAACTACATCCCCGACGACGACGCACCACGGTCGTTGGCGAGCTGCGCCAGCCCTGCGAGGCTGGCGAGGATCGCAACGACGGTGAGACGCCGGCGATCGGCGGCCGCGAGATCGGCTGCGCCAGCCCTGCGAGGCTGGCGAGGATCGCAACACCACCCTGGCCGGCGCGTCGTCTCCCACCGCGGGTACGGCTGCGCCAGCCCTGCGAGGCTGGCGAGGATCGCAACGCCAACTGCACCTGCAGCACAGCGATATCGGGACGAGCTGCGCCAGCCCTGCGAGGCTGGCGAGGATCGCAACTCAGTGAGCACTCGGACATCTCCGACGCCACCCTCCTGCTGCGCCAGCCCTGCGAGGCTGGCGAGGATCGCAACACTTCGGTCCTTCCTTGTTGGATCAACTGTCAATTGCCGGGCTGCGCCAGCCCTGCGAGGCTGGCGAGGATCGCAACTGTCTCATCGAGCGCAACGGTGGCGAGCCGGGTCAGCACGCTGCGCCAGCCCTGCGAGGCTGGCGAGGATCGCAACACGATCGGCCATCGCACGCAGCGTTGCTCATGACTCCTGCTGCGCCAGCCCTGCGAGGCTGGCGAGGATCGCAACACCGGACCCCTGTGCACCACGACGCCCTCAAGTTGGTGGCTGCGCCAGCCCTGCGAGGCTGGCGAGGATCGCAACTCGTTGGTCTCGATCATCGTGAACGTGAGGGCGATGGGCTGCGCCAGCCCTGCGAGGCTGGCGAGGATCGCAACTGGTTGGACAGCCACGTCTGCGTGGACGCAGACACCTGCTGCGCCAGCCCTGCGAGGCTGGCGAGGATCGCAACACGTGGCACATCAGCGGCCCCGACACCGCCGCCCTCTAGCTGCGCCAGCCCTGCGAGGCTGGCGAGGATCGCAACACGTGGCACATCAGCGGCCCCGACACCGCCGCCCTCTAGCTGCGCCAGCCCTGCGAGGCTGGCGAGGATCGCAACACGTGGCACATCAGC
>Ga0193742_1001558_pt1 | contig 13722 bp, 11 predicted proteins | sample L2c1metaG_FD_165511 | JGI IMG/M metagenome (GOLD analysis project Ga0193742, IMG submission 165511) | Soil microbial communities from a riparian zone of the East river system, Colorado, United States - L2c1 | ecosystem: Environmental > Terrestrial > Soil > Riparian zone | place: USA: East River... | reverse complement strand
CGATCGCTGAGGCGGTCTCGCTGGGCATCGTGAAACCGCCTGCTGAAGCAGACATCGTCTCACTCGAAGCGCAGAGCTTCGGCGTGGCACCAAGCTTCGGCGGACCGTTCTGCGGTGTGATCGCCTGTAAGGAGAAGTTCCTGCGACAGATGCCGGGACGCATTGTGGGCGAGACGAAGGATATGGACGGCAAACGCGGCTTCGTACTGACGCTGTCGACGCGCGAGCAGCATATCCGTCGCGAGAAGGCGACCTCCAACATCTGCACCAATCAGGCTTTGGTAGCCATGATGACCACCGTCTTCCTTACCGTGTACGGCAAAGAGGGGCTGAAGGAGCTAGGCGTACACAATCTGGCGAAGGCGAAGTATGCCGTCGACACGCTGGGCAAGAACGCGAAGGTGCTCTTTGCTGGGGCGCCGCGATTCCACGAGTTTGTTCTCGATCTCGGGAAAGATGCGGAGAAGGCAAATGCTGCTCTTCTCGGGAAGAAGATTATCGGCGGGCTTCCGCTGGCGAAGTGGTACCCGGAGCTGGGTCCGAATGCCAGCCTGTGGTGCGCGACGGAGCTGACGACGAAGGTACAGATTGACGCCGCGGCCGAGGCACTGAAGTAGCGTGGATATCTCCGGCATCATCGGCGAGGAACTGGTTGCTGTCGAGTTCGTGCAGGACTATCTGCAGCTTCGCTTCGATATTCCATTGCTGACGTTGCATGCGTGGCCACACGTTCTGCTGAGCGAATTTTCGATTGCCTTCGGCGAGCCGGAGTATCGCAATGCCTTATGCGCGCTCATCGGCGAGAAGGTGGAAGAGGCCACGTTGGAAGAGGGCGATTCACTGACGGTGAAGTTTGAGAACGATACCGTAATCGCGCTCTCGTTGCGCGAAGAGGATCTGGATGGGCCGCAGGCCGGGGCGTATTCGCCTACTGGCTCAACTGCGGATCAAATGGAGTTTTGAGGAACGCGGATGAGTGAAACGAAGTTTGTCGGGACACCCAAGAAGGTAACGACGCACGTCAACCAGAACGAAGACCTGATCTTCGAGAAGTCTTCGCCGGGTAAGAAGGCATATCGGCTGGCGGAACTGGATGTTCCTGCGGTGGACGTCGCTTCCCTGCTGGGTGACGCTGCCCGTACAGACCTCGGCGTGATGCCGGAGCTGAGCGAGATCGAGATCATCCGTCACTTCACACGGCTTTCGACGTGGAACTATGCGATCGATCTCGGCATGTATCCGTTGGGTAGCTGCACAATGAAGTACAACCCGCGGGTGAACGAGTTGGTCTCGCGCCTTGAAGGCATCGCCGAGGCGCATCCCTATCAGCCGGAGTCGCTGTCACAGGGTGTGTTGAGCATCATGAAGCTGCTGAGCGAGTGCCTGATCGAGATCACCGGCATGGATACGATCACACTGCAACCCGCTGCGGGAGCTCATGGCGAATTCACCGGCATCCTGCTGGCGCGGGCATATCACGAGGCACAAGGCAATGCGCGAAAGAAGATCCTGATTCCGGATTCGGCGCACGGAACGAACCCTGCGACTGCTGCGGTGTGTGGGTACCAGGTGGCGAACCTGAAGTCGAACGCGCAGGGCATGGTGGATATCGCCGAGCTGGAGCGCATGGTCGATGAAGATACCGCTGCGCTGATGCTCACCAACCCTTCGACCATCGGCGTCTTCGAGAGCGAGATCCACAAGATCGCCGACATCCTGCACGCAAAAGGCGCGTTGCTGTACATGGATGGCGCAAACATGAACGCCCTCGTCGGCAAGACGCGGCCAGGCGACTTCGGCGTGGACGTGATGCACCTGAACCTGCACAAGACCTTCTCGACCCCGCATGGAGGCGGTGGCCCGGGGTCGGGTCCTGTGGCCTGCAAGAAGATCCTGGAGCCATTCCTGCCGAAGCCGGTTGTTGTTACGAAGGCCGATGGAACGCTCGCGCTCGACTACGACCGTCCGCAGAGCATTGGCCGCGTGCGCATGTTCTATGGCAACTTCGGCATGTTCGTGCGCGCGCTTGCCTACATTCTGGCCAATGGGCCCGATGGCCTGCGGCAGACGACGGAAGACGCCGTGCTGAATGCGAACTACATCCGAGCGAAACTCGAGGACACCTTCGAGCTGCAGTACAAGACACAGTCGTTGCACGAGGTGGTCTTCTCGGACAGGCGGCAGGCAAAGAACGGCGTGAAGACTGGCGACATGGGCAAGCGGCTGATCGACTATGGCTTCCATGCCTATACGGTCTCGTTCCCGATGGTCGTGCAGGGCGCGATGATGATCGAGCCCACCGAGAGCGAGAGCCGCGAGGAGTTGGACCTGCTGATCGAAGCGCTGAAACAGATCGCCCGCGAGGCCGAGGAGAATCCTGAGCTGGTGACGACGTCTCCGCATACCACGCGGCTGCGCAGGCTGGATGAGACCGCAGCCGCGCGCAAGCCCGTGCTGCGCTGGAAGCCTGTGCCGAATGGAGCGAACGACTCGAACGCGCTGACTCCGGACACCGCGGCCAAGGAGTGGTAGCGTGAGCGACTTCCGCTACCTGGGCGACGATCGCCGCGCTGAGCTCGAGAAGTATGAGTTCATGATGGGCGAGGCACGGGGCAGGCTGGCCGCGTCAATGGACTGCCTGACCGATGCATTGATTCTCGTCGGCCAACATGGCGTGTACTGCACGAGCAACCGGAACCCGGCGGTTCCGGCGCTCGATTTGCAGGGGGTGATGGTAAACCTGAATGGTGCTAAGGAATTGGTCTCCGCGGTGATGGAGCGACTGCGCGAAGAAAGAGAAACCGCCGAGAAGCGTTAGCTACTCTGCTGTGACAGTCACTGACTCGTCCGTGTTCTCCCACTTGACGTGCAGCTCGGTGGAGTTGCCGCTGGTGTTCTCAAAGGTAATCGACATCTTCTCCTGCGGCGAGGCCAGCTTTCCGGACTTCATAGGAATGCGGGCGATGTCCTGCGATTTGTCGTAGTTGGTTCCCCACTGGCCGGTCTGCTTGTTAACGATCAGAAGCCACTGGCTGGAGCCGGGGAGAGTGTAGAGGGTGTAGCTTCCAGCAGGAACCGGCTTTCCTCCGATTGTCAGATTGGTCTCTGTAACAAAACTGGTGGACTCATTGGCTCCGGTACGCCAAACCTTGTCATAAGGAACAAGCTCTCCTACGACCTTCCTGCCACGCATCGAAGGAGCTCCATACTTTACGGTCACGGACTTTCCATTCAACGAGGCCGTGGCGGTCTCAGAAGGGCTGGGGACAGGCCTTCCCGCCTGGGCCAGAGTGGATGTTGCGAACAGGATGCTACAAGCGAAGGAAGCAAGACTGCGGAGAAGCATAGGTTTGTCTCTCTTTCATGAGGAACTGAGGCGATGCTGCAAGGTACGGTTCTAGGATGCTGTATCGAAGGGTAAAGAACTGTCAATCCATCACGAACATGCTAGGGTTAACGTATGCGCCCGTAGCTCAGCTGGATAGAGCGGCAGCCTCCGAAGCTGTAGGTCAGAAGTTCGAATCTTCTCGGGCGCACCATTCTTCGCTCTCGATCTTGCATAAGAAAGGCCCCGGGTGACCGGGGCCTTTTCTGCTTGATTGCATGATGGCTAGAACCAGAGTTTTGCGGTGAATTGAAGCTGACGTGGACCGTAGAGGACCGATGAGGTTGCGGTGGGAGCACCGAAGGGAGTGGAGGTAAACGGTGCGATACAGTCATTCGCGTGAGCACCGGTTGAGCACGCCCCCGTAGTAGCTCGTGCAACATTCTGGAATGCGTTGGTGCTCTGCGAGATGATGTGACGACGATTCGCCAAGTTGAATGCTTCAGCGAAGATCTCGAACTTCAGATTGTCATGGATTGGGAAGGTACGAGAGACGCGAGCATCCACATTGCGAATACCAGGTCCGGGAATGTTATTACGGCTGACTTGCGGAGCACGGCCACCCGTCGGGGAAGCAAAGAGGCTGACCTCGCCGCCGGTAACACCTCCGTCGATGCCGCCTGACGGACTGTTGGACATGAGTTGCGTAAGGGGCAGACCTGTCTGCTCAGTCGCCGTACCGGAGATGGTCCAGCCATTCGCCGCGTAGCGGTAGATGGTATTCGAGAAGCCGAACTTCGGAGCATAGACGATGCTGCCGACAAAGCGTCCGCGCATGTCAAGATCCGAGCGTCCGTACTCCCTAAGAGTCCCGGGGTTCTTCAGGTTGAAGGGATCAAGGATCGGGTTGGTTCCGTTGAAGGTCCCGTTCTGGCCCGAGACCTGCGATCCGTCAATAGCCTTAGCCCATGTGTAGTTCGCGAGGAGCTCGACACCATGGCTGAAGGGCTTGCGAACAGAGAAGGCTCCCGCGTGATACCAGGAGTTGATTCCACTGTACCCGGCCAGGATGATGCCATCGTTCGGCGAGGGCCGGCCGAGGGTGCTGGCATAGAAAGGCACGGTGATGGTGGATTGAGTAGCGCCAGTCGAGCTGATAACGTCGTAGGTCTTGGTGAGTGTGGTACGCGGCAGATTGGCGTCGATGAAGTACGGAAGACGCATGCCACGTGTGCCTATGTAAGAAATCGAGAAGCTGATATTGCCGGGAAGCTGCTGCTCAACTGCCAGATCGATCGAATGAGTGTAGGGGTTGGTAAAGTGCGGATCCTGTCCACGGAATGAGAGAGGGATCGCGCCCGCCCCCGAGTTCTGGACGCTCGGTGTGACGGCACCAGCGAAGGGTGCCGCCAGTGCCGGACCTGGGGGTGTGAAAAGAACTCCTGTGTTGGCTGGAGCTCCTGCAGCATAGGTGAGAGTGACGCCGGAATCGGAAGTAGGGCTATTGTTCACGACTGAGGAGGCATTTATGTTGTACTGCTGCTGATAAACGCCGTTTTCCACGCGGGTGCAATAGAGGGTAGAACCTGAGGTAAGTCCGTAGAACATGCCATAGCCACCGCGCACAACGGTACCGTTATGCGGTGACCAGGCGAAGCCGATACGCGGCTGCACCATCTTGTAGTTATTATTGATCGTCTTGGTGTAATAGTTGCCGAGCGGACTGGCTACCCCGTTATAGCTGTTGGTGTAGGGCTTGGGCGGCTGCGGCACCTGTTGAACATCGTAACGGACGCCAAGCGTGAGGGTGACGTCCTGGACGATCTTCCAAGAGTCCTCGGCGAAGCCAGCAATATTGTCGTTCCAGAAGTCATCTGCGCCGACGTGAGTAATTGGATCGTTAACCTGGGTGAATGAAAAGTAGTGACGACCTCCGTTAGCACCGTAGACGTCCTGCACCCAGTTATAGAAAGCGCCATAGGTGCCAGTCTGCTTCTGCCCGGTAAAGGCCTGGTAGCTGTATATACCTCCACCTTGAAAGAGGTTGGAGAGCTGTTCGTGAATCAGGTTGATATCGGCGCCGAACTTGATTGAATGCTTACCGCGGGTCGTCGTGAAGATATCGGCAAATTGCCAGCGATGTTCATCCGGGAACGCTCCGCGGGGCAGGGCGTTCGGCATGCCGTAACCGAAAAGGCCGCTGAGTGTAACGTTGGGGCCGGGTGAATTCGCGCCAGTGGTTTCAAGGTCGCGCGACCACTGGAAGCGGACGGTATTGGCTGAACGAGCTGAGACCACGCTCTCCCAGTTGGCTACAAAGAAGCGCTCGTGAAAGTCGGCGCGACCGTTGGTGGAAGCCGAACTGTTGTTCGACGTGTTCGACGTCGTATAGCCGTTGGGCTGCTTGTAGTTCTGCCAGTTGAAGCTGGCGGAAAGATGGTTGTTGCCATTGAACTGGTAATCGAGGCGTGGGAAAAAGATGTCCTGCGTCACGTTACGCGAAACGGCCGTTGCGCCATTGCGGATAAAGGCCTTGGCCGCGTCGCACTGTGCCGACGAAACCGCTGTCGGGCAGGCATAGGTCGCCAGAACCGAGTCCGTGATGGATCGCGTGTAAAGCAACGGGTTCACCTTGCGGAAGCCGTCGTAGGTGAAGAAGTAGAAGAGCTTGTCCTTGATGATGGGACCGCCAACGGAGCCGCCAAACTGTTGCTGCTGGCGGACAGTGGGCTGCAGGAGAAACGGCTGGCCGGCGAGGCCGGAGTTTTTTGCGACCGGATCCAGCGCGTTGAGCGAAGGATAACGGAGGTAGTAGAACAGGTCGCCATGGATGGCGTTGTTGCCGCTCTTGGTAATGGCATTGACCTGGCCACCGGCAGCCTGTCCGAACTCCGCCGAATAGCCGGAGGCGGAGGAGGCGAACTCCTTGATGGAGTCCTGCGAGAAGACATAAGGCGAACCGATAGCACGGCCGCGGGCCTCGGAAAAGAAGGCCTGCTGGTTGTTGGCACCATCCACCAGGTTGGTGTTGTAGAGGCCAGAGATACCGCGGTAGGAGATCAAGCCCGAGTTGCCGTCGGGAACCACATTGCTTGTCAGCAGTACGAAGTTATCCCAGCGACGGCCGTTGACCGGAAGATTGTTCACGAACTGCTGATCGACGGTCTGCGAGATCTCGCTCTTTTCCGTATCGATCAGAGGAGAAGCGTCCGTGACGGTGACCTCTGACGCCGTAGCCGCGTTGGGCAGAGCAGCATCGACCGAGAGTGTCTGCCCGACGGTCAGAACCAGGTTTTTGCGGTCGACTTTGCCAAACCCCGTACCTGTAAAGATGAGCTCATAGTGGCCGGGCTGCAGGAATGGAGAGGTGAAGTCTCCATTGGCCCCTGTCGTAACGGTGCGAGTGGCCCCGGTATCGTTGTTAATTACCGATACTGTGGCTCCTGATACGGCCGCGCCACTGGCGTCTGTGACAGTACCGGTAATGTTGCCGACGGCGGCACTCTGTGCCGAGGCTGGAAGCGCGGTCGCAAAGACAAACGAGACCGCTGCAGCGATTGCAAGCAGACGTTTACACACAGAGGTTTGACTCATTGAGGTACTGGCTCCTTAGAACAACAACACCGGGGTGAAAGACGGTGCGTAAAAATAGAAGAATCGGACCCACTGCAATCCGGCTGTGGTGTCGGCCGAAGCTATGGTTCAGATACATCAAAAAATTGAAAACTTGTAATGCTTTTACGGTCACCCGGAGATGGGGGGTGTGTCAAGCAAAACTATTGAAAATAGTTGCAATTTTGTGGGTTTTTGAAGGCTTTCTGACTTTTTAGTGCAGAGTGTCCGGAATGGTGGCGTACCGGATGAGGATCTCGAAGGGAACGATGGCGAGCGTGGCCTCGTGCGTGGCTTCGAGCACGATGGGACATCCGGCCCCGGCCTGCTCCACATCGAGCCAGCGCGCCGCGCAGACACACCAGCGGTCGCCCGGCTTCAAGCCGGCAAAACCGTATTGCGGCATGGGCGTGCTCAGGTCATTACCAAGCTGCTTGGAGACGCGGAGAAACTCCTCGGTCACGATGCAGCAAATCGTATGGACACCAAGGTCGTCCGGCCCCGTCTCGCAGCAGCCATTGCGGTAGAAGCCGGTCATCGGCTCGCAGCCGCAGACATCGAGCGGTTGTCCGAGCACGTTTTTGCCACGTGCCTTTACGCGTTCCCTGGGTTCAGTGCTAGGCATAAGGTATCCATTGAGAGTATCCCATGCCCAGTCCAATCCCGGCGAGTGAGAGTATCTGTAGCAAAGGGTAGGCCAAGACTCATGGATTCGGTAGGCTATGGTAAATGACAGATTTGAGGAAGTTGCGGGTTGGGATCGTCGGCTGCGGGAAGATCGCCGATGGACATGCCGAGGCGGTCAAGCATCTTGAAGGCGCGGAGCTGGCGGCGGTCTGCGATCGCGAGCCTCTGTTGGCCGAGCAGCTTGCCGTACGCTACGGCGTTCCGGCCTGGTACGGCGATATGGGCGAGATGCTGGCGCGGGAACGACTGGACGTCGTTCACATCACGACTCCACCGGCGGTTCACCTCCCTCTGACCCGGCAGTGCGTCGCTGCAGGAGCGCATGTCTTTCTGGAGAAGCCGCTCGCTCTGACCGCTCCCGAGGCGAAGGAACTAATCGACGTCGTCGTCGCTGGCGGTAAGCAGATGACCATCAATTACTGGCCCAACTTCGATCCTCCGGCGATGGAGTTCAAACGGATGCTGGCTCAGGGCGCAATCGGAGAGCCCGTGCACGTCGAGGCGTTCATTGGCTACGACCTTGCCGGAGCTTACGGACAGGCGCTGATGAGCGATGCAGCGCACTGGGTGCATCGGCTTCCGGGCAAGCTCTTCCAGAACATGATGGACCATATCTTCAACCGCATCGTTCCCCTGTTCCCGGACGTAGAACCCGAGGTCCACGCCTTCGCCTACAAGCGGCGCAAAGAGGTCCGCAACGATGGGACCGACGCTATGCTCGACGAGCTGCGGGTCTTCCTGCGTGGCGGTAGTGTCTCGGCCTATGGGAGCCTCTGCTCCCATGCCCGCCCTGTAGCGAACACCCTGAAGGTCTACGGAACCAAAGCGACCGTCGAGGTGGACTTCAATAACCGCACCGTCGTATCTACAACCTCGCAGCGCTATCCGAGCGCAGTCGGAAGACTCGCTCCTCCACTCCAGATGGCAGGTCGCTACTTTGCCCAGGCGAAGAAGAACATCGGACAGTTCCGCCGACATGAGTTCCACTTCTTCGCGGGCATGTCGAAGCTGCTGGAGCTGTTCTATGCGGGAATCCGCGCAGGCAGCGAGCCTCCGATTCCCTACTCTGAGATTCTGCGCACGGCCGAGGTGATGGATCGCGTGATCGAACAGGTGTATCCGGCGACGGTTTCGGAGGTCGCGCGATGAAGATCCTTGTGACTGGCGCGGGAGGTTTTCTGGGCAAGGCGATCGTCGAACGTCTGCTGGCGCATGGGCAGAACGATCTGCGCTGCATGCTGCGCGACAGCTCGAAGGCCCGCGGGCTCGAGGCCATCGCTGCTCGCTACCCGCAAGCCAGGCTAGAGTTCGTCACAGCGAATCTGCGTAATCCCAACGAGATTCCGCGCGCGGTCTCCGGCGCCGACATGGTGATTCATGCAGCAGCGGCACTCAAAGGCTCGCCCGCCGAGATGTTCATGGACTCGGTGGTCGCCTCGCGCAATCTGCTGGAGGCCATCACCAATGAGCTGCGCTCAATCCGCGTGGTGCTGGTCAGCTCGTTCGGAGCCATGGGTGTGGCTGAGCTGCCGCGCGGCGCGATGGTGGATGAAAAGACACCTCTTGAGCAACATCCGGAAAGACGCGATGTGTACTCCCATTCCAAGCTCAGGCAGGAGCAGCTCTTCTGGGAGTATCACGAGAAGTATGGCTTTGAGCTGGTGGTGCTGCGGCCGGGCGTGATCTATGGTCCCGGCGGAGGACACTTCTCCAACCGCGTCGGGTTGAGTCTCTTCGGGAGATTCCTGCATCTGGGAGGAAACAACCTGCTTCCCCTGACCTACGTGGACAACTGCGCCGAGGCGATCGCCGTGGCGGGGCTTGCACCGGGTGCGAACGGGCAGGTCTACAACGTGGTGGACGACGATCTGGTGACCTCGCGGCAGTACCTTGCGCTCTACAAGAGCAGGGTGAAGCCGCTGCGGTCGATCCCGGTTCCCTACCCTGTCCTGATGTGGGGGTCGCGGATGGTGGAGCGCTACAGCGAGCGGTCGAAGGGACAGCTTCCCGCGATCTTCACTCCCTACAAGACGCGGGCGATGTGGGGGGGAAACCAGTTCTCGAACGCCAAGCTGAAGAGCATCGGCTGGAAGCCAGTGGTCCCGACCCGCGAGGGACTGGAACGGGCCTTTGCGGCGTTCCGGATGGAGCCGGAGAAGGTGAAGTAGGTACCCCCTCCCCCGTCAATTTTGCGCAAAGTCTTCTATTTATTTAGCTTAGGTTCGGACTTCACCTTCTGTCAGCACGTTCGTTCGCGCTCAGGCGAATCCCCACTCATGCGATGAGTGGGGCATCCACTACTCAGCTGCTGTTTTAATTTTAGTTGAGCTCCTGCAACTAATCGGCACATTGGATGTGGTTTGGTTTGTTGGTGTTATGTGGGTTTAGGGTTTGACAGGTTTTTGGAGGGCAGCCGACATCGGCTGACGGCCACTAATTTCAACCACTGAGGGCTGGAACAAGGCTTTTTTGCGGCAAAGGAGGAAGTCGTGAGAGGATCGCGGGCATGAAGATCTACGTGGACTTACCAGACGAACTTGTAGCGGTCTGGTGTCCTGTCGAAGCGATTCATGTGAGGGATGATGTGTATCAGATCGTTGAGGTCAACAGCGATCTGGAAGACACTCGGTGGGCATTTGATACAGGTGTTAACGGCAGGTGCAGGCCGACCCTCACAAGGGACGGGAAAGAGACCATCCTCGTCGCTTACGAACAGATTTCGGAATGAGTACTGGCGCAATACTGAGATTCTTCGCTGCGCTCAGAATGACGGCTCGAGGTGAGGAATCGGGTGCGCCTCAGCCTTGGCGGCTAAGACGCACCGTCAGCATTTATTAGGCTTCGAGGACGGACTGGATGCGGTCGCAGGCCCAGAGGAGGTCTTCGCGACCGATGATGAGGGGCGGAGCGAGGCGGATGACGTTGTCGTGGGTCTCCTTGCAAAGCAGGCCTTCGCGCATGAGGGCCTCGCAGATGGGGCGGGCAGGACCGTTGAGCTCGATGGCGACCCAGAGGCCGCGACCACGAACCTCGCGGATCTTCGGGCTCTTGATCTGGCGGATGCGGTCGATCAGCAGGGCTCCCAGCTCGGCGGAGCGCTCGGCGAGCTTTTCTTCGACGATGACCCGGAGGGAGGCTCTGGCGACCGCGCAGGCCATGGGGTTGCCGCCGAAGGTGCTGCCGTGGTCGCCGGGATGAAGGACGCCGAGGATCTTGCGGGAGGAGAGCACGGCGGAGACCGGGTAGAAGCCTCCGGCGAGCGCCTTGCCGACGATCAGGACGTCGGGGGTGACGTTCTCGTGCTCGCAGGCGAAGAGCTTGCCGGTGCGGCCGAGGCCGGACTGGATCTCGTCGGCGATAAAGAGGACGTTGTTCTCGTGACAGATCGCGGCCGACTCGCGGAGGAAACCGTCGGGCGGGATGAGCACGCCGGCTTCGCCCTGGATGGGTTCGACTAGGAAAGCCGCGGTGTTGGGGGTGATGGCCTCGCGCAGGGCCTTGGCATCGCCGAAGGGGATGACCTTGAATCCGGAGAGATAGGGGCCGAAGCCGTCGCGGTACTGCTCCTCGGTGGAGAAGCTGATGATGGAGATGGTGCGGCCGTGGAAGTTGTTGGCGCAGACGATGATCTCCGCCTTGCCTTCGGGAATGCCCTTGACCTTGTATCCCCATTTACGGGCGATCTTGATGGCGGACTCGACGGCCTCGGTGCCGGAGTTCATGGGAAGAACCATCTCGAAGCCGGTGAGGTCGGTGAGCTCCTTGTAGAAGAGCGGGAGCTGATCGTTGCGGAAGGCGCGCGAGGTGAGGGTGACGCGCTGTGCCTGCTCCTGCATGGCGGCGAGGATGCGAGGGTGGCAGTGACCTTGATTGACGGCCGAGTAGGCGGCGAGGAAGTCGAGGTAGCGGCGGCCCTCGACATCGTAGATCCAGACGCCGGAGGCGCGCTCGACGACGACGTCGAGAGGCTTGTAGTTATGCGCGCCGTACTGATCCTCAAGCGCGATGAGGTGAGAGGTGGTGGTGTCCGCTGCTGTGTCGTTGTGCAGAACTGAACTTGCCATATCGACCGCCTGAGCCTGATTGGAGAGCGATGAAAATGTTCTCTCTTTCGGTCTATTATTCCATGATCTCGACAAACCCCGCGAAAGACGGGGAGATTATGCATGTGCGAATGCATAAATGCAAAAACGCAGCCAAATTGCCATGCCTTTTGTAACCGTGATGAATAAATATTCGCTGCGTGGCTGCTCAGGCAACGCACCCTGGCGCAAAGCGCGGTACATTACTTTGCGGCTAAAGCGAGCTGCTGTTGGTACTTTTGACGCAAAGCGCAGTTCGTTATTTTGCGGCCAAGGCCAACTGCTGTTGATACTCTTCGTACGGGCCTTTGTGGTCAGTGATGCGGAAGTCCGCCGGGCCGCCTTCGAAGTGCCAGATTCGGGTGCCGGCCTCTTCAATCAGGTCCTGGTCGTGAGTGACGAGGAAGACGGTGCCTTCGTACTTCTGGATGGCCTGGTTGAGAGCGTTGATGCTTTCGAGGTCCAAGTGGTTGGTGGGTTCGTCGAGCACCAGTACATTCGGCTTCTGCAGCATGAGCTTGCAGAAGAGCAGGCGGGCGGCTTCGCCACCGGAGAGTGCGTCGGTCTTCTTGAGGCCCTCTTCGCCGCGGAAGAGCATCTGGCCGAGAATGCCGCGGATGTCCTCCTTGGTGGCCTGCGGATCGAACTGGTGCAGCCAATCGCTGGCGGTCATGCCGAGCTGGATGGATCCCTTGTGGTCTTGGGCGAAGTAGCCGATCTGCGCCTCGTGACCCCACTTGACGGTTCCGGAGTCGATGGAAACATCCTTCTCTTCGATGCCGGGGCCGTTGGCCAGCAGGGCCTTGAGGAGCGTGGTCTTGCCCTGGCCGTTACGGCCGATGAGAACGACCTTGTCGCCGCGCTGAACGGCAGCGGAGAAGTTGTTGATGACATGCTCGGTCTTGCCGTCGGGCTGCGCGTAGGACTTGTTGACGTTCTCGAACTCGAGGACGTTTTTGCCTGAGGGACGGAGCATATCGAAGCGGATGAACGGGCGCGCGATGTTGGAGCGAGCGAGTTCGCTGGTGGCGAGGCGCTCGACTTCCTTCTTGCGCGAGTTCACCTGCGAGGAGCGTGTGCCGGCAGAGAAGCGGGCGATGAAGTCGTTCAACTGGGCGATCTTCTTTTCGCGCTGCTCGTTCTGGCTCTCGATGCGGGTGCGGATGCTGGTCTTCTGGAGGACCATGTCGTCGTAGCCACCGTTGTAGGTGATGATGGTCTCGTAATCGATGTCTGCCGTGTGGGTACAGACATTGTTGAGGAAGTGGCGGTCGTGCGAGATGGTGATGACGGTGCCGTTATAGCGATTGAGGAAGTCTTCGAGCCAGTGAATGGATTCGAGATCGAGATAGTTCGTAGGCTCGTCGAGCAGGAGGGCTTCGGGGTTGCCGAAGAGAGCCTGCGCGAGCAGGACACGGACCTTCTGGCCGCCCTGCAGCTCGCTCATCTTGCGCTCGTGGACCTCGTCGGGAATGTCGAGTCCCTGGAGCAACACGGCGGCATTGGCCTCCGCCTCGTAGCCGTCCTCATCGCCGACGATGCCTTCGAGCTCGCCGAGGCGTGAACCGTCTTCATCGGTCAGCTCGGGCTTTTCGTAGATGTGCTCACGCTCTTCGAGCGCCGCCCAGAGACCTTTGTTGCCCATGATGACGGTGTCGATGACGCGATAGGCATCGAACTCATACTGGTCCTGCTTGAGAACACCGATCTTTTTGGGGCGGACGACGTTGCCCTTCTGGGCATCGATCTCGCCGGTGAGCACCTTCATGAAGGTGGATTTGCCGGCGCCGTTGGGGCCGGTGAGGCCGTAGCGGCGGCCCGTGGTAAAGGTAACCGAAACATCCTCGAAGAGGAGCTTCGAGCCGTAGCGCATGGTGACATTGGAGACGGAGATCATCAACTCTATTTTCGCATGATTTGCTTTGTAAATATGCGATGAACTCTGTTCCTGACAATGTCAGGACTGGCCGATCAAAACACCCGCCGCGAAGACGAGTCCGCCGCCGACGATGACCT
>Ga0193742_1001557_pt1 | contig 13737 bp, 14 predicted proteins | sample L2c1metaG_FD_165511 | JGI IMG/M metagenome (GOLD analysis project Ga0193742, IMG submission 165511) | Soil microbial communities from a riparian zone of the East river system, Colorado, United States - L2c1 | ecosystem: Environmental > Terrestrial > Soil > Riparian zone | place: USA: East River... | reverse complement strand
ACTTCAACCTGCCGCAGCAGGTTCACGATTTGCTCCGCTGTATGCTTCTTCCCTCGTGCCATCGAACGCTCCTCTTGTTCCAGTTTTATCGCTTCTCAACTGGTACAAAAAGAACCGGGCATTCCAATCATCGATGACTACCACACGTTTATAGAATGCCGTCAAGCCGTTCACGCTTACCTAGACGCAAACACGATCAAGATCGACCCCGTGCAGATAGATCAAGATGCGATCTTCTGGCAGAAGAACAAAAACTAGAAAGAACGCCGAAGGGCGTCCCTGCAAAATCCTGGAGTATTTCTACCATGAAGATCGCATTCGTTAGTCTGCCCCTCGCCGGACATCTTAACCCCATCCTAGCCCTCGCAGCGAGGGTACAGTCCTTCGGCCATGAGGTCGTATTTATCTCCTTGCTTGATGCCGAGGAACGCACTGTTGCCGCAGGTCTGCGCTTCGTCCCGGTTGGACGTGAACAGTTCCCCCTTGGCAGCAAGCACGAGGCGGAAAAAGGATTCAGCGTGACTTCCGGTGAAAGCGGTATGAAGTATACGTCCGGTCTCCTCGGGATGATTCTAGGCGTAATCATACGACCCCTTGAAGAATTGCTTGCAGCTGAAAGTCTTGACGGCGTTGTCTTCGATGCCTACCAGTTCTACCTGGAGTTGACTGCAATCAGTCTTGGTCTTCCCTACGTTCACATCTCGAACTCCGTCCCTTTCGATGTGTCTGGAGAGACTCCCCTTTGCTTCTTCAACTGGGAGTACTCGGATTCTGCCGAAGCGCGAAAGAGGAACCTGGAAGGTGTGGAAATATTTCGCACCATGATTGAACCATCAGTCGCAGTGGCAAAAGACTATGCAAGGGAAAAGGGTCTCACGGTGGACTGGACCGACCTAACCGCGACGCGCTCGAAGCTGGCATGGATTACACAGTTGCCGCCAGCATTCGACTTCGGTTCCGCGGTCGCGAACGATGCACCTTTCCACGCAGGGCCATTCATAGACTCAAAGCTACGACCTTCACTCGCCTTTCCATGGGAGCGGCTCACAGAAGCTCCTCTTGTCTACGCATCGATGGGTACCCTGCAGAACGGAATTGAATCCACGTTTCATCACATCATCAATGCTGCACGGGGTCTTGAAGATCTTCAATTTGTGGTAGTTCTTGGAAACAAACTGGACTCCGCTGCATTTGAGCCGCTTCCCAAGAATGTGATCCTCGTCGCTAATGCCCCCCAGCTAGAGCTTCTGAAGCGCGCATCCTTGTGCGTAACCCATGCCGGCCTAAATACGGTCTTGGAGGCCCTTTCAGAAGGCGTTCCTCTTGTGGCATTGCCGGTGACGCATGATCAGCCTGGGGCCGCCGCCAGAATCCGGTACAAGCGCGTGGGCGACTTCCTTGAGCTATCCGACATCTCTGCAGAGAGCTTGCGCAATCTCATCGTGACGGTGCTAAGCAACTCGGATTACCGTTGAGAATGCCAAGCTCCTCGCTAAGGCCATAACCCAGGCAGAGGGGCTGTCGCAAACGGCGACCAAGATAGAGCAGGCGTTATCCCTTGCGAGAGTTAGCGAATCCGTATGGCAGTGACTCAGATAGAGCAAGCCTTATCCCTTGTGAGAGATCGCCGACGTTTCCAGTCGCCAGACTCAATGAGCAGTTGAAGAGTTTCAGCGATTTAGTCGGCGACTACAACTTCGCCAAACGGCTAAGCTCAACTGAAGGAGATTTCAAAAACGATCGACATCACCAAAGAACAAGCGAGGGAACCAATGAATGGTGTAGTTGGCGCGGCCCTGGGTCGAGGAGCGCACGTGCGTGGCGTAGCCGAACATCGCCAACAGCGGCACCGCAACGCGGATCGCCTGGATTTCGCCGACCATCCCATGCATTTGATGCGGCCGCGGCGGGAGTTTGGCAAGCGCTTTCCCAAACTGAGTCATACCAGGACCACCCTTCGCATCGCGGTTGACTCGGAACACGGTGTGCTTGTGCGAGTAGAAGGCGACTGGAGCACCATGCGTCGTGAGATAGTCGCGAAGCGCTTCGAAGTATGATTCGGTGCTCTCGCTATGGACAAACCTGAGCTACATCAGACAACTGGTGGCGTCGTCGATAAAGACCAGCAGAGTGCACGGCTCACTGCGATCTTCGAACAAGCGATGGTCATTGCCATCCACCGGGATCAATCGACGGTGCGAATGAAATTTGCTGCTTTCATCGTATTTCGGGAATAAATAGCTAGATCAGATGTTCTTACTAGCGAAACCTGAAAAGAAGAACTCGGATTCCGGCACTATTCCCGCGATGACGGTCTCCAGTTTCTCAGGTCGCGCCGCGTCGACCTGAGAGGCAAGTGTAAAACAGCGGGCTTCACAGTTAAACGGAGGTTGTTAATGAAAGCGTTTTTACGTCTTGTTGCTGGTACGACCATGCTCTTCTCAGTGGCTGGTGTAACATTCGGGCAGCACTACACCCAAACCAATCTTGTTTCGAACGTATCTGGCGTCGCTCCGGTGACTGACGAGAACCTGGTGAATCCTTGGGGACTCTCCCGAACCTCAAACTCAGCCTGGTGGGCATCCGACAATCTTAAAGGGGTCAGCACACTTTATAACGGCGCAGGGATCAAGAACCCTTTAGTCGTTACCATTCCACCGGCAGATCCAACAAACAAATCGACACCCATCGGTTCCCCGACCGGCACCATTGCCAACACCAGCCAAACCGATTTCCTATTAGCTGGCGGCATGGCTGCAAACTTTCTGTTCTGCACAATTGATGGGACCATTGCAGGCTGGAACCCGAATGTGGCCATAGGGCAAGGCGGCACTGCTCCTTCGACCCACGCGGTAACGGTAGCGAGGACCAAAGACGGGTCCAGCTACACCGGCATGACCAGCGCATTCATCGATGGCAAGCGCTATCTCTACCTTGCCAACTTCACCAAGGGCCGTGTTGATGTCTACGACAGCCAATTTCAAAGAGTGCATTTGGGCAAAGACCGGGATGATTATCGCGGTCGCTCCGATAATGAAGACAACTCTTTTGTAGACGACCGTCTGCCGCGAAACTTTGTTCCCTTCAATGTGCAGGCAATCGGCAATGACATCGTTGTAACCTATGTGCTTCATCAGGAGGGATCGCAGTTTGAGACCGATGGCCCTGGTCTTGGCTACGTCGACATTTACTCGTCCAAGGGCGAGCTTCTGCAGCGATTAGAGCATGGGGACTGGCTGAATGCACCTTGGGGTGTAGCTCTGGCTCCGCTCGACTTTGGACGCTTCAGCCATGATTTGCTGATCGGACAATTCGCGGGTGCATCAACGTCGGAATCGCGCGGCTTCATCGCGGCTTATGATCTTGCGACAGGCAAGTTCGACGGATTACTGGAGGATGCGAGCGGCAAGCCGATTTCTATTAATGGTCTCTGGGCAATCACACCCGGCAACGCCAGCCCAGGCAACTACGATTCCTCGAAGTCGCCTGCAGCGGAGCTGTACTTCACTGCGGTTCCCAATGGTGGCGGCCTGTTCGGCTATCTGACAGCGGCTCCCACTGACCTCGTCAAAGGCAACGACCAGTAAGCGTCGAATTATACGTCCGACGTCGCACCTGGCTGGCTGGGTACACATTTACATCATGTGCATTCCAGCCAGCCATCAGCACCAACCCACAGTCGTTCGCCTTTAAGGCCACAGCTTTGAAAGGGTAATAGACATTTCTATCGGGTAAGGGTGTGACCATGTGCCATGAGGAAGAAGATTAAACTGCTAAGTTAGCGCCCGCAACTCCGCGTTTACGGCGACCGTCGATGTCGATAGTGGGAATTAAAGGGGGAACGGAGGGTTAATCCCTCATGACTTATGAGCAGCAAACCGCTCGTAGGGCTCTAATGGTCAATACACCAGATATCGGAAATGACCTGGCAGGGTTGTAGATAATGAAGATTGGCTTTCTCAGCATGCCGCTCACCGGGCACTTACATCCAATGACGGCTTTGGGCCGCAAGATCGAGGCACGCGTGCACGAGGTAGTATTTGTTTGGTCTTCCGCATGCTGCGCGTATCGACTATGGCGCCGGTCCGGACTTTGTCCCATTCGGGGAAACGCGAATATCTTGTTCGCCGTCGAACTTGACCGACGTGGAGAGAAGTATGGTGTTCTCGCTTTCGCGATTCATCCTGGGCATTGTCACAGACCTCTTTCGCTTCATGTTCGAAGAGAACCTCGCGACGATGGGTATCACGGATGTAAAACCTAATGGAGTTGTCCCCCGGGGAAGATTTGTTGACGAAGAAGGAACACTCAAGAGACCAGATCAGGGCGAGCCACATCCGTGTGGTCTGCTACAAGTGGCGAGTTTGCGGGACTGGGCGCGTCTACTGTGAAGATGTTGAGATTGCTGAACTGCGTGCCCGGAATCGGCAGGACAACGGAGTGTGATGCCTTGGGCGATTGATTATGACAATGCAAAACGTGTATGGGCTCTTAGCGAGAGACTTTGCTCCGTTGAGTTTGCAGGCTAACTCTGAACGCTGACAATCCTCTCTTCCACAACGAACAAGGACTGCGGGAATTGAGGGAAATGACATTTTGTCTCGCCTCCAAACACAACGCCCGCGATGCCCACTGCGTGTTTAGAAATATCTTTCCGAGAACTTTGTTTAGCCATGGCCAGAAAATAGGAGACTTCATGAGAATTGCATTTTTAGGAGTTCGTGTACCTGGACACCTCTAACCGATGACCACACTCGCCCTCAAGCTGAACTCTCGTGGCCATGATGTAGTATTCATACTGTTCTCGATACTGAGCCCTTCGTAGCCGCGGCGAACCTTACCTACGTTCCGTTCTGCGAAGAGGACTTACCATTAAGCTCCGTGCGGAAAACTATAGATCAATTGAGTAAGCTGCAGGAACATGCTGCCCTAGAGTTCGTCCTCAACTCGGTCGCCAATAGCCTGAGCTCGTCATTCAAGAACTTGCCTCAGACTCTACGGAATGCTCAAGTGGATGCATTGGTTCTCGGCCAGGCAGACTACGGACTCGGTCTTGTTCCGATGCATCTCGGCATGCCCTATGTCCATGTCTCAAACGCTCTTCACCTTGACTCCTCCGCTGTTACTCCGATTTGTACGGTTGATTGGCAACATGAGACCACCTCGGAAGCACTGGCCCGAAATCAGGCCGGTCTCAAAGCGTTCATGCAGGTGTATGAGCCAGCTACGTCGATAGCGCATAACTATGCAAGGCGGGTTGGACTGAATATAGACTGGAGCGACCCTTTGGTTTCGCTCTCGAAACTGGCTTGGATTACGCAGACTCCTAAGGAATTCGACTTTAACAGTTCTCACTGGCCTGCACAGTTTCACCACACAGGCCCGCTTCACGACGGGCTTGGCCGGATTGAATCGAACTCTCCATGGGATCGCTTGACGAGTGAACCCCTCATCTATGCCTCGATGGGAACACTGCAGAACGGTCTCGAATCTACCTTCAGTACGATCGCGGAGGCGGTTGGGACAAGGTCCGGGTTGCAGCTTGTCCTCTCGCAACACCGCTGTTATGGAAACAAAGGCTCTCCCTCGAAAATAGAAACTCAAGTAGGCTGAGCCACGGTAGTGCTGGGGGGGGAAACAATCCACAAATGACGGTTTGTGGAACGTTTCCCGACCGGCTTTTGACGTGAGTTATAAATCCCTCTAAATCGTGCCATAACTCATGTCTAAAACAAATAGATTCTGACACGATTTGTGATATCTTTTTTTATATGGTTATTGGGTACGCTCGCGTTTCAACGGACGAACAGACGAACGCGGCCCAGCTCGCGGAGCTGAAGAAAGCCGGTTGCAGAAGGATCTACGAAGAGAAGATCAGTGGCCGGAACGTGGACCGGCCTGAGCTGACTCGATGCCTCGACCGTCTCGATGAAGGCGACACCCTCATTGTGTGGCGTCTCGATCGCCTGGGAAGATCGTTAACCGATTTGTTGGAGATCGTGAATACTCTCCAGCGGCGCAAGGTCGCTTTTGTTTCACTGAAAGAGAAGTTCGATACCAGCCATGCCGCAGGACGCTTGATCTTTCATGTCTTCGCATCGCTGGCCGAGTTTGAGAGGGAACTGATCAGGGAGCGGACGATGGCGGGCTTGTCTGCTGCTAGAGCTCGCGGGCGGCTGGGAGGCCGCAAGCCAAAGCTCGCAAAAGACCAGATGCAGAAGATTCGTTCTCTCTGGGATGGCAATCAGTATTCGAAGTATGAGCTTGGAACGATGTTCAATGTGTCAAAGTCCACCATTGACCGGATCGTTAGACCGGAGCCGGTAAAGCTGAAGGTTGTAGCAAAGGCACGGAAGCAGAAGAGAACCACAGTCAGGCCGAGGGGAGGGAAGTGATGCGAGTAATTTGCATTGGCTGCGGGTTCGACGTTGAGGGAGAAGTGATCGGCGGTGAAGAATTCGACCCGATCAGTGGCACATGCGATCTTGATTCTACTTTTACCGTTCGATGCGATGATGGAGCGTTATTTCAGGTGCACGGTTGGATGGTTGAGGTTGCGGCGGTTGAACCTCGGCCCGCTATGGTCATGTGAGCGATGAAGAAAAAGCCTATTCAACGTGCGATCTGCTGTCCCTGTGGATGCGAGAAGATTCTTGCATTGGGACTCTGTGCGACTTGCTACACGCTCAAGAGGCAGGACGAGGAATACTTCGGCGGCCGTCGCGAGACCGTTCTTGCGCGAGATGGCCATCTATGTAGAATTCCCGGTTGTACGAGCATTAAACGGGGTAAGCGATCCTTGGCGGTACATCATCGCGTACCGGGAAACAATAACCCCGATCTGATGATTACGCTCTGCCTGGGGCATCATGCTATGGTGACCCGGACGCAGATGCTTAGTAAGGAATGGCCGGAGCTGCTGCGCGATCTGTGGCGCGAGCAGCATCCGGAAGCGCACGAACAAACGAGTTTGAGTTTTGTAGTGAAGCCGATTGCAATAAAGCACGTTCCTCTGTTTCCAGAGGACCGCATGGTACGCAAATAGAGATGGAGGGTAGAGATGAAGGGTGTATACGTAGCGATGGCGGCGTTGGTCTGTTTGGCGGGGTGCAAATCTAATTCTGAGCAAGGTCCTGGCGAGAGCCCGCAGACCAGTATCGTCCAGCAGGTGAAAGATGCCGGGGTCAAGGAAGCGGACCTCAGCAAGGCTGATGTTGCAGGGCTGCAAGTTTGGTTGATGCAGCACGGTGATGTAGCAAAAACATCGCTGCACAGTGCAAGTCGGCTATGAAGACGGATTCCGTTTGGCAACACTCGGAAGAGGGACGTATCTGTCTGGCTGAGAAGGGGAACGGACTCGTCAATTAGTTGCTTCCTTGATCTGCGGGGAGTGAATGGTCTGGGGCGTAACATCACCTTATGAGACGGAGCGAATTCAATTCGCGATGGCTTACACCCGTCCCAGGGCAGGACTTTGATCCCCAGCATGCGAGACGGGGCTTGTGCTGTTACGCCGCTGGGCTGTGCACGATTCAGCCCTAGCGGGATCGCTGTCGAATATTCCTGATGATGCTACAGGGCAATACGCCGAGGCGTTCTATAGGCACATGAACAAATGTCCGAAATGCAACGAAGCTAGGATCGTCAGGATTTCTGATATCGATATCTAATGCAAAGATGTCTCTTCTGTAGAGGAGAATGTTAGGCCGCGTTGCCGATGTGCAACTCGACGTGCATCCCAGCCGTTGCGAGCATATTGACCAATGTGTCGATAGCAAATAGGTCGATTCGTCCACGAATCAAATCTGAAATCCTCGGCTGCGTTACGCCGAACTTCTTGGCCGCTTGGCTTTGGCTGAGTCCTTCCTGCGTAATGTGCTCCTTTAGGGCGATCATTAGCGAGGATCTGAGCTTCATATTTTCGGCAAGGGCGGGCGTGTCCTCGATTGCATCCCAGACGCTATCAAAACGCGTGCTCATTGTGAGTGCTCCTTTTGTAGTTCCTTATATCTCCGTGTCGCCGTTTCCAGGTCTGCGGTGCTCGTCCGTTGAGTCTTCTTCTGAAAGCAGTGCAGTACAAAGACCGAGTCGCCGAACTTGGTAACGTACATGACGCGGAAGATTCCGTGTTCATCTCTGACTCGGATTTCACGGACACCGGCACCGACGCTATTCATTGGCTTCCAATCGTTCGGTTCATAACCTCGCTGAACCATATCGAGCTGGTGGCCGGCTCTCCGTCGTGCAATTTCCGGAAAGCGACGAAGAGAGTCGAGCGAATCTCCCCAGAACACAATGGGTTTCAGCTCGCTCATACGAGTTTATTTATACAAAACTTTGTATATGAAGTCAATTCCACCGGTTTAAGCATTGAGAATAATGAGCCTTTCAAAAAAGGAGTTGCGTTGTTTGTCAATCTTGGTGTAGTTTTATCACAAGCCATGAGTGATTTAATTACAGTTGATCTGACAGCAGCCAGTAGCCCGGAGGAAGCTCTTCTGGTCTTCCGGCCCGCCCTTATCAAGATTCATGAAGTGCTCGAATCTCTACCCCTGACGTTCAAGTGATTCTCGACAATCACGAGCTCAAAAGGTCTGGGTGGCTCGTTGCTCATCTGAATCGTTGCATGGCGTTGAGTCGCCTCAACGGCTCTATGGTTGGGGATCGTAAGATCATTATGAACTCGATCATGAACGACGGGCTTGGGTTCGCATGGGGCAAATACAACATTCACGTCTTGAAAAACTCCAAGCTGCCTACATCAGCTAGCGCTCACGCATTCGAGCAGGGAAGCCTCACAATCTGGAATGGCAGCTCTGTCCCTCCTCTGGAAGAGGTCGTTGTTTTCTGGCAGCAGAATGGTAGCGGCGTACGGCTCAGCCTGGGCGCGAAGAAGAAGATGAAGAAGTGGAACGGCGAATGCTATTGGATGATTGAAGTTCCTCATCCCGCGGAATGGAACCTCCCCGTTTCTGAACGTGCAACCGAAGAAGACGACTTGAACAACGTTGCACCTCGTGTGACTACGAAAGAGATTGCTGGATCTGAATGATGCTCTATGGCCCGAGAATCCGCCAAGCAAGAGAACTCAGGGAATTCACGCAAGGAAAACTCGCAAAAGCAGTAGGTGTCTCACAAGCTCTGATCGCCTCGATCGAGACAGAGCTGCGTCTGCCAAGCGAGGCTCTTCTTGCAAAAATAGCCCAGGTTCTGACCCTTCCCATTGCTTACTTTAGCCAACCGCAGTCGCTCGAGATTCCTCCAAGCTCTCTGCTCTTTCGCGCCCGAGCGTCCATTAGCAACCGCGCTGTGACCGAAGCCTCTCGTGTGGCCGAGCATGTTCTCGCCCTCGCGACGAGTCTTGCGAAGCATGTCGATATACCGGTGCATGTTCATCCTCTTCATTGCGACCCGATTGAAGCAGCGCGGCGAATTCGTGAACTTCTACATGTTCCCCCGCTCGAACCGATTCCCGCTCTCATACGCTCTTTAGAACGTTTGGGAATTTGGGTCTTGGCGTTGCCGGTGCTCAAAGATCGCGATGCTTTTTGTATGTGGATTGAAATTGATGGAAGGTCAATACCGACAATTGCAGTCTGTATGAATCAACCTGGCGACCGGCTACGATTAAGTGTTGCGCATGAACTCGGTCACCTGCTCCTTCACAAGGAACAGCTAGGACGTATTCGATCGGACTTGGAGAAAGAAGCATTTGCTTTTGGGGCAGAGCTTCTGATGCCTGAAGCAGCAATGCGAAAGGAGCTACTTCCGCCTGTAACGCTGACTACGGTTTCGCAGTTGAAGCCTCGCTGGCTTGTGTCGATGCAAGCCCTCATACGCAGAGGACACGATCTCCGAATTGTGACTGAACGGCAATACCACTATTTATTCCAAAAACTTTCTGCGGCAGGATGGCGAAAAGAGGAGCCAAACCCCATCGCCATCGAAAGGCCTATGCTGATCCGCAAGATGGCTGAGGTCGCCTACGGGACGCCTCTGGACTATCGTTCTCTAGCAGCGGCCTGTCACATGCTCCCTCAAGAGGCTGAGCGGCTGTTGAGCTTATATGCCGCTCCTAAAGCCGCCACATCTGGCGTTATATCGAAAGTTGGCGGCTGACCCAACAAAAGAAATAATAGTTCCACAAAGTCCCGAGGTTGGCGATTACATCGCCCGTATGGCGGATTTCGTTAGTGCAGTTGCAAACGCCGAAAGCCGCAGTATGAACGAGGTTTTGAACGCGCTTATCTTCCCCACGGCTGATACTGTTCGTTTTGGATATAAGAGTCCTGATACTCGACTGGGAACGATAGCGCTTCCTGATGGAATGAATCTCTACGAAGCAGCGCTCAGGGCGATTTCGGCAACAACCTACGACATTATTCGCCCAGAGAGATTCCACGCTCGAATGAGCAATCCTGACGCAGAAGCGTACATAAAATCGTGCAGGATGGGCCAGACGGAATTTTCGAGTTTTATCGTTTCCTGTATCTGTCCCGTTGAACCAGATAGCCAGTTGCAACTTTCGTCTTCCGAAGGAGACGACGAGGCAATTGAAGCTCCAGCGTTTGGACGACAGGTCACAGAACGCCTCATGGAGTCTTTAACTCTAATAAACAGCTTCGTATTGGCCGACCAGACCGATAGATTGGTGAATCCTGAACCAGGCGACATAACGATCAGCGGGAACTTCTTCGAATCGCTTTTAGGATTTCCAGTTTCAGCTGAAGATACTTCACCACCTGCTCAGGCTGGTACTTCTTGCCTCGTCCCATGTGCTCTCCTTGTCCAGTGTCTCTCTTATCCACTGGCACATTTCAAGCCGGGCACTCCAGAAGCGCATCGTTGGCCGCTGCACGGCCTCCGCGATCGCTTCTGCGTCCAGGTAGTCGTTCTTGTTCGTCTTGACGTAGGGCTTTACATACTGTGCCGGCATGAGCCTGACGTCATGGCCTTGTTCCCGCAGGGCACGAGCGAGGTGGTTCGCCCTCCACAGGCTTCCATTCCAATCAGGATCTGCAGTCGATTCGCTGTAAGGACAAGAAGCTGCTTACGAAAGAACTTCTTCCGCAGCACGATCTCGCTTCGTGCGTTCAGCCCGATTACGTGAAAGGTGGTTTTGCTCAGGTCAATGCCGACTGTTGAGATTTCCATGGTAAGCCTCCTACCCGCTAAGCTAATCCTGTTGTGGAACAGGCGGCGGACCATTCCAGTAGACAGAGTATGGAAAGGGTGGAAAGCCATGATGCCGGCTTTCCACCCTTCCCCACTCTTTGGAAATCCCTTCGGGATTCCCACATTCCCACGGCCTCGACGACTGGATATATGTCTTCTCATGCCCTCAAGTCGAACCATCGCCACCGCAAGGGGCTTGTAAACTCTCTCCCCGGTACGAAACGTAAAGCATCTGTCGGTACTCTCACCTCAGGGAAGGTTTGGTATCCGCATAGTGCGCGTCACGCGCACATATCTATTGGGGCGTTGCGGGGTGTCCCCGCTAGGTTGGGGAGTCGGAAGACGGGGCCGGTTGTTTCTCGCCGGCGTCGGCTGGAGCTGGGGCAAGGGCATAGCCCTTACCCCGCCAGAGTATCTAGGATGGAATAAAACTCGGAGAACGGATGACCTATCAGAAAATTAGACTGACCGTTGTCGTGAAAGAAGACGACTCGGAAATATTTCTCCAGCTGCGAAATTCGCACTGAGGGAGTAGGGAAGCCCGAGAATGCAGGGAAATCGAAGGTATTCCTCAGTAACGGCTTCGTAAGGCGGATCATGGCAAAACAAGCGAAATCGGTTGGTTTCATAAAGACGATGGATTGTTTGGCGGTTCCAAAGATCCCCGAAGGTCCGGAATGGACGTATGAAATTTTATGTGGAGGTCCACATAAGATTTCGTAGGCTCGATCGTCTATGTAGCAGCGGAAGAGAACTCTGCAAAAATCAATCGGTGGCTGCTAATTGACGGTCAACAACGACTGACCACTGTTTTGCTTTTGTTTGTAGCTTTGCGCGACTTCCAAAAGGCCGGTGCCAACACGCCGGCTGGATCAACTAGCAGCACATTGCCGACATCCCTGGAGATTAGCGATTATTATCTAGAAATAGAACGTGAAGGATCCCTGCAGGTCTCGATTGTCGTTGACCGTGCCGGTAATCTGGCCTGCGGTGGATGATCCCAGTGCTGCGCTGGGCGTGGCAAAGTTTGGAGTGTTGAAGATGTTGAAGGCATCCAGCCTGAACGCTATGGTCATCTCGCGATATATGGGGAACCTTCTCTGCAGGCCGATGTCCCAGTTTTTTGTCGATGGACCGTAGAGCACGGATCGCGCGGAGTTGCCGTAAGTATTGGCCGGCGGCGTCTGGAAGGCGCACGGGATTCCGTTGGCCAGTGTGGTTACTCCCACTGGGCAGAGAGTTGTGTCGAAGAAGCGGAGCGGTGTGCCCTTGTCTAGCTTGCCGCGACGGCCGATCCGATTGGGCCAGCTGGGCGAGCCGCTATTGACGCCCGAGTTGAGGGTGACGGTAAACGGCGCTCCCGAACCGTAGGTAGTGATGGCGTCCACCTGGAATCCTCCAAGGATATGCGACATAGGCCCGGTCTTGAAGTAGGCGCGGCCGCCACCGAAGGGAAGCTCATAGTTGACGGAGCTTACGAAGCGATGCTTCTGATCGAAGCCTGAAGCACCGTAGCCTGCGCGGAGATTGGTAATGGTCTGTGGGTTTCCGGCGGATCCGCCTCCAGACGCTGCCGATCCACCGTAATCAAGCGACTTGCTGTAGGTATAGCTGATGAGAGCCGTGAGTCCATGGCTGTAGCGCTTTACGTATTTGATCTGCAGGCTGTTGTAGTTCGACGCATTGATGGGTTCCTGCTGCACCCAGGTGGAGATGTTGTTGAGCGGCTGGATCAGGCGGCGCGCGGTTTGCGCCGTGGGGCCGCCGGGCTGAATCAGGCCGACCTCATTCGGGTTGTATCCATAGGTCAGGTGCAGACTATGACTGCCTGCATACCCGACGGCGAAGAGGCCGCCGAGCATCTGGCGCTCCACGTTCAGCGTGTAGGTCTGCATGCTTGCAGTTTTGTTCTCGAGAGAGTGACTCACGATCGCCGGGGCCGCAGCATTGAGTGCCGCGGTATTGGTGAGGGTAGAGATGGGAAGCGTCACCGCGCCAGCAGGAAAAGGATTGTTGAGCACGGGCTGGCAGGTAGCCGACAGGTTCGTCGCCGAGCACTGATTCGACGGCGCAAAGGACGCGGGCAAGGGGAACGTCGCGGGGCTCGAAAACGTTTGCGATACCGTGAATGGCGGATTTTGCCCAAGCTCATTCGAAGCTGACGCAGGAACGACGAAGTACGAGATGCCGAATCCTCCGCGAACGACTGTCGTTCCTTTGCCGTCGACGTCATAGGCAAAGCCAATGCGCGGGCCGAAGTTGTTGTATCGCGTCTTTACGCCTGCTGTGCGGCTTATACCGTTAAGCCCGGCGAAGATAAACACGTTTCTGGAGTAATCGAAGTTGGCCAGGCGGTTGTCCTTCTCCACGTCAGGGGTGAAGACGTCATACCGAAGCCCGAGATTCAGAGTCAGCCTGGGTGTTGCTCTCCAGTCGTCCTGGACGAAGCCGGCGAACTGCTGATTGTGGATATAGTTCGGCTTGATCAGGAAGTTTCTGCTGCCTGCGTTGGGGAAGCCAAGGAGAATGGCAGCGAGCCCCGACCCGCCCGCGGATGCTGTA
>Ga0193742_1001556_pt1 | contig 13740 bp, 12 predicted proteins | sample L2c1metaG_FD_165511 | JGI IMG/M metagenome (GOLD analysis project Ga0193742, IMG submission 165511) | Soil microbial communities from a riparian zone of the East river system, Colorado, United States - L2c1 | ecosystem: Environmental > Terrestrial > Soil > Riparian zone | place: USA: East River... | reverse complement strand
CGCCCCCTACGCCGATTGCTTGAGGATGGCGGGGTCGCCTTCCATTGCAGAGGGAACAATACTTCCATTGGACTGCGCGAATGAAGTCGCTGTTGGGATGTCGGTGTCGGCCGCCGGCGCCGACGTTTCCTGTTTGTGAAGGGCCTCTTTGACAGCCTTCTGCCCGGTGCAAACGCTCACGACGTCGTTCCAACACGAAATGAATGCATCGACACATGCTGGATCAAAATCCCGTCCCCTTTTGTCCTGGAGAAATTGACGGGCGGCTTCCAGCGACATCGCTTCCTTGTACGGACGTTTGGTCGTCAGGGCATCGAATACGTCAGCAACCGCAACGATGCGGGCGACGATCGGGATTTCATCGCCCTTGAGCCCTTTGGGGTAGCCGTTGCCGTCCCATCGCTCATGATGGGCGGCCGCGATGATCGCGCCAATCTGGATCAATTCGCATGGACTGTCTGCCAGGATGCGGCTGCCGATCGCCGCATGCGTTCGGATGACGGCCATCTCCTTCTCGTCCAGCCGTCCGGGCTTCAGCAGAATGCTGTCGGGAATTGCGACTTTTCCGACGTCATGGAGGGGCGCGGCAAGGTAGATGTCGCGGCAAAGGCGCGGCGACAGCCCGAGCTGCTCGGCGATGATGCGACTGTATTTGGCGACCCGAAGCGTGTGTTCGCCGGTGTCGCTGTCGCGGTATTCGACCGCGAGCGCCAGCCGCAGGATGATCTCCTCCTCGCGCTCCTGGAGCTTGGCGGTGGCAATGGCGACCTCGCCGGCGAGATGCGCCGCGCGATCGTTCAGCTTGCGGGCCGCCAGGCCAAGCCGCACCAGGTTGCGCAGCCGAACGGTCATTTCCAGGGCTTGCGGGCGCTTCGAGACAAAGTCGGTCGCGCCGGCTTCCAGCGCCTTCATCCGGACGTCGTCGCTCTCGATCGATGTCACCATCACGATCGGGGTGTCGGCGAACTTCGGAAGCGCGCGCAGTCGGCGAATGAGGGTGATGCCGTCCATCTTGGGCATCTCGTAATCGACCAGCACGATGTCGTAGTCGTGCGTCATCGCCGCTTCCATGGCCTCCAGGGGATCCGCGAAAGCGGTGACCTGCACTTGGCCGTCGGCTTCCATCAACCTTTTGAGAAAGTCGCGGACGGACCGGCTGTCATCAACAAGGAGCGCTTGCGTAAGCATCGGGACTTTCGGGGACCTGCTGGTCGTGTCATGCGACCATTGCAACCTATCGGGGCGGCGTTAATCCGGAACTAACGGGCTGTCGGGCGGCGCTCGCCGTCGATCCGCTTCCTCGGGCGAGCTTTTCGTTCACATTTATTTGAAGTTGCGGGGTTAAGGCATCGGCCGCCTGTGATCGGTGCAAACTTGAACGAGACGCGAAGCAAGTTCTTTCGTGCCTCGATGGGCCGATCGCCGATCTCCTTGGGGAAGCTGTTCTTTTGCGAAACAGCCTGCGCTCTTCAACATCACGCCAGACGGCTGGATCGCATGTCCAAGCAGGGGATGAAAAGCGGCGCATATGCTCGGACACCGTATTTCTACGTAGAGTCGTAGTTAACGACTTTGCTACCTCCATCAAGCATCTTTTCGCCATAAATGGATTCGCGCTGAATTCGCCTCCGATGGGGATCGAGTTTTCAGAATCCCGGTTGGACGATGAAGGCTCGAACGATGGACCGCAAAAGCTCGCTTCGGCTTCCTGTAGATTGCAGTATTGCAGCGATCCGCGGTGTTTACGACCTGATACGTGAAGCCTTCAGCCGGCAGGAATCCCTCGAGATCGACTGCTCGAGCGTCGCCAAGGCCGATGTCACTTCGATCCAGCTTTTGCTCTCGGCCGCAAAGACGGGGCAGGCGCAGGGGCGCCCGGTGGTCCTGACCGCCTTCTCCCAGTCCTTTCGCAATACCCTTCGCCGCGCGGGCTTCTCGAACGAGGCGATGACCGATCATCCCTTCCTTGACAAGAAAGATGGCATCTGATGGCCACGGTCCTGACGGTCGACGACTCGCCCAGCATCCGCCAGATGGTCAAAGTTACCCTGGAGCCCGCCGGCCACAACGTCATCGAGGCTGGCGACGGCGCGCAAGGCTTGGCGCAGGCGCAGTCGCGCCGGCCGGATCTCGTCATCACCGACCTCAACATGCCGAACATGAACGGTCTGGAATTGATCCGGGCCCTGCGCAAGCTGCCGCAACTAACCGGGCTTCCGATCGTCTTCCTGACCACCGAATCCAACGACGCCGTCAAGCAGGAAGCCAAGAGCGCCGGCGCGACGGGCTGGATCACGAAGCCGTTCAAGCCTGAGCAACTGCTCGCCGTGGTCGGCAAACTGGTGCGCTCATGACCATGCTGGACCCGACTGAGATCTTTCGCCAGGAGGCCAGCGAACTCCTGGAAACGTTGGAAACCGTGCTGCTGGACCTGTGCCAGCGCCCAGACGATCGTGAGCTTGTCGATTCGGCCTTTCGCGCGCTGCACACCATCAAGGGTTCTGGCGCGATGTTCGGCTTCGACAAGGTCGCCGCTTTCACCCACGAATTCGAGACCGCCTTCGAACAGGTCCGCAAGGGCGAGATCAAGCCGACCCAGGAATTGATCTCCGTGGCGCTCGCCGCCAAGGACTACATTCGCGCCCTGATCGAGGCGCCAGACAGCACCGACTCCATCATCGGCGAGGCGATTCTCGACGATCTCAGGCAGTTCGTCGCGCCCACCGCCCATGTGGTGAGCGCCGCGAAGACCGAAATGCCCGCGGCGACGGAGAAGGGCTCCGCCGGCTGGCACCTGCATCTGGAATTCGATTCCCACATCCTTCGCAACGGCTCCAACCCGCTCGACCTGCTCGACGATCTCTGCAAGCTTGGGCCATGCTTCGCCGTTCCGATTACGGACGCCATTCCGCTGCTTGACGAGCTCGAGCCGGAAGACTGCTACCTGAAGTGGGATGTGACGCTCGCCAGTGCTTGCGACCGAGCTGCAATCGACGACGTGTTCATGTTCGTCGTGGACGAAATGAAACTCACCATTGCGCCGCTGGCCCATGTCGACGTTCATGTCGACGTTCCGGCACCGGTGCCGCTGTTGCAGGAGGCCGTCAAAGCGGCGCCCGCTGCGCCTGCGCCCGTGATGGAATCCGAGCAGGCGAAGCCGGCGGCGGCCCCGGTCGAGCGGCGCGACGAGCCCAAACGCAACGAAGAGCGCGGCATCGCCACGGTGCGCGTGCAGGCCGAACGTCTCGACGAGTTGATGGATCGCGTCGGCGAACTCGTGATCGCCCAGGCGCGGCTCAGCCAATTGGCGGCAAATAGCTCGGACCTGTCGATCAAGACGATCGCCGAGGAGATCGAGCGGCTCGCGGCGAGCCTGCGCGATACCACCATGGGCGCCCGCATGGTTCCGATCGGCTCGCTGTTCGGACGTTTTCGGCGGCTGGTGCATGACCTTTCCCGCGACCTCGCCAAGCCGGTCGATTTCGTGACCGTTGGCGAAGACACCGAACTCGACAAGACCATGATCGAGTGTCTGGCCGATCCGCTTGTGCATCTGATTCGCAACGCGATCGACCACGGCATCGAGGATAGCGCGACACGGGTGGCGGCAGGCAAGACCAAGCAAGGCCGCATCGAGCTGCAGGCGGTTCATTCCGGCGCGCAGGTGCTGGTGACCGTGCGCGACAATGGCGGCGGCCTCAACACCGCGCGGATTCGCGCCAAGGCGGAAGAGCAGGGCCTGATCGCTGCGGGCGCTGTGCTGTCCGACAATGAGATCCACCAGCTTCTGTTCCACCCCGGCTTTTCGACCGCGCAGACGATCTCCGCGCTGTCCGGGCGTGGTGTCGGCATGGATGTGGTCAAGCGTACCATCGAGAACATGCGCGGCGCGATCGATCTTGCGACGACGCCCGGTCAGGGAACCACCGTCACGCTGCGGCTGCCGCTGACGCTGGCGATCATCGAGGGACTCCTGATCCGCGTCGGCGAAGGCCGCTACATCATCCCGCTGTCGGCTGTCGAGGATTGCGTCGAGTTCAGGGCTGAGGACCAGCGTTCCCGCGGCCGCAACTTCCTCAACGTGCGCGGCGACCTGGTGCCATTCCTGAGGCTTCGCGAGATGATGGCCGTGCCGAGCGCGCCGGACCAGCATCAGAAGACCATCATCATCTCCACCGGCGAGAACCACGTCGGCCTGGTCGCCGACCAGATCATCGGCAGCCACCAGACCGTCATCAAGTCGTTGTCCAAGTTGCACTCCGACGTCACGATCTTCTCGGGCGCGACCATTCTCGGCGACGGCACCGCCGCGTTGATCCTCGACGTGACGCAGCTCGTCGCGCTGGCGCAGGCGCAGTCCGAAAGACATCAAATGAATGAGGCCGCCTAATGAACGCTCGCCGGGAGCAGGACGTCGCCGGTCAGGATGACCTGATCCAGGTGGTGATGATCGGCTTGGGCGAGGAGAAATTCGCGCTCGATGCCGGACTGGTCCGCGAGATCATCGATCCGGTTCCCATCACGAAAGTGGCCGGCGCCAAGGCGTTCGTGCCGAGCGTCATCAATGTGCGCGGCAACGTCATTCCGCTCGCCGATATGCGCATTCGCTTCGGCATGCCGGTGATGGAGGATTCCGCCGACACGCGCATCGTCGTCATCGAGATCGACATCGACAACGAACCGGTGCTGGTCGGCGTGACCGCCGACAAGGTCTACGAGGTGACCGAAATTTCCCGCGCCCATGTGCAACAGACACCGCGCGTCGGCATGCACTGGAATCCGGAGTTCATTCGTTTCATTACCAAGTGGCGTGAAGAGTTCGTCATTGTTCCCAACATGGAACGGATCCTGAATTAGCAGTTGTCCTCGGGCTGGGACAAGAGGGGCTGAAAATGAGATTTACCGTCAAGGCGAAGCTGGCGTGTGCGTTTGGCGTGGTCATCATTCTGTCCGGCGTAGCCGGGACGATGGCCTACACCAAACTGAGTGACATGATGGCCGGCATGGCCGACCTGACGTCGCGGGCCGGACGAATGGAGAAAGCCGGGGAGCTGCAAAAGCAGCTGTTGCTGCAGAATCGCGCAGAGAAAAACCTGCTGTCAGCTGAGAACGACAGCGAGGCCGAACGGTTTGCGGCCGAGATGGTGAAGTATCGTCCGGTCGTTTCCAAGACGCGAGACGAGATCTACGCGACGGCTGCCGAAGCCGGTAGACAGATGCTTGATCGTTTCGCCTCCAACTACGCCAAAGTCAATGCAACCCAGGACGAGACGGCAAGGCTTATCAAGACCGACAAGATAAAGGCGATCGAGCTTTCCACCGGCGCCGGGCGCAAGGCGATGGATGAGGGGCTCGATATCGCCGATGAATACGTGACCTTTGTGAAGAAATCGATGGCGGAGCAGACCGAGACCGCGAAGGCGGAAGCCAGCCGCGGCCAGCTCCTGGTGCTTTGCCTCGTGATTGCTTCGCTTGTCGTCGCTGTCGCCGCCGCCTTGTGGATCTCCTTCAGCATCAGCCGTGCGCTTGGCCGCGCCGTCGGTCTCGCCGGTGCGGTGGCGGGTGGCGACCTCAACCAGACCATCGACGTTGTCAGCAACGACGAGATCGGCGACCTGATCAAGTCGCTCAACTTGATGACGGGGAAGCTCCGCCAGATCGTCTCCGAAGCCCTGACCGCCGCGCAGAACGTCTCGGCCGGCAGCCAGGAACTCTCGGCGAGCGCCGAGCAACTGTCGCAGGGCGCGACAGAGCAGGCCTCGTCAGCGGAAGAGGCATCCTCCTCGATGGAGGAAATGGCCTCAAACGTGAAGCAGAACGCCGATAACGCCAATCAGACCGAGAAGATCGCAGCCCAATCGGCCAGGGACGCCGAAGCCAGCGGCGCGGCGGTGGGCCGTGCGGTCGAGGCGATGCAGACCATCGCGTCGAAGATCAACATCGTGCAGGAGATCGCCCGCCAGACTGACCTGCTCGCGCTCAACGCCGCGGTCGAGGCCGCCCGCGCCGGCGAACATGGCAAGGGCTTTGCGGTGGTAGCCTCCGAAGTGCGCAAGCTTGCCGAGCGCAGCCAGGCGGCTGCCGCCGAGATCGGGGCGCTGTCGTCAGACCGTAAAGGTTGCCCAAGATGCCGGCTCGATGCTCGCCAGGCTCGTGCCCGACATCAAGAAGACCGCCGAACTCGTGGTCGAGATCACCGCTGCCTGCCGCGAGCAGGACGTCGGCTCCGCCCAGATCAACCAGGCGATCCAGCAGCTCGACAAGGTCGGCCAGCAGAACGCCAGCGCATCCGAACAGGTCTCCTCGACGTCCGAAGAGCTCGCTTCGCAGGCTGAGCAACTCCAGTCGACCATCTCCTTCTTCCGCATCGATCAGAGCCACCACGACGAGAAGGTGAGGGCGATGGCGCCGCTCGACCGTGCCGTGGTTCAGCTCAAGGCCAAGGCAACGAGTATGGCGGCAGCCGATCGCGGCAAGAAGCCTGTACCTGTACCCGTATCGGCGAGGTCCACCCGTGCCGCCAAGGTGGCTAACGGCGGCGGCTTTGCCTTCGCAATGGACGATAGTGGCGATGATCGCGACGCGGAGTTTCAACGCTAAATCGATCGCGCGAGATACCGACCGCATTCTCAACTAACGCTCAGAGGCTGAAATGAAAATGTTCGACAATCTGACGATCCCGCGCAAGCTCGTCCTGGCCCTGGGCCTCATGCTTGCCACGATCATGGCGGTCAACGTCGTGATCTATCTCAAGTCAAGCGAAGTTCAGCAGGCGACGCGCTGGACGGAGCACACGCAGCAAGTCATCGCGGCGGCCAATACTGCGGTCAACAGCATGGTCAACCAGGAGACCGGTTATCGCGGATTTCTGATCGGCGGCGAAGACAAATTCCTCGAACCGTTCACGAAGGGGCAGCAGGATTTCGAACTCGCCATAGCCAAGGGCAAGGAACTGACCGCGGACAATCCTGTCCAAGTCTCCAGATTCGATGACGTGCAGAAGTCGGGTGAGAAGTGGCGCAAGGACGTCGCAGAGCGCGCCATCAGCCTCATGGCGAACGAGCAGACCCGGAAGGAGGCACGGGACCTCGAGAGTAGCGGCGCTGGAAAGGCCGCCATGGATGCGCTTCGTGCGAAAGTTGCCGAAATCATCGGAGCGGAACAAGCTCTGATGGCAACGCGTCAACAGGCGCAAGAGTCGGCCTTCGATATCATGACCAAGGTGGTATTCGCCGGCACGGGAATCAATCTCGTCATTGCTCTTGCGATCGGATTCCTGCTGACACACACCGTCGCTCGCCCGATATCTGCCGTCGCTGCAAAATTGGCCAACCTCGCAACCCCTGTTGAAACGGGACGCCGTGACGAAGTGGGCAGAATGGAAGGAAGCTTGCTTGCCGTCGAGAGCGCCTTCGAGGACATTTCCCGGAAGGTGAGCGCCATATCCATCGGAGATCTAACGCAGAAGATGGAGAGGGCCTATGGAGGCCAGACCGAGCAGCTCGGAAATTCGCTGGAGCGAATGGTCGAGAAACTGCGCCAGATCGTTGCCGAGGCGTTGACCGCGGCGCGGAACGTTTCCAGCGGCAGCCAGGAGCTCTCGGCCAACGCCGAGCAGCTCTCGCAAGGCGCGACCGAGCAGGCTTCGTCAGCCGAAGAGGCTTCCTCTTCGATGGAGGAAATGGCGTCTAATGTGAAGCAGAACGCCGAAAACGCCAATCAGACCGAGAAGATCGCCACACAGTCCGCCAAGGACGCCGAGGCCAGCGGTACCGCGGTGGGGCGCGCGGTGGAGGCGATGCAGACCATCGCCGAGAAGATCACCATCGTTCAGGAGATCGCGCGGCAGACCGATCTGCTCGCCTTGAACGCCGCGGTCGAGGCCGCCCGCGCCGGCGAACATGGCAAGGGCTTTGCCGTCGTCGCCTCCGAAGTGCGCAAGCTCGCCGAACGCAGCCAGGCGGCGGCGGCCGAGATCGGCACGCTGTCGGCCGACACCGTAAAGGTGGCGCGGGAAGCCGGCGGCATGCTCGCGAAGCTGGTGCCCGACATCAAGAAGACCGCGGAACTCGTGGTCGAGATCACGGCCGCCTGCCGCGAGCAGGACGTGGGCTCCGCCCAGATCAACCAGGCGATCCAGCAGCTCGACAAGGTCGGCCAGCAGAACGCCAGCGCATCCGAGCAGGTCTCATCGACATCGGAGGAACTGGCTTCGCAGGCCGAACAACTCCAGTCGACTATCGCGTTCTTCCGCATCGATCAGGACCGCGGCGGGGAGAGGGCGACGGCGCCGCTCGACCGTGCGATCGGTCAGCTCAAGGCCAAGGCCGACAGCATGGCGGCTGTCGATCGGGGTGGGAAGAAGCCGGCAGTCGCCAAGCCGGCACGGCCCGCCAAAACGGTGAACGGCGGTGGCTTTGCTTTCACCATGGAAGACGGCGGGGACGATCGCGACGCGGAGTTTCAACGCAGGGCTTGAAGCCCGGCGTGGCGGCCGGAACCGTTCCGGCCGCCCGCATGATCTTTGTGACTTGAAATTGAGGGACGACACACCATGGCCGAAACGGCGCAATACCTGACACTGGGTCTGGCGGGCGAAACGTTCGGCATCAGTATCCGCAATGTCCGCGAGATTCTCGATATGCGGCCGATCGCGCGGTTGCCGCATGCGCCGCATTTCCTGCTCGGCATGATCGATGTGCGCGGCAGCGGCTATCCCATTGTCGATCTCAGGCTGAAGCTGGATCTGCCGAACGTGGCGGCGACCGACGCCACCCGCATCATCATTCTCGACGTGCCGATCGGCGACCGGGTGGTCGGCGTCGGCTTCGTCGCGGACTGCGTCTACGAAGTGACCGACATCGACGAGGCGACGATGGAGTCGGCGCCCTCGGTCGGCGGGCGCTGGCAATCCGACTATATCGCGGGTATCGGCCGCAAGGGCGACAAGTTCGTCATCGTCTTCGATCTGAAGCGTCTGATGGCGCATGAAGGCATGCCGGCAGCGCAGGCGACTGAGCTCGACGCACCGGCCGCGGCGTAGATCATGACAGCCGCGCTAGCATGCAACGCTCCGACGCACCTGTCGGATCGCCATTTCCGCTCGATTGCCAAGCTGATCGAGACCCAGGTCGGCATCAAGCTGCCGAACGCCAAACGACTGATGCTGGAAGGGCGTCTACAGAAGCGTGTCCGCGCGCTGAATTGTTCGGACCTCAACGAGTATGTCGAGCATCTCTTTGACGAGGGGTCGCTCGAGACCGAACTCACGCATCTGATCGATGTCGTGACGACCAACAAGACCGATTTCTTCCGTGAGCCGTCGCATTTCGACTTCATGCAGAACGTCGCGGTGCCCGAACTGCTGAAGTCCCGCAACCGCGGATCGCAGGGTCTGAAGGTATGGAGCGCGGCCTGCTCGACGGGAATGGAAGCCTACGCCGCGGCGATGGTGTTGCAGAACATGCTCAGGACCGGCTCGCGCTTCCGCTTTCGAATCCTGGGGACGGACATCTCGACCGCGGTGCTGCGGGTTGCGGAGAGTGCGATCTATACGCGCGACACGCTGGAGCCGGTGCCCGATGAGTTCGTAAAACGCTATTTCCTCAAATCGAGGAACCCTTCGAGTGGTGAAGTGCGGGTGGTGCCCGAAGTGCGTCAGCAGGTCAATTTCATGCGCATGAACCTGATGGACGTGAGCTATCCGGTCGATCGCGACGTTGACATTATCTTCTGTCGCAACGTCCTGATCTATTTTGAGAAGGAAATCCAGCGCAAGGTCGTCGAGAATCTGTGTACCCACTTGCGGCCCGGCGGCTATCTGTTGGTGGGACATTCGGAATCGATGGTGCAAAGCGTCGTGCCGGGGCTGAAGCAGGTTCAGCCGACCATCTTCAGAAGAGCGGGGTGAAGGCATGATTTCGCAAAAGCTTCGCGTTCTGATCGTGGATGACTCGGCTTCGGTGCGCCAAATCCTCACAAGCATTCTCAGCGAGGATCCGGAGATCGAGGTGATGGCGACCGCCTCCGATCCGTTTGCGGCGGCCCGGCGCCTGCAGAACGAACTGCCGGACGTCATCCTTCTCGACATCGAGATGCCGCGCATGGACGGCATCACGTTCCTGCGCAAGATCATGGCCCAGCATCCGATCCCGGTGATCATGTGCTCTTCGCTTACCGAGGACGGCTCGGATCTGATGTTCCAGGCTTTCGAGGCCGGCGCCGTCGATATCGTTCCGAAGCCGCGCATCGATACGCGCCAGGCGCTGCTGGAAAGCTCGGGCCGGCTGCGCGAGGCGGTCAAGTCGGCCGCGCGGGCGCGGGTGCGGCCGCGGGCCGAACGCCGCCTGATCGAGAAGAAGCTTACGGCCGATGCCATCATACCGCCGCCCGTGCTGGGCAGGTCGCGCCCGACGACGGAACGCATCGTATGTATCGGCGCCTCGACCGGTGGCACCGAAGCCCTCAACGACGTGCTTGAGGCCCTGCCGGCCAATTGTCCAGGTATCCTGATCGTGCAGCACATGCCGCAGGGTTTCACGGCGGCGTTCGCAAGGCGGCTCGACAGCGTCTGCCCGATGAAGGTCAAGGAGGCCGAAGACGGCGAGCCGGTACAGCCCGGCCACGCTTATATCGCGCCCGGCGCCCGCCACATGCTGCTGCAACGGACCGGCACGCGTTACCACATCGCCATCAAGGATGGTCCCCCGGTATCGCGGCATAGGCCGTCGGTCGACGTGCTGTTTCGCTCGGCCGCGCAATATGCCGGAGCCAATGCGCTTGGCGTCATCATGACCGGCATGGGCGACGACGGCGCGCGCGGGCTTCTGGAGATGCGCAAGCTCGGGGCTGCGACGCGCGCGCAGGATGAGGAAAGCTGCGTCGTGTTCGGCATGCCGAAGGAGGCGATCGGCCGCGGCGCCGCTGAGAAGGTGGTCGCGTTGAACCAGATCCCGCGCGAGATCATGCTTTGGTACCAGGCTGGACAGCCTGCGCTGGCGGATTGATCGCAACATGTCCGCAGGCGGCCCACCAGATGCGATTGCCACAGCGATCACCGCGGTCGAGGAGGTCTCCTCCCGCATTGAGGGGGCTTTTGCCCAGGCGGGCGATCGGCTCGGCCGCGGGCACGCGATTTTCCTGGAGTTGAATCAGGGCCTGACCGCATTGTCGGGCGAGTTGTCTGGCGCGCAGATCGAGGGTGCATCGAAGGCGATGCACGACGTCGCCGGGCGGCTGAATGGGCTTGCCGAGGCGCTGCCGGCCGAAAGCGCACTGCTCGGACGGCTCGGCAAGGCCGCCGTCGAGGCTTCCGATCTGCTCAAGCCGCTGTTCAAGCACATCCAGATGATCTCGATCATCGCGCGCAGCGCCCGGATCGAGGCCGCCTCGCTCGCCAATGACAGGGAAAATTTCCTCGCTTTCACCCAGGAGGCCCATGAATTGGCCCAGGTGGTGAAGCGCTCGCTTGAGGTCTGTGCGCGCGATCAGGATCAACTGGCCAAGGCGGTCGAGACCGCGCTCAACCGGCAAAACGATTTCGATCGGCGTTACCGCGACCAGTTGCTTTCGGCCGGTGGCGACCTGATTTCGGCCTATGCCGGGATGCAGGAACAACGCGGCCGCAGCGTGCAACTCACCGGCTTTGCGGGTTCGAGCACGAAGAGGATAGCCGAAGCCGTCGGCTGTTCGATCGTCTCCTTGCAGGCCGGCGACAGTGCGCGTCAGCGCCTGGAACATGTCTGCCACGGTCTGAGGCTGGCCGGCGGCTCGCTGGCCCCCAGCATTGTGCCGATGCCGGGCGAGCCGGCCGCAATTGACGTGGGCTTCATCTGCGGCCTTCAGGCGAGGCAGCTCGACGATGCGCAGCGCGAACTCGGCAACGACATCGGCCGGATCATGGCTGCGCTCTCGGCCATCCTGACCGATGTGGTCGGCGTGGTCGATCAGGGGCGGTCGCTCTACGGCGGCCAAAGCGGCGACTCCTCTTCCTTTCTGACCCGGATCCGGCAGATCCTGGTTCAGGCCTCGACGCTGATTGCAACGTGCGAGAGCGCCGGGAAGGCGGTCGACGATGCGCTGATGGTGGTGGAAGATACACTCGGCAAGTTTCGCGACGCCATTGCCGGGCTTTCGGAAGCGGTCATCGACATCACGCTGATCGGAATGAATGCAGGCCTGAAGGCCGGTCACCTCGGCAACAACGGCAACGCCTTTGTCGTGATCGCCAATGAACTCAAGGCGTCGGCCGATCAGGTCAGCGGCGCGGCCGGCCGGCTGCGGCCCGTTCTCGACGGCATCGAAAAGCTCGCCCGCGACCTCCGGACGCTTCGTGCCCATGGCGACCCGGTGCAACTAGGGCAGCTCGAATCGTCGATCCTGGGTGCACTGGGCGAGGTCGAGGCGGGCAATGCGCGGCTCGCAGAGTTGATCGGCCGCCTAATCGCCGAGGGCGCCGAGTTCGAAGGCCTGATGAGCTCGGCCCAGGAACTGCTGGGCGAGGTTGGCAAGGGAGCGGCGACCTTGCCTGGTTTCGTCGCCCGCCTGGATGCGGCCGGCTCGGCCATGTCAAAAGACCGGCCGACCGCGAGCGATGAGGCGGCGTTCGATGCTCTCCTCGCACGCTACACCATGGAGCGTGAGCGGGACGTGCATCGGGAGTTCCTGCATGGTTTGGGGCTTGCGTCCAAAGCCGCTGCACAAAGCGACAGCAATCCCGACGCCGACGATGGCGTGCTGCTGTTCTAGGGACGCCCTGGCCGAACTGCCAATGTTGTCTTGCCAAGGCGCAGCCGACGCGCCCGCAGGCCGCAAACTCAGCTGCTGCTACCTCTCAAGGAACGTCACAAAGCTTTGCCAAGCTGGAGCCGCTCTGAAAGCTTTTCGGCTGCTTCTTTCCGCTCGCTATAGCGATCCGTCAGATAGGACGAAATCCCGCGCGTCAGCAGCGTGAACTTGACCAGTTCCTCCATCACATCGACGATGCGATCATAATAAGGCGACGGCTTCATCCGGCCGGCGTCGTCGAACTGTTCATAGGCCTTTGCGACGGATGACTGGTTTGGGATTGTTATCATCCTCATCCAGCGGCCCAGCACCCGAAGTTGATTGACGGCGTTGAAAGATTGCGAACCGCCGCTCACCTGCATGACCGCTAGCGTTTTACCCTGCGTCGGCCGCACAGCGCCAATCGACAGCGGAATCCAGTCGATTTGCGCCTTCATGATGCCGGTCATCGAGCCGTGGCGTTCGGGGCTGCACCATACCTGACCTTCGGACCAAGCCGACAGCGCGCGCAATTCCTGCACCTTGGGATGCTCCGCTGGAGCATCGTCGGGAAGCGGCACACCGGACGGATTGAAAATCCGCGCCTCCGCGCCGAACGACTCAAGCAGCCGCGCGGCTTCCATGGTGGCGAAGTGGCTAAAGGATCGTTCCCGCAGCGAACCGTAGAGCAGCAGAATGCGCGGACGATGTGATATCCGTGTTGACAGCAGCGCCGCGGTATCCGGCACGGCGAAAGCATCCGCATCGATATTGGGCAGGTCGAGCAGGTCAGCCGCCATCGACGACCTCGCCGTCTTCTTTGACAAAGCGGCCGATGTGCGGATTGGGCAGCAGATCAAGCACGGCCTCGGACGGACGGCAGAGCTTCACGCCCTTCGGCGTCACGACGATCGGGCGGTTGATCAGGATGGGATGCGCCAGCATGAAATCGACCAACTCGGCGTCAGTCCATTT
>Ga0193742_1001554_pt1 | contig 13756 bp, 11 predicted proteins | sample L2c1metaG_FD_165511 | JGI IMG/M metagenome (GOLD analysis project Ga0193742, IMG submission 165511) | Soil microbial communities from a riparian zone of the East river system, Colorado, United States - L2c1 | ecosystem: Environmental > Terrestrial > Soil > Riparian zone | place: USA: East River... | reverse complement strand
CAGAAATCCAAGATACTCGCCGGAGGACATCTACAACTCCATTTTGTGACTTAAGCGAGCGACTACTGTAATTAGGAGGTGACCTCATCGCCATAACCCAGTAAACCCGGCAGTGGAGATGAACTTAGGAGTTCGAAAGACAAGATGGTGTTCGTTGGACCAGATGCCAGCGAGTTCCTTTGCGTCATACGTAGCGGCAACATAACACGGGCTATCGACCAGATGGCTATAACATTCTCCGTACAAGTATATCCCAATCAAACCAGTCCGATTGCAGTTTAATTTGACAAACCCGATGAGGGAACGTATCTCGAGGTAAACGTACGTATTCTGTCGGCTGGCTCTGACAAGATTTTACTGTTATATTAGTGATCTCTAACTTGATGTGGGAACGGCGCTGGCTTGAAACACGGCTGTTATCCGCGGTTGGATGTCGACGACGAGGTCAATTTACCCAACGATGATTTTCAATATGTCATCAAATAGGGCAAGGGCTTTGTCCTTTTGCCGCTTCAGGAATCAAACTTGGACTCCATTCGGAGGTATTCCTGGTACGTTTGGTAAGTGGCGGTGCAAATGATACACATCGAGGCAACTTTGGTGAAGAGCCCGACACTGAAATCCCGCTAGGATTTCACGTTGAGACCCCACCCCCCGAATGGCACCCTCCACCCTAGATTTCAAGTTAGTCATATTTTGACTAAAAAGCGTGTTCTCTCACCCGTCAACTGCGCAGACCTATGTTATACGTTTTACGCAAACAACCGCATATTTTTGTAAGCAAAACATCAGCAGCTCCTATTGTCTTTGTTTTTCGGAATTGTGGTTATTGCATGCAAAGTCGGAAGGAGACGTAAGGCAGTGTCAAGCATCTAATTATCCGAATTTAGGCATTGGAATGGAGGTCTTTAACTGCCCCAAAAAGAAAGATTGTTTTTGAATGTTCGTGATAATGATATCGAGAGTGATACCATTTGAATAGTCACACTGGTCCTGTCAAGCATGCTAGCAATGTAAATATTTTGCTAGACTCACTTGGCAAGCGGCCGCCACCACAGCGCTAGTATTGCTGATCGCGTGGTGCAAACTTCCTGTATAGAATGGTGGCTTTGACAGAAATAAACCGGGGATTCTCCACGGTAGAAATGGGTTTGCATTCACATCGACAATGACACTGCTGCCGTGAACAATGGAACAAGTATAATGAGTCATTTATGAACGATTTAGACCAAAAAAGGCAGAGATTCAGACAGAAAATGAACCAATTATATCGCAAAGGGTTCATTCAAGTCAGCGCCAATATGTCTTGATCGTTCTGTTCCTTACTATAAGGTTGTTCTCTTTTAAGAACTACGCCGAAGCTTTGGAACCAGAACTCACTTTCTAGGGATTTTAATATTGAGTTGCCCCTGGGTGTATCCTCGAGTAAGGCCCTGTCTGGCCCTGATGGACCTATAGTACTTATCCACGTCGTCGTCGAGAATCGAGATCTTTTACGTCGACAAGCTTGAGTAGTCGAGTCTGCGTCTGTCGAGATGTCATATGGCATAGGTTGGATGTGCTGAGGCCTTGCGATGTCATAAGGTTCTGGCTTCACATTAAAACTCAAATGTTCAATGGCATGCGTGTTTCTTTACGATTGTAACAAACTTCTATAAGCCAATTCAATAAAAAATATTGTTTTAAGACCACGACTATGCATAGCCCATGATTAGTAGCTACAATCTAGTGATGGTCGACAGCTATGTCTCGAGTGAGAAAGACTTCTTTGAACCAGGATGATTTGACTAGTCACCCCGACCTCTAGACGTCCATCACGATCATCGATAAACATGGTCCGCTAAAAAAAATCGAATGGTTCCATAAGATCTCAACAAGGTCATTCACAATAATGACTTACAATGCAAGTTGGCAGCGATCTCAGCTTCAGCCCTATCACCATTGGCAAGAAGCTTCTCCTTATTATAAAGAAGTTCTTCGCGAGTCTCCACCGAGAACTCCTGATTTTGTGCTAAAAGGTAAGGATGAGACGCCGTTAGGAGGTAGAACGTGAGACGTCGGACGTACTCTCCACAATTGCGTCAACCGGGCAAGCTTCCTGACAGAAACCGCAATAGATGCACTTCGTCATGTCGATATCTATAAAGTCGAATAAGTATAAGACGGAAAGAAGGTCGACACGCCCATAGGTTCATACCATATTTAGTGGTCTTTCTTGAGCCGTCCATTCTAGCCTCGCTTTCAATAGTGATTGCTTGCGCAGGACAAATGGCCTCGCATAGTTTGCACGCTATTTTACAATTAGTCTATTCATAACATTTGATACTTTAGGAGTTACCGATGCAACGTTCTTCTCCGCTTGGATAGCGGCGTAATGCATGCTCTCCTCGGAAACGGGGAGAAAGAGGACCTTTCTCGAAGGGATACATGATTGTATACGGTGGCCGGAAAAACTGTTCAAGCACTATCCACATTCCTGAAGCAGGTAAAAAGATTGATCATTGGTTTGGAGGTATCCGCCAATCAACACAGACCTCTAATGATTTCAGTGAAGAAGAACAGGTGGACAGCCTTGTCCAAAGCACTAGGTCCATTCCTATATGGATTCAATTCGTTCCCATGGGTATCATATTCACGGGGGAGAGGTCGGACGTGACTTGTGCGTTCGTCTATTCCACTGGTTAGAGAGCCTGGATTTGGACGAGAGGCATGCTCCGCATGAGAACATGTCGAGTTCGATATCAGACGACGACGAGAAACGATAGGCGAGCGCGAAACTGCATGGCGGGCGGCGAAGACAATCCGAGGCTGCAACCCGACGACGAGATTGGGTCTTGAAAACATGGTGAGAGCAACAATGCCAACGACGGAGATCAGTCACATATTCACATGGTCACAACTTTGAACACGATCTTTTCCAGCCAATCAAATTCATCGAAAAACAAAGACTTGAACTGCGATGTCTTCAACAGCTGCAAAGACAAAAGCAAAGACAAAAGCACCTCCTTTGTCAGATCAGGGTATGCATCTCGCCGTTATCTCTAGAAAGTCACATTGAACTAGATCAGCCAGAGATCCAGCAAAATTATATTCGATTGCAAAATGAACTACAAGCCCTTGCAAGGAAAATAGGTGAACTTGAGTCAGAAGCAGACGAACATACGTCCGTCTTTTTTTAAAAATGATACATCTCGCCCTTATTTCTCTGACCAATGTTGTTTGTGCAGTCTGGTCCTTTCTACACTAGATCAAGCCTTGGCAGAGGATCCTGATCGCAAGTGTTTTCGTCTCATCGGCGGTGTGTTGGTAGAAAGGACTGTCAGAGACATTACCCCTGCTCTGAAAACTAACCGTGATGGGGTATGTCGCTCTTCAATTACCTCTGTAAGGCATTTACTTACCTTACCCTTCTCAAGATACGGAAAGTCATTGCAACTTTAGCAGAGCAATATACGACGAAAGAAAAAGACCTTGATTCTTTTAAACGAGAATATAACATTCGTCTTGTTCAATAAATTGTTATCATATCGAGATCGTTCTCCTGTCTTATGTAAAGAGAATATAATCTGAAAATGGATTATCATGTGGGACACAATCTAATGTACAATCTGAGCAATACCCCATGCATGTCATCAAGGCAAGTCGGAACTTGAACAATCATCGCAGACCTAGGCTAAATCGGACACAATCAAGGTCCCTTGACAAGATCGAGGCTCAGCGCTCAATAGTAATTGCAACACAAATGGTACCTTGAATATAGAATAGAACGGATCCTACGTTATATTTACCCTCTAAGATCTTCCTTTGTTACCGAGTTTTCGTTTTCTATGGCATCAATTGAATAACTCCGTCACACACAACTTTCAGTCAACGCCTGGTCAATTACCCTGAGACCAATCACACGGCCACCATGTAGTACTGGATGTAATGTGAGCAATTCTGTCAGGCTTGATTGACCTAGACGAACGACCGATATTTGAGAACCTTTCTGTCCCTACTCGAGGCTGACTCTGCGACGCCTTTAGCGCCGGGAGACCTGCATTATCTAGGTTTGAGGTTCGGTAGGGATTGTGCGGCAGTTGGGACTGCTCTGTGAAGGTAGCAAATTGTTGATTACGATTGGCTTGGGGCCTCAATATCTCCTTTTCAACGAACTGGCTTTCTGGGCTTCCGAGTACATGCCTTTTGTTCATGACTGAAACTGGGATGTTAGAACGCATTCGTTTTGGGACACCGTTCTTTGCTTCGCTAAACGCAAATAAACTATCTGCCGTCTTGGACTGTTTTTTTGGTAGAAGATTTATCCCTGGGATATGATCGAGGCCTGAAGAGCGAGGGTCATAGATAGGGCAGTCTTCGTAGCCAGGCCGGAAGTTTTGCAATAAACTATTCGATTCGGGATTTTGATTTTTGACACCGCTCGCATGATTTGATACAAATGGGAGAGATGTCGATGTTATGTGCGAGAATTGAGGTCTGGCGAATCCGCTGTACCCGAGCAGCGGAGGTAGGCTATTTTCATGAGATATCAGCTCTTTCTCTGACGAAGCATGGGTTCTGTGCATCAGGGGAATCCTAGGCGGAGACGGAACTGTGCCGTTCTTAGGGTTTGTCTCTGCTGGGGGAAGTGTCGTACTCTGTTCGACTTCAGGGTGTCTTTTTGAAACACTTCTACACGAGGCTGAAGGACTCGGATGAGCACGAAAATGGCTGTTGACAAGCGAAACTGATATAGGATCATTGTCGAACGCACGGGGGATGGAATAATGACCCGAGCGACCGGGCTCTGTCGCCAGACCTGTTGGCCAACAAAGATCGCCCTTTCCATCTTGGGTTTGCATCTCAAAGTCCAAGGTAGATTCAGACGCAGAGCCTGGAGCTGGATGGTGTAAATAAGAGCCTGAAGATCTTGCATTAATGGGAAGCCTTGGGATGATATTTGGCTGGTTCAGCATCCTGCGAGAGTTAGCTTTCCTTTTTCCACATTTTTTGAACATCGGTATAAGTTCAAAGCGGTTGTTTGTGGAAGGAAACCTTGTTGACAACTCTTGAGAAAAATCTTCGAATTCGAGCAATTGTCCACGTCTACGGCCATCCTGGCGTGACTGTCTTCGAACCGGAAGAGCAACTTGAGGAGCGATCGCCCAATTGGAGCTTTCTACAGTATGCCGTAGGAAGGCTGGAGCATCGAGTGGCCTATCATGGACGGTTCCTTCACGATGGTCTGCGCTGTGCCTATACGTTTTATTCCAGTTATCGACCAAGGTGGAAGGCACTACTTGCGTCGTGTTAGGTAAATGCCAGCTTGCATCATCTTCAAGTTCAGGTAATGTATTGGATGAAATGGGCGAGGGAAGGAGAGCTAGAAAGCTCGGCGAGAGTTCGAATGACTATTGATAGCAAAATTGTCAGAATCGTCAGACAAACGATGGTTGTGCATACATTTGATGCGTCCGCCAATGCGGTTGGAGTAAGCATTTTGGCAACCGAGAAAGTTTGCCGCTCGGGGGACGAAAAGCTCTCATCCACATCACTGCAGATAGAGTTAAGTTCTCGGCAAGGGGACGTGAATGCAGAAGCAACCAAGCCAGCATCGAAAGGGGAATTTTCCAAATCTTTCCTTCCGAGGATCATCTCGTTCCCGACTAGAGAAAAATCAATCAGGTTATCGCTAGTGTATTCATTCTGGCATGGCATTGCCAGATCATTGGCGCCATCTATGGGAGTTTCGGGAATAACGTCGAATGCCTAAGACAGTAAAATGGTGAATCCGTGGAAACGGAAGTAGAATATATGCGCACAATTAAGAATTTTGAAGCATCTTCTGCAGTAATATCCTGAGAGGGTTCGGGCATATGAAACACGTCGTTGGGTGCGTCGCTTGAGAAGGAACTGGATGTCCCGGAGTCATCATGACAAGTAGGGATCTCATGCTCAAATAACAAAAACATATCATCTTGCTGGAACCCTGGCGAGGTAAGATCTTTGAAGGCAATTGGAGAGGTTTCTTGGGGATTACCTGAGGTCTAGAAATTTATGATGTTAGAATCGATAAGCAAACCTACATATTTGGCGCAACACACGGAAATTCCGCCCGCTACTTCCAAAGCGAGTTTCTGGAGGCCATTAGACTATGCGGGTAGTGGAAGAGTTTAAATAATCGCAATGCGCTGCATTTACTCAACTTACTAATTTATCAACTTCCATGTTTGCTGGGGGAGACTCAAGGCCTTCGTTCATTTCCTGAAAGAGAAGGAAATGAATGAATGAATGAGGAGAACAAATATTAGCTTACAGGCTTTGCGCTGATTACAGAATGTTCCAACTGATTGCGGTCTGTACTTTGAAGGAAAGTCGTAGTCAATATACCCTCCAGCTTCACACCATCTTTGAGATCGAGCTCATTGAATTTGTCCATCTATGAGTGGTTATAGAACTTTGGCGTGATTAGAAAGGGAAAGGTAGCGAAAAACTTTGCAGGGACTGGTAGCAACAGATGTATACAAGGAGCGTCACAGCCATCCATGCTTTTTAACAGAAATACGATGTGAACTCCCAGATGATATTTCGGTTGAATGGATACGCATTAACTTGTCACAGTGAGTCAATCAAGATTCAAGCGCACGAGAGCAACGACAAAGTTGAAACGGTAGATATCTGCATTCTCAGACCATTCCCATCTATATTTTCATCAGATATGGCCAAGCAATTGATGAAGGAGTAGTTGACGAGTTAGCCAGCGAGAATTTCACCCTTGCGATGATGCGCCAGTGAGTGTCGGACACAAGCTAAGTAGACGTCTCCCAAATTGGGTCTCGGAGTCACCAGGTAGGCTTGTGACTTGATACCAAATTTACCTCAATCCTTTTCAACAAATCATGACAAGACTCTGCTTTGTTGTTTGAATAACCCCATTGAATAATTTGCTAAAGAGGCAGCGCCTTTTTGTACATCATGGAATCTCATCGTCGTGGAGAAGATGGTTCACCGATTTTTGACAGCTTGGATATTGATCTCTTCGTAAAGGTTTTAGCGAATACAGCGTTCAGTGAGAATTGCCTCCCCATATCAGCTGCAGTCGTTAATCATTCTCTAGGCCCATTCTTTGTCTTTTTCGTACCTGTTTTCTACATCTTCCAAGGCGCCAAATTAACCGACCCAATCATCATCACGAGTTCCACTTATTATGTTCTCATCTCTGCTTTCTGTAGGTCAAGGAACCCGCAATAGATTTATATAGCTGACTGGACCTCAGGGTTTACAAAATGGTGTTCAAAATTGTACCGCAACCAAGGAAGCCTCCTTTTCAGCCCAGCACCTCTTGACTGGGGTGAGCAAATTGTCCTCGTTACAGGTGGTACGTTCTTTCGTCATAAGGTCTTTGATACTGAATCAAAATACCCTTCCTAGGCGCATCTGGTATCGGAGAACTTTTGGCAAATACTTTAGCGGTTCGAAACGTGACAGTTGTTGTACTTGATGTCAACCCCATCATTACTGAAAATTGTAAGTAGACACTGAGTACAAATTTTTTGGCTAATCCATTGATCAGATAATATTGTCTACTACAAATGTGACGTTTCAAAATGGGAAGAAGTAGAGGCGGTCTCCCAAAAGATTATTACAGAGGTGAACTCGTTGTCCTTTCTGCAATGGGCACTGCTAATATATCCTGGTACAGATTGGAGAACCCACCATTCTCGTCAACAATGCGGGCGTTGTTCAAGGGAAACTGATCATTGACCTCTCTGTTGAGGATGTTCAACAGTATGTTATTTACATAAGCAAGTAACTCACTTCTCAAATCGCCTTTCAGAACATTCGGTGTAAACACTTTCTCTCATTTCTGGGTTCTAAAGGCTTTTCTTCCTGCGATGTTAAAGAAGGGATCTGGTCATATTGTAAATTTTCTTTTGTTCTCATTATTTGTTTCTGACTTTATCAAGGTATCCATGTCATCTGCACTTGGTATGACTGGCGTTGCCCAGATGGGTAAGCATGGAATGAACATTTGCCTGGTCTTCTATTAAAAATTTCCTCTTGTAGCTGACTACTGCGGATCAAAATCAGCTATTATATCTCTACACGAGTCCCTGAGATATGAACTTGACAAGCGGTGAGGCTACTGTCCAGTCTCTGATCGTTGTTACTCAACGCTTCCCGCTTATTCTCAGGTACAAATGTCCTAATATTCGTACAACATTGGTCTGTCCTGGGCATGTGTACACCCCCATGTTCAAAACGGTCGTTTTGCCGACGTTTCCATTCTTCGCCTTCTTGTGTCCTTCCGTCCAACCGGTGACGGTCGTCAAGAAAATCATCGCTGCTCTTGACGATCAGCATTCTCAAACCATCTTATTACCATTTTACACGAACTTCATTCCCTATATTGGCCACTTACCCAGTTTCCTTCGTGACTTTGTGCAATGGGTAAGCAGCATGCTAGTTTTACCTGCGTAACGTGATATTGAGCCACTTCACCTTTCAGGCCTCGGGCGCAGACATAGCCATGGACAGATTCGTCAAAATATCTGGCCGTCGCTTCGATGAAGGACCAATTCCACCTATACATAGTACAAAAATGGATTGAAGATCCCTTCGCTTTGATTCGAATTCGCACATGCTATGTTGAACTTTGCTCCATGTAGTTGGTCTCCTTGCTATATATTTTATTGCGAGAGGACTAGTACACCATGAATTGATAACTTGCTGGATTAGACAAACGGTATTCGGTATTCCTTGTTATTGTCTGAGATTTGCAACTTGAAGGCCACCACCGTTTGTTTTGTATCAAAGCGTGAAACTTCCTTTTTGGGTATTGATAAAGGCCACATGCAACGCCACAAAGCAACCGCCGGGGTCACAGCAAAAGGGTACAAATATACAAATTAGAGGTCTTGTTCATGGCTCACACTACCACTTTTTGTTCCTCATCCTCATCCTCCTAACACCCCTTCGATCTCAACGAATTTCATGAAACCTTACAGGTACAACTTGAAGCAAGTGCTGCACACCACTAGTAATAGAACAGCATCGCGACTCCTACAAGCGCCCAAAATACTCGAAAAGATCTCGGAACGACTGAAACTCTGGATTTCTTCCGTGTGTAAGACTCAGGTTTTAGTGGATCCTCACTTGGATGTCCAGGACGCGTCGAGTGGCTCAGTAGAGTCAACGCGTCCGGCACTGGACCCATTAATGACGCGCCACGACTCGATCACGTGTCAATCAACGATCATCAACAGCACCAACGACCCCGACTTCCTTTTGGCCACTGAGCCACCTCCAAACCCTCGCTGCCACGTCCAAAATGATAGAGATGAACATCGAGACGGAGAGATACCAGAGAAGGCTTTTTCAGTAAGTCTGGTTTCGTCTTCAAATTTCATCGATCTTTGTTACTAAAATAAGCATTAGGATGACAATAACCTTGAACTTGTAGTCCCGGAAAGTGACCACACCGCACTTCACCACCATCTGTCAAATGCTTCTGAAGAGCCTGAGCTTGTGCAAGATTCTGCTACCGTACTTTCTTGGCCGAGCGATACCGCACCCCCACCCTTAACCATGTGGCATCAAAGTGTCGAAACTGTAGAAGGATTCTTTGACTGTATCGAAAAAGTTGGAACAGAAGACCCAAACCTTTTAATTAATATGGTGGGACTAAAATAACAGTATTCGTTTAATTTTGCAAACTCATTTCACTCTCAATTTAGCTATGCAACGTTTCTTCAGTAGTCATCGACACATCTGAGGCTAAAAACAGCGATCAGGTAAACCTTGCTCAATTTCATCCCTCTGTTCGATGGGTTAAACATGATGCCATCCAGGATATTCAAGATGCTGGACTCCGCGTTGTCATCACCCCTCCCGACGATAACCAGGAGACATCCAATAATCGAATTGGCCCTCAATATCTCCCATGCCTTGTCGTCCCTCCATTCTACCAATTCACATCGCGTTTGATCAACTACGAAGAGTGGAAGGCCCTATATCACCCGCTTGCCGGGACAGTCTCGCAACATCAGCCGGCAGCGACACCAGGTAGGACATCTGCCGGGCCATTAGTCTTCCGTCCGACCGGCTTCCAGAAACACGTAAGTCCCCAAATTCTGCGGATGAAAGACATGCCTCTGAACATAGGCCAGCTCCAAGCCACAACAAATGACAGACTTAATTGCTTTGATATTATTACAGCATTGCAACGCCACCAGCTGAAAGCTGCTGTAAGGCCCTTCTCCCAACCATACTTTTTATATACAGCGATTCTCACATTTTTTTATATCACAGGCTTTTACTGCAACCCTCAAAGCTTGTACATTTAGGATGCGTTACGATGCACCCGGATTTTTGGAAAATATTGAACCTCGATTTAACTGGATTGATCCCGCAGAGGTCAGTTGGTCTAATTATTTAATTATTATTTCAAAATTGACTGAATAACACATCCAAAGATATTAATCGAATCTTTCCGACAAACTCTTGAGGAAGTTACCATCTATACCTCTCAACGTCCTTGTTCGGTGCCACACATCGTCGTTCACGAGTCACCCCCCAATGACCCCTATGTGGCTTGGAGCAATTCAGCTGATCCACAGAATTACTGTTTCCTCACCATCTCCTCACCGAATCCATTGCTATGGGAAAGAGACGATTGCCAATTGGTGGATAACTGCTTCGCAGACGCTTCCTCTTCCATTTGCGACTCTTCCGCCCCTGCTACCCCTAACGATTTTTCATGCACGTTTGAACAAGACCTGGATACGTTATTTGATGAGGATATCTATGAGATACAACAATACGACGGTATCCATCAACGATACGAAGACGAATTTGTGGTACCGCACTATTCAGTGGCACCCCAATCGAACGACACGACAAAATCAAAATTCTTTTTCCCCGATGACGATGAGGAGGATAGTCTACCTCCTCTCGATGATTGGTATATTTCAATTGCAAATCGCTGTATGCCGCCAGAGGAGGCCGAAGCCGTGGCTGCCGCTGCCATTTCCGTGTCGTGTCGTTGAGCAATGTTTCTAAAATATTCCTTCCTTTGGATCAATCTTCGCATTATTGTATCGGTAATCCATCAAGCTATCATGTATTTATAAATTTCAGTGTTGTATTTCAAAAATATATATTTAGTTATTTTCTATGGCCGAACACCGATCGATGGCTGCACAACCCGGGTACAATCCGTGATTGAAGCCATGTCCCTCCTGATCTCTCGCGCCATACTTATTTCAAACGAGTCAGATATTGAGATATGCTAATCATCATACATGTGTGTGTCAGGTGTACATACGATACTCCAAGGAATTGAGACTTCTTATAATGGAACAACACGGAAGTTTATAAATAAAATGTGTGTAGAAGTGATGCTGAGGTCGATCAAATATAATTTGGGTTGCGGTGAAGCATAAAACGACGATGAGTAGAAATCCCGAGAAGGGGAATCCGCAAGTGGACTGGGCAACAAGTTAGAAATGTGACAGCAAGAGTCCAAGAACCAGGGCCTGAAAGGCACACAGGCACAGAATCGTCAACCAAGCGATTGGGTACAACATTAATCAGACACAGCACATGCAATGGCAAAAGAATAAGAACGAAAGTAGATAATGAAGAAGTTAGATCCTACACGCAGATATCCTTACATGATTAGACTGAATAAAGTGGACAACGGTGGACAATTTCTGTCATTATAAGTTCCGTGGGAGATGCGGCGTTGCCGTGATGGGTTAGCAGGAGCGCAGTAAACTTTGGGCGCGAATGGCGTCCTTTTTATCAACCTACAGGGAACAAAAAATGTAAGAATGATGGGATACATTGGTAAAAGTCTCTGGAAAACATAAACCACTCACCAAGAGGTTGGCTGTTTTGAAAGTAGAGCTGTACATATGATTGATCCCGTTCTCCTCGAGAACCCTCGAGAATCGAGTGACGAGACCATGCTTGTCTGTATTCGAAGTCATTGTCAACGTTCGCGTGTATTGTGAGCACAAGAAATGTACATACCCAGCCCAAATAGTCGCAAATCAATTTGCAAACACTTGAGGGAGTTGCTTCTCGAAGAGAAATCATCAACTTCGTCACATTCGTCAGAGAACTCGCCTCCTTCCAGACGAAAATCTGCAGCATCTAATTCACCACTACAAATGACCATATGTCGTTCGTGAGGTGGGAATAAGGTTGCAAGGAGATGGACATCGGCTGTCAATGAGGATCCTTCTGGAGTCCTTGTAAAACTAAAGAAAGGAACCCGCGAATCTGTTTTCGGGGCCGCAGAGCGGCTTAATGTATGTACCCTTGTGAATAGAGGATCAGAATATGGCAGAGGAGGTTGTGATTTAGGAACGATGGGTGATAGGGGAGCGATGTTAGCGACAAAGTGTTTTGAAGGGGATTTTGTCAACTTCGGACTGTGGGATAGACTTGGGAGGTCAGAATAGGAACGGGATGTGTTGCTGCTCAATGAAGCGATGGAGGTGGTCTCGGGTGAGTGGGAAAAATAACCATCGTCTTCACCCAAGGAAGAGTCTGAGTCTGACTCTCCGTCGCTGGAAGTAAGATATATAGATGCTGACGTGAAATCGGGACGGGATGGCTGTATTAGATCGGGAGTTGTTAAGTCGGCGTCAAATGAGTAATTTGTGATGGGGTGTGGAGTGCTCATATGAAAAGAGGGGATAAGGTCGGGAAAGGCGACTAGTTTGACGATTTTGAGACCCCAATGATCTACGCCGAGTTCGTCAGATAAACCAACGCATGCAAGGTCTGGGAGTAGTATGCGAACTTCTCCAGAAGTTGGTGAATGTGAATTATTCCGCGGTGATTGTCGTCCTGTAGATGAAGCATCATCTGGAACAGGAATTGGTTTGATGCATTCAGACGGTGGTAATGGTGGATTATCGATGCTAGTGATACTACGAGTGAGGACTGCCCCTGCACCGTGTGGGGCCTTTGGGGTACGTTCGGTTGAATGATAATCACCGCCTATGGTTGAAGAAAGATGTGAGGAAACAGGGGGGTTGGGATTGGAAGAATAGAGATGGAAGCCGGCTAGTTCAACCAGAATCATGGCTTCTTGAATACGAGACTCTTTCACCTTTACAGGACAAATGAGATTAAATCAAGAAGGGTAACGGGGCATTACACACAAAGATGAAATCGCTCATATAAGATGACTGATACAGAATAGAGATACCAGCGTCGGCAAGAGGTGCTGAAAGATCATGAACGCGAGTGCCCGAATTGTCTGGAAAAAATAAGATTAGGGATGAGAATGGGTGAGATAGTGAAATGTACATGCCTATCTGATCATTATGCGAATCGATCTGCAAGACATTCCATTTCTCGTAAGAAATTTCGACAGGTTCATGGACAGAATTATTGGGGTTTGCTTTTCGACTAGAGGCTGAGACTGATCTAGATCTTTGTCTATGTCTATCCCTGCGCGATATGGGTTCAAAATCATGAAGCATGTGGTGTTCTGCGAAAATGCTGAGCTCGATTTCATTGCAGGTTATATTTAAAAAAGCTGGGTTGGGCTGTAGTATCTGCCTAAGAACTGGATGAGATAGATGAGTAAGACGAGAACGAGGGATATGAACGAGTGAGAGGGACACTGGGAGAAGTGTTATCGTGACCTGCATTGAAGGGGGTTGGGGGGTGGGGGAGGGAGGGAGGGACAGAGAGAGATTGAGACGAAGTGACTACAGTATTTTAAAGAAATCCACTCCTTCCTTTTCTGGTACTT
>Ga0193742_1001553_pt1 | contig 13757 bp, 7 predicted proteins | sample L2c1metaG_FD_165511 | JGI IMG/M metagenome (GOLD analysis project Ga0193742, IMG submission 165511) | Soil microbial communities from a riparian zone of the East river system, Colorado, United States - L2c1 | ecosystem: Environmental > Terrestrial > Soil > Riparian zone | place: USA: East River... | reverse complement strand
CTGGTTCCAACCTGGCTGCCAAGACCGGCGAGATAGATGGGATTGAGCTGATTGGACCAGTAGCCTCTCGCGGATCCCTGGCCGCTGTTGGTGGAGTTGATGAGATGGTGGCTCTGATTGCCAACGTAGTTGATGCCCAGGGTCATGTTGTTGGTGAGAGCGTGCTGCATGCCTACGTTGTAAAACATGAAGTTTGGAGCGCGGCCTGAAAAGTACGGATCGGCGAAGGAGACACCCCCTGCCGTTACAGCGCGGCCATTGCTGAGATAGTTCCCCGCATTCAATATCTGCGTTGCCATGCCGGGTGTGGGAGCGGAAGGGTAGGCGTAGCCAGGGCCGAAGAGCGAGGTGTTTGCAAGACCAATGGACTGAAAGTAGGAGCTGTTATTCAGATAGAACGAAGGTCCTGCTCCTGCTCCTGTCGTAACCTCGGCTGGTGCAGTGGCTGTGGTATTGAATCCGAGCTGGCCCGTACCGTTATATGCTCCGCCGCGGCCGCCGACACCGCCTCCCTGCGAGTAGACACGGCCAATACCAGCGCGGAAGACGGTCTTGTCGTCGGGAGCGAAGGTTATGCCGAGGCGCGGTCCCCAGTTCTTCCAGTATGTGTTCGCGGGAGTGCTGCAGTTGCAGCTTATGCCCGCTCCGCCGTAGTTTCCTGCGAACTGCATGGCTCCGGGTGTCCCGGTTGCAGGATTGATGATGTTGGGGTTCATGAAGCTCCACCGATTATTCACCTCGCGATAGGGAGGGAGGTAGTCCCAGCGCAGGCCGGCATCGATGGTTAGCTTAGAGGTGACCTTCCAGGTGTCTCCTACATAAGGGGCAAAGAGATGGTAGCGGCCGCCCAGCTCGCTAACCGGCTGTAAGCCGAGTGACGGAGGAGCGCCGCCCACGGTAGCGCTGCCGACTGCGCCCAACAGAAAACTGGCGTAGGAGTATCCACTTGTGTTCGGTGAGAGAGAGGCTCCGCCTGGCGATCCATCGGCCTTCTGGAAAGTAGCGGTGGCGTTAGCGTTGTAAGGCAGCCACAGAAGGCCAGTATATGTAGCCGGGTTAGCATTGTTGATCTGTTGCCACTGAATCGAGATGCCGAAGGTAAGGGTATGGGAGCCTTTTACCCACTGCAGGTTGTCGACTAGGGCGAAGTTGTTCGGCGTTGTCTGTTGCGTGGCGGTTGCGCTTGAGGGATTGGTTCCTGCCGCTGCCTGCCATGTCTGGATGGCATTGCCGAATCGGCTGGTGGCCGCGAAGGTTGATGCCGGGAAGTTCTGTCCTGCCTGGCCGAGAGGAAGATTGGTGATGCCGAGCTTGCTGATCTGATAGGTGGGGGCGTCCTGAGTAGAGCTCTGGATGTTCTGAAAGAAGCGGACGTAGCCGAACTTCAACTGATTCACCATGGTGTTGCTGATGGTGTACGCGTCCTGAATGTCGAAGACCTTGGGGAAGATGCTGGCAAGATCTCCACCGGTATAGGGTTGCGGCAGATACGGCAGGCCATAGTTGTTGAGATATTTCACCGAACCGATGGCGCCAACGGTCGAGATGCGATGGTTCGGAGTCATCTGAAAATCGACGCGATAGTTGTATACCTCATTGTCGAAGCCCTGCGACAGTGCCGCGGTGTAGTTATTGACCAGGCTCGAAGGATTGGTGGGATCCGGCATGAACTGCTGTTGGGCCTTTGCGATGGGGGAAATGTAGTTATCCGGAATGACGTTGTTGGTCATAACGCCATTCTTCATCGCCTGGAGGGGCTTGCGCGTACAGTTGCCGCCGCTGCCGCAGGTTGTCGAGGTGGGGTCAAATAGAAAGGCAGGGTTATCCGGTCCGGTTCCAGTAAGACCACCTGCGCCTACGCCTCCATTCAACTCGGTGAAGTCGCCATTTCTCTGCAGCGTGCTGGGAATCGTAAAGGCGGTGGGAGGCTTCTGTGTGCGGTTGTGGTAACGGTCGTAGGCGAAGAAGAAGAAGAGGCGCTTGGTTCCGGGAACATGGCCTCCGAAGGTTATGGCAAGCTCGTTCTGGTGATCGACTGGCTTGGCTTGAAGAAGTTGGCCGGAAGCATTGCGAAGCTTGCCGCTGAAGGGCCACGCGTCGAGCGAAGTATTACGGATGAAGTCCTTGACGGAGCCGTGGTAGCCAAGGCCGCCGGACTTCATGGTGAAGTTTGCCGCTCCGGCGCCTGCGTACTCGACCGGAGGGGTGCTGGTGACTACCTGAATCTGGTCCACGGCGTCTACAGTGACGGCCTGGGAAACAAGACGATTGTCTCCCTGTTGGGAGACAGTCTGGGCCGGAAGGCCATCGAGGTAAAGCTGGCCAAGATAGTTTCCCGTGCCTCCGATGATGGGCAGACGGGATCCAGCGGTTGCGCCCGGAGAGAGCTGAGCGACATAGGTAGGGTCGCGTTGCTGACCATTCAGGGCCAGAGGGAGGTTCGCATATGTCGTATTTTCAACGGTGAGGCCAAGCGTAGCGTTGGTGGTGATGAGCTGCGGTGGAGCATCTGTGACCTCGACCGTTGTGTCCGCGGCACCAACCTTCATGGAGATGTTCAGGGAAGTCATCACCAGGGCATTTGCCGTGAGGTTTTTCTGAACATAGTCACTGAAGCCTACCGCTTTCACGCGCACGGTGTAGCTGCCCGGCAGTATGGGCGATACGGTGTAGAGGCCGTCTCCTGTGGTCTGTCGGGTCAGGATGACTCCTGTGGAATCGTTGGTGACCGTGACGATCGCGTTCGGAATCGCGGCGCCTTCGGCATCTGTCACGGTTCCCTGAATCCCGGCCTCGCCGCCTGTCTGGGCCAGCAGGGGGATGGAAGTAAGAGCGAGCAGAACCAGGAGAAAGGCGAAGAACCATCCGGTTCGATGTGCGCTCACGGTGCATTGCATGGGGAGCCTCCAGCGTAGAAAGCGTGTGGTGACTTTTCTTTCGGAGAGAACTTTATGAGGGTAGAATTACTTGTGTCAATAGGAAAATATTCTCCAATAGTAAAAAGTGGACTGATCACTTTCAATTTCAATGCTGAGATCCCTGTAAATCCCTCTCATTCCCGGAAAACAGTTCGGATGATTTTTTCGAGAATTCTTCAATGACAGAAAGGGGTACAAGCCTTGCATCGTCCTGGAGAGCTCAGGTTTGCTTCTTTAACGAAGTGAATGCGGACGGACCATTTTCCAGCTGAGAAGTATTACCTTGCTCGGGGATAGGCCATAAGCCTTAGGGCGGTGTGGAGGCATTTGCCTGTAGCCGCTATATTTTTTGAAAGCTAAATTGCTTTTCTATGCGTTGTAGACACGCTCTAATTGCTGGGTCCATCTCAGCGTCATCTCTGTCTGTCTCCTGACATGGATTGAAAGAGGGAGCACGATGGCAAGCACCAAATACGATTCATCATGCAAGGTCGATACACCCTTGATGCTGGTCTCCGCGCAGATGGATAAAGGAAGAGGTAGAGATAGATGAAGAATCAGGCGATTGGATTTACAACAGGGGTGCGCACGATCTTTGCGATAATCGCCTGCCTGAGCCTGGGGGCAGTTACCGTGACGGCGCAGAATAGCAGCGGTGCATCGGAGACTTCGCCCTGCGCGAATCTTCCTCACGGGGATCATCCGAAGAAGCTGCTTTCGAACGGAAAGCTGGATGTACTCGTCTTTCTCCCCGATGCGAAGAATGGGTACTATCGTTCTTCACGGTTCGACTGGTCGGGAGTTGTAGGGTGCGCATCGTTGAATGGGCATCAGTTCTTCGGAGAATGGTTCTCGGGCTACGATCCATTGAAGAATGACTCGATCACGGGACCGGTGGAAGAGTTTCGCACCGATGGTGGTCCGATGGGACACACAGGACCAAGGGGAGAGTCCTTTGTGCAGCCAGGAGCGATCGGCTACGACGATGCCAAGCCGGGCGAGCCTTTTCTCAAGCCTGGGGTCGGTGTGCTCCGTAAGGTCGATAATGCTCCTTACCAGTTTGGCGCTCCTTATCCGATCGTAGACACGGGGAAGTGGACCGTGAAGACGAAGCCGCGTTCCATCCTGTTCCGGCAGGAGCTTCGCGGTCCCGGAGGGTACGCCTATATCTACGAAAAGGTCTTGACGCTCGACAAGAACGATTCGGTGATGACCCTTGAGCATCGTCTGAAAAATACTGGTCAGAAGACAATCGATACGAACGTCTATGACCATGACTTCTTCATGCTGGACGGAAAGCCGGTCGGCCCAGGGATGGTCGTTCACTTCGCCTTTGAGCCAAAGCCGGCCGATCCCCTTGGACCGGCAGCCAGGATTGAAGGAAAGGATCTCATCTTTATCGAGCCTCTCGCGCCGCGAAGAGGTGTCTCCGGTTATCTAACAGGCTATTCGGACAAAGCCTCGGACTATGACTTTACGGTAGAGGACACGAGCACGAAGGTGGCGGTCAGGCAGACTTCCGATTCTCCACTCTCGCGGCTCTTTTTCTGGTCGACTCGCACGACCATCTGCCCGGAAGGCTATATTCATCTGAATATTCCTCCTGGAAAGACAGGGGAATGGAAGATTCGCTATCAGTTCATGGCACCTGCCAGGTAACCCTACGGAGATTTCGAAAAGATGCCGAAGATTTCGAGGCGCGATTTTGTGCGGAGCTCTTCCGCTGTTGCTCTTGCTGTTCAACCATGGGCTGCAATAGCAAAGGGAGCTGCAAAGAGGAAGTTGCTGATTGGCACTCAGACGGCCCCGCCGAGTACAAGCAGAGGGATCTATGCCGCGGACTTCGATGCTTCGACCGGAGAGTTGAGCGGGATATCGCTTGCAGTCGAAGCAGAGAGCCCTACTTTTCTGGCTCTTTCTCCCGATGAGTCCGTCGTTTATTCAGTAAACGAGATGAGACAGTTTCAGGGAAACCCAACAGGATCAGTCTCGAGTTTTGCCCTGAATCAGAAGAGCGCCGTCATGACAGCGATCAATCAGGTCGCCTCCAGGGGAGGCGGTCCCACTCACATCACGGTGGACCATACGGGACGTTGCGTCTTTGCCGCAAACTACGGTGGTGGAAGCGTCATCTCGTTTTTCGCGGATGAAAAGGGACGTCTCAGCGATGCCGTCTCTTTCTTTCAATACACCGCGGATGCTGAGAAGCACGAGCGCAGACCTCATGCGCATCGCGTCACCGTATCCCCGGATAATCGCTTTCTGCTGGTTAATGACCTGGGACTCGACGTCATCCATGTTTATCGCCTGGATGCGGCTACGGCAAAGCTTACTCCGCACGATCCGCCTGTCTGGAGAGCTACTGCCGGATATGGTCCGAGGGCGCTGCGTTTTCACCCCAATGGAAAATGGGTCTATTGCGTCAACGAGTTGAAGCCGACGGTCAATGTTCTGGAGTGGGACAGTTCCCGGGGTACGCTCACCACGGTGCAGGATGTCTCTCTGGTGCCGGAGGGATACCAAGGGAAATCTGCTCCAGGGGATATCGTCTTCGATAAACACACGCGCTTTGCTTACGTAACCAGCCGGCTGGACGACTTCATGGCGACGTTCACGGTTTCGCCGGAGACCGGCAAGCTCACATTCCTGGAAAAGACATCATGCGGCGGACAGCGGCCGCGTCATCTAGCCCTGGATCCCACGGATCGATGGCTCCTGGTTGCCAATCAGGACTCGGACAACATTGCGGTATTCGCGAGAGACGGCAAGACAGGGCGGTTGTCCGGAACCGGAAAGTCTTTTCCACTCGCCAAACCAATGTGCCTGATCTTTCTTTGATTTGTACCGTTTTTTTGTCCCAAACGTATGCCATATCTCCCCTTTTCAATTAAATAAGGGCCAATCCTATGTGTGATTTTGTATAGTAATTGCAACTCCAGTCAGACATATAGGTTTGACCTTGGTTGCTCCAGGGAGTGTCTTTTGCTGAAGGCCTTCATGGTTCAACCTATGTTTTGTTTTGATCGGTGACGGTTTGCGGGAGAGGGAGCCGGGTGGCCGCCGGGAGTGAGGGGACGTTGGGACGTTGGACGAGAGTTCGGTATTTTCTTGCCTTTTGGTTATTTGTCTTAAGCGGGGTGGCCTTTCTTGACCGGACCAATATCTCGATTGCGGGTCTCCAGATCAGCACCGAATATGGCCTTGGAAATCAACGTCTTGGCTGGATCTTCAGTGCGTTTTTAATCGGGTATGCGGGCTTTCAGCTTCCCGCTGGCTGGCTGGCGGCGCGCTTCGGCCCGCGCCGTGTTCTCACATTCGGTGTCATGTCCTGGGGAGTTGCAACGATTTTGACGGCGTTGCTTCCAACGGGAATCCGATCCGCGGTTGCTCTCCTGATCGGCATTCGCTTCGCTCTGGGCGCAGGGGAGAGCGTGATTTACCCTGCCGCGAATCAGTTTGTGGCTCGTTGGGTTCCCTTGCAGGAACGAGGCTTTATCAATGGCCTGATCTTTGCGGGCGTGGGGGCGGGAAGCGGACTGACGCCTCCGATGCTGACCTGGTTGATTACGCATCATGGCTGGCGCGCAGCCTTCTGGTTCAGCGCTCTGGTCGGCTTTGCCGTAGGTGCGGTCTGGTGGCTGCTGGCCCGGGATACCCCGGAGGAGCATCCCGGAATGACGCCTCAGGAGCTGAAAGAGATCCGAGACGGTCTTTCCTTCGGCTCGACTCCTCCCCCTTCTGCCACCGAAAGCTCGTCGGAAACGGGCATCTCCTGGCGCGCCATCTTTCATCGTCGAGACCTGCCCGCGCTGATGGTGGGATACTTCAGCTTCGGATACGTGGCATGGATCTACTTCAGCTGGTTCTTCCTGTATATGGCTCAGGTGCGCGGATTCGACCTGAAGGCGAGCGCGCAGTATGCGATGCTTCCGTTTTTGTCGATGACGGTTTGCTGCCTCGTTGGTGGAGCCCTGAGTGACCACCTGACAGGGAAGTATGGTCTGAGAGTAGGCCGATGCGGCCTGGCTTCGATAGCTCTGATGTTGACGGCGGTCTTTCTTGTGCTGGGATCGCAAGTCCATAGTCCACAACTCGCTGGAGTCATCCTTGCGGGAGGCGCCGGTGCGCTCTATCTGTCCCAGAGCTCTTTCTGGTCGGTCTCAGTGGATATTGCGGGCCGCAGCTCAGGTGTGTTCTCGAGCATGGTAAATATGGGGGGCCAGATTGGCGGGGCCTTGACTGCCTCCCTGACCCCTTGGATCGCGCAGCGCTACGGCTGGACTACATCGTTCTCATTTTCGGCGGCGCTGGCTATCCTTGGCGCCATCTGCTGGATGACCGTTCATCCGGAACATCCTCTCGACGAGGATCCGGCGTCTGCATAAAGTCTTTTGTTGCAGTTATGATGAACCTGTGATGCCGTAATAATACGACTGTGTTTATCCGCTTCCAAGGCGTAGATGTGTGCACAGGGTCGATGACGAAGAGGTCTGCCGCGTCGCGACTGCGAAGTTCGTGTGTCTTGTATTGTTGTCTGGGACTACTCATTCTGACTCCTGTTTTTTCGGTTGCTGCGCAGAACTCTTCCTCCACCACCTCCCCCCAGCCAACAGATCTTCCCCAAAAAGCACAGTTAGATTCCCCCGATGAAGTTGTGCCGTGGTTGCTGGGTCAGTCAGGTTCTGGCGAGCCGGTGCAAATTAAGGTGGATGGAAAACAGCCTGAGATCGTCATTCTTTTCGATAAAGATGGCCGCTATGATCCAGCGCACAGCGAAGTTCGCTATCGTCTGGTGGGCTACGATTCGGAGTGGAAGAACACGCGCTTCCGCACTGCCCACTACAGCCAGCTTACCCCCGGCAGTTATCGTTTCGAGGTGCAAGAGCGTAAGGGAGGGAGCGATGAGTGGCTTTCGCGCGCCGTAACGTTCTCAGTGGGTGAACGGGCCGAGATCTACCAGACGTGGTACTTCTACCTGGCACTTCTGCTGCTTGCCATTGTGCTCCCCGCTTATCTCTATCGCAGGCGCGTGCAGATGATGAAGGGGCACATCGGCATTGTTTTGGAGGAGCGCAATCGCATCGCCCGCGAATGTCACGATACGCTGATGGCGGGCTTTGCTGCGATCTCCTGGCAGCTTGAGGCTACTGCGAAGCTCTTTCACGATGGTGACCTGGCTTCCACCCCTGCAGCCAAGTCCTGCGAGCTGGCCCGAAGCATGGTCTCGCACTGCCAGGCCGAGGCGCGGCGTATTATCTGGGATCTGCGCGACAGTGATGAGATGACAAATGTCCTCTCGCAGGCCCTTGCCCGCACTCTTGCCGCAAACCATCTGCGAGAATCGATTGCGACCGTGCTGGATGTGCAAGGTGACGAGCTACCCCTGCCGCCCGGATGCGTCCATCACCTTGTCTGCATCGGCCAGGAGGCAATCACGAACGCCATCCGCCACGCCAATCCAACAAGCATTACTGTCCATTTGAGGTATGAGGCGGAGTCTCTTAGCCTGTCGATTTATGACAATGGTTGTGGCTTCCAGTCCTCTGACCGCTCCGCTTCGCGGCACGGCCACTTCGGGATTCCCGTTATGGAAGAACGCACTCGTAAGCTCGGTGGCGCCTTTCGTCTGCAGACGACTGTGGGCAGTGGCACTGAGGTGAGTGTCAGGGTTCCATTCAACGCAATGCAGTTGCCTATCAATCAGGAACATCACGTCATACGCTGGATTGGGATATGAAACAGATACGCGTTCTTCTCATCGAGGATCACTTCCTCGCTCGCATGGCCCTTCACTCTGTGCTCTCCGGGCACTCGCAGATACGAATCATCGGCGAGGCCAGCGACGGAGAGGCGGGAATCGCGATGTACCGCCAGCACAGGCCGGATGTGGTGGTTCTCGACCTCCGTCTGCCGCGCGTGAGCGGTTTTGAGGTCATCACCGAGCTCCGCAAGGAGTCTCCAAACGCTCGCATCGTTGTCCTCTCGAATTACAGGGGGAGCGAAGACATCTACCGGGCAGTACGAAATGGCGCCATGGCATACCTCACAAAAGACGCCAGTGGGGAAGAGTTGCTGAACGCGATCCAGAATGTGGATCGGGGACTGCGCTATCTCCCTCATGTTGCTCTGGATCGTCTGGCAGAGCGCATGCCATCGGTTGAGCTAACCCCTAGAGAATCAGAGGTTCTGGCATGCATTACCCAGGGACGCAGCAACCGTGAAATCGCCGAAGAGCTTAGAATCGCCGAAAAAACTGTGCGCATCCATGTCAGCTCCGTGCTTGATAAGATGGGCGCACGCGACCGTACGCAGGCCACCATCTATGCGTTGCAGCGCGGATTAATCCACCTGGACTGATTTCGTATTGCGTGTGGAATACAATCTAAGCCAAAGTTCCGGATAGTCCGTAACTTAGATAAGCGAGTGCCTCTGGCTTTGGCGCTCAGCATATAGGTCATTCGCCTTAATAGTTGCCACGTCAGCTGCCTGATGACAGCTTCCCGAAACAAGGGTGAAATGATTCCATTCTGTAAATGTCAGATCTGGAGTCAACAGCGACCCGGCTCTGTTGAACGCTGTTCACGCAAATCAAAAGAGGCATAGTCCGTTGCCCTGATATTAGGAGCTTATTGTGAAGAGAACATTATTCTGTTGTTTAGCTCTATTGGCCGCTCCACTGGCCCTCATAGCCCAGGTCGCAAATAATACAACGTTGGTAGGAACAGTTGCCGACCCAACATCAGGTGTCATCGCGGGCGCTCACGTGGTGGGCGTTAATCGGGACACAAAAGTCTCTTACACAGGCGATACCAACGGCGAGGGTTATTACTCCATCCCGTTTGTCGCGCCTGGCACTTACGACATCTCTGTTGAAAAAACAGGTTTTAAGAAGATCACAGCTTCTGGCGTTGTCGTTCAGCTCAACATGGCGGCTCGAACCGATTTCACCCTCAATGTAGGTTCGGAGACGACGGAGATTACGGTCTCGGCCGCAACCCCCGCGCTTTCCACCGACGATGCTCTCATCGGCGACACGCTCAGCACCCACCAGGTTACGAATCTTCCTATCAATACACGTCGCGTAATGGATTTGGCGATCACTGCGTCGAACGTGATTCAGGGACCGAAAACCTCTTTCAGTGGTGTTCCTCCTGGAGCAAACTACATCGGCGCCGGTACTCGTGAAGTCACCAACTCGTTGACGTTGGACGGAATTACTATCATGAACTCGCTGATCTCGAACTCACCTGTGACGCCCAATCCGGATGCGATCTCGGCAGTTCAGGTGCAGAGCGGTAACTACACTGCACAGTACGGTGCTTATATGGGTATCCACATCAACTCGGATACCAAATCCGGAACAAATTCGTTGCATGGCACTGCATATGACTACGTCCAGAATGACATCTTCAATGCAAAGCCCTGGCTCAATCCAGTCGGCAATCCCACCCCGAAGATGCGCTTCAATCAGTTCGGTGGTGTTGTCAGTGGCCCAGTCGTAATCCCATTTCTTTACGACGGCCGCGACAAGACCTTCTTTATGGGCTCATACGAAGGCTTGAGGCAATATTCGCAGAGTTTGACCAGCGGATTCGGAACTGTTCCGACGCTCAAAATGCGTAACGGCGATTTTTCAGAGGTTGGGCAACTCTACAATCCTGCAGACCGTTCAACTAAATTTGTCAATAATCAGATTCCGGTTAATCCCATCGCGGCAAAGCTGTTGCAATACTATCCACTGCCGACGGATAACTCGAAACTTTCGAATAATTACACTGCACCTCTTGCTCTCAATCTTGTTCAGAATCAGACTCTGGACAGGGTCGATCACAACATCGGTCAAAACGTGCGGCTCTTCGGGCGCTTTCTCTGGCAGAAGCTGACCTTTGTCAATGGTAACGTCATACCGACTTCAGCGGTGTACTCTCCGACAACGGACCGTAATGGGATGATCGGCTACACGCACATTATCACGCCAAGTTTTATCAATGACTTCCGTCTTGGCTTCAATGTCCTTACCAGTAATGTAAACAATCAGTTTGCTCAGGGCGGACAGAGCGACGCTGGTTCACAGTTGGGAATCCCGGGCTTTACTGCGGATGTCGACAATAACAATCCGGGCATCCCAACGATCATCGTACAGGGCTATTCCACTCTTGGCTCAGCTGGTACAAACTGGAAGCAAGATGATCGTACAATTCACGGCTACGATCAGATCACCTGGACCAAGGGAAAGCATAGCATCATGGCGGGAGCTGACATCCGTCGAATGACGATCGGCCGCGCGGCCCAGAATGATCCTCGTGGTAACTTTACTTTTACGGGGCGCTACACTTCAGCCTGCACTGCCGGATCTCCTAGCTGCGCCACCAGTATCGGCAATCCTCTTGCGGACATGATTACTGGTTACGCGCAGACAGTAACTACTCCGACCTTCCAAGTTAAGGGTTCCGTTGGAAGCTGGCGTAATGGCTACTTCGTTCAGGACAACTGGCAGGTCACCCAGAAGCTCACCCTACTCTACGGAGTTCGCTACGAGCAACCTACCATTCCTTACTCGCTAAACGGCAATGCGCGCATTCTCAATTCTACGTTCACCGCGCTGATTCCTGCCTCGACTGCGACCAGTGGCGCGACGTTTACTCCAACCCCTGGCTTCCAGTTCACCGGACCAAACAACAACCTGTGGGCGCCGCGACTTGGCTTTGCTTATCGTGCAACCGACAAGATCGTCGTCCGCGGTGGTGGTGGTATCTACTACAACCCGAATCACCTAAATGCATTCACGTTGGCAAGTGGTAATTACCCTCTTGCGAACAGCACGGTATATAACGCGAACCCCTACCTTTCGGCGAACACATTCTCCAACCCGAGCGGAGGCGTTGCAGGTGCGGGAGGATGCAATCCGAACGTTGCGGGAAGTTACTGCTCGGCCTTCACAGATGCTCCCCGCCTGCCGACTCCTCGCATGTACCAGTGGAACGTGGATACCGGCGTTGAGCTCTGGAGAGATGCTGCTTTTGAGCTTCAGTATCTAGGCTCTAAGTCGGTCAACTTGGACTTCTCGTGGCAACCAAATCAGCCGGCGGCTGGCTCGTCGGCTAGCATCAACTCACGTCGGCCTTATCAGAATTTCGGCGCGATCCGCGAGATCTACAATGGTGGTTGGTCTACCTATAACGGGCTTACGGCAATTTTGCGTCAGCGTGTGAATCATGGTTTGAGCATGAATCTCTCCTATACCTGGGCGCATAACATGGATACATCCAATGATGCGAACGGTAGTGGATATCTGATGAATCCATATGATATCCACGCTGATTACGGAAACTCGAACTGGGATATTCGTCATCGCTTTGTTGGAACTGTCCTCTATCAGCTTCCCGAGTTCTCAAATCGCAGCTACGCGTTCCGGGCCGTTGCGGGTGGATGGCAGGCGAATGCTATCGTGTTCCTGCAGACAGGCATGCCTTTCAATGTCGGACTTCCGTCTGACGTGGCATTTACTGGCACCAGTGGAATTGAACGTCCGAACTATGTGAAGGCGGGATCAAATACCTGTACAGCTGGCTTTGTCGTTCGCAACGGTACATCTGCAAGCTGCATCGATGCCACAGCATATGCTACTCCCGCGGCATACACCTATGGCAATCTGCATCGTAACGATCAGCATGGTCCTGGTCGTGAATTGGTGAACTTCTCGATGTTCAAGAACTTCCCCATCTACGAACGCCTCACATTCCAGTTCCGTGCAGAGGCTTTCAACGTCTTCAACCATGCCAATCCGAACAATCCGAACTTTGGCAGTAACCCGCAACTCGGTACGGGAACCTTCGGAACTATCACCAGCACTCAGACCGATCCTCGTGTCCTGCAGTTAGCTGGCAAGATCAACTTCTAACCTTTCACCTCTCAAGCCGCCGGGTTTCGATCCGGCGGCTTTTTTGTCTCACTTCAAGTAGCATGTTTTCAGTTTTTCAGGAGCAAAAATGAGTTCCGTCCCTTCTTCCTGGTTCCTTCGGCTTCGCACCATCGCTACACTTGGAGTCGTTTGCGCTACAGCTCTTACAGTCACGCATATCGTTCGAGCAGATGCTCCCAAGACAGCTGCCGACTATGCCGCCGATCCCGCCGGTATGCTGGAAGCGTATCGCCACGTTGAGGCGGCGTCAGTCTCGGATGCTATCGAGCAATCGCTCCACAAAAAGACATACATGTCTCACCGCATGCAGTCCATCTTCCCCGCGAAGTTTGCCGGCACGGCTCTTACGGTCAGACTGGTCAAGGAAGAGAATCACGATCCCAATGCCTTGTCTGGCATGTTGAGTGCGATCGACTCCGGTGGACCAGGCTCTGTCTATGTCATGAAGGTAGATGACGGCGCAGACATTGCCGGTATGGGCGGTCTGATGGGGACGGCTATGTTCTCCCGTGGATTCGCTGGTGCGGTCGTCGATGGCGGTGTGCGCGATCTCCCGCAATTGAAGAAGATAGGTTTCCCCGTCTATGCTCTTGGTCCTGTTCCATCGACTTCAGTAGGGCATTATCGTTTTGGCGGCGTCAATATTCCGATTGACTGCGATGGAGTCAAAGTGAATCCCAATGACATCATCGTCGCCGATCAGGATGGAGTCGTGGTAGTTCCGCGCGAAAATGCGGCTGAGATTCTCGTTCTCGCTCAGAAGCTCGATAACAGTGAGCACTCCATGTACCCGTTCATCGAGAAGTTTCACTCCATCGTAGAAGCCGTCAAGCAATTCGGCAGGATCTGAACTTGGAGTAAAGTGCTTGTTCTAACAGGGATTTACCGCTGGAAGGGAGACGAAGAAAGGAAATATG
>Ga0193742_1001551_pt1 | contig 13781 bp, 16 predicted proteins | sample L2c1metaG_FD_165511 | JGI IMG/M metagenome (GOLD analysis project Ga0193742, IMG submission 165511) | Soil microbial communities from a riparian zone of the East river system, Colorado, United States - L2c1 | ecosystem: Environmental > Terrestrial > Soil > Riparian zone | place: USA: East River... | reverse complement strand
GGCCGAGCAGGCTGTTCGACCTCTTCCAAGGTCCACATTGGACTCTGCTGGCCTTCGGGGCGGCGCTCGCGGACACGGTTGCCGTACTGGGGGAGGAGTTCGGGCATGCGTACACCGTGGTCCGGCCGGGCGAGCCGGCCGACGAGCACGCGGTGGTCGACGTCGACGGGCACGTGCGGACCGGCTACGACGTGCCAGCCGGCACCATGGTGCTGGTCCGCCCCGACGGCTACGTCGGCCTGGTCGCGGACTCCGGCGGCATCGAGCGAGTGACCGAGTACTGGACCGCGCTGCACGGCACAACCGTCACCGGAGCCGCACCGATCGCGGGCTGAATCCCTTGCTAGAACTCGTAACTGACGCCGGTGAGGTCCGTCGACACGGTCCACAGCCGTCGGGCGGTCTCCTGGTCGGTGGCCCTCGCGCCGGGCGGTAGCGGGACTGGGGGTCCCCACATTCCGGCGAGGCCACCCGGCCCGAAGAACTGGCCGCCGTGGACGTCCGACGCGGTTGCCGCACGCAGTTGGCTCCGCGCGCCGTCTTCCGCCGACTTGGCCACCAACGCGTTGGCGAGCCGCAGGACCAGGTTGACCGGCCCGCCAGAGCCGGACGCTGGCAGGTTGGTGGTGGCGAGGCCAGGGTGGGCGAGCACGCTGGTCACCGGTGTCTGGCTCGCGCGCAACCGACGATCCAGCTCCAGCCCGAACAGCACGTTGGCGAACTTGGACTGCCGGTAGTACCTGAGTGGCTGGTAGGACCGCTCGCCGTTGAGGTCGTCGAAGTCGATGGCCCCGCCGCGGTAGGCCTCCGAGCTGACGGTCACCACTCGCGCGTCGGTGCCGCGGCTCAGCAGCGGCGGCAACAGGCCGCTCCCGCCCCGATCGAGGCCTACCAGCGCGGCTAGCCGGCGACGTCAGGTCAGCCGGTAAGGCACGCCAGGAGAAACGCCTACCGATGGCCGGGCTCGTTCGCGCCGGTCAATCCCGGTGCCGTGCGCGCAGCGCCTTCTTGTCGACCTTGCCGACCGGTGTCGTCGGCAGGGCGGCGACGACGTCGACGGACCGCGGCGTGTACATCGGCCCCTTGCGCCGCCGGACGAACGCGGTGAGTTCGGCGGCGCTGAGGGTGTGGCCGTCCCTGGCGACGATCACGGCGTGCACGGCCTCTCCGGACCGCTCGTCCGGCACCCCGATCACCGCGGCCCGGGCCACGCCAGGGTGGGCGGCCAGGACGTCCTCGACCTCGCGGGCGTAGACGTTGAGCTCCCCGACGATGATCATGTCCTGTTCGCGGTCGACGACGTAGCAGTAGCCGGCGTCGTCCTGGCGGGCCAGGTCGCTGGTGTGCAGCCAGCCGTCGCGCAGGGCCTCGGCGGTCTGCTCTGGCAGGTTGCGGTAGCCCAGCATCACGTTCTCGCCGCGGACGCACAGCTCGCCGACCTCTCCGGTCGGCACCGGCTCGCCGGCGTCGTCGAGGACGGCGACCTCGGTACCGGCGACGGCGCGGCCGCACGACGCGAGCAGCTCCGGACCGCCAGAGCGGAGCTCGCCGGCGGCGAGGCTGGTGGCTGTGCCGGCGCACTCGGAGAGGCCGTAGCACTGGTGGAAGACGTCGCCGAGCCGCTCCCGCCCCTCCTGCAGCCGGCTGGGCGTCATCGGCGCCGCGCCGTAGACGATCGTGTCCAAAGAGGACAGATCGGTGCCGGCCGGCGGGTCGGTGTCGAGCAGGGCGTAGATCATCGACGGGACGGCCAGCGCGTAGTCGATCCGGTGCCGGGTGACCGCGTCGAACCATGCCAGCGGCTCGAACTCGGTTTGTAGCACGACAGTCCCGCCACGGAGCAGGACTGCCAGCACGGGCATGACCGCCGCGTGGGTCAGCGGACTGGTCGCGAGGTAGCGGGGCCGCCGCGGCACGCCCCAGGACGCGAGGATCGATCGGGTCTGTCGTGCCATCGCCCGGTGCGGCAGCTCGACGCCCTTCGGTCGCCCGGTGGTGCCGCCGGTGTACTGCAGCCAGGCCACGTCGTGCGGTCGCGCCGGGCCAGCGGCCAATGTCGTCGAGGTGGCGTCCAGCTCGTCGACGTCGACGACGAGCAGGTGCCGCACGCTCGCCGAACGTGCCACCAGCTCGGCGCCGCGGTCGCGGTGCGCTCGGTCGACGACGAGCACAGTGGCGCCGGCGTCGTCGCACCGGAACACCTGGTCGGTGACCGAGCCGAGCGGCTGCAGCCCGGAGAAGCGAGCGCCGAGGAGGTAGGCCGCGGCCTGGACGAGCCAGCACTCCGGCGAGTTGTGGCTGAGCATCACCACGCCCGTGCCCTGACCGGCGCCCCGGCCGGCGAGCGCGACCGCACCCGCCGGTCGCCCATGACGAAGGCGTCCCGGTCGGGATGCCGGGTCAACGCCGACACGATCAGCTGCCCGTAGGTCATTCCCGGCGACGCCATCGGTCCTCCCGCTGCTCCAGCTGTAGTCGACTACGGTGTGCCGGTGAGTGTGACTGGGTGAGTGCGCGGTTTCAGGAACTGGACTGTCGGACGACGCCGCTTGGCGAGCTGGTGCTGCGGCGCCGGTGGGATCCGGTGTTCGACAGGGAAGTCCATGAGATCAAGCTGAACGACGAGTTCCTCATGTCGAGTCTGTTCACGGTCGCCGAGGTGGAGCTGGGACGACTGGCGCTCGCGGAGCTGGCGCCAGGGCCGTGGGATGTGGTGGTTGGCGGGCTCGGGCTTGGCTGCACGGCGCAGTCGGTGTTGGCGAACCCGGATGTGCGTCGGCTGGTCGTGGTGGACGCGCTCAGCGAGGTGATCGAGTGGCACGAGCAGGGGTTGCTTCCTGCCGGTGCGGAGCTGACGGCCGACCACCGGTGCGGCTTCGTCCGAGGGGACTTCTTCGAGATGGTCCGCTCCGGCGCCAACTTCGACCCCGCGTCGACGCCTGATGGGCGCTGGCACGCCATCGTTGTCGACATCGACCACTCGCCACGGCATCACCTTCATCCCAGCAACGCCGACCTGTATCGGCCGGCGGGTCTGCGGCGTCTCGCCGAGCGCCTGCACCCGGGTGGGGTGTTCGCGCTGTGGTCGAACGATCCACCCGATCAGGCGTTCACCGCCGCGCTCACCGAGACCTTCGCCGACGCACGAACCGAGATCGTCCGGTTCGACAACCCGTTGCAGCAGCGGGAAGCCACCGCCACCGTGTACCTGGCGACGACCGCGGCCAGGTAGCAACGCACTATCGGCGGTGTCGCGCCGGCCGGGTGGGCAACTGTCGGGTGAGTCCGTCGACGATGAGCTGCAGGCCGAACCGGAACTCCTCGTCCAGGGAGTTGGGCAGGTACGGGGCCGAGCTCACGGTGGCCGGATAGCGGGCGGGATCCAGGGCGCGGCAGAACTCGCGGATGTCCTGATTGTTCTGGTTGTTCTCTGGGTCGGAGGTGCCGTCGGCGCGCAGTTGGACGGCGAAGCCGATGACGTAGTGCCCGACGGCGGTGTAGGCCCGTGCCGCGATCTCGGGGGGAAAACCGCCGGCGAGCAGGGTGCCGACCGCGGCCTCCCGGCCGGCAAGGCCGTGCCGGCCAAGTGGAATGTGATCGACGAAGAGCGACACCACTTTCGGGTGGTCTTTGAGCGTGCGGAACAGTGCGTCGGCGGTGGCGACGAGCCGCTCCTGCCAGGTCGCCGTGGGCGCCAGGTCAGGAAGATGGCGTGGTACCTCGCCGAGCACGTGGTCCACGACGTGGACGAGGATCTCGTCCTTGCCGGCGAAATGCCGGTACAGGGTCGCCGTGCTCGATCGCAGGCGCTGTGCCAGCAGCCGCATGCTGAACTCGCCCGGTCCCACCTCGTCGACGAGTTCGAGAGCCGCGACGATGACGCGATCGGTCGGCATCGGGGGACGTCCTGGACCCGGCTCACCGCTCTCATCCTTGCGACGGCGGCTCTGCCACCAACCTGGGCTCCCCGGCCGAAGAACCTTCCGATTCACGGCTCCCACCTTGCCCCACGCGCCGAGTGGCGCCGTTGCCCGACCCGCGTCAGTTCGGCTACACTGTAGCCGAAATATAACGAACACAGTGTAGCCGTTATTGGGGAGGCGAGCGCGGTGGACAGCCTCGCGGCAGGATCGTCGTTCACGTCGGTCGACGGTCTGCGGGTGCGTTTTGCGCGGGAAGGGCGCGGGTCGGTGGTGGTGTTGTTGCACGGGTCCGGCTCGTCGCTGGACGCGTTCGATGCGGTCGCGGCCCGGTTGTCGCCGTCATGCGAGGTGCTCCGGCTGGACCTGCCAGGGTTCGGGATGACCGGCCCGCGCTCGGACCGGGACTACCGGATCGAGTCCTACGTCGCGTTTCTCGGCCGCTTCCTCGACGATCAGTCCGTGGCGGACTGCACGCTCGTCGGGAACTCGCTCGGCGGGAACATCGCCTGGAACTTCGCGCTCTCCTTCCCCGAGCGGGTAGCGGGCCTGGTGCTCATGAACGCCACCGGCTATCCGGGCAAGTCGCTGCCCACCGCGATCCGGCTCGCCCGCAACCCGCTCACCCGGCCCCTGGTGCGCAGGGCGGGGTCGCGTGGCGCGGTTGCCCGCAACCTGCGCGGCGCGGTGGGCCCCCGGTTCACCGTCTCGGCGGAGCTGGTCGACCGGGTCTACGCCATGACGAGCCGGCCGGGGAACAACGCCGCCTTCGTCGACTTCGCCAACACCGACCAGGCCGACCGCACGGCCGAACTTCGCGGGCTGCGGGTGCCGACCTTGGTCCTGCGTGGTGCCGGGATCGACGGCCAGCACTTCGCCAGGGACATCCCGGACTGCCGGGAGATCGTGGTTGCCGGCGTCGGGCACCTGATGCCGGAGGAGGCCCCGGTCGAGGTCGCGGACGCCATTCTGGGGGTCCTGTGAGCCGCGCCTATGTCGCCAAGGGCGAGGACCTGGTCCTGGACGAGCGCGCCCGCACGGTGGCCAGGGGCTCGTTCGTCACGCTGTCCGATGGGGTGACGCACTACGAACTGGTCGGACCCGATGGCGGGCCGCTCGTGCTGCTGGTCCCGGGGATCACGATTCCGCTCGGCTACTGGGACGCGGTCGCGGCCGACCTGCACGCGCGGGGGATGCGCACGGTGGCCTACAGCGCCTACGGCCGAGGGTGGTCCGACCGCGTCGAAGGCCGATACGACCAGGCCCTGTTCCTGCGTCAGCTCAGCGAGCTTCTCGACGTGGTCGGTGCGGCCGACCCGGTTCACGTTGTCGGGACGTCCATGGGCGGCCTCATCGCGATGGCCTACGCCACGCAGGACGGCGTCAAGCCGCTGTCGTTGACGCTGATCGGTCCTGCCGGGCTGACCGAGCGGGGCGGGCTCGGCCCGCGGCTGCTGTCGATCGATCCGCTGGCCAGGATCATGGGCAAGTTCCTCGGGCACAAGGCGTTGGGCAGGCATCTGTCGCACAACGTGCGGTCGAGCGAGGCCACCGAACGGCTCCTGCGACTGGTCGGCGAGCCCTACCGGTTCCACGGCTCGATCTACGCCCTGCTCTCGACCATCAGGGACTACCCGCTGACCGGGCAGCAGGAGCTCTTCCGGCGGACCGGCCGGGCGGGCATCCCGACGATGGTGGTGTGGGGCGAGAACGACCAGGTCACCCCCATCGAGCACCTCGAAACCGTTCGGGAACTGCTCAGCCCCGACGAGTGCCACGTGGTCCCCGACCGCGGGCACATGGTCCCGTTCGAGGACCCGCACGGCACGGCGCGTCTGCTCGCCGCCTTCTTGCAGCGGACCACCGGAGGTCGACCGACGTGACCGAACACGACAGCGACACCGACATCGACGTTCTCGTCGTCGGAGCAGGCCCGGTCGCCTCGACGTTGGCGGCCGATCTGCTGCGGCGTGGCCTGCGTGTCCGGCTGGTCGACAAGGCGCCGCACGCGTTCGAGGGGTCCAGGGCCAAGGGGGTGCAGCCGCGCACCCAGGAGGTCTTCGAGGACCTCGGGGTGCTGGCCGAGGCACAGGCGGAGGGCGGCGCGTACCCGCTCATGGGTATCCACATCGGACCGATCACGGTGCCGTGGCGGATGCAGGGCAAGCACAAGCCGACGGCGGCCGTGCCGTACCCGAACATCCTGCTGCTGCCGCAATCCCGCACCGACGCCGTGCTGCACCGGCTGCTCGACCGCCTCGGCCTGCCCGTTGAGTTCGGCGTCGCGCTCGACGGCTTCGACCAGGACGACGACGGCGTGACCGCGACGCTCTCCTCTGGCGAGCGGGTCCGCAGCCGGTACCTGGTCGGCGCCGATGGCGGTGGGAGCACCGTCCGCAAGGCGGCCGGTCTCCGGTTCGCTGGGGAGACCGACGATTCCGACCGCATTCTCATCGTGGATGCCGCGATCGACGGCCTGTCCCGCAACCGCTGGCACGTGTGGCCCCGCACCGGCGGCACGTTCGTCGGCGCGTGCCCGCTGCCCCACTCCGACCAGTTCCAGCTGATGATCCGGCTGAAGCCCGACGAGACACCGGAGGTCGACGAAGCATCGGTGGCGGTCCGGTTCCACCAGCTCACCGGTCGCCGGCTCCGCGACGTCACTTGGGCCTCGGTGTTCCGGCCGAACATCCGGATCGTCGAGCACTACCGTGCCGGCCGGGTCTTCCTGGCCGGCGACGCCGCCCACGTGCACACCCCGGCCGGCGCGCAGGGACTCAACACCGGCGTGCAGGACGCCTACAACCTCGGCTGGAAACTCGCCCAGGTCATCGCCGGCGCACCCGAGGAGCTGCTCGACAGCTACGACACCGAACGGCGACCCGTCGCCGCACGCGTCCTCGGCCGCTCCACCGAACTGTATGCCGGCATGGACCAGAACCCTGTCGCCAGCCTCAAACGCGGCGACGAGGAACGCCAGCTCGGACTGTCCTATCACGGCGGCCCGCTCGCCCCGACCGACGGCGCGGCCACCAAGACACTGCGCGTCGGCGACCGGGCACCGGACGCGCCGTGCACCGGACCCAAGACCGAGCGCCTGTTCGACCTCTACCGCGGACCGCACTTCACCGCGCTGGCCTTCGGCCCAGCCGCCACCGAATCACTGCCGAACCTGGCCTGGCCAACCGGAGGCGCCGAACTACGCGCCTACCCGGTCCACACCGGACACAACGGCCACGGCCTCGCCGACACCACCGGTCTGATGGCCGCCAGCTACGGCATCACCGGCGACACGCTGATCCTGATCCGCCCAGACGGCTACATCGGCAGCATCATCACCGCCGACTGGACGACCGCCTTCGCCGCCGCAGCCAAAACATTCGCCCTCCACGTGATGCCCGAACCACCAGGAGTCCCCTGATGCCCACCATCCAACGTGCCAACAGGACACTGTGGATCCTCACCGCCGTCATCCTCGCGGGTCTGGTCGTGTCGGCCTTCGTGCCCGGCGCCGGCCTGCGGCTGCCGGTGATCGTGCTGCAGGTCGGGTTCGTGCTCTGGCACGGCTCGCGCCGCTACGGGTGGCGGGCGATCGGGGTGTTCGTCGCCGCCGGCTTGATCATCTCCAACATCCTGGAGAACCTGTCCATCCAGACCGGTTTCCCGTTCGGCCACTACCACTACACCGGCGACGGCAAGATCTTCCAGGTGCCGTGGTTCATCGGCCCCGCCTACCTCGCCACCGGCTATCTCGCCTGGATCGCGGCCACCGCGCTGCTCGCCGACGTGCGTCGCGGTTCGGGGTGGCTGGCGACCATCGGCACGCCGATCGTGGGGGCGTTCGCGATGACCGCGTGGGACCTGGCCATGGATCCCGCCACCTCGACGGTCCACCAGGCCTGGATCTGGGAGAACGGCGGCGGCTTCTTCGGTGTGCCGCTGGTCAACTTCCTGGGCTGGACCTTCACCGTCTACCTGTTCATGCAGATCTTCGCTCTCTACCTCCGCGGCCGCGGCCCCACCACACAACCGGAACAGACCACGACCAGCGACCTGCAGGCGGTCCTGCTCTACGCGGCCACCACCCTGTCCTACTTCGTCACCTACTTCACCGGCGACCACACCACCGTCACCGACGCCACCGGCCGAACCTGGCAGACAGCCGACCTCTACGAAACCTCGGTCCTGCTCGCCGTCTACGGCATGGTGTTCATCGCGCTGCTCGCCCTACTGCGCATCGCCCAACGACACGCCACGTCCGAACAGGGTCGATGAGATCCGGCCGTCGGCCGCCTGTCGTCATCCTCGGACGGTCCCGCACCAGCGGCAGTGGCCAATTCGGTTGGTTGTCGTCCGCGGGCGTGGGAGGCTGTTGGTGACCGGAGAGTTCGAGCAAGGGATCGCCTCTGCATGACGCTCAGTCGGTGCCGTCGTTCGCGGCACCGTTTCCGCTGTCGTTCCCCGTGCTCTCGAAGGGTTTCGCTTGTCTGCCTTGCAGTCACACATGCGCCGGGCCGCCGCGGCCGGGCGGGCGACCGAACAGGTCGGTCCGTTTCTCGCTACCTTCGCCACCGACTCGACCAATCCCTACCTCAACTACGCCATCCCCGACGACGGCGCCCGGCCAACGCAGTCCGATGCGGACGGTTTGACGCGCGCCTACCAGCTGCGTGACCTGTTGCCACGCGTGGAGTTTCTCGTGGACACCGCGCCGGGCGCCGAGACGGCCCTACTGGCCGCAGGGTGGTCGGTCGAGCGGCGGATCCCGGTGATGCTGTGCGCGCCTGGCTCGGTCGTGGCGCCGGGCGCGCCGGCCGGTATCGAACTGGTCGTGCCCGAGCGTGACGACGAGATCCGCGGCATGGTCGCCGCCCAACAGGAAGCGTTCGACCAGCCGGCCACCGTGACGGACGCCGATGTCGCCGCAAGACGTGAGTGGTTGCGCGCTGGCGGGTTCGCTGTGCTGGCACGGGATGCCGTGACCGGACATGCCGCAGGCGGCGGCGTCGCGGAGGCGGTGGTCGACGGGACGGCGGAGGTCGCCGGGATCGGCGTGCGGGCGGAGTTCCGGCGGCGCGGGATCGGTGCCGCGATCACCGCGTTCCTCACCTCGGCAGTGCACGACGCGGGTGGGCAGACGGTGTTCCTGACACCCGCGGGCGTGCCGGAGCAGCGCTTGTACGAGGGGGTCGGCTACGTGCCGGCCGGGGCGATGGTGCACCTCAGTCGCTGAGCTAGTTCGCTATCCGATCGATAGGCGAAGATCATCCGCGGTTCGCGGGCAACGATGCGATTCGGCGTCGTTCCAGGGCGTAGCCGAGCGCGACGAGGCCGAGGGAGGGCAGCGCGACCTTCGCCTGGGGGAACGTCGCGGTGCCGGGTGGGTCCTCCGCGGCCGCGCCAGGGTAGGCGAGTGCGGAGATCTGGGTGAGCCAGTACAGGCTGGCGAGCACTGCCGCGCTGTCGAGTGCCTGGCGCGTCGGCTTCTTCCAGAGCAGCCAGAAGCTCGTGGCACCCAGTGACGCGCCAAGGCTCATGGTCTGGGCGTTGTGGAACTTGGCGTGCGGTGGCCAGTTCGCGTTGTAGATGTGGGTCTCGTTCCAGTCGGCGAGGTAGGGGCCGACCGCGGTCGTGGCCGACACCAGGGAGATCAGGATGCGGCCGATGCTGAACCGGCCACGTGCTCGTTTTGCCATGGCAGCACGCTAACGCCACACGGATACTAGGTTCCTAGAAGAAACCATCGGACGAGAACGAGGAAGTGTGTGCGTTGCCGACCCGAACAGTCCTCGATCCATGCCCGGTCAGCCCGGTCATCGACGTCGTGTTCAGCCGCTGGACCACCCCCATCCTGTGGGTGCTCCAGCGCCACGGGCCGCTGCGCTTCACCGAGTTGCGCGCCCGCCTCGGCACGGTGACCGCCAAGGTCCTCACCCAACGGCTGCGCCAGCTCGAGCGGGACGGACTGGTCAGCAGGACGCACTACCTCGAGGTGCCACCTCGCGTCGAGTACGCGGTAACGGATCTCGGCACGTCACTCAGCCCGATCTTCCGTGCCATGGCTGGCTGGGCCGACGAGAACATGGACCGGGTGCGGCTGGCCCGCGACCGCTACGACCGCTCGGACCGGCCCCGGCCGGCGTGACAGCACGGGTGTCCGTTGTGGACTGATGGCCCCGTTCCGGCGCCGACCGGTCACGTGGTCTGCTCGGCCAGCGCGACGAGGATGCCCGCGGGGCCGCGGAGGTAGGCGAGCCGGTAGCTGTTCTCGTACCGCACCACCTCGCCGAGGAGTTCGGCTCCGTGTGGCCGCAAGCGGTCGAGGATGTCGTCGATGTCGTCGACGGCGAACATGATGCGATGTGCGCCCAGCGTGTTCGACGGAGCGCGCGGGTCGCCGGCTCGGCTCGACGGCGTGTGGTACTTGGTCAGCTCGAGCCGTCCGTGGCCGTCCGGGGTGCGCATCATCGCGACGTCCGAGCGGACTCCCGCCAGCCCGACGAGGCGATCCACCGCGCTGCCCTCGACCGTTGCCTCGCCTTCCAGCTCCAAGCCGAGTTCGGCGAAGAACGCCTTGGCAGCGGCGAGGTCGTCGACGACGATGGCGATGTTGTCCATCCGCTGGATCGTCCCGCGCTCAGGGGCGGTGTCGGTCATGATGATCTCCTTTCGGGGCAAGCACTTCCCATGGCCAGCCAGCAGTTCCTGGCTGTACGGGCGGTTCAGCACCTCGTCGATGGCGTGCTGGTCCATGGTTTCGGGCTCCTCAGTTGTAGTAACGGCGGGCGCTGGACCCGACGCGGGTGATGTCGGTGCCGTAGATGTGCAGGCTGATGGCGGTCTCGTCGCCGACGTTGCGGATGCGGTGGATGTCGCCGGGCGGCGCGAAGCCGTTGACCTCGCCGGGCGGGTTGTCCCGCGTGCCGATGGGGTTGAGCGCTTCGTCGAACAGTTCCTCGTGCTCGATGCCCGACAGCACGCCAACGACGCACCAGGTGATGTGGTCGTGGATCCGGGTGGTCTGCCCGGGGCGCCAGACCAGGCCGAGGATGGAGAACGCCCCGTCGGGCTCGGCGTGCAGCAGGTGGCCCGCGACCCGGTCGGGCTGACCGAGACGCTGGTCGGGCGTCAGGACCTCAGGGCCGGGCAGGTGCGCACGGAGCTGGTCGGCGACCAGTTCCGCGGTGTCCGTCCAGCCGGACCGCACGTCGATCGCCTGGCGCACCGCCGCGACGAGTTCGGTGAGCGTGGTCAGTGAGCGGGTCATGGTCGGGTCCTCCTTGTGTCCCGTTCAGCCTCTCGCCGACGGACTCATTCGTCCAATGACAATTCTTGGGCTAACTCATGCGTATCCTTGATGCATGCTGGATATCCTGCGGCTACGGGTTCTCGCGGCGATCGCCGCGCACGGCTCGGTCACCAAGGCCGCCAAGCAGCTGAACTACTCCCAGCCCGCGGTCAGCCACCATCTGGCCAGGCTGGAGGCCGAGACCGGCGCCAAGCTCGTCCAGCGGGTCGGCCGGGGCATCCGGCTCACCCCGGAGGGCGAACACCTGGCCCGGCGCGCCACCGAGATCGTCGGCCGCGTCGACACCGCCGCCGCGGAACTGGCCGCGATGGTGGGCCTGCGCACCGGCCGGGTCCGCGTCGCCGGCTTCCAGTCGGCGCTCGCCGCGCTGGTGCCGCACGCCGCGGGCCGGGCAGGTCGACGTCGCGGTCGTCTTCCGCTACGACGACACGACCCCGGACGACATCCGCACCACGCACCTGTTCGACGACCCGATGTACCTGCTCAGCCGCGAACCCGGCCAGACGCTGGCCGGCAACCGCGACTCCGCCTGGATCGAGGGCTGCGAGAACTGCCGCCGCGAGTTCCGCGAGGCCTGCGACAAGGCGGGCTTCGTCCCGCCCATCGCGTACACCTGCGACGACGTCATCGTCAAACAGGCACTGGTCGCCGCGGGCATGGGGGTGACCACCATGCCGGGGCTGACACTGCGCACCCACCGCGCGCCCGGAATCGAGGCCAGCGTCCTTCGCGACTTCCGGCGGCGCGTCCACCTGGCCACCTATGGCGACCCGCCGGATCCGCCCGCGACCACCGCCTTCATTGCCGCACTGCGCCACGCCGTCCAGCAGGTCCGACCAGGCGAGCCGTCACACTTGAGCTGACGTCGTGTCGTCGTGGTCGACGATCGCGGGCTTGACTGTGCGGACGAACGACTGGAAGTCGTCGACCAGCGACTCGATCTGGTTCGCGGTGGCCGTGAGCCCGAGTTCGATGACGACCCGGTTGGCCGGATTCGCGGCGTCCCTGAGATCGAGGTAGGCCTGGCACTGGATCAGCTGGTGCACCGCACCCTGGTGCCGGGTGGCGACATTGAGCACCTGGGAGAGCCCCGGTACGGCCGAGGACTCAGTGAGCACGCGGTTGGCGACCCGGACCTTGGCGCCGGCGCTGAGCCTGGCTACCGACTCGTCGGCGATCGCGGTGAGTGCGGCGCCGTCCCCGCGTACCTCGCCGGCGATGGTGATGTTGGCGGTGAAGTTGGCCAGCTGCCGGTCGGCGGATGCCGGGTGCAGGGCGACGAACGCGGCCGCCGGCGCGCCGACCTCGTCAGGGGGCGCCGGCAGCCAGCCGTCGGGGAGCTGGAACTCGATCGGGGTGGGCAAGGTCGTTGCCATGCCGGTCCTCCTCATCTCAGTTCCATCGGATCGATTGCGGTGCGACCCATTCCGTTGCCGTGTCGACCGCGGAGCGAACCCCGTTCTCGACACCGTCGGCGATGCCCGAGGCGGTCTGGACGACCTTGGCCGGGTCGACTGAGACGTAGACGCCGGCCTTACCGCCGAACGGCAACGCCTCGCCGTACTCGGCGCCGACGACGTACTTGCCGTTCTCCATGCCCACCTTGACGTGTCCGGAGACACCGGCGCCGGCCCACTCCTCGGCCTTGTAGCCGATGCCGATGCCGCCGACGTCGACGCTCCCGTCGATACCGGCCTTGGCGCCCGCGAAGAGTTCGCCACCGATGTCGAGGCCCTCGGTGGTGTTGGCGGTAGCGCTGACCTTCGCCTCGGCGAGGACCGCGGCCTCCGACTTCGCCTTAAGCTCGGCGGGTCCGAGCGTTATCTTGTCCTCGGTTTCACCCTTGGCGAGGTACAGCTCGGTCTTGGCCTCGCTCTTGAGGCCTTTGCTGCCGAGGCTCAGCTCGTGTTCGTGCGCGATGCCGGGACCTTTGACCTCGTACTTCCCGGACCCCTCAAGCGGCCCGAGAGTCCGCTTGTCCTCACCCGTGAGGTCCTTCGGCAACAGCTTGCGTTCCCACTTCTCCTTGTACAGCGTCGTCGTCCCGCCCTCCGCGTCGACCTTGGTCTTGCCGACCTCGGATGGCTGCGCGATCTGGTGGCCCAGCTGGTCGTAGCCCAGCTTGGGCAGCACGTCGGCGATGGTGGTGAGCAGGGAGCGCAGCTTGTTGATCTGCTGGACGGTCTCGGTCGTGGTGGTCACCGCCTGGACGGCGGTGGCCGCGCCGGCGGCCGCGGTGGAGCCGCCGAAGGTGGCGGCCGCCGAGGCCAGCGCGGGCAGCCAGGTCAGCACCAGCCAGTTGACGAACTTGCTGAGCAGTGACTTGACGACGTCCTCGATGACGTCCATGACCACGGCGGACAACTCGAGGATCTCGGCCATGGCGGCGGCCTTGAGGTAGGAGGCCTCGAGATCGTCGGCGGCCGCCGCGAGCGAGCGCTTGGCGGCGTTGGCGGCCTCGCCGCGCCATTCGGCCAGTGCGCGGTCCGCCAGGTCGACGAGTTGGCTGGTCATCGCCGCCAACTCGCTCCCGGTGCCGTCGAACTCGGTGG
>Ga0193742_1001550_pt1 | contig 13781 bp, 19 predicted proteins | sample L2c1metaG_FD_165511 | JGI IMG/M metagenome (GOLD analysis project Ga0193742, IMG submission 165511) | Soil microbial communities from a riparian zone of the East river system, Colorado, United States - L2c1 | ecosystem: Environmental > Terrestrial > Soil > Riparian zone | place: USA: East River... | reverse complement strand
CGAAATATTCCAACATCTATGCCAGTCAACAATTTAGGAAGTTTTCTTTGCTTGAGAGCTTTCCTTGGCCCCAATAATTTCCTTGGCTTGTTGGACTCTGAAGCCTTTGTCTTGGAGCTTTTGGTTGGAGACATTGTATCTATGTTGATGAGGTTTGGGAAGAACTGTCGAAAGGTGCTTGCTTTTAAGACTAGAAGGTTTCCGCAATGAACCTAGTCTGAATATTGAGAGATCTTGCCTCAAGGCACCGAAAGTCGCATCTTATCCATGATTGTGGCACTCCGTCAACTCTGGAGCATCAGGAAAAGTCCATCCGTCTGGCGCGTCTGGCACCAGACATGCCAGACGCTTCTAGACTTCCATATTCGGTGTGGCGACATAATGACGCTCCCAACTCCATAAGACTTTCATACCTCAGATGTTGATTCTGAGATCAGAAAGTTTTCTGGCAACGTACGTAGTTTCTGACTCGGCAACTTCTCAGTTTGTCATTCCGTCATTTCTTCTCCAGTAATATAGGTTTCAGGCATAATGAGGTCCATTTCACTACTCATAGGGACCGGGGTACAGTAGGGATAGATTACATAGGGCTGGGGGTATCACGAAAGGTATAACACACTATACTACGACACCAGTGTGTGCTAAGATTCGAGATGAGTGCCGTTAACACCAGGGATCTGAGGAGAATGACACACCTGTTGAGCCGTCTGAGCGTCTACGTACTACCTTCACCTTCAGATGACAGCTGCACGACATCTTCAGGATCCTCTACGTCACTGTCATCAGCTGTTGTGTCGGCATCAACTGACGCCATAGCTGATGTCGAGGCTTCGTGGATTTCTTGCCACACCCGGTCCGACAGTTTGGAAACGACCTTGTAATGTGCTGCAGTTCGAGCGGCCCAGGCGTTACGAACAAAGCTTCTTTTCGTGTCCTTGGTGGGCTCATTACCGGTTCGCCACAACTTGAGCGCGCGCTCGTGCTTGAGTACAAACATGATAGTCAGAAATGGAAGAATACAACGGTTTTGAGACGTACTGCTGCCGCGCACAGCGATAGGGCACCCGTGCCATGGCCATAACACCGATCTGTCTTGGTGACGACCTGTTGATGGGCTGCGAATACTTCCATCAATGCAGAAGAGCGATATGCCCCGGACTAATAACTGATGAGTAAGATATATCCCACTAATTAGATTACACTGCACCTTTGCTTGTGGATCGCGAAAGACAAAAGACAAGTCCTTGAGTTCATTCTCAACATATTCCTTACATTGAGTCTTTGAAGTCTTAAAGGGTTCGGTGGTGAGGATTTTGGTAAGCCGCAGGAGAGCATGTTTCCCGATAGCACTTCTCCAGTTGCGAATCGCTGAATGTGCCTGAAAGGAGACTTGGAATATCAGTAATAACTATTGATACTTGACCTTCTGACGTACCACAGCATGCACAGCGTCATCAGCAGGTATTTCGGGAAATTCCTCACCCCAAATATATTCGACAACTTCCGGGAGATCAGGATGTGAACTAGCGGCGAAGGGCTCTTCAAGTGTCCCAGCCCAATCGATAATCGCCGGAAGAACAGCATTGCGCCAGGTCTGGAGGTCATGAGCGGTGTTTTCGAATGGAAGGTGGCTATTTGTGTAGCGAGGTTTGGCTGGACGACGAGCAGAGGCCTCACGCTTTGCAGCAGAGACGTCTGCAGTCTTGAGCTTGATGCCCATCTGATTCGTTGTGTAAGCATGCTGGAGGTTTGCACAATTGGCAGATATGACTTACACCTTTGGTTCCACCTTTGTGGGATCTCTTCACCCCTGCTGCTGAAGCCTTACTCTGCCTCACAGCCTCAAGAGACGCTTCATCTTCATCGACACCAATCTCTCCGAGTCCACCATTAACTTGCTCCGTGGGGTCCAAATCGTCACCATCGCTTACTGGGTTTGCGCGCGATTTTGTGGGAAGGGGCAGGGCGGTGGATCTTGCAGCTACAGATGCAGAAGGGACGGTAGGTTGGACTTGAGCCCTTTGCTTCCAATTGCTGTGTAACCCGCCTATTTCTGTAGCTTTCCCACTCAGCCTAAGCGAAGAAGTTAGTCAACGACACGACTCGCTCCCACGCACTTACTTTTTTTTCTTGCCTTGTTCCTCTTTCTCTCTATTCAGCAATTGTGGGTCAGGACGGGCATATACCATTGGGGCCACTTGGCGATGTGCTTGAACCTCGGCCTGGAGTTTTCCCACCTCCTAGACGTTTCAAAATGGTCAATTCTTTCCAGTCAGATTGATGGCCTAGAACTGACCTTCTTCTTTTTCTCCTTTTTCTCCAGCCGTTTTTGTCGGTTCTTTTGCAGCAGCACCATCGAATCCTCAGACGCATCTCCATCGTCATTGTCTCCATCGTCTTCATGACCATCTCCAGACGGCTTGTACGCCTCACCATCATCATCATCATCTTCATATTCAGAAAGCCCGAGACGAGCGCCATCTGAATCGGTGTCCACGGTAGATTCTGGTGGAAACTGTGGGCGATTGATGTACATGTCATCACCTGCCGACTCATCAACCTCCTCCTCATTGGCGATGGGCTCAATCTCCGGTTCCAGTTCTTTCTGCCGTTGAAGCCGTTCCCGGTAAGCTTCCATTGTCTTGAGATCTGGGCGCTCAGAACGCGACTGACGCTGTTTTTGTGAACGTCGAACAGCATCCTCGACAGTGGCGATCCGTTTAGCACTCAGCTTGCGTTTTTCCTCAGCCTCGAGGAGTTTCTGCTTCTTCTGCGCCTCTGCAGCAACCTTTTTAGCATGCTCGGCATCCTTTTTCTCCTTGGCTGCCAGCTGGATCTCAGCCTTGCTTCTTTTGGCTGGTTTTGGGTTTTCGGTGGGATGATTGCGCGGGTAAGTTGTCTTGCGCTTTCCTTGAGCATGGCTCAATCCTTCGTCCAACTGTGTTTCAGGCATCTGCGCAGGGCGTGTTGAGTACAAGTGGTATGAGGGAAGGAACAGACAAACATTCATGTTGGGATCTGCGGTTGAAAATTTTTGTTGATCACCTGTGAGTCATGTGGTTCGATCACTGTACTCCTGTCTTACAAGTCCCAGTTTTCTTCTTAACACCACAATGCTGCGAGGCCGAGGCTCTCGACGTAGTCACTTTCAAACTTTGCACTGCCCATTTCAAGGATGCCCGAAAACCTTTCGAAGTGAATCTGGGCGCACAAATCATGTTCGTTCAGTTCACCCAAGAGCCAATAGATATCGCGTTGCGGCACCAGACATTCAACTACCACCATCACCAACTCACTCGTCACCCCAGCTGTCCAATACTGACCCTTTCCAGGAACAATCTCGACAACCACCAGCGGGATATCCAGGTGCCCCTTCCACTGCACATCAATCTCCAAGTCCAGAACCCCAGCCTCAGGGGCCACAACAAAAAACATACCATCCTTTTCTTAATGGTAAGGTTTCTCAAATTCTATCACTCTTGGTTACTAACGCTCTCTTCCAGGACGTCCATGTGATGAAAACGGGCATTATCTTCCCTTGGGAACTCCACCGCCACCTCGCCCTACTGCTGCTCCTGGGGACTGGAAGCCATTCGAAGATGAACTTCAATTCAAGGTCGCAGATTTCCTTTACCGCCAGGAAGAGATGTCGCAGGGCAACATCAATCATCTCCTTGAACTTTGGGCATTATCCCTTATGAAACATGGGAGCGTTGGACCTTTTGACAGCTACAAACATATTTATGACCAGATTGACACCATTGAAGAAGGTAAGCTTGTCTAGCTTTGATCTCATCTTCATCTATTGAATTTAAATAGGCGACGCTCCATGGAAATGTTTCAAGACCTCACTTGATGATGAGATTGATGATGCGGCACCGAATTGGAAAAAACAGGAGTATGAAATCTGGTACCGTGATCCAGAAGTGGTGGCTCGCAATATGCTTGCAAATCCGGACTTCGATAACGAGTTTGATGTGGCACCATATGTTGAGCTAGATGTAAATGGTGCTCGTAGACGCTCAGATTTCATGTCAGGTGATTTTCCATGGCGGCAATGTGTACATTTTTTATTATTATACCTTCTACATTATTAATATGAATTTGAACTTAGGACATCATTTATGAAGAAAATCCCATTGAGAATGAGGGTGCCATGTTTGTTCCCATCATACTTGGTGCCGACAAGACCACCGTTACGGTGGGCACTGGCAATATTGAATACCATCCATTATACTTCTCACTCGGGCCTATACAAAATCCAGTTAGGCGTGCACATCGGAACGCTGTTATTCCAATTGGGTTTCTTGCCATCCCGAAGAGTATGTTGTTCTATATGTGTTATAGAGAGATTTCATGTGATTTATTGCTCATTAGGTGACCGCAAATACGACAACGACCCTGCCTTCCGAAAGTTCAAGCGGCAACTATACCATTCATCAATATCGGCCATTCTGTCTACGTTAAAGCCTGCCATGTCAACGCCGGCAGTGTACCGCTGTCCCGATGGCCACTTTCGACGTGTTATTTTTGGGATAGGACCTTTTATCGCCGACTATCCAGAACAGGTTATCCTAGCAGGTGGTAAACAGGGCTGGTGTCCTCGGTGTGTCTTTTTACTATCTTTCTGCAGCTGAATTTTCATATTAGTATTGTTTAGTTGCACTGCGTTACCGAATAATATTGATGGTGCAGCATCAGCACGAAGTAATGAACTAACTGACGTTCTCCTTGAAGAATTCAATTCAACAACATTGTGGGATGAGTATGGCATTGATGCAGAGATTATACCCTTTACTCGTGACTTTCCTCGTGCTGACATTCATGAGCTAATCTCCTCGGATCTCCTCCATCAAGCAATCAAAGGAACGTTTAAGGATCATCTGGTTGAGTGGGTGGGGGCGTATCTTGCAATAACACATGAAAAAGTGGAGGCAGAACGAATTATGGACGAAATTGACCGAAGGTATGGTTCCCTTGCTCTCAATATTTATTTTTCTACATTTCTAAGATCACATTTCAGGCTTGCAGCTACGCCGGCATTTCCTGAGCTACGGCGATTCAAGCAAGGCCGTCGATTCAAGCAATGGACGGGAGATGATTCTAAAGCTCTCATGAAAGTACGTATCAAGATATCTATGATTGACAACCTTACTGATATTGTTTCTACAAGGTGTACTTACCTGCTATTCATGGTCTTGTCCATCCAGATGTCATCAAATGCATTTCTGCCTTCCTCGACTTCTGTTACCTTGCACGGCGTTCCGACTTTGACCGAAACACCCTTGATGCCCTCGATAATGCCCTGCATCGCTTCCACACCTACCGCGAGGTTTTCCGATCATCAGGTGTCCGTGAGGATGGCTTCTCGCTGCCACGTCAGCATTCCCTTGTCCACTACCGCGTCAATATTCAAGATTTCGGTGCACCCAATGGACTCTGCTCATCTATCATGGAATCTCGCCACATCACTGCCGTCAAAAAACCATGGAGACGCTCAAGCCGCTATGAAGCTTTGGGTCAAATGTTGATCACAAACCAACGACTGGACAAGCTGGCTGCTGCGCAAGCTGATTTCATTGCACGCGAGATGCTGCCACCTGATCGAGGGCCCCCTGGGGCTACGGCTGACGATGATGATGATGGAGGTCCGATAGATGATGAAAAGGTTATGGCTGATGTCCAGCTGGCACGGACAAAAGGCATGCCCACTGTAATTGTCCTTCTTCATTCTATGTGCTAATATATTCTATAAGAACACAAGTACCCATCTGACATCCATGAACTAGCTGGCTATATCAAGATGCCTACCTTTCCAGATCTCCTCCATGCTTTCCTTTATGACCAACTAGGCGGTAGTGAAGTCGCAGGCAATGTCAACTCCGACTCAGATGAAGACTTTCTGGAAGCGATCTCTGCTATATCAGTCTATCATTCTGCCATCGCCTCTTTCTATGCTCCTAGTGATCCATCGGGTATCCGTGGCATGCGCCGTGAGCGAATTCGGTCCACCCCCTCCTGGCGAACTACAGGGCCTCGCCGTGACTGCGCATTCGTTGTTGAAAAGCAAAATGAGCACGGCTTTCGAGGCATGAGCGTTGTACGTATCAAATTATTCTTCTCCTTCAGCTATGAGGGGGAAGAATATCCTTGTGCTCTTGTGGAATGGTTCAAGAAGGATGGCCAATCGCCCAACGAACAAACGGGCATGTGGGTGGTAAAGCCAGAAGAGGATCGCCACGGAAAGAGATTAACAACTGTTGTACATTTAGATACCATTCTTAGAGGTGCTCACTTGATTCCTGTCTACGGTAGCCGTTTCATTCCCCCTCATTTTTGTCATTTTTGGTCTCTAGATGCCTTTAAGGCTTTTTTTGTAAATAAGTACACAGATCATCATGCTAACGAGATTGCTTTTTAAATGTGTCTACTGGTTAACTAGTATGGGTTTAGACTGGTGGACTTATGCGTGCTGGTGTGCAGCAATAGAAGTGGACCGTCTGACAAGAATACAGATTCTGACACAGTTATGGCTATCTAAAAAATAATGACGGGTCAAGCATTTCTGACAGCTAAACCCGCCAGACATTCCAGACGTGTCAGACATGCCAGACCATGCCAGACGGATGGACTTTTCCTGATGAGGTTGGCATTGACCTACGAACTGTGTCATATCCTACCAAAAATAATTTTATTAGTGTCCAGGGCGGCGACTTGGACCTTCCACAAAAGGAGATGTGCTGTAGGTTATTGGTGCTATTTGTACGCAAACTTCACCAGCAAAGACTCTCTGGGCTTTCTTGAGACCTGCGAGCCAAATTCTCGGTTAGAAAGGTACAAATTGACGCATTGTGATCGTCATTTATCTTTGCTTGGGCGGTCACTATCTACAAATCGCAAAACCTAACCCTTTAAATAAATTGGGAAAGAGAGTGTTTTCGACTGGACTCCTTTGTATCTCAGGTAAAGGCAATTGATGACATTATGATGGTTGACCAGGTAGATTATTCAAGACTACGCTCTAGGCGGGAAACAGATACAATGTCTTTTCGATGATTATGCCTGTAGATATACTTTGATAGAATTCAATTTATGACTATGATGAACAATTGCAACTGTACCACATTCTTTTTTTGAAATTCTGAATTACCGATTAGCCGATCAATCGATCACCCTCGATATTCTTACTACTACAATGTCTACATGGCGGTTATCATCAAGAAAACGGGATTGCAACAATTACCCAGGGTAGGCATGTAACAGGTGTGGTCAATGGGAAGCCACCTGCAATCTTGATACTTGACAACAGCACTAAAAAGATGTCTATCCGAACCAGAGTCAAGTCAAGCTCTGAAACCAAGTACCTACGGACAAGAAGAAATGATCTAGGGCTGCCGTTACCGTACCATTTGCAATTGTTGGTACGGTGGTAAGGTGGTCAAATGATGGTGGAGAAATAGCCATTGTCGGCGGTACGGTGAGTCTCAATTTGAAACTTGAATGTTGTTAAAGCGTTCAAGAAAGTACATATTCGTTATGGCAGGGAGCTATGATGGCCCCATGAAGTGGTAAGAGGCTTATCTTGAAGGAGTGTACATTGTGCTGAAAGGAGATGCAACAATGCGCACTGAACTGCCGTACGTTGGGTCTATTTTTTAGAAAATGCTTCCCCATCCAAATCCACGTGGCCATGGCATTGGCGTGTACTGTATAAGTCTCGCTTGCCACGTCGCACGTCCAGATAACTCAATTTAAAATTAACTATTCTATTCCAGTCAAATGAAGGGGTACAAATGCAAAGTCCTTAAGGCGAGCACAATATGATGTCAGCAACGCCAGACTACTATGTCAATCAATCATCAACCTTTTGTCTGATCCTCAAAACAAAAAGCCATCCTGCCTTCCATGACCTTGTTAGAATTTTCGTCAAAGGGACTGGACACGCTGGGAATTGAACTGCAGCTCTCCTCGTCACAAGCGCCGAATTCGGTATCTCCTGAAGCAATACTACCCACAGGGCGAAACAGAAGAGGCATCCAAAGTGTAACAGTCTTCCCCCATCCCTGTTCCTGCTATTGAAATAACATCCCCTCCAACAAGGCTTCTGCAATCTTTAGTTGCCAAAGGCATGGTGGCCGTACACCAAAAACTTTGGTAGTTTTATGGGGGAGAAGTGGGACTTGACGAGTCTCAGGAGTGGGTGGCTGGGTAGTCGAAACCATTGGCGTTTGAAATTTGAATGTCAATGACGCGTCGCGTCGTGTTCTGTTGATTTTGGATGCCAGAGAGGATTTAAGATTTGAAGGAGGGGTAGCTGCCCCTCCTTCAAATATCAAGTTTAGGAGTTTTTAGAAAGCTCTTGAAACGGTTGTCTTGACGGATCTGGGACCCAAATCCGAGCGTCATTTCGGTAAAAGGCCCTACATGTCAGAAATTTAGATTTGAACAATCAAGCTGGCGTTTGGGAAAAGTCTTTCCGGTTTTCGAGATGTCAACGTCAATCCCTGCACGAGCCAGAGCGTCAGGACTCTTCTTGGAGCAAACTATGAACTTTTGGAATTCTGGGTGTTTCAAGCAATGGTATTACTATTCGGATCGATCGCCTCTCTGTATTCTTATCCCTGCGCGTTCCTCAAAGCTACTAGAAGGTGATGCTGGTCTGCGTTGGTTGTGTTTTCTTCAACGTCATGCGTGAGGCGATGCCTCTTACCTATAATAAAGTATTGGTCGTCAACGTGTCAACTCGCGCATTTGACTGGGACTTTTGGAAACATGTTTGTCCTCCGTGTACTCTAAAGGCACTCTGGACAAGACCTGCACGTCCTAAATCGACAGCGTTTGCGGCTTTGGCAACTTCACTCTGATAATAATCGTGTGGTTCATTGATTCGTCGTCGCTTAATTTTCCAATTTTTTTTTTTTTACCTTTCATTGATACATACATACTTTGCTAAGTATTGAATGTCAAACTGGGAGGCGGACACAAAACGAAACTTGACTACTATTGAAATCCCCGCAGACACTTACTACCACTTCACCATCAGCAGTGTAGACGACCGGCTTCATCGTAAGCTTCATCATTGCTCCTCTCTCATTTCCTTTATCATCAGTTCCGCAGTGTACTATGAGTTGCTTCCGCCGGATGATATTCCAAGCAGTCCAAATTATATCAAAGTGATAGGATGTTGTCACAAATCACAGTGCCTGTAGTCTGCACATGTCTCAAATTGTAATCAAAATGAATGATGATACGGGGCAGAATTCAATTGCAATTGGAGTATACGTGCGTATGTGGGTCTACGTAATTTTTTTTTTTAAAAAAAGTCATCTCAAAATTATAAAATTACAAGTTCGTAGCACCACTACAAACGGTTATTAAAATAAATAACATAAAAAGCGTCATTCCTGAAGAAAACGACTGATATAAATAAGTTAAATAGAATGGGTGTTTTCGTTCTCGTCCTTGTTCCTTCCATGTTCCTTCCAACAAAAGACGATGGAGAACTATCGGGGATGGACAACAACAGTCGGACTAATGGGTAATGAAAATCTCGTACTCTCGGCATATGAGGGAGGTGAAAGTAATTCACCTCCCTCCGCCGCGGTTATATCGTCTTCGCCATTATCATGTTGAAGATAGTGAGGTCCAGAAGTAAATAAAGGATTATATGAATCCACGGAAACATAAGCTATGCGTGGTCCACCGGTGGCCTCCATATTGTCGATGTAGATGGGGCTGTAGCGAGTGCTTCGGTCCGACATAGCAGAGGTGGGAGACAATGGGATGGGGACGCTGAGAGGAAATGTCTCCGCATCACGCCGTCCGGGAAACGGGTTGACTATCAATGTTCCTCTGTTGAGTTTAAGAATAGGATTGCAGGGTCGGAGGGGCTCACCAAAGTTACGTTCAGACTTTTTTCTCCTTAGTCGCCATCCTGAAAAGAGTACACCGCCGAGAACTGCTATCACAGATAAAACAATGCCAACAATAGCCCCGGGTGAAAGCTTGTTGTGCGAGGGGCCGAGATTGCTGGAGGACGCTGTGTCGGTAAGTGAAGTGAGATTAGGCCTGGTGGCCAAAGTTGAGAATGAAGGAGTGAATGTTATGTAATCAAAGCTGAAAGTTTGGTTGACGCAGTCCGTGACATTAACGATGAGGGTATGGTTGCCAGGTGGTAGAAAATCGTATGAGAAGAATTGGAAGTTTTGTTGCTGACCTGACTGAGTTTGGAACTGAGGCGTAGTCGTTGTAACTTGAAATGTTCGGGACAATGGAGAACCGTCCATAGTGAATGTCAGAGTGATTAGTCCCAGATTGGACCATGTAAATATTCCATAGATAGCGGCAGATTGTCCTAACAAGATTGAGTTCCCATTACAATCATTGGGCCGTGCAGGAAAGCGTACCAGTAAAGCGAAATGTTAAATTATCACTGATAGTTGTCGAGTCCTGCGTTGAGTTGTGAAATGGGAGCCCATTCGGAAGCTGTCCTGACTTGAATAGCGCTTCGCTTCGTTTCCAATTGCCTTTGAATGTGATTGCAGGATCCTCATTGTCCACAATGGCTACTTGCCCCGCCAAGGGCGTATTTTCGCCAACGGCGACAACAGCGAAATCAAGTGAAGTTCCTGCGAGGTGACCGAGGGATATATTATGTGAGCCTTCTGTCAAGGTTGGTGATTGATACCATTGTCGATATGAGGGTGGGTTGGGATCATTGTAGCTTGTGTTAGTGGGCTGACTTCCGTCGATGGAAACGGTCAGTATTTGTGAGCCATCGAAGGTTGTTGGTGTAATTCCGAAGAATGCCACAGACGTTCCTGACCTCAAAGCTTCGATTAAAATAAACAGAGAGGTGTTTGGCAAAAGACCCACCTTGAAAGTTCATGGAAATCGTGCCAAACCGACCACTACCCTTCGACGCAAAGTTTGGGACATGCTCGGTTCCATTGAACCAAGGAGCAAGGGTACTTATGTTCCAATCTGTCGGACCGAAAGAAATAGAGTCTGTACGCTTGTCGTCTACGGTGACTAAGAGCGGAGCGCTTGCCATCGAGGCAAGAGAGAGAGTTTCGGCCTCATCAAGCGGTTATACAGATATTTTTTTTTCATTTCTATATCAGTCTATAAGGTACTAATACTATCACCACGCCAACCATCGGCCACCTCGGTTTGTCACATCAACTCTGCTCGGCAATGGACAACAAATAAAATGCACTACTGCAGGCTGCCTGCGCACAGCATCCTAATGTCTATATGTGCAAGCAAGCAAATAAATAAGTAGCTACAAGATTATAGGAATACTACTGCGGGTAATTAGGGCTATAATAGTAGTATTGGGAATTCCGCACTCCGATGTGGCTGCTGGCCTTGATAAGAAGGGCCTGCTTAAAATCATAGTGGTGTGGTGGATATTGGGCATAAGGCTGAGGTTGAAGCTGATTAGGATAATGATCAGGGAATGTATATTGATTAGCAACAGGATTTGGAGGGAGGATAGGCTGAGGAACAGTCTAAGTGGCAGGCTGTGCTGCTGAGAATCGATGACATGCCGCTGAGAAGTTGGATAAGGCTTTTCACCACCGTGACTCGGCGAATTTTGATTTCCTATCTTCATCTTCAATTTAGCTCCTCACTAGCACTCCGCACTCTGTTTTTTTCACAAGAACCACGATGGAAAGAATGGTTTATCTGGCGGTTGCTTCATCGTAATATAGCCAAGGAGCGGGAATTTATTTCCGTGACCCGAAATGGGTCCATTCATATTTTCCCACGCGACGCAAAACTCGATCAACATCATGGACACTGTGTCCCCCCACCACACCTCCTTCTGCTGCTCCTGTTTCGCTACCCATTCCAGAGTCAACCCCCACAGCCGTGGGTCTGCTGCACATGCTCAGACGCTATTTGACGAGAGGTACATAACATCATCGAGACAGGTGCCTTTGCGGATTAAGGGCTGGAAATCCTAAAAATATAGAACGTCGCGTATGACTTGAAAAGCAGGGAGCGCTGCTCTTTTATTGCGATGCTCGAGGCCCTCATGTTGCGGCAGATTATGATGTTAGACAACAACCGGGTAGTCACCAAGGCAACGGCAGAGGAGAGAGAAACTGTCCACCAGAAGTTCAAGACTTATTACCTAGATGATGCTATTAGATTTGTGAACGGTCGTAAAGGGAGTGATTTGAGAGAGACCCTCCAAACATATTCTTCGTTATCATTGGACTGGATGACCTTACAATGGTGTGCTGGTGTAGCTGCGATACTCGTATTGAAGAAGCGAGGTATCTACCATTCGTCAACGTGCTAAACGAAACCCTACTTTATTTCCGAAAGGTACGTCGCCAGGTGGAAGATGAAGATATTATATCTTCGCAATAAACGACCCAGTCGTGATCCAGTCTATGCACTTACCCGAGTCGACCAAACGGAAACCCGATCTCATTTGCTTACTTGCCCAAAGGTTCAGGCTTTTGCACGAAGATTGCGAAAACCATGGTTTCGAGATTGCGTCACAATTGCGAGTAAAGGAAACGATCCAAAATCGAAGGTCAAGAAAGCGACTTGCAATTGGGGCGACATCGTACAGCCATGGGAGCTGGAGGCCAAGGAATATATTAAGTTGGAAATGCGTACAGATTTCAAGGCCGAAGAGTTTAGGGTATGAACGAGGACCCCCCGTCGCATTGACATCTCGAGGTAAGTGTGCCCTTGTATCATTAACTTGTATCTGATACTTTTCTAGTTGAAGCTCCTGACGCTAGTGGTGCCAAGCGTAAACGAGGTTCAGAAAGTATTCCGTCATCGAAGAAATTCAAAGTCGACGAGCAACTTTCCTCACTTATGCCAAGAGCTCCGAAGGACGTGCAATGCGCGTTTTATGGAATAGAGCGCCTTCAACATTTCATGGACATCACCCATAGTCTTCTTGACAAATTTCTTATGCTGACGGCTAATCGTAGACGCGAAGCTGACCCTCTTTTGGTATGATTCCCAGGGTTGTATCGAAGCCGACACGATCAACATCATTGAAGACCTCCCTCTGTTGGTCGTCATGATCAGAATCTTCCAGAACTTCCCTCTTGGGTTGTGGGGTTATACCCCGATTGATGTCTGGACGGAGGGCAAGGACACCAGGTCACACCTTGCTCTGGCGTATTGGGATCGCTCACGGCGATGTCAGTCTCTATAATCTCATGTATAATGAAGACAACAAACATGGCGTGTTGAACGACTTCGACCTATCGACCATTATGAAACCTGGCTCCCCACTTCCGAATCGTCAGGGCCTCGAAAGAACTGGGACTCTGCCCTTCATGGCTACGGAACTGTTGGAAGACGAGGGCTTTGAAGGCAAGATTCCTCGGCGATACTGCCACGAACTAGAATCCTTTACTTGGGTTCTCGTTTGGGTTTTAAGGTCTGTAGGCAGCGAGGAATGCAAACAACCACTGTGTATGGCTGAGTGACTGGGTAATACCAATAGGCTGGTCTATATGTCCAAGATGATGTTCATGCAGGATCATCGAAAGATCCCCACGACCACGGATTATGAGAGTTTGGGCATGGTAATAGAGAGCTGGGTCAACATGTGGAATAACTATCAACAACTTACAAAGAGTACCCGGACTCTTTTCACTGAGAAAACAGATGCGGAACACCTCCATGCTGTTAGGGGACGCTCCGCATCGTCCGATGTCTCCTCCGATATTTCTCCGTCACCTCTGTATATTCCTCCTCATCGTCGCTAGTCCAAGACGGAGTGCACTCGCGGCTCC
>Ga0193742_1001547_pt1 | contig 13823 bp, 10 predicted proteins | sample L2c1metaG_FD_165511 | JGI IMG/M metagenome (GOLD analysis project Ga0193742, IMG submission 165511) | Soil microbial communities from a riparian zone of the East river system, Colorado, United States - L2c1 | ecosystem: Environmental > Terrestrial > Soil > Riparian zone | place: USA: East River... | reverse complement strand
CGGAGGTGATAGGTGAGCCAAGACTGACGCACCGAGTTCACGCGTCTCTTCGGTAGTAAGCATGCTGGGAGATTTGGCTGCTTTGGAGGCGAGCTTCTTGATCTTGGGAGAGGTGATTGCTGCAGGAGCTTTAGGCATTGCACCATTCTACGTGGTCTAGCCGTCCATCCTGGATACGCGAGCTTCGAAAACATCTAAACCTTGATTGCAAGAAATTGATGAGTGGTTTGCGCTTATCGGGCCAGCGTCTGATCGTGACTTGCTGTTTAGTGTCACAGCGCGCACCACAACTGCGTTTCGCTCCCCAAAATCTCTTCATCCAAGAGCAGCTGCTGTCGCCCACCGTGCCACATCCGCGATCCCAGCGAACTGATATTCTCCACCCGATGGAGTGGTCAGCGAATAGGCACCCGTCTCATCTTCTATAAATAAAGAGGTTCGACCTTGTAGCTTGCTGCACCGACCACAAACAAAAGCATCGCAAATTGCAGAAGTACATCTCTCCGCCCGTATCCTTCAGGACGAAGGAAAGGTCAAGGACGGCGAGCATATCGTGGTAGCAGACTCGACGCTTCATCATCCGACGTTCCTTCCTCTAGACCGTTTCATTGTGGAATCGCTCCAAGATACTTCAGGTCACGTCTGCACAAACAGCGTCACACACCCTGAGAGCCTACGGAAGGGGTGTCACACCAACGTCCAACATCCTACGTCAAGGAATTAATACAAGCCTAAAATTGGAACGCGAGGATTGAGAATGAATGGACACCTTCCTGAGGTCATCACGCTGATGGCAGAGTCTTCTGCCCATTTCGGATACGATAATCATCCAATTGCGAAGATTAATGACCATGTCGTTCGGATTGCGACTATGACAGAACCCTATCACTGGCATTTTCATCCAAACTCCGACGAGACATTTCTGGTGATTGAAGGAATGCTTTCCATCGAATTCGAGACCGGATCGCTCGAACTTAATCCTGGCCAATTGCTTACTATTCCTCGCGGAGTCCGCCATCGGACCCGGCCGGTTGGCGCGCGATCCGTGAACCTCACGTTCGAGTCAGCACAGGCTGAGACCATTGCGGTTTAACGAACAGGCGACCCCAACAAGCCGAGGCTACTCGCGATTCGGAATTTAAAGCACGCTAAGCGGCGGGGAAGTCGTTATGCCCTGGTGCGGAGCGGCCGAAACTGGTCTGAGCCGCGGGGTTGGCGATGCCAGCTTAGGTCCGTCTACTGCTTTCTCAGGTCTTCGGCCGGATCGCGAGAAGTTGGCAGCTTGCCCCAGGGCGGGCTGAAAGAGTTTGATGTGGCACGCGTAGAGAATTTCTTATTCGTTCATTGAAAAATTTCATTGACCTAATCATGCATTCACAGTACGTTCTAGGAACATTGGCAATTTTCCGTTGTTGAACCTTTCCCAAGCCTGACCGAGAGACCAGTCTCCCGATGAAACTCACGTCCTTTTGGGTTCGCGGGTATCTGCGCCTAAAAACGCCCCACCACTCTACCAGCCGCACAGGAGCTCCCTCTCATGCCCCGCCTCTGGCAAAGATCTCTTCAGTTAGTCGTAGCTCTGCTCATCACCTTGCCCGGTTTCGCCCAAACTTTCCGCGGCACCCTCTCAGGCACCGTGACGGACAGCCAAGGAGCCGTCATCCCTACATGCGATCAGCACAAAAACGCGGTGTTGGCCAAGAAACAGCGACGACGACGACCGATTATGATGACATTTCAGCCTTGCATCGCTGACGACACTTACGCTTTGCAGCAACACGATTTCTTCAGCGATCTTTGATGTGGATTATGAAGGGGCTGCTTAGGAAGTTTTGGTTCGCGTCAAGGCTGCTGATGGCGACGTTGCGGCTACCACAGTTTCCCGGCAGGTTCGTTCACGGCGTTTGGTTTTTCGACGGCTGCTTTCTTAATTCACAAAGCACTGTTTGCGGAAAAGCTATATTGTAGGCGTGTATCGAGAGCTGCCTTACGCATCGTTTTGTGAGGTTTACATGCGTCGTGATCTCGGGCGTGGATTCTACAAGCGGCTGTTCACTTTTGCGATTGCGATCGCGCTGACTACCGAAGGGCGCGTGGTTTGCGCGCAGACGCAGGATGACGGTGGCGTAGGCTTCGATGGCGGCGGGCAGGAGGTGCTCGAGAGCATCTTCGTCCCCTATATTGCTCATGCGCCCTTCAGCCTAACTCTCGCAGCTGAGTGGTCGCGCCCTTTGAGTAACGGCGGCACCTTCACGGTTATTAACAGTAGGCCGATCAAGCGCGACGGCGCAGGGCGGATCTACCAGGAGCGTTGGCTGATGTCGCCTAAGGGCAGCAATATTCCGTCGCGCATGAGCTGGATCCAGATTGCGGACCCTGTGGCGCACACGCTTTATCAGTGCAACGCTCGGCAAAAGGTCTGCGAGCTGGTGACGCTGGGAGACTCGGTGACGGCTCGGTTCGATCCTGCTCGGTTCAAGACGGCTCCGCTCAAGGATGACAAGGGGACGCGCACGCATGAAGATCTTGGCGCGCAGTTCTTCGTGGGACTGCCAGTGCACGAGTATAGGGACACGATGACTCTGAAAACAGGCGTGCTGGGAAATGACATGCCGATGTCGACCGTGCGGCAGTATCGCTTCTGCGCGGAGCTGGGTTTCAATCTGAGTTCACTGCTGGAGGCGCCTCAGATCGGGCGGCAAACCTTTACTGTGACGGAGATCACCACGTCGGAGCCTGATCCGTCATTCTTTCAGCCTCCACAGGGGTACAAAGTGTTGGACCATCGCAAGAGTTCAGATGTGGAATAGATTCGAGCTCGCGCCACAACGCTGTCCTTTTTCACGGGAACATCGTGTATTGGCTTGCACCGAGGCGTAGACTAGAAATATCGCCGCAAGCTCAAGACTTTTAGATCGGCTTCGCCTTTGCAAAGCATACGAGTGACATTGCTAACCTGTCCGCCTTGAAGCGAATCTCTCGAAAGAACAGATCCTGCACTTCACCCGCGAGCTCAGCAGAACTTTAGTCTGAAACGCCGTAACGATTTGGAGAACTACGTGCGCTCAGAGCTAATCTTTCGTGCCAGGGAATCAGTTGATAACAAGTATAAGCTGTGCCAAACTGCCTCAAAGGCGACTCGCCGCCTCCACGTTGCCATGACAAACACAACCGACACCATCAACGATGCCTTCTCGCGAATAGCAGACGGCGATGACTCTCCCTTACCGGCGAATCCTATTCATATGTCGTCCTAGACAATGGTCGCGGCTGAGCCGGCGATCTAAAACCACAACCTGCATCTGTGGTTCGAGGAACTGGAGGATGCTGCCACCCGAGGGTCGGTATACGGTGACAACAATTTAACTATTCGCCCGCCCTGCAACAACGCCTCACGCAGCCCTTAGAATTACTCTTCAAATGCCGTTTTCAGTGCACGTAGCAGGTTGGGCAAAAAGCATGCGCCATTCGAATCTGCCGACTCGCTTCAGGAAAAAGATCGATAGTACCTCCCTGCTGGCCTGACCGATCAGGGTGTGCGAATAGCGATACAAGTGAAAGCGGGCACCTATGTCTTCTCCGCAGGTACTTCATTACCCGGAAATGGCTCATTTCTCTCTGGCAGAGGCTCGGTCGCCAATATTATCGAAAGCGGCTTTGTTGCCGTTGCCGACCCGTATCGCGTTCATCGGCAACTATCTGCCAAGGCAATGTGGCATTGCCACGTTCACAACCGACCTATGCACGGCAATAGCAGCCGAATACGGAAGTGACCGCCTCTTCGCGATTCCAGTCAACGACCCGGAATCAAGCTATCAGTATCCTGAGCGAGTACGACTAGAACTCGCTCAAGAGGATCGGACCTCCTATGAGCAGGCCGCTGAATTTCTTAACTTCAACGGCAACGACCTTGTCTGCATGCAGCACGAATATGGCATCTTTGGAGGGATTGCGGGCAGCCACATACTGTCGTTGCTTCGTAAATTGAAGATGCCGCTGGTGACGACGCTTCACACCGTCCTGCGTGAACCAGATTCGAACCAGCGCGCCGTGCTCGAAGAGATCGCTCAGCTTTCAGATCGTTTGATTGTGATGAGCGATCACGCAGCGGGTCTCTTGCGCGATGTGTATGACGTGCCGTGCGACAAGATTGATGTCATTCCACATGGCGTGCCGGACCTTCCATTCATGGATCCCAATTATTTCAAGGACCGCTTCGGTACTGAGGGGAAGTCCGTACTGCTTACATTCGGATTGCTGTCGCCCAACAAGGGGATTGAAAACGTGATCCGCGCACTGCCGGCGATTCTGGCCAAGCACGCAAACTTGGTCTATATAGTTTCCGGAGCAACGCATCCTCATATCAGGCGGCGCGAGGGTGAGCGCTATAGGGAAGAGTTGCAGGCGTTGGCAGAGGAATGTGGTGTTTCTTCACATGTGATCTTCAATAACCGCTTTGTGAGCGCTGAGGAACTAGTCGAGCATGTAGGCGCTGCGGATATCTACATTACTCCGTATCGTCAGGAAGCGCAGGTTGTTTCGGGTACGCTCGCGATCGCTCTCGGAGCGGGGAAAGCGATTATCTCCACCCCCTACTGGCATGCGAGAGAGCTTCTTGCCGATGAGCGTGGCATGATCGTTCCGTTTGATGATCCTGACTCCATCGCAGAAGCGGCGCTCAAGTTGCTGGAAAACGATGCCGAGCGGCATGCGATGCGAAAACGTGCTTATCTCTTCTCACGCGGTACGACATGGCAAAGTACGGCGCAAGCTTATATGGCGAGCTTTCAGCGTGCGCGCGTCGAGAGGATGTTGCGGCCACGTGCCGCACTGCCGGACATCTTCGCAGTGAAGGCAACGGACGGGTTGCCACCGCTAGATACAGCTCACTTATCGAACATGACCGACGATACGGGCATGTTGCAGCATGCCATATTTACGGTACCGAATAGTCTTGAAGGTTATACGACCGATGACAACGCCCGTGCCCTCATCGTAGCTACGCTACTAAGTGCCTCGGCGCGATCAAGCAGCCACGGGTATGCGAGGTTATCTCATCGATACCTGTCTTTTCTGTTGCTTGCCTTTTGTGACAAGGCTGGAAGGTTCAGAAACTTTCTTAGCTATAACCGCCACTGGCAAGAAGACGTTGGATCTGAAGATAGCCATGGTCGCGCCTTGTGGGCATTGGGAATGGTGCTTGGCCATTCAGAAGACTCAGGCCTGAGAGGAGCTGCAGGCAGGCTCTTCGAGACCGCAGTCCAGGCAACTCTGACGTTTACTAGCCCTCGCGCATGGGCGTTCTCCGTGTTGGGCATGCAAGCTTATCTAGACTGGTTCCCCGGGGACAGGGTGATCCAGAGCACTCGAAATGTACTCGCGAATCGGTTACTGGATATCTATGAGCGAAGTCATTCAGAGACATGGCAGTGGTTTGAAAAGAGTCTTTCCTACTCAAACGCGAGGTTGTCGCAGGCACTCCTAGTCGCGGGGTGGCGAAGTGGCAACAAGAGAATGATTGAAGTAGGCTGTGAGTCTCTCAAATGGCTTGTCGCCGAACAGCACCGTGGCGATGAGGAGATCTTTGTTCCGATAGGCTCCAGAGGATTTTTCGCGGAAGGTGGAGAGAAGGCTCGCTTCGATCAACAACCAGTCGAGGCGTGCGCGACAATCTCTGCTTGCCTCCAGGCATACCGGCTGACCAACGAGAACTACTGGCTTGAGGAGGCCTGGTGTGCCTTCCGTTGGTTTCTCGGGGATAACGATCTGCAAGTTCCGCTGTACGACGCGACAACTGGCGGCTGTAGAGACGGACTTCATCCAGACCGCGTGAATGAAAACCAAGGGGCAGAATCGACGCTTTCGTTCCTGATGGCTCTTCTCGAAATGCAAAGTATAGAAATGACAACCGTAAAGAAAACGAACCAGGAAATGAGTGTCTCCATTTGAATTCAACTATCCTTCAAGCGGCATCGCCTGAACGCGTCACGATTGAACAGCAGGATTTGAAGATGAGTTCGGAGGAGCCCCTGTTTACCCGTCATTCTGGCAATCCCATTCTCAGCCGGAAAGACTGGCCGTATCCGATCAATAGTGTCTTCAATGCTGGTGCGACACGGCTAGCCGACGGAGACACCTTGTTGCTTTGTCGTGTCGAAGACCGGCGTGGTCTGTCGCATCTTTGTGCTGCTCGTTCTGCGAATGGAATCGATGGGTGGCGCATTGATCCCGAGCCAACGTTGATGGCAAATCCACGCGAGTATCCTGAAGAGATCTGGGGTATTGAAGATCCGCGAATCACATATGTCCCGGAGCTGCAGCAATATGCGATTGCTTATACCTCTTTCGCGCGGGGTGGTCCCGGAGTCTCACTAGCACTGACCAAGGACTTCAAGAGCTTTGAGCGATACGGTGTGATCATGCCGCCGGAGGACAAGGATGCTGCTCTACTCCCTAGGAGAATTGGAGGCCTGTGGGCACTGATTCATCGGCCTATGACAACACTTGGCGCTCACATGTGGATCTCATACTCGCCAGATCTGCGGCATTGGGGCGGTCACAAAGTAATGCTCGAGGCGCGGCGCGGTGGATGGTGGGATGCGAACAAGATAGGGCTTTGTTCCCCGCCGATTGAAACTGCGAAGGGCTGGCTGGTGCTCTATCATGGGGTCCGCCAGACAGCATCAGGGAGCATCTATCGCTTGGGTCTCGCTCTTTTCGACCTCGACAAGCCAGATATCTGTTTGCAGCGAGGAGACTCTTGGATGTTCGGTCCAGAAGCTCCATATGAGCGAGGAGGTGACGTTCACGACGTTGTATTCCCTTGTGGACAGACCATCGGCACGGACGAAGATAGCATTCATCTCTATTACGGAGCAGGTGACTCGTGTATGGCCATGGCTACTGGCAGCATCCGTGCTCTTCTTTCGTGGCTGGATTCAAATTCCGGCGTGGGAGATGCAAATGGCTCTTAGTGCATTCTGTTTTCTGATCGTGAGGAACAACCTGAATGAATACCGCAAGCCTGAACTGGCCCGGTCGCCTTCCACGGCTTCTATTGATACGTCGAGAGTGTCCTCTTTGTAGTTCAATTGAATTCCGGACGGCTGAGTCGCACCCTCTCGATACACTTCTAGCTCTGTTTGCTCTGCGCCCGGTTCGTTGCGTCAATTGTTGGCGGCGGTACTACTGGCTTTCAAAGAGAAGCATAAATACACAATGAGGAGTGACACTGCCGGCAAGCTGTGGAGCGACTCCTACTGCTTGCCTGAGGGAGAGCATAATGGACAGCCCGCAATATGCAGCAGGTCATACCTCGAATGATCTATTGTTCAGTCTCGATCCGGAGCGTTCGCGGACATCACCAAGCTATGAGATCGTCGCGCAAAGCGCCGAAGAAGTACAGGACATCGATAATGCTCCTGCCGTCAGCATGGGGCCATACTTGCTCAAGTCTGGACAAACGCAGCTTCTCACCACGATTAGCATCTACACCCAGCGAGGCGAAAGCCGCGAGCAAGTACGACTGCTCTATATGAACGCCGCTGCACTTCTTATCTGGAAAGCTATGGGAAAGCGACCGAGGCTAATCGGGGCACAGTATCGCCCACCACAAACTGCCCTACTGGCCTTTGGCGTCCCGTTCAGCGAATAGAGAGCTGTTCACTATTTTGTCATCACTGGACATGATTGCTCAGATGACGACCCATGGGGACAATCCCTGTAATTCCCGCAAGGCCGGAATCTTAGTAAAGACGCGCCAAAGGTGGATAGCCAGTAGTCGTCTTTATCGCAAAACCCCGTTTCATCATGTGCCGCTATACCAGAAACGGCGTCTGTAAAGTACGCTGCGTTTGTACAGGCACCGTCAGCACCGACTTGAGGTGCAGCTGCCTATTCCCCCGGGTCTGTTCAGTGCGCAACCCAGTAACAGCCACCACTATTCCCCGAAGGGACGGCAGTAAATATAACGCTGCTGTTTGGGGCTACGATGTTTTGACCGGTGATCGTCTGGTTCGCGGAGGTACCCATCGTGAGAGAGAACGACGAAGAGCCATTTACGACGGTTTTCGTCATCCCAGTAATCCATGAGCAATCGACAAGTTGGTGCGTTGCTGACGCCGTAGGAGTCTGGAGGATGTAGTTGTTAGCATCAGTCTCGACGTAGGCATTAGAGGTCGAGATATCTGGATTGGCCGCTGTTGAACCATCCAGGGTGTTGATAATCTTGGATGCACCGATACAGAACAGGCCAGATCCGGTGGCGCTCGTGCACCTGGTTCCACCCGTAAGGTGTACGCCGTCGCCAACATAATATGTAGTGTCGCTGTAGCTTCCAGTTGCAAACTCGGGGCGCTCCCAGTTGTCTAGGAGGGCGGCATAGCCAGCCTGTTTCCACCGCGCTCGGATAATCGCATTTGCGGCGGCAATATTGGCGTCATATCCTCTTCGAGAGATGATCGTGCTGACGATGGGGATCGCTCCAGTCGTTTTAGCTTTCGCGGCAAGCGATACGTAGGAAGCCCATATATTTTCGGGTGTTGCTCCGCCCGCAATATCATTAGAACCCCCATCGAAAAGGATATAGGTTTTTGCATTGGGAGAGGCATCTCTCGACCATGTAGACTCGGCGAGCCTATCGATGTCATAGACGTTAATACCACTGACACCCCGATTGATGACCACATAGGGGCTATTCAGGGATAAAACGCTAGTCCACACCCCAGTTCCGAACCGACCAGACCAAAGAGAGTCCCCTGGAAGTATCACCTGCGGTAAGCGTGCTGTACCTACCGGCCAATTGGTGAGAGAGCGCTGAGTAATTTTTCCTTGAATATAGTTATTTTCCTGGGTAACTTGTGTCGGTGTCCACGCTGAGGTAGACATAGTGGCATAGAGGATCGTTCCTCGAAATCCATTGTTGTTTCCAAGAGGACCAGATCCGAATTCGTAAACGCCGGTTGCCGGAATGGCGGTTGTGGAACTGCCTGACAACCCGAGTGTGATGGGCTGGCCGTCGATGTAATACGCATCCGGCGAGCCAGCGACCACAGTAAGGATGTGCCGCTGCCCAAATCCATCAGAGCCGCAGGATGTGTTCGCAGAGCCGGCCTTGTAAATAGATGGCATAAAAGCCCCTAGATTCGAAGGAAATCCACCGGCACCAATACATCCACTCATGATGAATACTCCAGAGTTGGTGACAGTGGTTCCAAATATCGACGGGAAATTGTTATAGGGCGTCCCCAAGCCTCCAGTCCCCGTCGTAGGAAGTCCGACATATATCTCATAGGCAATTGAGATTGAAGTCCATGTTTTTGCGTTGGTCGTAACACACTGAGCCGGAGATGTTGAGGTCGTTGAATTGAGAAAATGGACACCATCGGGACCCCACGATGGGGTAGCTGTAGAAGCGCAGAAAGTCCCGTCATGACCATTCCCGGTGATGTCTGCGACAGTCGTTCCAGTTCCATCGTTGAACGGCCACTCCGCATCAACCATGAGCGGGTTGATGACTATGCCGGTGCCGCTCAACGGAATGCTGACCGGTGAGTTCGGAACATTGCCTGCAATCTGCAATGCTGCACTCAGCGAGCCCTCAATCGTTGGCAAGAAGTCGACTGAGATTACACAAGTCGCTCCAGCCGTGACGCCACTGCATGTGTTCGCAGTTATGGCAAAGGCATCAGGGCTGGTTCCAGCAAGAGCTGTCCCTGCAATGGTCAGCGGTACAGTGCCTGTGTTGGTCAGTGTCAGCGACTGCGCAACCGAGGTTGCCCCTACATTGGTCGCAGCAAACGTAAGCAACGTCGGGGATATGGAGAGTGACGGCACGCCTCCTGTCCCCTGTAGGGTCAACGTGGTGGCCTTTTGTGTAATAGTGTCCGTCACAGAATAAGCACCGGTTTGGCTGCCTATGCCGTAAGGAGTGAATGTGGCGTTGATCTGACAGGGTGTACGCATTGCACAGGTACCGGTGGAAAGCGAGAATTCACTTCCCGACCCGTCCTGTATCGCAGACACGCTCACCGGATCTCCGTTTGGTGCGGTTACCGTTGCAATTTGAGCAGCACTCGCTATCCCAACCTGTGTTACCCCAAAGTTGAGGAGGTTCGGTGTGATGACGGGTTGTAGAGGAGCACCTATCCCGCTCAGAGTCGCCGTATTGGAGATGCCCGAAGTGGAGTCCGTCAGCGTAAACGTCGCGATCCGCATTCCAAGCTGTGTCGGTGTGAACACTACGGAGAGTGTGCAACTCTGCGAGCTGCTGAGGGCATTGCTGCAACCATTGGTTACCGCAAAATCGCCCGCTGCTGTTCCAGTTATCACGGCCTTGGTCAGCAGCAACGGCACGCTTCCGTTATTCACCACCGCAAGCGAGGCGGCAGGCGAACTCACACCAAGCGATTCAGTGACAGCGGGATAAGGCGCAATCGTAAACGATGGCCCTTCCGTCATTCCCGTCCCGTTCAGTAAAGCATTGCCGTATGCAGTCAATAGCGTCGCGGTTCGAGCACCAAGTCCACTGGGAGTAAACGTAATGGTGAGTTGACACTGGTAGGTGCCGCTCGAACAATTGTCCTGTGGAAGAGAAAAGTCAGCTGCGTTCACCCCGGTGACGCTGCCGCTGAGCGGCGGGGCGGCACTATTCATGTTGCCAGAGTTTACGGTGACAGTCTTTACTGGGCTGGTGACCCCGCGTGCCCAGTCACCGAAGCTCACTGCGCTCGCTGAGAAATTCACACTGCTACCGGGTTCGACCACCTGTACGGTCGCAGTGCTTACGTTAGAGCCAACACCAGCAGTCACCGTGATCGCTCCGCTACCTGCGATCAGGCCCAATGACCCAATCTGAACCGAAATCGCGCAGCTTGTATGCGCTGCAAGGGCAGCGCCACAGTTGTTGGTCTCTGTAAGGTTGCTCAGGCTGGATGTCGCGGCGATGCTTCCAATTCCCACAGCTCCTGCCCCGTTGTTGGTCATCGTGATCGTCTGGGGGATTCCCGCCAGGGTAAAGTTCAACGAAGTAGGCGACAGTGCGAAAGAGACGGCGGAATCCGCCAGGCCCTGTGCAGTCAATGGAACGCTAATCAGCGGGTTTGGCGCGTTGCTCAAAATCTGCAGCGTGGCGTACTCCGCGCCGGTCACAGATGGTGCGAATGTCAGCGAGACAATGCAGCTGGCTCCGGCTCTTAATGACCCGCCACACGTATTCTGTTCGATAAAGTCACCGTTGGCCGCTCCAACAATGGAGATGGAAGACAGGTCGACCACCGCCGTCCCTAGGTTGGTAAGCGTTACGCTTTGCGTCGTTGCGAAGGAAAGGTATGCGGCAGGAAAAGCAAGAGACGTGGACGAAACCGACAGCCCGGTCTGCGTCGTCAATGGAATCGTATAGCCAGCGGGTGCAACAGACAGAATTGGTTGGAACGGAGGAGGCGAAGGAAGCAGCGCAAACAGCTGAGCGGCGTTCAACGTTGGATTATTCGCGATGCTCAGTGCCGCACGTAGGACATCAGTCGGTGCAGTCTCGCCCGATGACGCGGCATGCTGGAACAAGTTGCCGCAGGCCGAGCCGTCACCCGCAACTCCACCCACGGAGTCGACACAGCTGGACAAGATGTCGGCAAGGGTATTGATCTGATTCACAGGAACCGTCGTACCCACAGGCACATTAGTGCCTGGAACCATACCGGTTGCCGTATTGGCTAGCTCAGACGCTAGAGTGAACGCGGCAACAAGCCCCGCCATGTCGCCGCTCCCTGAACCTACCGCGTCCGGTGAACTCATGTAGGGCGCGAGAGACCATACCGAGGCCACAGTCGTCAATTCGTTTATCGTGACATTTGTAGTAGCCGTCAGATTGCCGCACTGCCCCAGTACGGCCATCAAAGCCAGTTGCGGATTAGGCTTGCCAGAGGCCAATCCAGGATTGCCACCCGTCGCCACCATGTACACCGACGAGCTAGCCGAGGGACACACGTATACACCCGCAAAGTCGAATTTCCCAGCCGTATCTGTTGTTACGGTTGACGAGAAGAGCGCGGTGGCAGGCGACCCATCGCCTGCCGTCCCCACGGCGTACATCTGAATCGATGCCCCGCTTATGGGCGCAACCCCTCCCTGGACCAGCCCATATTTCACAGTCGGTGTCGGTGTGCTAGGAGGCGGCGTCTTCCCACCCGACCCTCCTGAGCAGCTACTCAGTAAGTAAATCAGCAGGAGTCCCGTACAGGGACGAAGAATACCCGCTACTTCACGTGCAGTCGGTCTCATGGTGTCTCAAGGTGAATTCGTTAGAAACTGGGCTCGGCAGTGCGAAGGAAGCCATTCAGCTTCTACCGTTGGCATTAGATTGAGTCACAACAATGCGCCGAAGAATTCAGGGGAACCAGAAGCGCAATGAAGATATAAGTTACTTTCACGCTGTGTGCAAAGTCCATGCAAAGATTGAGAACGATTCTGCCCTCATTTCTCATTGACCGTTCAGAGGTTTCTTTTGCGCTTGGTAAGCGCCCGGATAGGCTGTCTCTGCATCTAGCCGACGTACTTCTGTGTCTTGCATTCATAATGGTCACGTTCTCCAGCTTCAATCTGGGTCCAAGTGCGGGTTCACCTGTTTCCGATGGAGTACTAAAACATCGGTCTGTTGGCTTTCAGATATCCCTTGTTGTCCAGCTTCTTCCTCGTTGAAGGTCTTGATCTTCCACGTTGTTGGGTTTAGATTGCTTCCATGACTGACAACTCTTGGCTGACCCTGGACGCTCTTTTGACCTTTGTCGTCGGCATCGGCGTCGGACTGGTCTATAAACAATGGGCTGATTCGAATCTCCGCCACAAAACACTGGAAGGAGATGGAGAATCTGCGCGAGGAGCATAGGAAGGAAGCTGAAGCGATGCGCGGGAAGGGTAAGGCTGAACGTCGTTACCAACTCCTACCATCGCCGTACACGTCTACTTTCCCGCCGCATCCCTATGAGTACGGAATATTGACGGGAACTGTACGTGGTATCGACGTTCGCCTCGATAAGCTGACGAAGAGGATCAAACAACTTGAAGATGAGCGGCAAGCTGGTGCTGCTTGACGGTGGCGGAGGCTCCGCGCTGTTCAACATCGCTGGGCCATTGTTCTTCGCGTTGCCCACTAGCTTGTTTGCCAGAGCTGAGGCCATCTCCTCTGCTTCGTATGGTCGCAGCAGGTCGATGGGAGGACGTTCAACCTCGCCACGATCTAGCCAGCGGTCGTAGTCCTTCGGGTGCAGGATGACTGGCATACGGTCATGTATCGGAGCCATTGCTTCGTTTGCGTCAGTCGTGATGATAGCGAAGCTCTGGAGCCATTGTGGGCTGGGGTTTATCTGGGCTTCCAAACGTTCTCGCAAGTCCGGGTCGTATCCGGCTATTTTGCCAACCGCTCGACTGTCTACTGTGTCATCAGCTACCACCGTCTCTAGCAGCCTCATTCGGAGTTCGATGCTGTCCCTCTCACGCTTGATCCTTGTTGCTACAGCTTCAGGTGTCTCCTTCCAAGCGTCCCATATGCCAGCGAACGCAAAGGGTTCCTTGTCCTTCACACGGAAGGCATACGGTATCTTCGTCTTCGGGTCAGGACGCCGCCACTCATAGAAGCCATCGGCGGGAACGAGACAGCGGTGTTTCCTGATTGGGGTTCGCCACATCTGCGCCTTGGGTATGCCCTCGGCTCGAGCGTTGATGGTTGAGTAGGCTCTCAGGGTCTTCAGGTCTTTGGTGTAGTTCGGCACCAGACTCCACTGCATCAGTACAAGCTCCCGGTCTAGGGTGTCTCGGTTCTGATGCAGTGG
>Ga0193742_1001546_pt1 | contig 13827 bp, 14 predicted proteins | sample L2c1metaG_FD_165511 | JGI IMG/M metagenome (GOLD analysis project Ga0193742, IMG submission 165511) | Soil microbial communities from a riparian zone of the East river system, Colorado, United States - L2c1 | ecosystem: Environmental > Terrestrial > Soil > Riparian zone | place: USA: East River... | reverse complement strand
GTCATCAATCAACTGGACCCACTGGATTGATGACCGCTTCTGACAGCCTGAAGTGATCACATCGCCGACGGCGCGATCGTGCGTGGCACGGCATCGGCCGCACAACGGAGAGGACACTGGATTGAGTACCTTGAAACTCGCTGAGAGCGAACCGCGAAACCCGGGAGACCCAGACGCTTACCTACGCGGGTTGTTGGACACTCAGCGGCGCGCTTATACCGCTGAGGGATCGCCCTCGTGGGCGGTGCGAGTCGACCGGCTCGACCGCTTGGCAGCAAGCCTGCTGGATAGTTCGCAAGAAATCGCAGAAGCCATACGAGACGACTTCGGACGCAGGCCGCTCGCCGCATCACTGGCCGGCGAGATCGCCGTCACCATCCGTGACATTGAATACCAGCGCTCTCATCTGAAGACGTGGCTGCGCCCGAACCGGCCGCAGCCCCGCTACCTCCGTTGGGCGGGCATTAATGCCTGGGTCGAACCCCAGCCCCTGGGAGTGGTCGGCGTCATCGCTCCCTGGAACTTTCCGGTGGCACTCGCGCTCCAACCTGTGGCGGCCGCCCTTTCCGCCGGAAATCGGGTCATGGTGAAGATGTCGGAGCTGACCCCACGCACAGCCGAGACCGTGCGCGCCGCCATCGCGGGGCAATTCGCGGCGGACGAGCTGGTGGTCGTGGTAGGCGACGCTTCGGTGGCTGCAGAGTTCAGCAAGCTGCCACTTGACCACATCTTCTTTACCGGCGGGACCGACATTGGCCGGCAAGTACAGCGCGCGGCTGCCGCGAACCTCGTTCCGGTAACCCTCGAGTTGGGCGGAAAAAACCCCGTCGTGGTTGCCGCCGATGCGGACCTGGCCGTAGCCGCCCGCCGTGTCATGGGTGCCCGCCTGGCCAACAGCGGGCAGCTGTGTCAATGCCCGGATTACGTCTTTGTGCCGCGCGCCGTTCACGACCGATTTGTGGACGCCTGCGTGGCGGCTGTGCGGACAAGTCTCCCCTCGATAGCGAGCAACCCCGATTACTGCACGATCATCAATGATCGCCACTTCAGCCGGGTGGTGGGCCTCGTGGCGGACGCTCGCGATAAGGGCGCGCGGGTGCTCGAGGTGATCCCTGACGGCGAATCCCTGCCCAATGCGGTGACGCGGGTGATTCCCCCGACACTGGTTACGCACGTGCACGATGACATGAAGCTCATGCAGGAAGAGATTTTCGGTCCGGTCCTCGCAGTACTGCCCTACGACCGGATCGACGAGGCTTCCGACTACATCAATGAGCGCCCAACCCCGCTGGGGGCGTACTGGTTCGGCGGGGATACCCCCGACTTCAAGCGGTTCCGGGCCCGCACCCGTAGTGGCGGTGTGACCCGCAACGACTTCGCCCTGCACTGTGCGCTCGACGGTCTGCCGTGTGGGGGCGTCGGAGCCAGCGGTACCGGGTACTACCACGGCAAGTTCGGTTTCGAAACCTTCAGCCACCTTCGGGCAGTGGCTGAGGCCCCGAGCCGTTTCAGCCCCACAGCCCTGCTCAGCCCGCCCTTCCCGCGGAAGATGGAAGATTACGTGAGAAGCTTCTTGCGCTGGCAGCAACGAAAGTATCGAAAACGGTTGCAGCGTAACGGGTCGGCGTAAAGCGCAGCGCCTGACCTCGCCGAGCGCATGAGTGCCCGTGATATACGAACCGCGCCGATGAGAAGTCCTCCGTGCAAGCGCTCGACAGCACCCAGGCGTCGCTGCCGATGGTCAAGGGACGCGGTGAGACGATGACCCACGACTACAGGCGTCACGGCACCACCACCTTGTTCGCCGCGCTGGATGTGCTGACCGGGATGATCATCAGCCAGTGCATGCCACGGCACCGCCATCAGGAATGGTTGAAATTCCTCAAGACTATCGACCGCCAAGTGCCCAAGGACCTGCAGATCCACCTGATCTGCGACAACTACGCCACCCACGAGCACGACGACGTTCGCCAGTGGCTGGACAAACATCCTCGGTTCCAGCTCCACTTCACCCCGACATCGTCGTCGTGGCTCAACCTCGTCGAACGCTGGCTTCGGGAACTGACCGATAAAGCGTTGCGGCGCGGGGTCTTCCATTCCGTGCCCGACCTCGTCGCCTCCATCCAGGAATACATCGACGCCCACAACAACGATCCCACGCCCTACCTGTGGACCCACCGCCGAGTCCATCCTCGCCAAGGTCGCACGCGGCCGGATCGCCCTCGAAAAGGTCAGCTAAATACAGGACACACCACTAGCTGCGGAGCGGCCGAGGTCGGGATACTCCCCGGGTGCTTGATGCTGATGAACGCGCGGAGCTGGAGTGTCTGCGCCGGGAGAATGCCGAATTACGTTTGGACCGTGAGTTTTTGAAAAGAACCGCGGTCTTCTTTGTCTCCGAGCAGAACCGGTAGAGGCCTACGCGGGTGATTGAGGCGGAGAAGGCCATCTTGACACAGCCACCATCTACCCGGTCAAGCGGATGTGTGAGCTGCTGGAGGTGTCGCGGTCGGGGTTCTACAAGTGGCGCAAGACGCGCGATGGCGGGCCGAGTCCGGCCCAGCAGCGGCGTGCCGACCTCGACGCCAGGGTCGCGGCATTCCACAAGGCCTCCGACGGCGTGTATGGGGCATCGCGGATCTTGGCGGATCTGCGCGCCGATGATGAGACGCAAACACGTTCACCCCCGCGACCCGCCCACAATCAAACACCGACCCATCATCTCACCGGGAAGTAAACGGTATTGGGCTTAGCCTGGAAGGAACGCCATCATTTCTATTTACTGTCGAAGGGACCAGCCCATCGGGTACTGCCGGGATCCATGAATTTCGTCAATGCTTCGTGGCGGACGTAAACGAGGCTCTCGAGTTCAAGCGGGTCTAGGTAGCCGTCGGACCCGGACTTGAGGTCGCGGATGGCGACCCGGGGACCGTTGGCGGTACGGTCGAGGCTCACCTCAATGAGCGCGAATTCACTCTCGACGACAAACCTCTCGGTATTTCCATTCCCAGCCCCAATTCCGGTTGGGGCGTCACTGATTGTCATATCACGAAGGTGAGGTTTCCGAGTACGGCGTCGTTTCGACTGAGCCGGACGAATTTCTCGGCGAACTTGAGTTCTCCGTCGACGACCCGGAGGCGGTAGCGGATCCGGCCCGCGTAAATTTCTTGCACGCCGCGTCTGACCTCGACTAGAGCGAGCGCGGCGTGAACCTCGACTTGGTCGTTGTCGGGCTCTCCCACCTCGACGCCAGTGATGAGGTGCGTGGTGCGGGAATACGGCTCTTGCGAGTGAGCGTCGGCGTGAGTGAGCCGGTAGACGCGCTCACCGAGCCGATCACGGTCGTCGAGAACTAATTGGACGCGGTGGAGCCCGCCATTGGTCTCGTCGGCGGGCACCCAGTAGCAGGCGTCATCGGTCCAGAGGTCCAGCCAGTCTTCGAGTTGACGGTCGTCGATGAGCCGCGCTTCGCGATAGACGAATCGTGTCACCGACCGCTCGCTGAGTAGAGCGGCCAAGTCCGCGTTCAAGGTCGATGTCACTGCGACGTCGCCGTTCTCTGGTGATCGGAGCTTCCCGCGGTCATCAGTCGGGCCCATTCGCGCATCATGCCGCGCTGGGGGACCTCATCGGTGATGTGCCCGATCAGCGTGCCGTCATCCAATTCCTTCTCCCTGCCCGCGCCGCGCGCTAGCAGAACCCACGGGTCGATGTCGCTCTGCATACCCCTCTGCATGCGCTCGAACATCTCCGAGTCATCAGCGGTACCGAAGCTGGAGGGTCCGTAGAACCACTCGTGTCGGCGTAGCCGTTCCTGATTGATCTCATCGGGAACCCCGTCGAACAGGGCAGGCCACATCAACACCTCGGTTCGGTCGACCGCCATTGGCCGCAGCAGGGTCACCTGAGATTCGATGATCTGCAGATTGGGATAGATGCCTATATGCGGGTCCCGTGCCTCCACCAGGATCTTGCGTACTCGATCGACTCCGTAGCTTTCCGCCAATAACCGGGCGTACTCTTTTCCGGCTTCCGACCGTACGAGCGGTTCAATCTTCGACTCATAGTCCGAATCCCAAGTGGACGTTGTAATGAGTCGAGTGTGCCCATGCCCCAGATCAGCGGTCTGGTTGGCGGAGTCGCCTTCGAAACCGTCGGAGAATTCCTGACGGCGGTCCGCCTCTTGCTCGGAGTCCGTAGCGAGATTCTTCTGCAATCTTGCCCTGCGTCTAAGCAGGTTCACCACGCTCTTATGGCCGAAATTCGGGTGGTAGCCGTCCATCCCGATGAGCTTCCAGTTGCCGTGGTACATCGTCCGTTGTACCCCGGCGGAGAGCTTCACCTTACCGGTGGGGGAGGCGTTCACGAGCATGTCGATGCACAACCTGCTCGGGCCGAGGAACTGCTCCAGGTCCTCACCTTCATGAGCCAGACTGCCGAAAACGAACCCCCTGTAGATCTCCATCCGGGGCACCGGCGTCAAACTCATGCTCGCGGCGGCCGGCGGCTGCGCGTAGGCGTTCGGATAGGTCACTCCGATCAACTCGCCGTTGTTCTTATAGGTCCACCCGTGGTAAGAGCACCGAAAGAACGAGGAGTTGCCCTGCTCGGCCTGGCACACAGTCGCCGCCCGATGCCGGCACCTATTGATCAGCAGATGAACTAGGCCATCTTCGTCCCTGCTCATTATCAGGGGATGGCGCCCGATCGACTTCAGCACGTAGTCCCCGGGCTTCTCCGCCTCGCTGTCATGTCCGACGTACACCCAGGTCCGCCCGTAGATATACCGCAGCTCGTCTTCGAAGATCCGCGGATCGGTAAACACAGAGGAATGCACTTGATCGGAACGTACAAGCCTCGCGTAGTTCACGGCGACCGCCAATCAGATTTGGTAACGGTATTCAGAGCCTTCTGCAGGCTACAGTCACCATGTGAGTGGCGGCGGGGGTGTCGTTCCAGTTGACGGAACCGATTGTCGGTGCCCGCCTAGCCCAATTTCGATGAACGTGTCGGTCAGGACTGCGTCCTTGACAGTCCGCCTTACGGCTGGACAACCCGAACTTGGCGCAGACCACGCCGAGCGGCACCGCTATGCCGAAAAGTATTATATACCATAGACATTCACATCACCGAACCATCGACAAAGGTCCGAGAAGACTTGGCAAACGCACCCCAAAACTCACGACAACTCTCACCACACTAGTGGTGTGTGTCGCGCAAATAGTTGGGGTTTGGTTCGATAGGATCTCTGCCATGAGGAAGCCGCCGTTGACGGTTGTGGAAGATCTCCAGGTAGTCGAAGATCGCGTTGGCCAACTCGATCCGCGTCTTCCAGCGTTTGCGGTTGAGTAGCTCGGTTTGGCTCTGCCCCAATAGGATTCGATGACCGCGTTGTCGTAGCATTGACCGGCTAATCGGGGCCGATGGAGCCCCTTGGCGGGACGAGACCCGAGCGCGTAGTGACCAGCGCGGCGGTCTGGCTCGGATCGAACGACCACCACCCCACCGCGCGCCGGGAAAACGTATCCAGCACGATCGCGCAGCACACTCTTGCCCTCGTAGGTGTGATGTTCGGTGATGTCGGTGACCCACAACCCGATTGAACTCCACTTCCGTTGTCCCCCAAACTGAACGAACATTATCCAACGGTGGGGTGCGAGGGCGTTTGCAAAGGGAAACCGAAAGTCCGACCGGCGTGCTCGAAGCAACAGTGCGTGACCCTTCGAGACCGAGGCCGACTCATTAGGCGGGCTTACATTCTAGGGAGTGGTCGACATCAGCAGGTTCATACTCTTGCCTCCACGCCTTGCAGTGCCGGTCGGGGTTAGTCCGCGAGGCTGGGACGTCCGAACAGAGCTCGTCGTTGTCGTAGGCAACGGGGCTAAACCTACGTCCTGCGCCGTAATTTGCCGGGCTGGGGAAAACCGCATGACCGTCGACAGTGTGGGAGCATCGAGGTTCCGGCAGATGGAACACGGCACAAGTTGCAGCGGATCAGCCCGAATACATTTGTGGCATGGCTAGCGGACAGACGCGAGTTAACGACTGGAGTCCCCTGGCGCCCGATGATGATAAGGCCTACGCTGGCATCTTCGCCGAGCTGCGCAAGAGCTGCCCGGTCGCGTGGAGCGACGATTTCGGTGGGTTTTGGGCATTGCTGAAACATGATGACATCGTCACGGCCTGCAAGCGACCCGACAAATTCTCCTCGGTGCTCCAGATCACTGTCCCCCATCTCGACCTCGGGTTCCCTTGGCTCCCGCTGCAAAGTGAGGCACCTGACCACCAGAATTACCGCTCACCACTGCTGCCGTTCTTGACAAAGGCCAGGATGACCGAGCTGGTGCCACGGCTGCGCGAGCTGGCCCTGAAACTGTTGGAGCCGCTGCGCAGTCGCGACAACTTCGACGCCTCGGTGGAATTCGCACAACCGTTCGCCGGTGAGGCGCTTTGCCTGGCATTGCGTCTGCCCGAGGACATGTGGGCAGACTTCCGGCGATGGACATGGCAGGTCCAGCAAGCCTTCTCCGAAGGAGATCTCCAACTCCTCCTAGATGTGTCCAATGCGATTTCCGATTATGTGAAGCAGGAAGCCAAGGCTCGCGCCGCGAACCCGGGTGACGATTTGATGAGCGCACTGTTGGCGACCCGGGTGGAGGGCAGGGAACTCACGCACGCCGAGTTGCACGGCTACTACATAATGCTCACCACGGCGGGCCACGACACATCGGCGAACTCGCTCGGCCATGCTCTCAACCACCTCGCCAACCACCCCGGGCACCGGGCACAGTTGCTTGAAGATCCCAGTCTGACCCCCGGAGCGGTCGAGGAAATTATCCGATTCTACGGGCCGCTGATCGGCCTGGGGCGCAGGGCGGTTGAGGATGTAGAGGTGGGTGGGCGCACCATCAAGGCGGGCGACCAGGTCGCCCTTGTCTGGGCGTCCGCAGCCCGTGACGAGAATCAGTTCGAGCGGGCGAACGAATTCATTCTGGACCGGCCGCCGACGCGGAACGTGAGCTTCGGTTTCGGTACACACTACTGCGTGGGCGCCGATTTGGGGCGCACCGGGATTCGCGTCGCGATCGACGAGTTTCTCAAGGCGTTCCCCGACTTTCACGTCGAAGGGCCGATCGATCGGACAATCTGGCCCACGCAGGGGATTAAGTCACTTCCAGTCGTTGTCGACACGGTCCGCTAGTAAACCTTGGTCTCGAGCAGATCGACAGTCGTCTTGGGTTTTAGGCTGCATTCGGCAAGATTCGGGCCTTGTCGATGGTTTGTGATGTGCATGTTGATCGGTGGCCAGTAGCGAGCGTGACAGCCTGTCGTGGACTTCGGTGTAGAAGATCGCAAGCCGCGGCCCGTTAGCCGGCTCCATCCATCTGATCGGGTTCGCCTGGGCGGGGCGCCGCGTTCACACTGTGACTGGACGGGCAGCTGTAGTCAACACGCGTGTTGGTTTTCAACGACAGTGTTGACGCCACGGGCGTCCGCTCGTAGTGTTGCGTGAGTCACACACGGGCAGCGGTCGCCAGAACGAGCGACGGACTGCTCCGGAAGTCGCCCGAGGAGGACAGATGGCCGTAGCAACGCTCGTTGCCTGCAGCACCGAAGCCGTGACCGCGGATCCCCGGCCGGCGTCCGAAGGGGGCACTGCGTTGGGCACCAGCGTGGGCAAGGCACTGGCGGTGCTGGATGCCTTTCGCGGAGGGGGCCAATTGCTTGGGGTGTCACAAATCGCCGAGCGCGCGCATATCCCGAAGAGCACGGCCCACAGGCTGCTCGGAGTCCTCGTCGACCGCGGATATGTCGAGCGGGTCGATGCGCGCTACCAACTCGGCCGCGCAGCGTTCGAACTCGGGAACATGGTCGCCGAGTGTCGGCCGCGCAACCTTCGTGCCGTCGCCATCCCGTTCATGACCGATCTGCATCGAACGTTCGACGCCACAGTGCATCTCGCTGTACTCGATGGGATGGACGTGCTGTACGTCGAGAAGATCTACGGCCACAACGGCGTCGACGTTCCCAGCCTGATCGGTGGGCGTGTTCCTGCGATGTGCACGGCGTTGGGCAAGGCGATGCTCGCGTACTCCGGCGATGCGACGATTGCGCGGGCGCTTTCGATTCGGGTGCCCCGCCTAACGGCAAAGACGATGACCAATCCGTCGATCCTGTTCGACGCTCTGCTCAGAGCCCGCGAAACCGGCGTAGCCCTTGACCGCGAAGGCTCGTCACTGGGAGCGCACTGCATTGCAGCGCCCGTTCGGCGACGGTCCACGCCAGAGGTGCTCGGCGCCATCTCCATGAGCTTTCCAATGACCGAGAAGATCCCGCCGACAGCCGAGCGACTGCTCATTCGTTCGGCTGCCGCGATCAGCGCCAGGTGTCCGTGACGGGCGGAGCTGTCGCGAAAGTCCGTTCCGGGTAGCGGTATCCAGATGGTGGCTTCGTCGGCGCGTTCGGGCACGCTGGGCTCGTGGGTGTAGTAATCGTTGGCGCATCGCTCGCCGGCCTGAGAACTGCCGAGGCGCTGCGCGCTCGCGGCTTCGGCGAACCGATCACGCTGGTGGGTGCCGAATCTGAACTCCCGTACGACCGGCCACCTCTGTCGAAGGAGTACCTCGCACAGGGCGATCCGCCCAGCATTCCGCTGTTGCGGGCGGCCGACGATTTCGACGAGCTGAACGTGGAGTTGCGGCTCGGTACGAGGGCGACCGCACTTGATCTGGAGCGCCACGTGATCTCCCTTGCGGACGGCGACGAGATGCCGTACGACACGCTGGTGATCGCGACCGGCGCCAACGCGAGGACCCTGCCGCTGGGCGCCGGACTTGACGGCCTTCGCACACTGCGGACGCTTGTTGACGCTGAACTCCTACGCGCCGACCTCGACCGCCGGCCGCGAGTGGCTGTTCTCGGGGGAGGTTTCATCGGCGCCGAAGTTGCTGCGGCGGCCCGTAACCGGGGATTGGATGTCGACCTGGTCGAGCTGTTGCCCGCTCCGATGTCGGGCGCACTTGGAACGCAGGTAGGCCAGCTACTGGGCCAGCTGCACAGTGACAACGGTGTGAGCCTCCGGTGTGGAGTGACGGTCACACAGGTTCTCGGCGATCAGCGTGTGGAGATGATCGAGCTATCCGATGGAACTCGGCTCGACGCTGACGTGGTGGTGATGGGGCTCGGGGTGATTCCGGCGACCGAGTGGCTACAGAGCAGCGGTCTCGACGTCACGAACGGAGTTGCCTGCGACGACACCTTGCGGGCAGTCGGCCGGTCCGATATCTATGCCGCGGGTGACGTAGCGCGGTGGACGCACCCGATTTTCGAAGAAAGTGTCCGCGTTGAGCATTGGACGAACGCCAATGAGCACGCCGACATCGTGGCGTCGTCCATCATGGGGGATTCGAAGGTCGCGGGTGGGGTTCCGTATGTCTGGTCGGACCAGTACGACCGCAAGATTCAGATCGTGGGACGCCCCGCGCCCGGCGACGACCTCACCGTGGTCGAGGATCACTCCGATGGCCGCCACGTGGCCGTGTACGAGCGAGCGGGACGAGTGGTCGGAATGCTGACGATCGGTTCACCGCGAACCATGCTGAAGGGCCGTCGCGCGATCGCCGCAGGGACATCGGCAAGCGACCTGGTCGCCAGCCTCAGCTAGTCGGGCCTCGGTTGGTCAGGCAACCGTCGTTCGGTGGGTCGTCGGTCGCCCGCAAGCACCTGCGGACCATGGTTGACGACAACCATGGTCGCAGGTCCTCGGACGTGCCAGACGTCGGAATTATCCGCGGGTTGCAGCGGCTCGATCTCCACCGAGGTGAATGACCGTCCGTCCGCGTCGTGCAATCCTACGACGATGTGCACGGCGCATCCCTCGGTCTCGATGCGGAGCAGCTTGTCGGCCCCACCAGCGCGGTGCTCGACGATCCTCACTAGACGATCGCGGACTCCCGCGCCTCGACCAGTTCGGGAATCTCCTCACGGCGGGTGGAGACACCGGCCCGCTCCGCGGTGGCGCGACTGATCCGGCCGTCACGGAAGAACTCGGTGAATACCTGAGCAAACAGCTCCGGCTGGTCGGTCTGTCCCTGATGTCCGCAGTCGTCAGGGTAGAAGAACTGCACCTTCGGCAGCGCGTCTTCGACCCGGTAGCCGAGTTGCTCCGTCGGCAGGATGACGTCGTTCTTGCCGTAGAGGCAGATGCCGGGGATCTCGAGCCGATCCAGTCGATCCTTCGTCGACATCGCGCGAGCCACGTCGGGCGGTACGTCACCACGGATACCGGAGCGCTGGAAGGCGATCCAGGAGTCCTTGTGCACGTCGGCCGCGCGCATCCGCATCTCGAGCAGGTCGTCGGTGATGGCCTCGGGGTGGTGGATGATCGAATTCATCATCCGCACCATCGTGTCGCGGCTGCCGTCCCAGCCGAGCGGCGTCTGAATGTCGGGCTCGCCGAAGGAGACCAGGTCACCCACCGGGCCGGCGATCAGAATGAACTTCTCGACTCGATGCGGATACCGGACCACGTAGTGCGCGGTGTTCAGGCAGCCCATTGAATTGCCGGACAAGAAGAATTTGTCCAGGCAGAGCGCGTCGGCGAACCGCTCCAGGAAGTCGACGTGCGTGTAGGGGCCGTTGACCGGCCAGTACTCTTCCCTCGGGTCGGAGAGGCCGAAACCGGGCTGGTCAGGCCAGTACACCCGGAAGCCGGCCTTGGCGAGCAGCGGCGCCATCAGACGCCATCCGGCCAGTCCGGACGATCCCGGAATGCCGCCGTGCAGAAGAACGACCGCGGGCCCGTTCTCGCCTGCGGTCATGTAGTGCGCCTTCTCTCCATTGCCAAGCCGCACCCAGCGACTCTGCATTCCGGGCACGTCGATCTGCCCCTCGTCGGTCAAGGCCACGATCGCCACTTCCTCTCCGTGATAAGTCGGGCGGGGACACGCCACTAGGCGCGGCGGTGCTCCCTGGTGCCGATCGTGTACCGCCCCGATCCGCTTGGCAAGTCCGCTATTTCACTGTGTGGAACCGCCCGGCGGGGAATCTCCCGCCGCGACCGGACACACTTCCCTGCTCGAGCGGACGAGAGTCCAAATGGGTTTCGGCCAACGGAACGGTGTGGCGTGCGGGTGGGCAATCCTTTGTAGCGTCCGTCACACGGCCGCAGGCAGCGTGGGCACCGATACGGGGACCGCAGCAGACGTTGGCGGCCGACGCCCACCACCGGGCTCATCGGCAATGAGGCTTGGAGGACGAGATGGAAGCAGAAGAAGCGAAGCAGGTCCGGTTGTGCGCGCTGTCCGGGGCGCTGTTCGTGTTCCTGTTCGCATTCGGCTGGGGATTTCTCGGCCGGAACATTCCGCCGTACTTGCCGAGCATGCCTGCTGAGGAACTCGCCGCGATCTACCGCGACAATGCGTCGACGCTGCGCATCGGATTCGCCCTTGGCGCATTCGGTACCACCTTCCTGGTGACGTGGGCGATCGGCTTGTTCCGTGTCATGGTCAAAATGGAACGCGGCGGTCAGCTGCTGTCGTACGCGCAGCTCATCGGCGGCACGCTCACCGCCTTCGTGCCGATGTTTGCCTGCTTCTTCTGGCTGACAGCGGCGTTTCGGCCGGAGCAGGATCCCGCGATCATCCGGATGCTGTTCGATCTTGGCTGGTTGACGATCGACCTCGGCTTCGGCGTCACTCTGGTGCAGTACGTCGCGTTCGGCATCGTTGCGATGCGTGACAAGCGGGAGAAGCCGCTCTTCCCGAAATGGCTTGCTTGGCTTGGCATTTGGATCGCCTTGGAATTTTTTGTGGAGCTCATCATGCCGTACTTCCGCAGTGGGCCGTTCTCCTGGAGCGGTCTGATCGCCTACTGGATCCCGTTCTTCCTGCCGTTCATCTGGATCGTGGCCGTCACGGTCTACATGTACCTAGCGGCCAACCGGTTGAATGAAGAGCACGAATCAGCGACGGCGGTACCCGTTGCCGGCCCTGTCGCGAGCTGAGATGGGGGAATTGCTCGAGGACCCCCCTGCCGCCGCGGCCGTCGACGAACCACCCCCTCGGCCCGCGCGCGCCCTGCCAGGCGACGTCGGCTTCTGGACCTTCATCGCGGCTGACGCGTCGTTGTTCGCGGTCCTCTTCTTTCAGTTCTCGCTCGATCGCTCGTCGCACGTCTCGGTGTTCAACGAGGGTCAGCGTGAACTGCTGGTGCCGCTGGGGGCCGTCAACACCCTCGTCCTGGTAACCAGCTCCTGGCAGCTGGCCTCGGCGGTCCGATCGGCGCATCGGCGTGACATGGCGAAGGCCACCCGGTTGATATGCGGGACGGTCTTGCTCGGTCTCGTCTTCGCGGTACTGAAGGTCTTCGAGTATCACGTCGAACTCAGTTCCGGCCACACGATCTCGACCAGTTCCTTCTTCATGTACTACTTCATCATCACGGGAATTCACCTGCTGCATCTGATCGTCGGCGTCATCGCATTGGTGGTCATCGGATTCCGGGTCCGTCGAGATACGGGTAGCCCACGTGAGCTGGTGATCTTCGAGTGCGGCGCGTCGTACTGGCACCTGATCGACCTGTTGTGGATGTTCATCTTCCCGCTGATATACCTGGCCCGGTGAACTGATGGTCCAGACTCGGCGAGCATTGACGTGGGCGTGGATCACGCTTGTCGCGATCACGGTTCTATCCTTCACCGTCGCCGAATCCTCAGGCATAGCAGGGGATATCGAGACTGCCATCGTCATCGCCGCGGCCGCACTGAAGGGGCGCGTCATCCTCGTGTGGTTCATGGGGGTGCGCTCGTTCCCACTGGCGTGGCGGACGTTCTTCGACGCATGGCTGCTGGTGAACGCCACCGTCATCGTGGTCTCTCACCTCATCGGGCACGGATAAGTCGGTTCAGACTGCGCCACCGGGGGGACGAAACTCGTTTCTGAATACCCCGCAGTCGTTCACCGCACCGACCGCGTCACAACCCCCGCTGCAGGATGCGCTCAACCACCGCATCCGCCGTGCGGACGCAGGCGGCAGTACCGGCATCCGCGCCGAGCTTTACCCCATCGCCCACATTCCACAGGTTCGGCACCGGCGTCTCGATCGGCAGATCGTATCCGGTGACCGCGCGTTGAGCGGGCCAATCGTGGGCGGTTACGTCCCAGGCGAGCACAGTGGCGTGCCGATCGAACCCGGGGAAGTAATCCCGGACGTCGGCCAGTAACAGCCCCTTCTCCGCCTCGAGGTCGAACGGGCCACGGGCGGGCCGCGGTGTCGACGCAGCGCTGTATAGGAACCAGCCGGGCTTCGTCTGCCGCTGCTCCGGCGCGCTGAAGTTGCCGGCGTAGGTCATTCGCCGACTCTTCCCAACGAGCGCCAACGTCGGCCAGTCGACTAGCGCCATCTGACTGGCGAAGTGAACAGTGATGATCGCCGCACCGTCCGTCTTCTGCTCAACGTCGGCGGCATAGCCGTCAGGAAAGTTCTCGGCGCCAGCAAGCCGCACCGTGTTCAACGGTCCTGCGTTACTGACAACGACGTCTGCCTGCACTTCCGTGGTGGTGCCGTCCCGATCGATCTCGGCGCCCGTCACCTTGCCGTCCGCACCGAATCGGAGTGCGGTGACATTCGAACTCAGCCAGACCTCGCCGCCGCGAGCCTCGATCGCGTCAACCAGCGGTTTCCACACCTCGATGGTGCCGCCTCGGGGGAAGCCCAGGTTCTTGAACGCCGAGCCTCGGGTCAGATACTCGACAAGTACGTCTGCCGGAACGTCCTGCCCCGTCGCGGCAAAGAACCCTCCGAGCACGTTGTCCACAAAGCCGTGAA
>Ga0193742_1001545_pt1 | contig 13837 bp, 10 predicted proteins | sample L2c1metaG_FD_165511 | JGI IMG/M metagenome (GOLD analysis project Ga0193742, IMG submission 165511) | Soil microbial communities from a riparian zone of the East river system, Colorado, United States - L2c1 | ecosystem: Environmental > Terrestrial > Soil > Riparian zone | place: USA: East River... | reverse complement strand
CGCCCGCCGACCACCACCACTACGTCGACAACGACCACGTCGACCACCACCACGACGTCGACGACCACGACCACGTCGACCACGACGACGACCGAGCCCCCGACGACCACCACCACCGTGCCGCCCACGACCACGTCCGAGCCGCCGACGACGACCGAGACCACGGCGTCGTCGACGTCGACGACCCTCTGAGGGCTCGGACGCTCAGTCGGTAGGTGACTTGAGAGCGGCCACGAGGTCGTGCCGGCCCTTGCGGGCGGCGACCTGGCGGTAGGTGTCCAGCACGATGCGGACCACCTCGCGCTCGTCGAAGTGCTCCTGGGCCCGCACGATGGCGGCCTTGCCCATGGCCTCGCGGCGGGTGGGGTCCTCGCCGAGGGCGGTGACCGCCTCGGCCAGCGCGGCGCCGTCGCGCACCGGCACCAGCAGCCCCGTCTTGTCGTGGTCCACCACCTGGCGGCAGCCGCGGACGTCGGTCGCCACGATCGGCAGGCCCGACGCGGCCGCCTCCATCGCCGCCCGGGGGAACCCCTCCCGGTACGACGGCAGCACGAAGACGTCCATGGCGGCGTACAGCGCCTCGACGTCGAGCCGGTGCCCCAGGAACACCACGCCCTGCTCCTCCGCGGCCCGGATCTCGGCCGCCGAGATGGCGTCGGCCTTCTCGGGGTCGTCGGGGCCGATGGCCGCCACCACGTAGCGGCCCGCGCCGAACCGCTCGCGCAGGGTGCGGGCCGCCGCGAACAGCTCGCGGAAGCCCTTCTCCACCACCAGGCGGCCCACCATGCCGACCACGATCGTGTCGCGGTCGGCGCCGAGCTCGGCCCGCCGCGCCAGGCGCACCGACTCGGGCACGCCGCCGGGCCGGAAGCGCTGCAGGTCGATGCCGTTGCCCAGCAGCTTCGTGCGCCGGCGGACGTTGACGTGCTGGTGGAGGAGCAGCTCGACGTCCTCCGGGTTCTGGATCAGCTCGGCGTCCGAGAAGCGGGCCGCGATCGCCTCCAGGGTCAGCACCACCAGGCGCTGGAGGGTGCTGTTGCTCTCGGTGACGTACAGCCCGTGGTTGGTGTTGACCACCACCGGGACGCCGGCGAGCCGCCCCACCACCCGCCCGTAGAGGCCGGGCTTGGGGTTGTGGGTGTGCAGCACGTCGATCTTCTCGCTGCGCAGGATGCGCCACAGCTCCACGGCGGAGCGCAGGTCGGCGAGCGGGTTCATGCTGCGGGTCGACGAGCCGAGCGCGATGTGCTCGATGCCGTCCTGCTCCAGCGCCTTCACGTCGTCGCCCGCGGCGCTGATGCCGACGGCCTCGCCCCCGGGCAGGTCGCGCACCGCCCGCAGCTGCGGGAGCAGCAGGAACCGGAGGCTCGACGCCACTGTCGTCAGGTGCGCGACGCGCACGCTCTCTCCGCCCGCCGGTTGGTTCATGTCGCCCGCCCGTCCCTTCTCTTCTAGGTCAGCAGCACCGCGTCCAGCTGGTGGAGGGTGGTGATCTCGTGGTCGACGTCGTCGCCGCTGTCGACCTCCGCGTGCAGGCTCAGGCGCCGCCGCACCCGCACCGTGCGCCAGCCCAGCGAGCGGGGCCCGGCGAAGTCCTTGGCCGGGTTGTCGGCCACGTACACGCAGCTCTTGCCGTCGACGCCCAGCTCGCCCTGCACCTGCTCGAAGCTCCCGGGGTCGGGCTTGCCCTTGCCGGGGCCGAGGCTGGCGGTGAACACCATCGTCGACGTCCACGCCTCCAGCCCGAGCGCCCGCGCCTTGGCCTGCTGGCTCGACAGGTGCCCGTCGGTGATGGCGGCGAGCGCCACCATGCCCTGCCAGCGGTCGAGGCCCTCGCGGGCATCGGCGGCGAGAGCGATCGACGGGGCGTGGGTGCGGTAGCGGGCCACCAGCTCGGTGACCATGGCGTCGTCGTTGCGCATGCCGCACTCGGCCAGCACGTCGTCGAAGATCGTGTTGCGGGCACCGGACTCGAAGGCGGCCCAGGCCCGGGCGCCGAAGTCGTCGATGCCCAGGTCGCGCTGGGCCCAACGGCCGACGGCCTCGAAGCCGCTGCGGACGTAGTCGCGCTCGAGGTACAGGGTGTCGTCGATGTCGAGCACGATGGCGTCGACTGCGAGAGTCACTGGGTTCCTACTCCTGGTCCTGGTCGGTGACGAAGACGGCTGCGTCGTAGCGCAGCATCACCAGCCCGTCCTGCCACCCCTGCAAGGGGGCGGTCGATGGTAGGCCCAGCGCATCCTGCACCAGCGCCAACGGGAAGTCGGCTCCCGCCGCGTACGACAGTGGGTACCCACCACCGAAGCGGGCATTCATCTCGATCACCGCCAGTTGTCCCGGCTCGTCGCCCACGAACACCTGCACGTTGAGCGCCCCGTAGGCACCCGGCAGCGCCGCGCACAGCTTCTCGGCCAGTTCGACCAGCGCCGGCGACCGCACGGTCACCGCCTTCGACACCTCGCCGGAGCGGACCTCGATCCGCCGCCGGGGGATGGCGACCCGGCACGTGCCGTCACGGTCCGCCAGTAGGTCGATCGTGTGCTCCACACCCGTGGCCAGGCTCTGCACCAGGGCGTCGGGTCCGTTGGCCGCCTGCTCCAGCTCGGCGAGGTCGTGCACGACGCCCACGCCGATCGAGGCGCTGCCGAAGCGGGGCTTGACGATCAGCGGGAACGGCCAGGCGTCGGGGTCGGCCCGGACGTCGTCGACGGACCCCTGCTGCACGGTGGGGAAACCGCCGGCGACCAGCCAGTCGTGGGTGCGCTGCTTGTCGCCCCCGATCGTCGCCACCTCCGGGCTGGAGATCGCCACCGTGGTGCCGACCGCCGCGAACTGCTCCCGAGCCGCGGCGTAGACCGGCAGCTCCGGGTCGAGCGTCGGGATCACCAGGTCGACGTGCTGCTCCTCGCAGATCTGCAGCATGCGGGGCATGAACTCGGGGTCGGCGCAGCGGGGCACCAGGAACGCCTCGTCGGCGTCGTGGAAGGCGCCCGAGTACCAGGAGCAGTCGACGGCCAGCACCCGGCCGTCGCCCGACCCGAGGCCCTCGAGGGTGCGTCGGAAGGCACGCAGGAGCTCCACCCGCCGGCCGGCCGAGGAGATCAGGACCGTCGGCCGCTCAGACGGCATACCCGGACCCGGGGAACTCCGTGCGGGTGGCGTGGCCGTCCTCGCTGATGCCGTCGCGCGCCAGCACCGTCTGGACCGTGCGGCCGAGGATGTCGAAGTAGAGGCGGGGCGACCGGTGCTCGACGTACCAGACGTCGTGGTCGAGCTGCTCGTCCCAGGTCAGGCCGTTGCGGCCGTTCACCTGCGCCCAGCCGGTGATGCCCGGGCGCACGTCGTGGCGCCGGGCGTGCTCGTCGGAGTAGCGGGGCAGGTAGCGCACCGGCAGCGGCCGGGGCCCCACCATGCTCATCTCGCCCCACAGCACGTTCACCATCGTGGGCAGCTCGTCGATGCTGGTCGCCCGGATGAACTTGCCGAGCCGGGTGAGGCGCGCCGCGTCGGAGTCGGGGCCGTCCTCGCCGGGCTTCGGGTTCCGCATCGAGCGGAACTTCACCATCACGAACGTCTTCCCGTTGCGCCCTGCCCGCTCCTGCTTGAACAGGACCGGCGACCCCATCTGGAGCCGGATGAGCACCGCGGCGACCACGATGATGGGCGCGCCGACGATCAGCACCGCAGCTGCGATGAGGAAGTCGAGTATCCGAGAGGGATCGACAGTAAGTCCGCCCGACCCCTTATTACCTTCCGCCACGCCGGGGAGTCTGGCGCATCTGGTCGCCCGGCGCCAGGGGAGATCCGGATATCAGGAGACCTGGCCCAGCAGTTTCCTGTTCTTGATCTGCGCCTTGACGTAGTCGCGGTTCATGTAGGCGATGAAGTCGACCGAGATCTCCTTCGGGCACGCCTCCTGGCACTCGCCGTGGTTCGTGCAGGAGCCGAAGAACTCCTCCATCGTGTCGACCATCGCCGTGACCCGGGAGTAGCGCTCCGCCTGGCCCTGGGGCAGCAGGTTCAGGTGCTGCACCTTCGCCGCCGTGAACAGCTGGGCGGCGTTGTTGGGGCAGGCCGCCACGCAGGCCCCGCAACCGATGCAGGCCGCCGCGTCCATCGCCGCGTCGGCCACCACCTTGGGGATGGGCGTGATGTTGGCGTCGGGGGCGGCGCCCGTGGGGGCGGAGATGAAGCCGCCCGACTCGACGATGCGGTCGAACGCCTGGCGGTCGACGATGAGGTCGCGCAGCACCGGGAACGCCCGGGCCCGCCACGGCTCGACGAAGATCTCGTCGCCGTCGGAGAACTTGCGCATGTGCAGCTGGCAGGTGGCCGTGCCCCGCTGGGGGCCGTGGGCCTGGCCGTTGATCATCATCCCGCAGCTGCCGCAGATGCCCTCGCGGCAGTCGTGCTCGAAGGCGATCGGCTCCTCGTTCTTGGCGATCAGCCGCTCGTTGACGATGTCGAGCATCTCCAGGAACGACATGTCGGGGCTGATGTCCTTGGCTTCCTCGACGTAGGTGACCACCTGGCCGGGCTGCCCCGGGCCGGGCTGGCGCCAGATGTGCAGTGTTATGTCCATCGTGCGTCGCCGCTCCTACTTGTACGACCGCTGGGTCAGGTGCACGTTCTTGAAGTCGAGGGGCTCCTTGTGGAGCTTCGGGTCGTTGCCCTTGCCGGTCCACTCCCAGGCGCCGACGTAGGCGAACTGGTCGTCGTCGCGGAGCGCCTCGCCGTCGTCGGTCTGGTGCTCCTCGCGGAAGTGGCCTCCGCACGACTCCTCCCGGTGGAGGGCGTCGCGCACCAGCAGCTCGCCCAGCTCGAAGAAGTCGGCGACGCGGCCGGCCTTCTCCAGCGACTGGTTGAGCGAGTTGCCGCCGAGCACCCGCACGTCCTTCCAGAACTCCTCGCGCAGGGCCGGGATCTCGGAGAGGGCCTTCTCCAGGCCCTCCTTGTTGCGGGCCATGCCGCAGTACTCCCACATGATCTTCCCGAGGTCGCGGTGGAAGTCGTCGACCGAGCGGGTGCCCTTCACCGACAGGAACCGGGCGATGCGGTCGCCCACGTTGGCCTCGACGTCGGTGAAGACGGGGTCCGACGTGGGCACCGGGTCGTTGCCGAGCTGGCCCGACAGGTAGTTGGCCAGGGTGTAGCTGGCGACGAAGTAGCCGTCGGCCAGGCCCTGCATCAGCGCCGAGGCGCCGAGGCGGTTGGCGCCGTGGTCGGAGAAGTTGCCCTCGCCCAGCACGAACAGGCCGGGCACGTTGGACATCAGGTTGTAGTCCACCCAGAGCCCGCCCATCGTGTAGTGGACCGCCGGGTAGATGCGCATCGGGACCGAGTAGGGGTCCTCGTCGGTGATGCGCTCGTACATGTCGAACAGGTTCCCGTAGCGCTCCCGGATGGTGTCCTCGCCGAGGCGGGCGACGGCACCCGAGAAGTCGAGGTAGACGCCGTTCTTCAGCGGGCCGACACCGCGACCCTGGTCGACCACCGTCTTGGCGTTCCGTGACGCCACGTCGCGGGGGACCAGGTTGCCGAACGACGGGTACTTGCGCTCGAGGTAATAGTCGCGGTCCTCTTCGGGGATCTGGTCGGCCCGGCGGGTGTCGTCGGGGTTCTTCGGCACCCAGATGCGCCCGTCGTTGCGCAGCGACTCCGACATCAGCGTCAGCTTCGACTGGAACTCGTCCGAGGCCGGGATGCAGGTGGGGTGGATCTGCGTGTAGCAGGGGTTGGCGAACAGGGCGCCGCGCCGATGGGCCCGCCAGCCGGCCGTGACGTTGGAGAACTTGGCGTTGGTCGACAGGTAGTAGACGTTGCCGTAGCCGCCGGTGGCCAGCACCACGGCGTGGGCCGAGTGCGACAGGACCTGGCCGGTGACCATGTCGCGCACGGTGATGCCGACGGCGACGCCGTCCTTGACAACCAGGTCGAGCATCTCGGTGCGGGTGTGCAGCTTCACGGTGCCGGCGTGCACCTGGCGGGCCAGGGCCTGGTAGGCGCCGAGCAGCAGCTGCTGGCCGGTCTGGCCGCGGGCGTAGAAGGTGCGGGCCACCTGGGCGCCGCCGAAGCTGCGGTTGTCGAGCAGGCCGCCGTACTCGCGGGCGAAGGGCACGCCCTGGGCGACGCACTGGTCGATGATGTTCGCCGACACCTCGGCCAGCCGGTAGACGTTGGCCTCACGGCTGCGGAAGTCGCCGCCCTTGATGGTGTCGTAGAAGAGGCGCTGCACCGAGTCGCCGTCGCCCTTGTAGTTCTTGGCGGCGTTGATGCCGCCCTGGGCGGCGATCGAGTGCGCCCGGCGGGGGCTGTCGTGGAGGGTGAAGACCTCGACGTCGTAGCCCTGCTCGCCCAGCGTCGCCGCCGCCGATGCCCCGGCCAGGCCGGTGCCGACGATGATGATCTTGAAGCGCCGCCGGTTGTGCGGGGCGACGAGCGTCATGTCGAACTTGTGGTTCGTCCACGCCTCGTCGATCGGGTAGTCGGGGACGTTGCCGTTCAGCTCACCGATCACGGTGTCGCACCTTCCCCTCCTGCTTCCTCGTAGAGCTCGCAGGTCTCGATCCTGTCGCCGTCGACCCGGCAGTCGGGGTTGTCGTCGGCGTCGATCACCCCGGTCAGCACGGCGATCGGGAAGCTCAGGTTGCCGATCATCACGATGCCGGCGAACCCGGCGGCGAAGCCCTTGCGCCAGGAGTTCCACTTCGGGTTGTTGAGGCCGAGGCTCTGGAACATCGACCAGGCGCCGTGGAACAGGTGGATGCCCAGGGCGATGTTGGCGACGATGTAGATCGCCGCGATCGGCGGGCGCTCGAACGACGCCACCAGGTTGCGGAAGACGTCGCCCCGCTCGAAGTCGGGGTTGATCCAGCCCCAGGTCAGGTCGGCCAGGTGGAAGACCACGAACAGCAGGATCACCACGCCGGTGAGCCGCATCGAGCGGCTGGCGGCGGTGGCGGCCTGCCAGTCGCGCTTGGCGACGTACTTCCCCTGGGACCGGGCCCGGCGGTTCGTCAGCGTGAGGCTGGCGGCCGAGTGGATGTGGAACACGAAGGCGCCGGCCAGCCCGATCCGCAGCAGCCACAGGGTGACGGTACGGGGGAAGAACGGCACGAGCAGCTGGCGCAGCCACTCGCCGTAGTGGTTGGTGTCCTCGGCCCCCAGGTACAGCTTGAGGTTGCCGAGCATGTGGAAGAAGACGTAGCCCATGAGCCCGATGCCTGTGAGCGCCATGACCCACTTCTTGCCGACTGCCGAGCGGTAGAACTCGACGGGCCAAGGAGCTGGGCGGCGGCTGGGGTGCACCGGGGCGACTGTGGGTCGCTCCATCGTCTGCATCGCTTCGTTCAGCCTCCTGAACGCCCCTACTTGGCGTCCGCCGGCGAACCTACTCTCCGCACCCCATCCCCCAGAAAATCGACGCGGAGCGGTCACGCGATGGTCATCAGGCGATCCGCGACTCGTAACGGTTCGACACGCGTTCGCCGTCGGGGAGGTCGAGCTCGAGGTCGAGGACGAGAGGGCCGGGGGCGAAGGGCACGATCACCTGCAGCGTGCCCACCCGCACGCAGGAGTCCGGGCCGATGTCGCCGGTCCAGCGCCAGGCGTGGTCGCCGCCCGCCCACGACAGCTTGGCGGTCACCTCGGCGCCGTCGAGCGGGTCGCGCCGGTCGCTCACCACGTGGATGTCGAGGCCCAGCGGGTCGCCGGGCATCACCGACGCCGGCAGCCGGTCGGCCACCACGATCACCGGCCGGCAGACATCCCGCAGGGCGGCGAGGCCCAGCTTGGGACGCCGCTCCTCGTCGAGCACCGACCACGACACCGCCGGGTGCCCGTCGGCGAAGCAGAACTGGGCGAAGCCGCCGGCCGGCCGGTACTTCAGCCGCCGCAGCGTCTCGACGTGGTGCTTGAGCAGGGTCGCCTGGTAGCGCTGGGTGGCCGCCTGCCACGACTCGAAGGTGGCGTGGTCGGCCGGCGGCACGTAGCGGTCGAACGCGGACCGCTGCAGGCCGTGGGTCCGCTCCAGCCGCTCCCAGTCGAGGTCGGGCCAGCGCTCGGGCTCCATGAACGCCGCGCCCTCGCCCGAGGGCACCGCCTGCGCCCCGAACTCGGTGACGAACCGCGCCATCCGCGGCAGGGCCCGGCAGAAGGCGGGGAAGGACCGCTCGTCGCCCCAGTGCCAGCCGAACCAGAGGTGGGCGTCGGTGCCGTCGAAGCGGGGCGGGTGCGGCAGCACCCCCGAGTGGGGGACCACCGGCCGGGTGCCGTCGGCCCGCTGGAACGCCCGCTTGATCGACCCGTCGAGCACGGTCTTGTTCCAGGTCGGCAGCTGCTGGGCCCCGGCGATGCGGCTCCCCCTGGAGAGCCGGCCGGCCAGGTCGTCGGGCCACTCGGTGTGCTCCAGGGCGATGGGCTCGTCGTGCCCGCACCACACGGCGATCGACGGGTGGTGCCCCAGCAGGTCGACGGCGGCCCGGGCCTGGCGCACGGCCTGCCGGCGGATCCCGCGGGCGTAGCCCTGGTGCAGCGGCATGTCCTGCCACAGCAGGAGCCCGGCCTCGTCGGCGGCGTCGTACAGCTCGGGCCGGCTGACGTGGGCGTGCACCCGCAGCAGGTCGAGCCCGGTGTCGACGGCCAGCGCCACGTCGTCCGCCAGTTCCTCCGGTGTGGCCTCACCCAGCGCCATCCGGTTCGGCCCCTGGTTGGCGCCCTTGAGGAAGAGGCGCTCGCCGTTCACCGAGCACACCCAGTTCCGCAGCCGGATCGACCGCAGGCCGACGCGCAGCGACCGCTCGTCGCTCGGCTGCTCGTCGTCCGAGTCCTCCACGAACACCCGCACCCCCACGTCGTGGAGCACCGGGTCGCCGAGCGCGTGCGGCCACCACAACGAGGGCCGGTCGACGGTGACGGTCCAGTCGATGATGTTCTCGCCACCGGCCAGCGGGTGGACGGCCACGTGGTCGACCTCGCCGACCAGCGACTCGACCCGCACCGAACGGGCCGCGTCGCTGTCGAGCGTCGCCCGGAAGGCGACGACCGCCCGCTCCGACGACGCCTCCCGGCACAGCACCCGCAGCCGGGCGATCCGCACGGGCCCCGTCTCGGTCACGTGCACGGGACGCCAGATGCCGCCCGGGTTCCAGTCGGGGTCGAAGGAGTCCCCGCCCTGGAAGACGCCGGTGAGGTTGCGCTTGGCCTTCGTGTCGTGCTGCGGCGAGCAGGTGACCTCGGCGGCCAGCGTGTGCTCCGACCGGGCCCGCAGCGCGGAGGTCACCTCGAACGAGTGGGGGACGAAGTAGCCCTCGGTGTCGCCCAGGTAGGCGCCGTCGAGCCAGTGGTCGCCCTGGTAGAAGAGGCCCTCGAACGTGAGCCACCCCCGGCGTCCCTCCGCGGGAGCGGGCGCGGCGAAGTGGCAACGGTGCAGCAACGGCCCGTCGCTGCTGGCGAAGGGGTCGCGAGATCGCCAGTGCCCGGGGACGGTGATGGGTGCCCAGCCGCTGTCGTCGAAGCTGTCGTCGTAGTAGGCGCGTCGAAGGTGGTCGTCTGCTTCGGCGGCCCGCCAACCGTCGCTCAGAAACATAGGAGAGCCGGAGGCTACCCGCGGGTCACCGCGGTCAACCGGTCAAGCTTCCTTCGCCCGGTTGCGGCGCGCAGGCCGGCGATAGGTTGAGGCGCATGTCTCGTCCCACCACCTTGGGTGCCCTACGGGAGTCGGGTTGGCGGTCGGTGCCGGTGAAGGACGAGGTGCGGCGCAACGCCGTGGCTCGCATCGCCGCAGGCCAGGCCCTGATCCCCGGCGTGAAGGGCTACGACGACACCGTTCTCCCCCAGATCGAGAACGCGGTGTTGGCCGGTCACGACATGATCTTCCTCGGCGAGCGCGGCCAGGCGAAGACCCGCATCATCCGGAGCCTGGTCGACCTGCTCGACGAGTGGTCGCCGATCGTCGCCGGCAGCGAGATCAACGACGACCCCGACAACCCGGTGTCGCGCTACGCCCGCGACCTGATCGCCGAGCAGGGCGACGACACGCCGATCGCGTGGGTGCACCGGGAGCAGCGCTTCGGCGAGAAGCTGGCGACGCCCGACACCTCGATCGCCGACCTCATCGGCGAGGTCGACCCCATCAAGGTGGCCGAGGGCCGCTACCTGTCCGACGAGCTGACCATCCACTACGGCCTGGTCCCCCGCACGAACCGGGGCATCTTCGCCATCAACGAGCTGCCCGACCTGGCCGAGCGCATCCAGGTGGGCCTGCTCAACGTGCTGGAGGAGCGCGACGTCCAGGTGCGCGGCTACAAGATCCGCCTGCCGCTCGACGTGTGGCTGGTCGCCTCGGCCAACCCGGAGGACTATACGAACCGCGGCCGCATCATCACCCCGCTGAAGGACCGCTTCGGCAGCCAGGTGCGCACCCACTACCCGCTCGAGGTGGAGACCGAGGTGGCGATCGTCGAGCAGGAGGCCCGGCCGCTCGACGTCGAGGGCGTGCGGGTGTCGGTGCCCGACTACATGTCCGAGCTGGTGGCGACCCTCACCCACCTGGCCCGGGAGAGCTCGCACGTGAACCAGCGCTCGGGCGTGTCGGTGCGGCTGTCGGTGGCCAACCAGGAGGTGCTGGTGGCCAACGCCACCCGCCGCGCGCTGCGCCAGGGCGAGCGCGACGTGAGCCCCCGGGTGAGCGACCTCGACGCCCTCGCCGCGTCGACCATGGGCAAGGTCGAGATCGAGACGCTGGAGGACGGCCGCGAGGAGCAGATCGCCGAGCAGCTGCTGCGCGCCGCGATCCTCACGGTGTTCAAGCGCCGGGTGCCGCCGGGTTCGCTGCGCGACGTGGTGGTCGCCTTCGAGGAGGGGGCGACGGTGCAGACGGGCGACGACGTGGCCGCCGCCGACCTGGCCCGCCTGGTGGAGGAGGTGCCGTCGCTCCGGGAGCCGGTGGCGGCGCTGGCGGGCGGCGACGAGAGCCCGGCGGCGCTGGCCAGCGCGGTCGAGCTGGTGCTGGAGGGCCTGCACCTGTCGAAGCGCCTCAACAAGGACGCCCTCGCCTCGGGCGCCACCTACCGCAGCCGCAACTGAAAGCCCTCGAACCCCTCGAAATTGCGTTCGAAAACCCGCATGGAGCGGGCTGATCAGCGCAATTTCGGACGGGTTCGGACGGGTCAGCGGTTGCCGGTCAGTCCGCCGCCGTCGACGATGGTGCGGCTCCACGGGCGGATCGTCGCCCGGAGCCGGTCGCAGGTCTCCTCGCCCAGCGCCTCCCACGGCGCCAGCGCGGCCGCGTCGGTGGCGTCCTCGACCTGCTCGCGGGCGGCCCGGCCGGTGTCGGTGAACCCGCCGTCGGCGTCGAGCCAGCCCCGGGTGCGCAGGTCGTCGGCGGCGGTCTGCCACTCGTCCTCGGGCCAGCCCCGGGTGCGCTTGAGGACGTCGGGCGGCAGGATGCCCTCGGCGGCGGCGATGTGGGTGTGCAGGGCCTCGCACGGGCTGACGTCGGCGAGCAGCAGGGCGGCGACGTGGCCGTCGCCCCGGTACTCCCGCAGCAGGGTGAGGGCGTGCCAGAGGACCAGCAGCGGCTCGTCGGGCCAGTCGAGCCCGACGTGGCCGGCGTAGAGGGGTCGCCCGGCGGTGTCGCACGCCTCGGTCGCCTTCCGGGCCGTCGCGGCGGCCCACGCCAGCTCCGGCGAGGTCACGACCTCGTCGCCCAGCAGCTCCCGCAGCGCCACGTCGGCCGCCGAGAAGCGGGCCGCGACGATCGCCTCCGGAGAGGCGACGTCCCACGCCGCCGGGATCGCGGCCTCGACCACCGTCGGGTTGAAGTTGAAGAACGTGGCGGTCACGACCTCGGCCGCCACCGCGCCCATCGGCGCGCTGCGGGACGCGAAGTAGCCGGTTCGCCGGGGGATGCCCAGCGCGTCGTAGGCCTCGGTGGCCCGCGGCGTGAAGTAGATCATCGCGTGGACAGGCTCGAGGGTCCGCCACATCTTGCGTGCCACGATCGCTTCCATCGCCGGGAGGCTAACTGCGGGTGTGCCCAGGTACCGTGGCTCGCGATGGCGCGGCCGAAGTTCCGATACAGCCGCTGGGACGGCACGCAGGTGGGCTTCGAGCTCGACGCGGACACCGTCTTCGAGCAGATCACCGACGACCTCCTCTACCACGGCGACCTCCACGCGGCGCTGCGGCGGCTCCTCCAGTCGGGTTTCCAGGACCGGGACGGCAACTGGGTCCAGGGCGTGCGCGAGCTGCTCGAACGCCTGCGCCGCGAGCGCCAGGAGCGGCTCGACCGCTTCGACCTCGGTGGCGTCTACGACGAGATCGCCCGCGAGCTGGGCGAGGTGGTCGAGACCGAGCGCCGGGCCCTGCCGGGCGACGACGAGCGCCAGTTCCAGCTCGACATGCTCCCGCCCGACCTCGCCGGCCAGGTCCGCGAGCTGCAGAGCTACGACTTCGCCTCCCCCGAGGCCGGCCAGCGCTTCGAGGAGCTCGTGGAGCGCCTCCGCCAGCAGGTGCTCGACTCGTACGTGAACCGCATGACCGGCGCCGTCGAGGGCATGACCCCCGAGGACATGGCCCGCCTCAAGGACATGCTCGCCGAGCTCAACCAGATGATCGAGCAGCGGGCGCGGGGCCAGGAGCCCGACTTCGACGGGTTCATGGAGCGCCACGGCGACTTCTTCCCCGAGAACCCGCAGAACCTCGACGAGCTGCTCGAGGTGCTGGCCCGTCGCATGGCGGCGATGCAGGCGATGCTCGCCTCGATGACGCCCGAGCAGCGGGCCCAGATCGACCAGCTCGCCTCCCAGCTGCTCGACGACATGGACCTGCGCTGGCAGATCGACCAGCTGGGCTCCCAGCTCCAGGGCATGTTCCCCGGGATGGGCTGGGGTCAGCAGTACGACTTCCGCGGCCAGGACCCGCTCGGTCTGGCGCAGGCCGCGTCGACGCTGGAGGAGCTCGGCGACCTCGACCGCCTCGAGCAGCTGCTCCGGGGCGCCGCCCAGCCGGGCGCGCTGGCCGAGGTCGACGTCGAGCGGGCCAAGGAGCTGCTGGGCGACGAGGCCGGCAGCAGCCTCGACGAGCTGGCCCGCCTCACCCGGATGCTCCAGGAAGCCGGCCTGGTCGACCAGCGCGAGGGGCGCCTGGAGCTGACCCCGAAGGGCCTGCGCAAGATCGGCCGCAACGCCCTGCACGATCTGTTCCAGAAGCTGGCCAAGGACCGCCTCGGCCGCCACGACCTGGAGCTGACCGGGGCTGGCCACGAGCGCACCTACGAGACCAAGGCCTACGAGTTCGGCGACCCGTTCAACCTCCACATCGAGCGGACGGTCCGCAACGCGGTGGCCCGGATGGGCGGCGGCACCCCGGTCGAGCTGTCACCCGAGGACTTCGAGGTGGAGCGCACCGAGCAGGTGGTCCGGTCGTCCACGGTGCTGATGCTCGACCTGTCGCTGTCGATGCCGATGCGCGACAACTTCCTCGCCGCCAAGAAGGTGGCGATGGCGCTGCACTCGCTGATCTCCACGCAGTTCCCCCGCGACTACCTGGGCATCGTCGGGTTCTCCGAGGTGGCGCGCGAGATCCGGCCGCAGGACCTGCCCGAGGTGTCGTGGGACTTCGTCTACGGCACCAACATGCAGCACGCCTTCCAGATCAGCCGGCGGCTGCTGGCCCGGGAGGGCGGTACCCGGCAGATCATCATGATCACCGACGGCGAGCCGACCGCCCACTTCGAGTCGGGCATGGCCGAGCCGTTCTTCTCCTACCCGCCGGTGAAGGAGACGGTCGACGCCACGCTGCGCGAGGTGGTGCGCTGCACCCGCGACGGCATCCG
>Ga0193742_1001544_pt1 | contig 13844 bp, 14 predicted proteins | sample L2c1metaG_FD_165511 | JGI IMG/M metagenome (GOLD analysis project Ga0193742, IMG submission 165511) | Soil microbial communities from a riparian zone of the East river system, Colorado, United States - L2c1 | ecosystem: Environmental > Terrestrial > Soil > Riparian zone | place: USA: East River... | reverse complement strand
TCCCGCTCGCCGGCGGGGACGAAGATGTCGGCGGGCACGTTCAGGAACGCGACGTCGTAGAGCGACGCCTTCCCGGCGACCGCGGCGGGGTTCGCCTCGGTGAACGCGGCCAGCTCCACCTCCAGGCCCTCGACGGGGACGGTGAACGGCACCGGGAAGCACTCCAGCTCGCGGGCCTCGCCCGACGCGGGGATCACCTCGAAGGTCCAGCTCACCGCCTCGAAGCGGCGCACCGGCACCGGCTCCAGCCGCACGTTCTCCAGCCCCAGGTCGCGGAACTTGTCGGCGATCCACTCCTCGGCCCAGATGTCGGCCTCCCAGCCGGGCCGGCGGATGCCATGGCCGAAGACCTCTTCGATGTTGGCGAAGATCGCCGCGGTCGCGGGCACGAGGGCGTCGTTCACGCCGTCGCCGGGCGTGGGGTCGGTCGGGGGCGCGCCGCCCTCGTCACCGTTCCCGTCGCCGTCGCCCTCTTCGGCATCGTCGTCGTCCGAGCACGCCGCGACTCCCAGGGCGAGCACGCCCGCTGCCGTCGCCCCGGTGCGCGCCAGGAAGGCTCGCCGTGTCCAACGCAAAGTGGTTCCCCCTGCAGTGTCTGCAGCTAGCTCCGATAGTCGTAGAAACCCTGGCCGCTCTTTCGCCCCAGCAACCCGGCGGCCACCATACGCCGTAAGCGTGGCACCGCAGCGTAGTTCGGGTCCTTGAACTCCTCGTACAAGGCGTCGAGGATCGACAGCGAGGTGTCGAGCCCGACCAGGTCGAGCAGGGCCAGGGGGCCCATCGGGAAGTTGCAACCGCCCTTCATCGCGGCGTCGATGTCGTCGCGGTTGGCGGTGCCGTTCTCCAGCATGCGCACGGCGTTGTTGAGGTAGGGGAACAGGAGGGCGTTGACGATGAAGCCGGCCTCGTCCTTCACCTCGACCGACGTCTTGCCGGCCGCCGCGACGAAGGCGTGGGCCTCGGCGATGGTCTCGTCGCTGCTCAGCAGGGTGCGGACGATCTCGACCAGGCTCATCATCGGCGCCGGGTTGAAGAAGTGGACGCCGCACACGCGCTCGGGACGGCCGGTCTCGATGGCCATCTCGATCACCGGCAGGGTCGACGTGTTCGACGCCAGGATCGCTCCGGCCTTCACGATCCGGTCGAGCTCGGCGAAGAGCTGCTTCTTGACCGCCAGGTCCTCGACGATCGACTCGACCACCAGGTCGCAGTCGGCCAGGGCGTCGAGATCGGCGGTGGCGCTGACCCGCCCGTTGATGGCGGCGGCCTCGTCTTCGGCGAGGCGACCCTTGGCGACCTGCTTGTCGAGGGACTTGCCCAGCCCGGCGAGCATGGCGTCGGCGGTCTCCTGCTTGCGGGACCGGAGGACGACAGCGACACCGGCCTTGGCGGCCACCTCGGCGATCCCCGACCCCATGATCCCGGAGCCGACGATGCCCAGTCGTTCGATAACCATCGCCGCAGGCTACTGACGGGTAACCGGCGGGGTCCAACACCTGGCACGGCGACAGGTCGACGGACAGTAGCTTCGGGCGGGTGACTGGCTCCCTGGCCCTCGTCGGTGGTGCGGAATGGCGTGAGGGCTGCAGCTTCGACCGCGATCTGCTCAGTGCGAGCGGCGCCGACGAGGTTCTCGTGCTGCCGACCGGGGCCGCCTACGAGCACCCGCAGCGCCTGGTCGACGCCGCCACCGCGTGGTTCGCCGGGCTCGGTGCCCGGGTGCGCCCGCTGATGGCGCTCGACCGGGTGTCGGCCAGCGACCCCGACCACGTCGCCGCCGCCCAGGCCGCCCGGTTCGTCTACCTGGCCGGCAGCAACCCGATGCACCTGCGCTCGGTGCTGGTGCACAGTCCGCTGTGGGACGCCCTGGTGGCGGCCTGGAACGAGGGCGCGACGCTGGCGGGCACCTCCGCGGGGGCGATGGTGCTGTGCGACCCGGCGGTCGACCTGCGGGGCGGGGCGTTCACGCTGGGAATGGGCCTGGTGCCCAAGATGGCGGTGATCCCCCACGCCGACACGTGGTCGGAGGACAAGCGCCACCGCACCCTGCAGCTGGCACCCAAGGCCCTGCCGGTGGTCGGCATCGACGAGCGGACCGCGCTGGTGCGCTCGCCGTCGGGCACCTGGTCCGCCGAGGGCGCGGGCAAGGTGCACGTCTGGGTCGACGCCACGGAGCGCGACCTCGACGCCCTCCCCTGACCCCATCCGAAATCTCGACAGAAGTGGTGGCTATAGGACCAGTTCTGTCGAAATTTCGGGTCTCAGCTCTCCTCGACGGTGATCGTCTCGACGACCGTGAGCTCGGTGGGCACGCCGATGTCGTCGTTGGGGATGGCGGTGGCGTTGATGGCGTCGACCACGTCGATGCCGCCGGTGACCTCGCCGATCCGGGAGTAGGTGGGCTGGACGGCGGCCGCGCCCTCCCCGGTCACCACGAAGAACTCGCTGCCGGTGGTGTTCGGCTCGACCAGGTTCGACAGGGCCACCGCGCCCTTGGGGTAGAAGGGCTCCACGGTCGGGGGCTCCTCGGGGAGCAGGTAGCCGGCGTCGGCGTCGCCCACGTCGGGGTCGAACGGGTCGCCGGTCTGGGCCAGGAAGTCGTCGAGCACCCGGTGGAAGGCCACGCCGTCGTAGAAGTGGTAGCGGGCCAGGAACACGAAGCTGTTGACGCCCTGCGGCGCGGACAACGGGTCGAGCGTGATCTCGAAGTCGCCCCGGTTGGTCTCGACCGTGGCCACGTACGTCGCCGCGGGGTCGATGCACATCGGCGGGGCCTCGGTGAACTGCAGCGTGCGCTCCGAGGAGCCGTCCTCCTCGGGGCACTCCGGGTCGACGGCCACGCTCGGCCGTGGCGCCAGCGTGGTGGTGGGCCGGGGCTCGGTGGTGACGGTGTTGTCGCGCCGGGCCTGGCGGTCGCTGTCGCCGTTGCCGTCGCCCGCCCGGATGAACACGTAGACGACGATCAGGATCGCCGCCAGGCTGAGCAGCGCGTTGCGCGCACACCCCGCCCGGCTCGACCTCTTGTCAGAGCGGCCTTTGCTGCCGGTGCTGCCCTCCGCCATCCCTACAGTCTCGCGTCTTGCGGCTACCCGGCGCGCGTGATGTCGAGGATGTCGATCTCGAAGGCCAGCGGGCCCTCGCCCGGGTAGGCGTTGTTCTCGCCCAGCACCAGCCGCCGGCGCTCGCCGACCTTGGCGCCGACCAGGCCTTGCTTCCAACCCTCGATGAGCGACGCCTGGGCGAGCGGGGGCTCGATCGGGAACGGCGCCGCGCTCCACGATTCGTCGAGCACCGTGCCGTCGGGCTGCAGGCCGTAGTACATGACGACGTAGCCGTCGTCGGCCGTGCCCGGGTCACCCTCGCCTTCGATCAACGTCGACACCTCGAGGGCGTCGGCGGGGGTCTCGGCCGGTGGCGGCTCGGGCTCCGGGGCGCCGCGCTCGATGACGGCCGCCGCCGCCTCGGGGTTGGAGAAGGCGCTCGTGTCGACCGGCGCGGTGGTGGGCGGCTCGGTCGACTCGGGGACGGTCGTGGTGGTGTCCTCCTCGCCGGAGGTCTCGTCGCTGCCCGACGAGTCGTCGTCGCCGAAGAGGGCCGAGTACCCGAACGCGCCGCCGAGGACCACCACCGCCGCGATGCCCACGTTGCGCACCGTCCGGACGGTCCGTTGGCGTTTGGCGGCGGCCGTTTCCTCGATGATTCGGGCGTACCTGCCGGCTTTTTGGCGTTCTCGCTTGTCCGTTCCCACGAATCGGTGAGGCTAGCCAGCTCAGGGGGGTCGCCCCCAGTCACCCGACCTGACCACCACCTGACCTCGGCGACTGGTGGAACTCACGCTCCGTCACTTTAGGATGCCCCGACTGCACTCACCGAGGCGGTTCGTGCGAGAATCGTGGTGAGTGGAGTCGAATGTGGTGAGGCGGTTCGAATGGGCATGTCCCCAGGACGACGAGAAGTGATGAGCGACAACCACGACGATCACGAAGATCACGACGATCCGCCCACGAACGTAACCCTCGAAGTAGGTAGACGTCTCCGCGCCCTGCGCAAGGCCAAGGGAATGTCGCTCGACGACGTCGAGCGATCCTCCGAAGGCCGTTGGAGTGCCTCCGCCATCGGGGCCTACGAACGTGGCTTCCGCACCCTCAGCCTGCCAAGGCTGCACGAGCTGGCGGCGTTCTACGACGTCCCCGTCTCCGTGCTCCTGGGCCAGCAGGAGGCCATACCCGACAAGCCGCGCAAGCTGGTGCTCGACCTCGAGGCGCTCGGCAACGTGCCCGAGGCCGCGGCCATCCAGCGCTTCGCCCGCTCGATCGTTCTCGAGCGCGGCGACTTCAACGGCCGCGTGCTGTCGATCCGCCGCGACGACCTACGGGCCATCTGCGCCCTCCTCCAGGTCGACACCCCCGCGGCGATCGCCCAGCTCGAGGCCTGGGGCGCACTGGTCGATTCACCCGCTGCCTTTGAGTAACAGCCTCGCCGGCTTGCCGGCCGAGACCCCTTGGGGCGGCGGCGGGGTGGTTGGATGGGTAGGCAAACGAAGCAAACCCCCGAATTGGCTCTGACTCGGGTGACGTCGGCCGTTAGCGTCTGACGTCGTGCCCCTGGTCATCCAGAAGTTCGGCGGGACCTCGGTCGCCGACCCGGATCGCATCCGCGAGGTCGCCGACCACGTCGCGCGCACGATCCGCCACGGCAACAGCGTCGTTGTCGTGGTGAGCGCGATGGGCAAGGAGACCGACGACCTGATCCGCCTGGCCCACGACGTGTCCGGTGTCCGTCCCGGGCGCGAGATGGACATGCTGATCACCGCCGGGGAGCGCAAGGCGATGGCGCTGCTGTGCATGGCGCTGCACTCGCTGGGTGTGCAGGCCGACAGCTTCACCGGCAGCCAGGCCGGGTTCATCACCGACACCGACCACACCAGGGCCAAGATCGTGGAGCTGCGGCCGGACCGGGTGCGCAAGGCGCTCGACGAGGGCCGCGTGCCGGTGGTGGGCGGGTCGCAGGGCGTGTCGACCGACCGCGACGTCACCTTCCTGGGGCGGGGCGGCTCCGACACCACGGCCGTCGCCCTGGCGCACGCCCTCGACGCCGCCGCCTGCGAGCTCTACACCGACGTCTCGGGGGTCTTCAACGCCGACCCCCGCCTGGTGCCGACGGCGCGGCGCATGCCGGTCGTGTCGTTCGAGGAGCTGCTGGAGATGACCGCCACCGGCTGCCCCAAGCCGGCGATGCGGTCGGTGGAGTACGCCCGGCGTTGGGGCGTGAAGTTGCATGTCCGCTCGGCCTTCACCTGGGAGCCGGGCACCTGGGTCGTAGAGGAGGGCCCCTCCATGGAACAGGCGATCGTCTCCGCGGTCACCCACGACGTGAGCGAGGCCAAGGTCACCGTGTCGGGCGTGCCCGACCATCCCGGCATCGCCGCGAAGCTGTTCCGCACGCTGGCGGACGGCGACGTGAACGTCGACATGATCGTGCAGAACGTGTCCGACCACGGCGTGACCGACATCTCGTTCACCGCGCCCCGTGCCGACCTGGCGGCGGCCGTGGGGGTGTGCGAGTCGCTGGCGGGCGAGATCGGGGCCACGGGGGTGACGTCCGACAAGGACATCGCCCGGGTGAGCATCATCGGTGCGGGAATGAAGTCGAACCCCGGCGTCGCCGCCCGGATGTTCGCCACCCTGGCCGACGACGGCATCAACATCGAGATGATCTCCACCTCGGCCATCCGCATCTCCTGCGTGGTGCGGGAAGACCAGGTCGAGCAGGCCGTCGGCGCCCTCCACACCGCTTTCGAGCTCGACTCCTGAACCGAAACTGCGTGGCTCGTGGCCGCTATGGGGCCGCCTGCCACGCAATTTCGGATGGTTCAGCGGCCGGTCCAGTTCGGGGGCCGCTTCTCGGTGAAGGCGGCGATGCCCTCGGCGGCGTCCTCGGTGGCGGCGGTGACGGCCAGCAGCGGGTGGAGCAGCCGCAGCGACGCGTCGACGTCCTGGTCCCACACGGCGTAGAAGCCGTCGCGGCCCAGCTTCACGGCGGCGGGCGACTTCGCCGCCAGGGTCGCCGCCAGCTCGTCGACGGCGGCGTCGAGCCCCTCGACCGGGACCACCCGGTTGACGAACCCCAGCCGCAACGCCTCGTCGGCCGCGACCCGGCGGCCGGTGAGCATCAGCTCCAGGGCGGCCTTCGGCGGCATCGAGCGGATCAGCGGCACGGTGATCATGTGGGGCCACAGGCCCACGTCGACCTCGGGGGTGCCGAAGACGGCGTCGTCGGCCGCCACCACCAGGTCGCACGCCAGCGCCAGCCCGAACCCGCCGGCCAGGGCGTACCCCCGCACCCGGGCGATCGTCGGCTTGCCCAACCGGTACAGGTCGCGGAACAGCTCGGCCATCTCGCCGCGGGCCTCGTGGACCGCCAGCGTGTCGTCCGACGCCATCCCACCGAGGTCGGCACCGGCGCAGAACGCCGTGTCGCCGGCGCCGGTGAGCACGCACACCCGCACCTCGGGGTCGGCTTTCGCCTGAGCGAACGCCGCCCGCAGCGACCGCACCAGGTCCCACGACAGGGCGTTGCGGCGCTCGGGGCGGTTCAGGGTCAGCCGGGCGACGCCGTCGCTCACCTCGTGGAGAAGGGTTGGTTCTGCCATGATCACCGACGGTATGCCGTCCGCTCCCCCGCCCGACGAACCGGACGCGCCCGTGGACCCCGTGCTGGTCCGGCGTCGCCAGTGGGCCCGCTTCGCCGAGGTGGGCCAGCGGCTCGGCTACGGCCTCTACGCGCTGTCGCTGGGGCTGTTCTTCCTGGCCATGGCCCTCGACCTGCCGAAGGGCGTGGTCAACGTGATCGTGGTGGCGTTGATCCTGGGATCGGTGGTGCTGGCCCCCGCGATCGTGGTGGGCTACGGCGTGAAGGCCGCCGACCGCGAGGACCGTGAACGGGGCCTCAAGCCGTAATTGGCGTCGCGTCGCTCCGCCGCGAGTTACCGTCAAGTAGCCAGCGAGGAATGGAGCATCGTGTCCACACGGCTACCGGCCGCACGGCGGCGTCGCCAACTGCTCGAGGTCGCGTTGCACGTCTTCGCGAAGCAGGGCTTCTACGTGACGTCGATGAGCGACATCGCCGAGGCCGCCGGCGTGACGAAACCGGTGCTCTACCAGCACTTCGTGTCGAAGCGGCAGCTGTACGGCCAGCTCCTCGCCGAGGTGGGCAGCCAGATCCAGGAGGCGATCACCAAGGCCGTGGCGTCGGCCAGCTCGCCCCGGGAGCAGGTGGAGCGGGGCTTCGCCGCCTACTTCACGTTCGTCGACGACCACCGCGACTCCTTCCGGCTCTTCTACACCCGCGGCTCGTCACGTGACGAGGAGTTCTCCGCCATCACCCGCGAGGTGGAGAACACGATCGCCGAGCAGGTCGCCGGCCTCATCGAGATCGAGGGCCTGACCGCCGAGCAGCGGCGGCTCCTGGGCCACGGCATCGTCGGGATGATCGAGGGCGCCAGCACCCGCTGGATGACGTCGGACGCCGAGACCGACCCCCAGGAGCTTGCCCGCCAGCTGGCCGACCTGGCCTGGCGTGGCCTGCGAGGCGTCCGCCCCGACGGCTAGAAGGCGAGCGGGGCCACCGGGTCGTCCTCGGGGACGATGCCGGTCGTCCTCCAGGAGGACCAGCTCGACCCGGGCGCACCGGTACGGTCGTGCCGTGCGCGTCCGAGGGATCCGCCACCCCTACATGTGGGGCCGCGACCACCCGATGGTGGTCGACGTGCTCATCGCCGCCGCGGTGCTGGTGCTCGGGATCATCGCCGGCTACACGGCGCCGGAGGACCCCAACGTCCACGACCCGAACGCCCTCAGCCTCGCCCTGTCGGTGGTGGGGGCCGTGCCCCTCGTGGCTCGCCGGCGCTGGCCGCTCCCGGTGTTCGCCGTGTGCTGGGCCACGACGATGGTCCACAGCTACCTCCGCTACCCGGAGGCCGCCCCCGTCTTCGGCGTCCTGTTCTCCCTGTACGCGGTCGCCGCCCACGCCCGGACCCGCCGCAGCGCCGTCGTCGCCCTGATCGTCGCTCTGACCAGCACCGCCTCGTTCACGCTGGTCCCCAGCCTCGACACCGGCGTCGGCGACGTCATCGGCATCTGGGCGCTGCTGGTGGCCTCGTGGGTGCTGGGCGACAACATGCGCATCCGCCGGGCCTACGTGACGACGATCGAGGAGCGGGCCGAGCGACTGGAGCGCGAGCGCGACGCCGAGGCCCAGCAGGCCGTGCTGGAGGAGCGCACCCGGATCGCCCGCGAGCTGCACGACGTGGTGGCCCACGGGATGAGCGTGATGGTCGTGCAGGCCGGGGCCGCCCGGCGGATCCTGGCCAAGGACGACGCCGAGCAGGCCACCGAGGCGCTGCGGAACATCGAGTCGACCGGACGGAGCGCGCTGGACGAGATGCGGCGCCTGGTGGGCGTGCTGCGGGCGCCGGGCGACGGCGACACCGTGCCGCGCCTCCCGCAGCCCGGCATCGGCGACCTCCAGGAGCTGCTGCGCAACTGCCGCGAAGCCGGCCTCGACGTGTCGCTCCGGGTGGAGGGCGAGCCGCGGCCGCTGCCGTCGGGCCTCGGCCTGGTGGTCTACCGCATCGCCCAGGAGGCGCTGACCAACACGATCCGCCACGCGGGCCCCGCCCAGGCGCAGGTGTGCCTCGAGTACGCCGCCGACGAGCTGCGCCTCAGCGTGCACGACGACGGCCGGGGCGCCGCCACGTCGCCTCCCGCCGAGCCCGGCCACGGGCTGGCCGGCATGCGCGAGCGGGTGACCCTCTACGGCGGGAAGATCAGCGTCGGACCGCAGGCCGGAGGCGGCTTCCGGGTGTCCGCCGCGCTGCCGCTCGCCGCGAACGGGGCAGCATGAGCGTCCCTCCGCCGCTGCGAGTGGTCGTGGCCGACGACCAGCACCTCGTCCGCACCGGGTTCCGCATGATCCTCGACACCGAGGACGGCATCGACGTGGTGGGCGAGGCGTCCGACGGCGTGGAGGCGGTCGAGGTGTGCCGCCGCCTCGCCCCCGACGTGGTGCTGATGGACGTGCGCATGCCCCGCATGGACGGCATCGAGGCCACCCGCCGCCTGGCCGGCCCCGACGTCGTCCACCCGCTGCGGGTGCTGATCCTCACCACGTTCGACCTGGACGACTACGTGTACGCGGCGCTGCGCAACGGGGCCAGTGGCTTCCTGCTGAAGGACACGCCGCCCGAGGACCTGGTGCGGGGCCTGCGGCTGGTGGCCGCGGGCGAGGCGCTGCTGGCGCCCTCGGTGACCCGGCGGCTGATCGACGAGCTGGCGCAGGTCCCGGGCCCCCGGCAACCGCCCGCCGAGCTGGCGCTGCTGACCGACCGCGAGCGCGAGGTCCTCAAGCTGATGGCCGGGGGCCTGTCGAACGGCGAGATCGCCGCCCAGCTGATCCTCGGCGAGACCACGGTGAAGACCCACGTCGGCCGGGTGCTCACCAAGCTGGGCGTGCGCGACCGGGTGCAGGCGGTCGTGTTGGCCTACGAGTCCGGCCTCGTCACCCCCGGGACGTAGGCCCGATCCTCCCCGAGGACGACTCGGCCCGCGGCACCTGGTCCGTACGTTCGTCGCCATGCAAGCGATGACAAGTCCCCCTGTCACCGCCAGCACGGCCCGGGCGGATGTCGCCGCCCGGGCAGTGCAGGCCAGCAAGGTCTACGGCCACGGGTCCACGGCCGTGACCGCTCTCGACGACGTGACCGTCGACCTCCCCGCCGGCCGGTTCACCGCGGTCATGGGCCCCTCGGGCTCCGGCAAGTCCACCCTGATGCATTGCCTCGCCGGCCTCGACGACCTCACCCACGGCCAGGTGTTCGTCGGCGACGTGGAGCTCAACCGGCTCTCGGAGCGGGAGCTCACCCGGCTGCGGCGCGACCGCATCGGCTTCGTGTTCCAGGCGTTCAACCTGATCCCGACCCTCACGGCCATCGAGAACATCACGCTGCCGATGTCGCTCGCCGGCCGGTCGCCCGACAAGGGGTGGCTCGACGAGGTGATCGCCGCCACCGGCCTGGCCGACCGCGTACGTCACCGCCCCAGCGAGCTGTCGGGCGGCCAGCAGCAGCGCGTCGCCGTCGCCCGGGCGCTGGCCAGTCGGCCGGCCATCATCTTCGCCGACGAACCCACCGGCAACCTCGACTCCCGCACCGGCGCCGAGATCCTCGACTTCATGCGCCGGGCCGTCCGGGAGATGGGCCAGACCGTGGTCATGGTCACCCACGACCCGGTGGCCGCGTCCTACGCCGACGCCGTGCTGTTCCTGGCCGACGGGCGGATCGTCGACCTGATGGACGACCCGACGCCCGAACGGGTGCTCGACCGCATCAAGCAGCTCGGGACCTGAGGGCATGCGACAGGTCGCACTCCGCGGGCTGATGGCGCACAAGGGGCGCCTCGCCGCGACGTTCCTGGCGGTCGCCCTGGGCGTCGCCTTCATCGGCGGCGTCCTCACGCTGACCGACACCATGAACCGGTCGTTCGACGACCTCTTCGCCGACGTGTACGAGGGCACCGACGCCGTCGTCCGCTCGGACCGCACCATCGAGGGCGACTTCGGCGAGACCCGCGCCCGGGTCGACGCCGCTCTGGTCGACCAGGTGCGGTCCGTCGACGGGGTCGCCGCCGCCGAGGGCGGGGTGGAGGGCTACGCCCGCATCGTCGACCAGGACGGCGAGCCGGTGGGCAACCCCGACTTCGGGGCGCCCACGTTGGGCGGCAACTGGCCCGAGGTCGAGGACCTCAACCCCTTCCACCTCAGCGACGGCCGCGCCCCGGACGCCGCCGGCGAGATCGTGATCGACGCCGCCAGCGCCGGCAGCACCGGCTACGAGCTGGGCGACCGGGTGCCGGTGCTCACCCAGGAGGGCGCGCAGGACTTCGAGCTGGTCGGCGTGTCCAAGTTCGGCACCTCCGACAGCCCCGGTGGCGCCAGCTACGTGTTCTTCGGCGAGGCCGAGGCCCAGGAGCTGCTGGGCGAGGTCGGGCGCTTCGACAGCATCTCGATGGTGGCCGACGAAGGCGTCGGCGAGCAGCAGCTGGCCGACGACGTGCAGGCCGCGCTCGACTCGAGCGGCTCCGCCGAGGGAGCGGGTGGCGACGTCGAGGTGCTCACCGGCACCGCCGTCACGGAGGAGACCCAGTCCGACCTGCGCAGCCAGCTGTCGTTCGTCACGTCCTTCTTCCTGGCGTTCGCCGTGCTGGCGGTGGTGGTCGGCTCGTTCGTGATCTACAACTCGTTCTCGATCATCGTGGCCCAGCGCACCCGGGAGATGGCGCTGCTGCGGGCGATCGGAGCCAGCCGGGCGCAGGTGCGCCGGGCGATCCTGGCCGAGGCGGTGGTGGTCGGGCTGCTGGGCTCGGCCGCCGGGTTCGTGCTGGGCCTCGGGGTGGCGACGGCCCTGAAGGGGCTGATGGACATCGACTCGGGCCTCGCCGTGCTGCCCACCGCGGTCGTCACCGCCATGGGCTGCGGGCTGCTCGTGACGCTGGCCTCGGCGCTGATCCCGGCTCGTCGCGCCGCGAAGGTGCCGCCGGTGGCGGCGATGCGCCACGTCGCGGTCGACACCTCGGGTCGATCCGTGCCCCGCTTCGTCGCCGGACTCACCCTGTGCGCCCTCGGTGTGGTCGCCGTGATCGCCGGGGCCGCCGGGCACGCGGTCGGCACCGTCGGCCTCGGCGTCGCCGCGGCGTTCCTGGGCCTGCTGTTCGCCGGACCGGGCCTGGCCCGCCCGGTGAGCGCGCTGGTCGGCTGGCCGCTGGGCCGGGTGCGGGGCATCACGGGCACGCTCGCCCGGGAGAACGCCGGCCGCAACCCCCGGCGCAGTGCCTCCACCGCCCAGGCCCTGATGATCGGGGTCGGCATCGTCGCCTTCTTCCTGGTGATCAACACCTCGATCCGGGCGTCGTTCGACAAGATCCTCGACGACAACTTCGCCGGCGACTTCATCGTCGACTCCGGCTCGTTCGGGATGATCGGGCTGCCCCACGTGGTGGCGCAGCAGATCGGCGAGCTGCCCGAGGTCGAGACGGTGGCACCGATGCGGTTCGGCCTGGCCGACGTCGACGGCGACACCGTCGACCTGGTGGGCACGTCGCCGGCGGCGTTCGAGCTGATGGGGCTCGACGTGGTGGAGGGCTCCGACGCCCTCGGCCCCGGCGAGGTCGTGCTGCTGAAGGAGCACGCCGACGACGAGGGCCTCGGCGTGGGCGACACGCTCACGTTCGACTTCCTCGAGACGGGCCCCGCCACGCTCACCGTGGCCGGCATCTACGACGGCCCGCCGGCGGCGGCGATGGGCGACCGCGTCCTCGGGCTCGACGAGCTGGCCCGCCACGTCGCCGACGACACCGACGTCCAGGTGATGGTCGGGCTGACCGACGGCGTCAGCGTTGCCGAGGCCCGGCCGAAGCTGGAAGCCATCACCGACCCGTACGTCACCGCCGAGGTGCAGAGCGTCGACGACTACAAGGAGACCCTCGGCAGCCAGCTCGACGTGGTGCTCAACCTGCTGCTCGGCATGGTGGTGCTGGCGATCGTGATCGCCCTCCTGGGCATCGCCAACACCGTCGCCCTGTCGGTGCTGGAGCGCACGCGGGAGCTGGGCCTCCTGCGGGCCGTCGGCATGTCGCGGCGTCAGCTGCGGGCGACGATCCGCTGGGAGTCGGTGATCATCGCCCTGTTCGGCACCACCCTCGGCCTGGCCGTGGGCGTGCTGGGCGGCTGGGGCATGGTCAAGGCCTTCGAGGACGAGGGCTTCGAGGTGTTCCAGGTGCCGGTCGTGACGCTGGTCGTGATCGGGGTACTGGCCGGTGTGCTCGGCATGGGGGCGGCGCTGCTGCCCGCGTGGCGGGCCAGCCGGCTCAAGGTGCTCGACGCCATCGACGCCGAGTAGCCCCTGTTCCCAACCCCCGCCGGTGGGTCCCGCGCCTCGCGCCGGGACCCACTGCCGCGGGTTCGTGGCGTTCCTGTCAACGCGTTCGGGCAGGTGGGCGTCTGTCGGGGCGATGATGACCACCGTGGAGGACGGCTACGACCTCGACCGGCTGTACCGGGAGCACTACCGCTCGCTGGTGCGGCTGGCAGCGATCCTGGTCGACGACGTCGCCACCTGTGAGGAGCTCGTCCAGGACGCCTTCGTGGCCGTGCTGCGTCGGGCGGGCGGCTGGGCGGAGGCCGGCAAGGCACCGGCCTACCTGCGGTCCGCCGTGCTCAACGGGGCGCGGTCACATCTCCGCAAGCAGCAGGTTCGGCGGCGCTGGCTGCGATCCGTCGACCCGCCCGTCGACCTGCGTGGCGCCGACAGCGCCGCTCTGCTCGACGCCGAGTCGACCGAGATCCTCACCGCACTCCGGTCCTTGCCCGAACGTCAGCGCGAGGTGCTGGCGCTGCGGTACTACCTCGACCTCTCCGAGGCCGAGATCGCCGCGACGCTGGGCATCAGCACCGGTTCGGTCAAGACCCACGCGCACCGGGGCCTCGCCGCCCTGGCGCTCCGCTTCGAGGGAGTCGAGCGATGACCATCGAGGACCGCCTCCGCCGGGCCATCGCTGCTCGCACCCGTTCGGTCGACCCGTCCGACGACGGCCTCCGACGGATCGACGAGAGGCTCCGCGACCCTGGAGGCGACGTGCAGTTCCCGACCAACAACCGCTGGTACCTGGTGGCAGCGGCCGCCGTGGTGGTGGCCATGATCGCCGGCAGCGTCGTGCTGGCCACCGGCGACGAGGACGGCCCCACCAACACCGCCGACGAGTCCGACGGCACCACGACCACCGAGGTCGAGG